>MDTD01093707.1_pt1 | contig 69311 bp, 45 predicted proteins | sample 811221 | NCBI WGS metagenome assembly MDTD01 (sample SAMN05326646, study PRJNA326480) | marine metagenome | isolation source: seawater | place: Pacific Ocean: South West | collected 2011 | reverse complement strand
CCCACCCCCCGCGCCCCCCCCCGCGCCCACCACCGACTCCCATCGACGCGAACGTTCGTCTCATCGGCGCTCTCATCGAGCTCGCGACGCGCCACGCGCTCCCACGCGTCGCCCACGACGTCCCCGCCATCGTCCTCACCGGTCCCGGCGCGCCCGTCACCGTCGCCGTCGCCGTCACCGTCGCCGTCGCCGTCACCGCACCCGTCGCGCTCGCCACCGTTCGCCCGAGCGCGCGCGCGAGCGCTCGCCCCCGCATCGCCCCCACCGCGCGCGCAATGGCGTCGGCCCGCTTCCGAATGTCCGAGCGCGCGCGTCATTCATTCATTCATTCATTCATCGCGCGCACCGTCGTCGCATCATTCGAACGCGCGGGCCCGGCTGTCGCGCGATCGATCGATCGATGGGCGCGATCGATGGCGCGTGGACGACGACGACGTTCGGAGACGTCGCGTTCGAACTCGTCGAGGGCTCGGCGGCGAGGACGCGGGCGACGGGGACGGACGGGGCGACGTGTCGAGCGCGCGTCGTGGAGGGGGCGCGATGGTTGTCGTCGAGGGAGAGGGTGAGGAACGGGGACGGGAGGGCGATGGAGACGCTGGAGGCGATGAGCGAGATGTGTTGTGAGGTGATGGGTCGGACGCTGCGGCGAGAGGAGGAGGAGGAAGAGATCGGGGCGTGGGCGAGGACGCTGTTCGCGTGCGCGTCGACGAGCGACGAGGCGGGCGAGGCGGCGACGAGGGCGACGAGACGAGCGGCGGCGAGGGATGGGACGTTCGGGGAGCGATTAGCGTTGGGAATGAATGAGGGTGAGGATGCGACGCGGAGGAGTCGGAGGGAGACGGAGGAAGAGGCGCGGGACGACGCGAGGTTGGCGCTGTTGATGACGGCGGGGGCGAGACGCGCCGCGGGGACGCTGGCAAAGCGAGCGAAGACGGTGGACATCGAACGCGCCGTGGGGATGTGCGACGAGATAACTTTGCGCGAAATGGCGACTTTTGTGTTGAACGATCTCGACGCGCGCGATGCGTACGTGTTGCGCGCGATCGCGGCTCGAGACGAGCGGGCGGGATTTCGAATGATGGCGAGTCTGTTGTCGCGCGTTGCGCGCGGCGAGCGCGTGTTCGCGTCGCTACGCGCGCTCGAAGAGATCGTTCAACTGGAATACATGACGAATACGAACGAGTTCGTGAAGGAGCTACACGAATTAGTCGGTTGTTTACCGATCAGTGAAGGATTTTCTAGAAAAGTATCGATGGTGCTCGCGAGAATCATCGACTTTCATTCCGTGGAGACGTTGCTCGCGCGTTCGGATTCTGTGGGAGTCGTCGTCGGTTTGCAGATGACTGAGTATATCATGAAATCAGGACGATTTATGGGCGAGGGAAACGCGGCGTTGACGCGCGCTTTCGTGGATGATAGAGCAGACGTGCGCCACGCGGCTTTCGTCGTCGCGACGGCGTTGCTCAGGCACGGTGTATCCGTGGACGATCAGTCGCTCCGAAGAGCTGAATCGGAAGCAAAAGTGGATGCGATTTTGTCGATCAATGAAATCGTCGGAGCCCTATCCGATCACTCTACGATTCCAAAGTTGAATCCAAGTGCCATTCAATCTTTGGCGAGCTCGCTCGATTTCATCCTGGCGCTCGATGTGACGCAAAAATCCATCACGAATCGCGACATTGTGAGAAATGTCCTCGGCATGCTTACAATTCTGAGCGAGTGTCTCGTCGTGCAGGCCGAGTCAGCGAGAGACACGAACGGTGAGCAAATAAATTTCGTGCACACCGACGCGTACGACGACACGAGCGACAAACCGGAATCGCATGTCCTGGGAAGTCTATTGCCAATCATCGAAGTATTTCTGGATTCGATGCTTTGTCAGTCCAAGTGGTTCAAGCCACTCCTCGAGCATCTGGAGTATCCGGAGATTGCCGATGACATCATGTCTAGCAGCACATTGGAGGCTTGGATCAGTCGCCTTTTGTTTATGCATCTTCAACTGAGTTGCGGCCTCGGACACGCAGTGCCGGCTAACTCTGCTCTGTCAATGAGTAGTTGCATAAGGTTACTTTCTGACGATGCAGAGTGGTCACAAGATCTTCAAGGTCACGTCACGCGGGTTTGCGCAAATATTTTAAACACCACCCAGGTATCGTGTTTCGACGCGACACACGCGACTCGGTACGTATCCCTGCTGAATACATGCGCTCATCAGAGCGTCGAACTGTTGCGAGAAGAGTGGTTCGCCATGAACAAATGCGAGATGCACTCAGAATCGGATTCTTCTTCAGCGCAAAGAGTGCTTGAAGCGTTGAAAACTTTTAACATTCTCTGCGAGACTGCCGTAAACTGTGGAGCATCCAAGGGTCCAGATGTGGATGCGCTGCAGACTGTGCTCCAGGCTACATTCAAAACAGATGAATTGGAATTTTCGTCGCAGTCGCTCGTCGCTTTCAACAAACCTCAACTCGGGAGAAATAGTTATCTGAGTGCCGGTCGTCTCGGCGCGGAGAATCCGGTTGCCGGCACGGTGGCGTTACTCGTCACTTCACTGCGTCATCAACTCCAAAAGACTCACGGTGGACGCGCCATAAATTATGATTGGGACAAAGTGGTTTCCGCAGTTCTCAGCTTACTCGATACGTTGCTCCCGATGACGGTATTTGAGAAAGGAAGTTCAGAGCTGGTGGCAGACGCCATCATCATGCTTGAAGATACCATCATCAAACTGCGTGAACTACCCATCGAGCCGACTTGCCAGATCGCCAGTGTGATTTTGCGTCACCACCACTATCAGTTCTCAACCTCAACGACTGACTGTGTCAAGACTGCTTCGGCGATGCTGAAAATTGCCCTGAGTTACTCCTTGACGTCCATCCCGGATGAGTTGAATGATTTACTTTGTCTGATGTGTGTCATTGTCTCGGATCTATCGACCGATGATGAACGGCACAATCTGGACGCCAAGCACGAAGCTTTCCTCGCATTGGCATCCGTTTTAGTGAAAGCGGGTAAAATGCTGTGGAGTCACATACACTCGAAGCAGAAGAGATTGGATGATGTCGAAGCAAATTTTTTGGCGTTGGCTACTCTCTCTCTCAAACAATGCACTTCAGCGGCAGAGACGCTATCTCAAATGGAGGGCGATGAAAACGATCTTGGTACTCAGCGAAGGAACGCAGCCCTTGTTTTGGCCGGCGCTCGACTGCATAACTGTACAGATCGGATGTCGCGTTTGTATGATGTGAAGGCACTTGGTTCTTTTGAGCTCGAGCGTAGGCAGTTTATGGTCACGTGTGCAAGTGTTTTTACGAATTTGAGAGCGTTGCAGCTCTCCAAAACGAAAAGCACGCCACTCGATCGAAGTCTGGTCGCTATTGGCAACGCTCTCGCCATGGATGATATCGAGCCATACAGCGACGAGTTGTTACGACTCGGCGAGAGTGTTCAAATGGTCGATGGAGACGGATTCCAATCTTTATCTAACGCTCCCTCTCGAGAGAATTCTGCATCAAAACCGCGAAAACGCATCCGAAATCCATATCTTGACGCTGTGATAGCGCAAGAGGGCGGGGCCCAAGACGAATATGACGATATGGCGGATTTCATAGTGTGCAAACCAGGGCGCGATTATCGTAGCGTGCTTGGGCTCAGTTAACGAGAACGACTCTTCATCGTACCACAAATTTCACTAGACTAGGTTATAATAGCTATGTATTCATAGTAGCAGCGACTCAGGCCACCGGCGCACGCAACGTAACATCCTCCTCTGCTTCTTCGTTTGCCGGCAAGAAGGGTGTGGGCACAGTCCACGCCGCGTTGCCACGCATCCTCTTCGCCGCCGGAGCGGTGACACCTTCCACTGGCGACGCAAATGGCATACTGGCCAGGAAACCTTGCAATTGGGCCTCGATGCGCAGCTTCTCATGCAACAACGCGGTCTTCTCCTTGACGAGCGCGTCTCGCTCTGCAGCGAGGGTGCGCGCCGACTCAGCTTGTCGGATGTTATCTTCCTGGAAGTGCATGATCATGTTCGCAAGTCTCGAGTGTTCCGCACGCAATTGCTTGATCAATTGCGTGGCAGCCACAACCACCGTCGCCTTATCCGCCTTCATCATCGAACCGGGTTCAAGCACCGCGATGAGCTCCTCGAAACGACTGTTCAGCACATCTCTTCTGCGCTTCTCACGAGTGCTCTTCGCCTTCCTCGCACCCTCACTGAGCGTGTATGAACGCGCCTGGGCTTGATTAGCCTCTACCTTCTCCTCTCCGTCTTCCGCCTTTCGCTTCTTCGGGCACTCTTCACCCGCGGTGGATGTCACCCCCACCGGCTTCTCCTGGATCCCGGACGCTAAGGTCCCGGTGCCGACGTCGAACGCTGCGGCGATGTCGAACGGGGACTCTTCGCCGTCGAAATGAGTAAAAAAATCATTCAACCAATCGTTCGACGCCAAGACCTTGGCGTCGTCGCGCGCGATGAGACCCTCGTCCGTCGCCACTCGCCCCGTCTGGTTCGCCATGACGTATGCGAGGGTTTGCCGATCTTCCCTGGCGTCCAGCCTTCGGTCGTTCGAGAGTACAGACTCGAGCGCTCGATGCGATACTCACTTGAAAAAGATTTTCGACACACCCGCGGGTCGTCGCCGCGCGCGTTCCTCAGTGGCGCGTCGGCGGGGTCACCCTTCCAACACAATTTCTAGGGCCCGCGCGAGGGGCACGGCGCGGGGGATTTGGGGGGAGAAATCTTTGACGAATCAGGATTCGACGATTTCAAGATTTGATTGGATGTTACGAACTCAACGGGCTGGCGAACGCCACGCGCGACTACTTTTCACCGTCGAGGTGCTTTTGGAGATCCGCCAAAGAGACGGTGGCCGAACCGCGCTGTTTCGCAGATTGCTGACTCTCGTGCGAGCGCCAACCAGTCATGTAGAGAACCTCAAATGTGGCCTCGACCGCGCCTTCGGCGTTATCGGAACCTGGAGTACGCGGTGCCGGAAACTTCTCCGCATACAATGTTCGCGCGGCAACAGCGGTTTCACGAGGCAAAAATGGACGTCTCATGAGACCGGCATTTGTTTCTCCCATCGCACGCAGGTGTTCGACGAGTTTCTCCGGTGAACCATATCCCATGGTTACGATATCTACGTCGACCGCAGGGAGCGACAGGTTCGCTCGTCCGAGTAAGCTTCCACAATCGCGAACATGAGCTAACGGTGAGACCCGAGCGCTAACACCACCTTCATGTTCAGTTTCAGCGAGCGCGCACGCTACACGAAGCTCTTGAAGCGTGTTACCGCCGAAGATACTCGACAAGAAGAGGCCATCTGGAACAAGCGTCGCAGCAGCGCTCGACATTGCGCCGGGTAAATCATTCACCCAATGTAAACCTAAGCAACTAATCACGGCATCCACAGAATTCATCTGTATGGGTAAGTTTTCTTCGTCCCCTTGGACATAAGATATCTCAACCGGAGTCCCATCCCGTCGTTTGGGCTCTGCGCCGATGACGCTTTCGACAAAATCAAGCATGTCTTGGGACAAGTCTACGACGACGATCTTCTCGATATCGTCCCGCTCCGCTAAAAGTCTACGCGTAATCGCTTCGTTGGCACCACCAAGCACGACGATGCGCTTGAAGTCGCGTTTAATATCAAATAGACGATCCAATAAACGCCTCGCGAGCTCGTCGAGCAAGTCATCAGGCGCGTGCTCGGGCCTGGCTTTAAGCGCCCGTTGTTGCAAGAAAGCCGCTCTATCTCGATGCGCTCTGACCAAGTCTCGATCAAAAACCATCATCGCTCGCACTTGCGCAGCTAATGCCTTATCTTTGAGCATCGGCGCCCGCGCTCTCGCCCGCTCTTTCGCGCCTTGAACGTCAATGACGGCATCTTTCGGTTCGGTTGAACTGCTCGTGCTCGCTTCCCAGGACGCGCTGAATCCTCTGTCGAACGCGGAACATCCCACGAGATCCTTTTGTAACCTTCGGAGCGCTGACCTCCCCCGCGATGACGAGACGAGCATGGCCAACGCGCAATGACGTCGAGCGTGCAACTACCAGCCTGGGGTTTAGACGATTCGCCGCGCGCGCTCGCCGCGCTCCTCAAACGTCGGCTCCAGGCGTCGCGCGACGAATCGATCGACGATGGGCGTGGACTGTCAAAATGGCGCCTGTCGCACGTGGGTCGACGACGAAATCGACGCCATGGGAGAGGAAGGGAAGCATCTTCCGCGTCCCGGTGGATGCTGCGAGGAAGACGTCGCCAAGCAAAAAGAAGCGGCGAAGATGCTCGGCGAGCTTCGCGAGGTCGATCGTTCGACGGCGAGGATGCGATTGGCGTCGAACGTCATCGGCGTGGCGGATGAAGAGGAGGAGGAGGACGATTGGGCAAAGTCAGACGACGAAGGGGAGGACTCCATACTGCGGGAGATTCAGGCGGCGAGACTTCGGGAGCTCAAAGGCACCGCCGCGATGGCCGCGGCGGAGGCGAGACGGGCGAGATACGTTGAAATTAAAGAAAGTGCGCTCGCAGAGACTTTAAAAGCGAGCTCTCGAGTGGTTTTGCACGTCGTGTTGGAGGGTGCTGAGCAGTGCGCGCGCGTAGATGAGGTGTGCGACGACTTGGCGCCGGCGTTTCCAAAGACGAAATTCGTGAGAATCCGTCCGAATCACGATAAAATACTGTTAAGAACGTATCGGATCGCCGCGCTTCCGGCAGTTTTAGTGTTCAGACGCGGTCGGTTGATGTTCATGTCGTGTGCGCTAGATGACTTTGGAGGCGCCGATGACTTTGATGAGGAGCTGGTCACGCGATGGTTGGCAAAGCACGACGCTCTACCTGGACACCCATTCGCGGATGGCTCCAAACCAGCTATCTGCGGATGGTTGTCCAGCGATGCCTCATCGGACGAAGAGAATGACGATGGGAGCGACGAGGAGATGTTCGGAGTGAATAAACCGTGCGAGACGTGTGGTCGAACGTACCCGCACAAGCACATTCGAGCTCTACGGCCGGGCGAGTCTTTGCGTACGGCGAATGATTCTGACGGTGATTTTGATGATGATGACTTTTAGATGATTCGTTTTAGCTGCACTTTGTCAATAAACTACCTACCTAGACGGTGAATACTGTGGAGCCCTTCAGACCATTAATAAAGGCGCTGGCGGGCATCGCCTTCTTTCCAGGGGGCTGAACTTCGAGAAGCTCCAGCCAGCCTCCACCTCCGCACGGCACGCGAAGCACCTTCTTCGTCACTTCAACTTGGCCTTGTGCCGCGCTTGCATCGCCCTCCGTGGAGACTCTTGTGGTGATGATTTTGAGAGTCACTTCCTTCGAATCCTCTTCCCCGTTTGCGCGAATTTTGAGCACCGCCTTCGTACCCGGCCAACCCGCGAAGCCGCGCACTTTGTTGTGACACTCAAGTGCGGATTGTTTCTGAAAATCTAATTCTCCCTCGTCTGGGCTCACCTTTGCCGCGTGACTGAGCGTTTTCTCATCTTGCGGCACGGCGCGCGCCGCCGCTTCGCCGGCAAACACGGATGGCAACTCCTCCAGCAAAGCCTCCACGCCCTTCTCGAAGAGTTCAGTCAATATTTCTGGTGCCTTTTCGTCTCCGTCCAGCGGTCTCTTGATTTGTCTAAGCACGGGACCCGCATCCATTTTGAGAATAGTGTACGCCACAGACACGCCAGTCTCGGCTTGTCCACTCTCCAACGCCCGTTGCACTGGCGCCGCCCCGCGCCACTGCGGCAAGAGGCTCGGGTGAATGTTCAGCGTTCCATACCTCGGAATGTCGAGAAATTTTTGCGGTAAAAAGTTTCCGTACGCCGCCGTCACCATCAAGTCGACGTCGAGCGCCCGCAACGCGTCCAGAAACCACTCCTCGTTCGCCTTCACCGGACACAGTATCCTATCCTCCGCGATCCCTCGCTTCATCGCCAGTTCCGCCACCGGCGACGGCGCGGGTTCAGCGCTCTTCCGCCCTCGCCCTCGCGGCCGTCCCGGTTGCGACACCACCGCCGCCACCTCGAACCGCGCGTCTGCCCTCTCCGCCGCGTCCAGCACCCGTCCCAAGACGTCCGCCGCGCACTCCGGCGTCCCCAAAAACACCAACCGCGACTTCTCGACCCCTCTCGCCCCCTCCTCCGTCCCCGCGCTTCGCACCGCGCTCGCTCGTCGCGCCCTCATCGCGCTCACCGCGCGCACCGCGCTCGTCCCGCTCGTCCCGCCCCATCGTCGCGGACTCACCGCTCGCCGCATCCCCGCGCTCGCCGTCGCCGCGCACGCGCGCATCGCGCGCATCCCAACGCTCGACGCGGTCGTCCGCCGTCCACCGTCTGCCGCCTCGCCGCGTCCACGTTCGTCGACGACGGATGTCTCCGCTCGATTGTCGCTCCAACCCATCCAATTTCTCGAGTCACAATCGGTCAAATACCCCCCCTCGACCTCGAAGAGGGAAACCCGGCGATTGGTCGGGAGACGACGACGCGCGTCGACGACCGACGACGTCGCGCGCGCGACGTCGAGGACGAACGATGTGGTCGATGCGCGCGTGTAGGGACGCGCTCCGCGCGTGCGCGCGGTCGAGCGCGCGCGGGTCGGTGGGACGACCGGACGCGCGCGGGTGGACGATCGCGCCGACGGCGACGGCGACGGCGACGGACGCGAGCGCGATGCGCACGGTGATGACGTCCGTGCGGGCGGAGATCAAGGCGATGCGAACGACGGGGACGCCCGTGAAGCTTAAACCCGAGGCGCGAGGGATGGAGGCGCCGATGACGAGCTTCGAGGCGGGGGCGAGGCAGGAGGGATGGGGAAAGTCGGGCGGAGGCGCGGCGCCGTGGACGCCGACGAGAGAGTTGAAGAAGCGAAAGAGTTATTTCAAGCGATGTGGACACATGATGGAGACTTTGGAGCGAGAGAAGATGAAGGAGTTAGCGGCGGAGCGTCACATCGTGCCTTTTAGACCGGGAGATGTGGTGAAACTCACGCTCGAGGTCCCGGAGAACAATAGACGAACGCAAACCTTCACGGGTGTGTGCATAGCAAAGAAGCATCGAGGGTTGGGATCTAGCTTTACCCTTCGAACCGCGATAGGAAATCTCGCCGTTGAACGATCTTTTCCACTCTTCACGCCCAACATCAAGGCGATGGAAATTCTTGAACGAAGAAAGGTTCGTCGGGCCAAGCTGTACTACTTGCGAGACAAGCCGTTGCGCTTCTCGCGGCCGTGAAAACCGTCTCGCAGTAGAAACTGAAGGATTGTTTTTCAACATACAGTATTGTAATTCGATTTCAACAGCTAAACTAGAATGTACAGTCAAGTCGATCGATATATGCAAGTTCAATTCAAGACAATCTTGCGCGGTTTAATCAAACAGCTGGTTCTGCGTCGCCGCGGATGCCGAACCAAAAAATTTTCTAGATGACATGGATGCCCGAGAATTCGGGGGGGCATTGTGAGCAAGCTGAGCATTTCCAAAGTTGAATGAGTGTACGTGGCTCATTTTCGCGCCCGCAGCTAGGCCAGCCGCGTACGCTTGTTGCATCGCAGATTGTTCCCTTTGCAAGGCGTGTTGCTGCGCTTGCAACGCCATGTATCGCATGGTATCATTCATGGGTTTGCCATTGCCAGTTTGACGAGACAGGAGCGGGTTACTACCTCCTTGTCGTACAAATCCAGTGCCGACCCCATTCACAGAAGCCGCATTTGGTACAACATTTTTTGGTGGTGGTTGGTACGAAAATTCAACGCCGTGAATGTACTGCAAGCGTTGGACAAATTCTCCTCGACGCTTTCCTTCGCATAACTCCTTGTATCGTTCGACGGCTTCGTGAATGATGTTTGAAGCAGCCAGAACTGATTCAGGATTGCCCTGAATGCAGAAAACACGGCATGGACGGTGATACACGCCCTCTTCGGGCTGCTGTGTCCAAGATTGGATCGTCGAGCCGGTGTGGCGCATGATTTCGCGAATGGAAGCTCCGCTCGCCCCGATGACAAAACCAGCGGCGAGTAACGTCACTCGCAACCTCAATCCGCCGTTTGGCATGATCTCGATAGACGCCACTTGCTGCTTCTCTTCTTCCACACCCTGACCCGCGAGTCGAGGACCTGAAGGACCTCGCATCTTCGCACCTCCAGCAAAGTTGTCCGACGGTTCGCCGCCGAGGTGAGTCGTGCTCTTTGGCGAGGTTGATGGTTCGACCACGGTCGATTGAGAAACCGTTGGAAGCAATCCCTCAACATCATACAAGACACTCCCGACAACTTTCGAGTTATCCAGTTGCATTTGCGGTCCGCCGATCCCTCCTCTCGTGAGCCCCTTGGAGTTTCCAGCTTGGGAGGGCATGGCGTACGAAATCAGAGTCGACGAATCATCCTCGCCGTCCACGATTCCCTTGGGCAACCACTGGCTCGGATAGGTGTCGCTGGACGAAAGAAAATAGTCCGGATTCATGTTCACCGTCTCGGCGTCGTTCGCAGGTTCGCGCACGTCGCAGCGGCGTCACACAGATGGAAAACGCGTGAACGCGGCTATGGAACCGCGAAAACGCGTGAACGCGAGCTCTCGCGCGCCGTGCGCGCGCGTTCGACGACGAAGACGCTCACGTGCGAGTGAGATGGGTGCGACGAAATCAGCGCACGGGTTTCCCCGCGCCCCTCGTTCGCTCGTCCAGCGCTCGTTCGCCTCGACGTCGTCTTCTGCGGCGCTCCGCGTGTTTCCACGCGGTTGGAACCGGTCGATATTCTCTTGAGTCACAAACCAAGAATGACCTTCAAGCTGGAAAACAGTGCCGAGTCGATTCGTAGTGTCGATTCGTAGTGTCGAGTCGATTAGTAGCACCTAGACGAGCTCGAGCTCTGACGAGGACGGCACGACGTGATACGCGCGAGGATTGTCGACGAAGACGTCTCGCACGCCTCGGCGAAGAAGCTCCGCGGAAACACCCGACCAGACGTCGTCGGTGTCGGCGTCGGCGGCGAGGGAGTCGGCGGCGTCGCAGAGCGCCCTCGCGGAGCGTCTTTGTTCCTCGAATGCGGACTGGATGTCGAGCTCGAGGGCGTCGTCGCGGGCGCACGAGATGATAGACACTTTTCCGTCGTGTCCGTGTCGCAATTTTCGTTTCTTTTGTCTCGGTCTCAGAGTTTTGACGTCGTCGTTTGCGACTGAGGCGAGCGCCGGGTCGCGAAGCGCGCGCGCGAGAATTTGCAGTCTATCCCAAGACGCGTCGTCCGACGTCGAGGGCGACGTCGAGTAAACGTTCAGCGTGACGTGCGGAAAAATGCAACTGAGATATTGCGCACCTCGACCATCCATGTCCTTGGGACTCGATTCGAACGAAGCCACGACTTCTCGACACGTCCTCGTGGAGATTACATATCGCCGTCCGTCGAGCTCACACTCCAATCGCGCCCGCGCGACGCATCCCTCTTCGCTCGTCGACCCGACCTTACCCACCTGTCGATTCTTCGACGACGACGACATCGTCGACGTCGACGGCGTCGTCGTCTTCACCTCGAGGAACCGCGCGCGAACGCTCGCCGGGTCGCTCTGCGTCGAAGACACGGCGAACGTCACGTGCATCGCGTCTCTCGCCAGAGCCCCTCGCGCGCCGCGCTCCCGCTCGTCTCCCTCATCTGTGGGTGTTTCTTCCTCTCCTTCCTCTCCGTCGCGCTCGACCGTCCCGTACTGATCGGACGCCGAGAGGGAGAACGAACACGCTCCGAGAAAGATCTCCTCCTCCTCGTCTCCCGCCTCCTCGACGTCGTCGCGAGGGGTCAACCAAGACTGCGCGTCGAAAAACGCGTATCGATCGCACATCGCGCCGTTCTCTCGCGATCGCGTCGTCGGACGCTCGCTCGCGCGCGCGCGTCGGACGACGTGTGCGGGTGCCCAGAATTCATTCGCGATCGAGGGGCGCGGGGGGACACGGTCTGACGTAAATCGGACTATCGGTACGCATTGAATGAAGATAATTTCTATAAAGTTTATATCGAAGTGAAGAAAGAATGGGGACGCGAGGACCCGAAGCCGACGACGCGACCGCAGTCGACGACGGGCGTCGCGCGACGCGAAGGGAGCGACGAGCGGAGGTGCGAGATGAGGCGCGGCGACTTCCAGGGGCGCGGCGACGCGAGAGGATCCGGGCGCGGAGGACGGGGACGAAGAGACCGCGGATGCGAGGGAAGAGGCGTGGGTCGAATGGCGCGCGCGCGCGATGGGTCGGGGTCGGAGACGGGCGCGGAAACGGTGGAAACGAGTGCACGCGCGCGCTTTCGAGAGCTCAGACTGACCGATGCGCACGGTGCGCTCGCAGATGGCGGATTTTGAACTGCCGTCGAACTCGGCGGATTTGCAGGGGGAGATCAGAGAGTGGTTGAAGAAGAAGCGAACGGCCGAGGCGAAGGTGAATCAGGTTCTGGCGTTGTTAGATCCGGCGCGATTAGAGGTCGGGACGAAGGCGTACGCGAAACCGGAGTGGCGAAAGGATGGCCCGCCTTCCATGTACCGAGCGCACTGGCGCCACCAGACGTGTTCGATTCTCGGCGTGGAGGAAAAGGATATTCCGGAGCACGTCGTGACGGCGCTGAAGGCTTACGTGTGGCCGAACGCTCTGGACACGAAGAAAGCGGACGAAGAGGCGTGGCTGATCAAGGTGCCGAAATTTCTCTCGCGGGTGTGGCACGACGACGTCAACCCGGAGGAAGCCGTCGGTAGCGTGCGTGTCTTCGTCGACCCGTTTGAAAAGGATAGTTCAAAGTCGATGACGCACGGTGTCATTGAACTCAAGGGAAAAGATGCAGAAGACGTTCCAAAGCATTACATCCTAGCCAACCAACCGACCGACATGCCGATGCACGTCTTCTCCGACCATCGCGACGAGAACGTGTCAGACATGGCCCTCATGGGCAAGGTAGCAGTAAAACTAGACATGCGTCCAAGATCCATCGATGACGCAGACTATCATAGAGTTAGCAAAGACCGCATGATCAAGGCTCAGACGAAAACAAGAGTGACGCAGAGCTCGTCGGAAATGCGTTTCGCACCTTTACCAAAGGCTCGAAACTTGGTTCGTTTTACCGACGCCGCAGCAAACAAACCAGAAAAGAAAGAACGCATGGAGAAAAAAGCGTTGGAAAATATGCTTTTCGGTTTGTTCGAGCGTCAATCTTATTGGAGTTTGAAGCAGCTCATACTGGAAACGAAGCAACCAGTTGATTGGCTGAAGACGAACCTCAACGAAATTGCCCTCTTGACTCGCCGTGGACCAAATATGGGTCTCTGGGGACTCAAACCAGAGTGGCGGCAGGCAGGCGTGCCACAACAGCAATAATGCGCGACGTTGTCATAAGTCAGTCAGAATGATTTAGTACTTTTCCTCGCCACATCCTCGTAATCTTTGAACGCGAATCGAGTTTGAGATGTTTGCAAAGCTGTGCCAGAAGCGATGATGCAACGAAAACAGCTGCCGCGAACTAATACTTTCGCACGCGTACGTTAACATGACGAAACCGTCACCAAATGAACTCGAAGTACACGTTGTGCTTCGATTGGGCCAAGTAGCAAGCTCAAATTCTTCTGGCACGGCAAAGTAGGTTGAATCGTTGTACACAACTTCTGGATTGAAAGATATGTTCAACGCAAACGGTTTGATATCGATGATGTCAAATAAAACATCTTGATTCGCTTTGTCATACGAGCGGATCTGCATCTTCACCGTCAGTCCATCGCAATTTTCATCTAGTGGTACGCTCGACCATTCATCGTCGCCCCAAGCCGCGTACACGTAGGGATTGCGCAGTAAAGTCCTCCTCCTCTCCTCTGCGAGCGTCTCATAGTACCGAAGCGAGTTGATCATTTCTACAGAAGCATCATCGGCGCTATTGATGGACGGTTTGAGTTTTCGAAGTTCCGTCAGTCCAAGAGCCGTCTCATTGTTCATCAAATGTTTAATTTGCCGCTCTTGTTCGATGACGATTGCGTGCAAGCCGTCCGTTAAACCTTCCCGAAGAACGTAATTGAGTTCCTTAAGGTATCTCATCATCATATCACTCGATCGCACAAGAACTCGGTCAATGGTGCCTTCAGCACAATAGAGGAATTGTTTGGTTGTGGAGTTACCTATCGCGTCTCGACCCTGGCGATGACACGTTTCGAATGAATCGTCCGGATCCCAAGCGTGTAATAAAAATCTCTGCCGATCTGCTTCATTCGATGCGAACAGCCAAAGTTCATCCACGTAATCTCCCGACTCGACCCACGTTGATAGCGCAAGCCAGCGTAGATAACCAACAATATCAATCAGACCATTTAGTTGCTCAAAACACGCACTACCTCGACTGGAACACGTTTCGCTTGCCAAGACAACGCGTTCGTAACGGACGCGCCCAGCGATTTCATCAATATCCGAATTACCTGGATACACTGTCACGTCTGGGATGGCTTTGATGCTCATCGTTTTTCGTGCTGGATCATTTCTGCGTCGAACAACCACCGCGAGCTCATTATGTGAGCGCGCGAGTGCACTTTTCGGCTCATCCATGAGCAGGTATAACCCACCATGCTCTATGCCTCGTCGACCTCTCGTCCTTATCCTTAGCCTCACGTATCGAATTGCGTGTGGAAACAAACCAAGTTTCTTCGCCATCGATAAAACAAGGTACGTTTTCACATAACGATCGTCTATGCACATCGATATCAGGAGAAACTTGTCACTCAAAGCTCCACGCATCAGTCGGACGGGTTTAGAAAGTTCAATTCTAAGACTTTTTCGTTTGCGACAATCGCGAAATGAAGATACGCCTCGAAATCGTGCCTCTGCACGAAGTCGAGGTCCACGGTCGAAGCGAACTGACAATGCGAACGGACTCTTTGACACGACCATATCTTCGTAACGCCCTTTGTAGAAGGACCGATACTGGTCGAACGTCTTTCTCTCCTCGGGTGTGAACTCAAGCATGATATCGTCGGGGTAAGGGAAGCCTCCAGAATTGCATTGTCCATTCAACCCACGGAGATGTCTCGACGTTTCACGACTCGGTGATGAGACATCGCACGTGGTATTACCCACTGACAATTGAAATCTAGATCTTCCAACAGCGACGCAACAAAAAACACGAAACAATTGCTTCTGTCGATTTTCAAGCTCTTCGATCGTTTTCGTGACGTTGGATGATAGTGGCACTATCTCGGCACCGCCCGATCGAGGCGGAGCAATCGTCTCAGCTCTCAGTTTTGGAAAAGAGTCGAGTGCGTCACTTTCATCTGAATCGGCTACGATGAAGGCTTTGAATTCTGAGCCTTCGTCATACTCACGATCTCCATTCGTGAATCCATCCAGTATTCGTGTCAAAGCGAGCTGGTCATAATTTTTGGGAGCATCGCTTAACATTTCATTCAAAGTCGACTCCATCATGTGTAACGCATGTCGTTTATTCGCCGTCCTATCGACGATCAATTTAGGAGGACTCGTCGCCAACCAAATTTCCAAACGATTTGACCCCCCTTCACGCATACCTCGTCTCACGAATTCCAATCCTCTCTCGAAGACGTCTGTTTTGGGCGCGAGCGCGAGGCACGTCGTCGTCGTCTCCGTCTCGGCGACGCGCCTCCGCACACACTTTCGACCGTTCGCGCGCACAGCACCCAATCCTTCGCCCGATAGACCATCTCCCCTAATCAACGATATCTCAACCCCCTGCACACCGTCCGAGACTTTTCTCACCCGCCAAGGCCCGCACGACTCCGCCGAAGCGCCTCTCGTCGCCAAGAAACACACAAACATATTCAACGCGGTCGTCACCCTCCATCCACCGACGCGCGTCCGCGCTCGACCATCGACGCGCATTCAACAAATTCAAGCCTCTCTTCCCACCCCCCGCTCGCCTCGGAAAACGACGTCTCGGGCGTCACCCCGCGGCGGTGTGTGCCCACCCGACCGCCCGGCTGGCACCCACCCTCGAACCTCGGACCACCACCCTCGGACGTCGACGACGCGTCGTCGAAAAGTCGACGAAAGGGCGGTACAGTAGTCTGCGCGACATTCGGCTGTGTGGGGGGCTTACGTCGGTTACAGATATGTCCCTTTTTGGAGGTAAAAGTGCAGTTTGCTTGTTTTTTGTCTCTAGTACGAGAAAAGAACCGGACGGATGGAACCGGACGGGTGGCCGGACGGCGCGCGCGCGGCCTCACAACTTCCACGCGACGACGACGACGGTCGCGCCAGGGCGATCGCGGAGACCTCGAGCGAAGGAACATACATTTTTAGATCGTGTCGCGGTCTCGAATTAACGCACGCACGTGCATCGCTCGTTGGTGAGAGCGCGCGCGCGCGTGACGTCGAAGATGAGCGCTGCGATGGGTGTCGCGATGACATCGGCGCGCTGCAATCGCGCGGTGCGCGTGTCCGTCGGGCGCAAGAGCTCGGCGAACGCCGGAGCGTTTCGTAGCAAAAACATTACCAGAGCCGGCGCGAACACTTCGTTCGCGTTGGGTAACCAAGCGGTGCGTTTGCGTCGATGCGATGCGTTCGTGGGGGCTTAGGGCTTCCTTTTGTGCCTTTATGTATGAGTCGCGAACCTCGAATGTTCCTCTTCGCGAGTCTGGCGACCAAGACGGTGAGACTGACGATGACTCGCTCGTTCCGAAACACAGAAGCACACGCCTTCGTTGGTGAGCCTCCGTAAGTCCGCGGCGCTCCCGAAGTGCACTTCGGTGCGCCTTCCGGGACGTGAGCGCGCGACGGTGTGCCTCGCCGAACGAGGCTCCGTGTACGGCGATTGGCCGGTGTACCAAGGTGGTGCGGTCGACAACACGCAGCTTTTGGAAGAACACGATGCGTGCGGTGTCGGTTTCATCGCCTCGTTGAAGGGTGAGCGCACGCACAAGACCGTCAAGGACTCTTTGACCGCGGTCGGTTGCATGGAGCACCGCGGCGCATGCTCCGCCGACAACGACTCCGGTGATGGTGTCGGCGTGATGACGAACATTCCGTGGAAGCTCTTGGAGAAGTGGGCCGCTGCGAACGGCATCAGTGGGTTTGCTGAAGGCTCCTCCGCGGTCGGTATGGTCATGTTGCCGCAAGATGGTGCCAAGGCGGCACAGGCAAAGAAGTTGCTTGAAGAGAGCTGCGTCGCCGAAGGCCTCAAGGTGCTCGGCTGGCGCTCGGTTCCGGTTGACAACGCTGTCGTCGGTCCGCTCGCCAAGTTGACGTGCCCGGTGCACGAACAGATCCTCCTCGATGGCTCCGGCCTGGACCGCGAAGAGTTCGAGCGCAAGCTTTTCATCGCTCGTAAGACGTGCGAAAAGAAGGCGAACGCCGACGCCGAGATGGCTGAGAGCTTCTACATTTGCACGCTCAGCTCTCGCACCATCGTGTACAAGGGTATGCTTCGCTCCGCTGTCTTGGGCAAGTTCTACAAGGATTTGGAAGATCCGGAATACGAGTCTCAGTTTGCCATTTACCACCGTCGTTTCTCCACCAACACGACGCCGAAGTGGCCTCTCTCGCAGCCCATGCGCTTCTTGGGCCACAACGGTGAGATCAACACCCTTCAAGGTAACTTGAACTGGATGGCGTCGAAGGAAGCTGATATGAACCACCCGATCTGGGATGGACGTGAGCAAGAATTCCGCCCGATCTGTAGCCCGGCTGCGTCTGACTCCGCCAACCTCGATAGAGTGGCTGAGCTCCTTGTCCGCACTGGCCGCGCTCCGGCTGAGACGATGATGTTGCTCGTGCCGGAGGCGCACCGCAACCACCCGGAGCTCGATGCGACGTTCCCGGAAGTTCACGATTTCTACGATTACTACGCCGGTATGCAAGAGGCGTGGGACGGTCCGGCGTTGCTCGTCTTCTGCGACGGTAAGCAACTCGGTGCCCGCCTCGACCGCAATGGTTTGCGACCGGCTCGATTCTGGCGCACGTCTGATGACTACATCTACGTCGCCTCTGAGGTCGGTGTTCTCGGCGATGTGCTGTCCAACGCGTCCAACGTCGTCTCCAAGGGCCGTCTTGGTCCGGGTATGATGATCTATGCCGATTTGGAGACTGGTGAATTCAAGGAGAACACGGAAATCGCCAAGGAAGTGTCCGCGCGTCTCCCGTACGGTGACTGGATGAAGTCCATCGACCGTGTCAACGGTATCAAGCCGGTTGGCGACACGCAATTGGATCCAATCCAGCTTATTGAGTCCCAAGCTCGTGCTGGTTACGCTGCTGAAGACATTACGATGATCATCGAATCGATGGCGTCAGACGCCATCGAGCCGACCTGGTCCATGGGTGATGATACTCCGATGCCGGTCTTGTCTGGCCGTCCGCGCTTGTTGTACGATTACTTCAAGCAACGTTTCGCCCAAGTCACGAACCCGGCGATCGATCCGCTTCGTGAAGGCCTCGTCATGTCTTTGGCCATGACCCTCGGCGCGAAGGGCAACTTGCTCGACACTCAAGGCAAGGAAACGCCGCCGGTCATGCTTGACTCTCCGGTCCTCTTCGATTCTGAATTGGAGCACATCAAGAGCCACCCGAAACTCAAGACACAAACGATCTCCGCGCGATACGCCGCTGGTGGCGCCGCCGGTGCGCTCAAGGCTGGCCTTGATAAGCTCTGCGAAGAAGCCGCCGCCGCGATTCGTGCTGGCAGTGAATGCATTGTCATCACGGATCGCCCGGATCAAGGCCCCGACTCACCGGCGATTCCGTCGCTTCTCGCTGTCGGTACCGTGCACCACTACTTGATCGCGCAAGGTCTTCGTACCCGCGCGTCCATCGTTGTTGAGTCTGCGTCCGCGTTCAGCACGCACCACATCGCAACGTTGGTTGGCTACGGTGCCCACGCCGTTTGCCCGTGGTTGGCTTTGGAAACTTGCCGCTCGTGGAGAAAGTCCCCGAAGGTCGAGAGCGCCATCAAGCGTGGTAAGATGGGTGACGTTTCCATCGAAGACGTTCAAATGAACTTCAAGAATGCCCTGAACAAGGGTCTCAAGAAGATTCTGTCTAAGATGGGTATTTCTTTAATCACGTCGTACCAAGGCGCGCAAATTTTCGAATGCTACGGTCTTGGTTCCGAAGTCATCGACACCGCTTTCAAGGGTACGGTGTCTCGCATCGGTGGTCTCACCATGGACGAAGTCGCTTCGGAGACGCATATGTTCGTTCAGTCTGCCTTCCCAGGTGAGGCTGAGGAGATGGCCAAGGTTGAAGCGCGTGGTATGTTCCAAGTCAAGCCGGGTCTCGAATACCACGGCAACAACCAAGAGATGTCCAAGCTTCTCCACAAGGCTGTTGGCCTCGGTGGTAGCGAAAAGAACGACGAGTTCTGGAGCGCCTACCAAGCGCACCGCAACGATCGTCCGTACACGTGCTTGCGTGACCAACTTGAAATCAAGTCTGACCGCGCGCCGATCTCCGTCGACGAAGTTGAATCTGTCGCCGACATCTGCACGCGCTTCTGCACCGGTGGTATGTCTCTTGGTGCCATCTCCCAAGAGTGCCACGAATCCATCGCCATTGCCATGAACCGTATCGGCGGCAAGTCCAACTCTGGTGAAGGTGGTGAAGACCCCAAGCGCTTCGAAAAGATCACCGATGCCACTGCGGACGGCAAGTCTGAAGCCTTCCCGTACCTCCGCGGTATGGAGAACGGTGACGTTGCATCCTCTGCTATCAAGCAAGTTGCCTCTGGCCGCTTCGGTGTCACCACCTCTTTCTTGATGTCTGCCAACCAAACTGAAATTAAGGTTGCGCAAGGTGCCAAGCCGGGTGAAGGTGGTCAGCTTCCGGGTAAGAAGGTTTCTCCGTACATTGCTTGGCTTCGACGCTCCAAGGCTGGTGTCCCGCTCATTTCGCCGCCGCCGCACCACGACATTTACTCCATTGAGGATCTCGCGCAGCTCATCTACGATTTGCACATGGTCAATAAGCAGTCCAAGGTGTCCGTGAAGCTCGTGGCTCAAGCTGGCATCGGTACTGTCGCATCTGGTGTCGCCAAGGCGAACGCCGATATCATTCAAATTTCTGGTGGTGATGGTGGTACTGGTGCGTCGCCGTTGTCTTCCATCAAGCACTGCGGTGGTCCGTTGGAGATGGGTCTCGTCGAGACGCACAGAACTCTTGTCGAGAATGGTCTCCGTGAACGCGTCGTTTTGCGCGCGGACGGTGGCTGCAGATCTGGTCTTGACGTCATCCAGACTGCGCTCATGGGTGCGGATGAGTACGGCTTCGGTACCGTTGCGATGATTGCCACGGGTTGTGTCATGGCGCGCATTTGCCACACGAACAACTGCCCGGTTGGTGTTGCGTCCCAGCGTGAAGAGCTTCGCGCGCGCTTCCCGGGCGCGCCGAGCGACCTTGTCAACTTCTTCATGTACGCCGCGCAAGAAGTCCGTGAGATTCTCGCGTCCATGGGCTACAGGTCTCTTGACGAAATCATCGGCCGCAACGATTTGCTTTCTCAAGTCGACAAGGCGCCGGCCAAGACTTCCTCTCTCGACTTGTCCTTCCTCACCACATCTTCTGGCGAGTCTGGTGCGTCTTCGGACCGCATTGCGCAACCGACGCACAACGACGGCATCGTCCTCGACGATAAGATTCTTGAGGATGCGGAAGTCCAGAAGTGCATCGAAACCGAGGGTACGTACACCAAGAAGGTTGAAATTATCAACACTGATCGATGTGCGACTGCCCGCGTGGCGGGCCAAATCGCCAAGAAGTATGGTGACAACGGCTTCGCTGGTTCTCTCACCTTAGACATCGAGGGTTCCAGTGGTCAATCTTTCGGTGGCTTCGTTGTGGGTGGTATGAATGTGCGTCTTGTGGGTGAAGCGAACGATTATGTCGCGAAGAGCATGAGCGGTGGTGAAATCGCCATCATGCCGCCCGCCGACTCTCCGTTCGCTCCGGAGTCTGCGAGCATTGCAGGTAACGCGTGCTTGTACGGTGCCACGGGTGGTCGGGTGTTCATCAGCGGTCGCGCGGGTGAGCGTTTCGCCGTGCGTAACTCTCTCGGTGAGGCTGTCGTGGAGGGCACCGGTGATCACTGCTGCGAGTACATGACGGGTGGTTGTGTTGTTGCGCTCGGCAAGGTGGGCCGCAACGTGGGTGCGGGTATGACTGGTGGTATCGGTTACTTCCTGGATGAAGATGGCACTTTCGAATCCAAGGTCAACGGTGAGATCGTCGCGATGCAACGCGTCATCACGCCGGCTGGTGAAGCCCAACTTAAGGGCCTCATCACTGCGCACGCCGAGAAGACCAACTCTCCGAAGGCGAAGTCTATCCTTGCTGACTGGTCCAACTACTTGCCCAAGTTCTGGCAGTTGGTTCCGCCCTCCGAAGCGAACACTGCGGAGGCGACCAACGATGTCAAGGAAGAAGTGACGGCCTAAGTAAGATAGCGCAGCGAAGCGGATGATATAAATGCGAATTGCGTAAAATGAATTGATGATGGTTTCCTCTTTTAGAAGGGGCAAAGCCGTAGATTTTTTAATTTACTGTTTTTTCATGAACATTGCGTTTGTTTACAATGTTTTCGAATCGTCTATTAGACGTTTTGGAATCGTCTATTACGCGGTGGCGAAAGCTTCAGCCGCCTTCTTCAAGTCGTTCCAGAGATTGGTTTCGACTTCGATTGCGCCAGACTCCATGTTTGCCTTGGCAATGGCGTCGCCTCTCTCGCCCGGAAGGAGGATGGCGTCGACCCCCGGTTGCTTGGGCGCGTTGCGCACGCGGTTCATCACGAAGGCGGCGTTCTTTTCAAAGTCAGCTTGGCCGAGCATGCTCGGGTCGATGACCATGATCAAGTTACCCCAGTTCTTTGCCGTGAGCTTGTTTTCGATAGCCGCGCCGACGAGGGGGCCAGCCAAGAGCTCGACGATGAGCGCCAAGTTGCTCGATTTGTAACCGCCATCGAAGGTCCGAATGGCGCCGCCGTCAAGAACGTCTTCCGGTTGCGTCGTTGCGACGCCGTTCTTGTCTTGAGCGGCGCCTTCCGGAAGTTGCTTGCCCGCCGTGCGCGCCTCGAGGACGCCGAACCAGCTGTATGCGCTTGTCGCCATGTCGAGCACCATGGACCCTTCGGCAGAGGGGATCCCGACGCCGATCGGGTTCGTGCCAAAGATGGCCTTGGAACTTCCGGCCGGGGCGACGAATTCCGGAGATTGCGCCATGCAGATCGCGATCATGCCCTCATCCGCCACCTTTTTGCAGTAGTATCCGAGCGCGCCCGTCGACGTGAACGTGTTGCACGCACCGACGATGCCGAATCCGTGCTCCTTGGCCTTTTCGTTCGCGATTCGCGTCGCTTCCGCCAACACCAGCATCCCTTGCGTCTTCTTTCCATCGATCGCCGCCGACAATTTCGTCTCGTGCGTCACCTTCATCGGTTCCGCGTCCTCCGCCATGGCGAGCCCGTTCGTCGTCACCTTGATGATGCCTTGATTATTACCGCGCACTTGGGCAAACATGAGCACGTCCAGGATCACCTCGGCGTCCTTCTCGTCGTACCCGATTCCACGAATCGCATTTTTCGTCGTCTCTCGCAATTCATCGATCGGCACGCGCGTCGCGCTCGCGCGCGCGCCCGATCGCACCGCGCGCGCGGTCCTCGTCATCTTTCGCGTCGGGATCGTCGTGGTCATCGCGCGCGAGGTCATCGCGCGCGTCGTCGTCGCGGTGGTCATCATGACGGCGTACGGGGTCGGTATCTCTTCGTCGCGGCGCGCGTCGACGTGTGTCGCGTCTCCCGTCTCCCGTCGTCGTCGTCGTCGTCATCCTCGGCACGACCCCTCAATGTATTTCGACTCGAAACGACACCACACCCCCCCCCTGTGGGGACTCGGTGGGGAGTCATGACCCTCGCGAAATGCACGAGATTTTTCGGAATTGTCACCGTTTTTGGATAACGACTTTTGTTTGGATTTTTGATTTCGACTACGCGCGCGACTGGACCTTCTGACCGGACGCGCGGGGGCTAGGGTGCCGCGCGGTCGGTCGGTCGTCGATCGGGGTCGGTCGTCGGTCGATCGGGGCGGTCGATCGATCGGTCGGTCGGTCGGTCGGTCGTCGTGGGAGGTCGTGGGAGGTCGTCGTCGTCGTCGGCGGTTCGGGCTCAGTCCTCCGTCTTGTACGAGACGCCGGCGTCGACGGAGTGCACCTTGGTGCTGAACGATCGAAGTTTCATCTCCACGCCGTCTCGAACGAGTTTCGCATCGCTCTCTTCGCACTGTTCGGGCGTCGCGCTCGTCGCCGACGTGTACGCCAGGAGTTCAAACGCGCACTCGCTCTCGAGCATGGGTAAAAACGTCACCGACGCCGTGATCTGTCGTATGATTGCTTGAATCTCCTGCATGATTTCTTTTTCTGGTTTCTCTCTCGTCGTCACCGCGTTCGATGCGTTCTCACCGTCGTCTCGCGCGATCTCTTCGTCCGTCTCCACGTCGAACGTCCATCGCTCCACCGTCTCCCCCGTGCGCGCGTCGGCCAAGACGAGCACCAACTTTTTTAAATCCTTCCCCATCAACCAATCGTTCACCTGTTCGAGCGCGCCGACGAGGTACTCCCTGAGTTTGCTCTCCGTCGTCACCATCACCCCCAATCCGTACTTTTGCTTGCGCTCGAACTCCTCGGGTGGGTAGACGCCGCGCTGGAACAGGATGTTATTCACCGCGTACCCGAAAAACTCGGTGACGAGCTCGGTCGATCCCTTGAGCGTGATCGCGTTCGACGTCGACGTCTCGCACTGCGCGGTGGCCATGACGGGAGATTCGACTCCGTTCGATCGAACGACGCGACGCGCGCGGTCGCTCGCTCGCGCGTCTCGGTGTGCGGTCTCGACATCGGTGCGAGCGCGCGATGGACGCCAACGGCGGACGACCGACGAGAGACGCCGACGCGCGATCGCTCGTCGACGCGTTCGGTGAGGACGATGCCGACTCGAACGAACGCGCGCGTCTCGTGCGCGCCCGCGCGCGCGATCGCTCGTCCACGTCGCGAGGGTGACGGACGCGGCGCGAGAGGGAGGCGCGGCGGCGGCGCGAGGCGCGGGGACGAGCAATCGGTGTCGTTCAAGGTGCGCGGGGCGCCGGACGAGCCGACGTTTGATCGCTCGACCGCGCCCGAGGGTGCGTCGTGGGCGTGGTCGTCTCGTCTGGACGCGCTGAAGTCGATGGCGTGCGCGCCGTTGGAGACGGAGTCCCGAGAGCGCGGCGCGCTCCCGACGACGGTGGCGGACGCGTGCTGCGGACACGCGCTCTTGGGGCTCGGTATGCCGGAGAGCGTGCGAGTGATCGCGATCGATCGATCCGCGTTGGAGTTGGTGGTGGCGAAACAGAACGTGGAGCGAGCGAGGGAGGCGGTGGGTGATGGGGTGGTGACGCGAGTCACGCTGCGAGAGGGAGACGGTTTGCGTCTCGAGGAGGGCGAAGAGCCCGAGGTGGTCGTCGTCGCGGGCGTGGGGGCGAACACGATGGCGCGAGTGCTCGAGGAGGGAGGCGTCGGAAAGAATGGGAAGAGATTGGACGTCGTGCGACGATTGGTGCTCAATCCGCCGGCGAAGGATGGGGCGAAAATTCGACGGTGGTTGGCGGAGAACGGTTGGAGCGTTCGAGACGAGCGCTTGGTGGTGGAAAATGGAACGATGCATCTCGCGGTGAGCGCGGAGCGCGGGACAGGCGATTCGATGGAATCGCTTTCGCTCAGGGATGAAATCGTCGGACCGATTCTCGGGCAGCAATCGGCGAGCGAGTCGCCGCTGTTGAAGTTGTACGTGAAGAAGCGTCTGGAGTGGGTACGCGAGGTTCGCAGACAGGCGAAGCAGAGCCTGACGACACTCGTGAGACGAGCGAACGCAGATGACGAGGAAAGCATAGAGAGACTTGAAGGGACGATCGCGAGTTACGACGACATGGAGCGCGTCTTGCTAGAAGCCATGGGACTGAGCATCGAGGAACAGAGACGTCGCGTCGCCGAACAGCTCGAGGAGCAGATCGCTCGAGGCTTCGAGGGGTTCGAGGACGAGGTGGCGCCCGGTAAACTCGCGTTTAAAACCATCGATCCAGGTGAGTCCGATGGGAGGCTTGGGTACTGTCGAGAATTTTTAACGGGGGACGAGGCTCGAGAGTTACTCGCAACGCTTGTCGCTTCGCCGCCCGTGGAATGGGCGCAGCGTTCCATCGTCGTGTGGCAACCCGAACAGAATGCCACCAAAGAAGTGATGCAACCGAGACTCGTGTCTTGGGCTGGCGATCTTCCGTACAAGTACAGCGGTCAAACGCTCGATCCCGTGCCGGTTCCCGACGCGTTGCGAGTGCTCATGACGAAGGTTGAAGATGCCACTGGGGAAAAATTCAACCACGTGTTATTGAACCGATACCGCGATGGATCCGATTCCATGGCACTTCACGCGGACGATGAACCAGAGCTCGGTCACAACGCGTGCATCGCGGCAGTCAGCATCGGTCACGTGAGACGGTTTGACGTGCAGATAAAATCGAAGACGAAAAAGAAGACGTCTATTTTTCTAGAAAACGGGTCCCTCATGGTCATGGACAGGGCTTTGCAGCACACGCACTACCACGGAGTACCCAAAAACCATTTCCCCGTGGAGGGCGAGCGCATTAACATCACGTTCCGTTTGTTAAAAGGACCGCCAGGATGGAGAGAGGGCGACGAGTGATACTATTAGAAATTCGCCGCGAAAGCTCTTGTAAATTACACGCTAAATGTTTCAATCAAAATACATCGTGATTCCTCGACCCTTCGCCGAACGGGAACTGCGACTGCTCCGCCATGGCGAGACGCAGATTCACGCTAAGTGAATAGTTTTGGCGCTCCGCAGCCTTCAGTTGGTCGTCGTACTGCGCGCACGCCGCCTCGAGTTCTCGCACCCGAGCCTGAAGTGGCGCCAACTCTTGCATGCGAGAGTTTTGAATCGCAACTGCTCTCTTCAACAGCGCGTTCTCTCGCTTCATCTTCATCACTTTACTATAATCGGTGAATTCCGCGCACCGCTGCCTCACGGCGCCTTCAAACATTTGAAGCACTCGCGACGCGCGCGTCTGCGCGTCCGCCATGTCCACGGACGCCCCCATCTCGCTCACCACCGCGTTCACCCACTCCATAGTCAATACCGGTGCGCTCGACGTCGCCGTCGCAGTCTCTCCATCGCCCGTTCGAGCGTGACCTCTCGACGCGCCCCCGGCGCTGTGCGCCTCGGAGATCTCCGCCTCGCTAAAGTCTCCCACCGAACACTGCGCCGTCTGTTCCACCATCTTCACGTTCGCCAACTGACCGATCGCATCATCAATATTACTACAATTCTCCAGCGTCTCCCTCACGCGTTCCTCCATCTCTTCCGGTAACAGATCGATGAACCGCGCGATGTCGTTTGCCTGCGCCTCGCTCAAGTCGAATCCTCTGAAATCGATCAATCTTCGCGCAAACTCCCGTCCTTTCCCTCCTCGCATCCGTCCTCGTCGCTTATACAGCGATCCACCGAGTCCACCCTCCGATTTCTCCCCCCCGCTCGACGTCGCTCCGCGCTCCGTCGTCGTCGTCGTCGCCGCGGTTCCCATCGTTCGCCCTCCGCCTCCGTCTCCACCGCTCGCCGCGCTCACCGACCCACCGTCCCGCGCGCGTTTCCTCGTCCCACCACCACCGTCCGCGTCCCCGCTCGCCGCCGCGGTCGCCGCCGCGGTCGCCATCGCGTCGTCGTCGTCGTCGTCGCGCCGTCGAGTGTCCGCGCGCGCGGCGACATTTCGATGCACTCGGTCGTCCCCAGATGCACTCAGATGTAACTACTAGATAACATACAAATACACAGAGTACGTTCCAACAGCCCGACCATATGTCCACAAAACTGATGGTGCCCCGCCCCCGGCGCGACGCGACCGCGTCACACGTCGACGCCATGATGACGACGACGACGACGAGCGCGACGACGACGACGGCGCGAGCGACGACGCGCGCGCGCGTCGCGGGTAAGGTGCGCAAAGAAAATACGTGCGCGCGATCGCGCGCGGGGTGAAGACGATGGACGCGCGACGCCGACGCTCGCGCGCGGTGTCGCGCGTTTGGGGCGCGGTGGACCCTAGACGACGACGACGATGGCGACGGCGCGAGGGGGTGGGAGGCGCGCGTGCGATCGTCGGGAGGAGTCGCCGACGCGAGGGAAACGACGCGCGTGGGTGTGTGATTCGTGGATCTCCGTCGATGGACGCGGGCGCGCGAGGGTGAGCGTCAGGGATGATGGATGGGCGCGGGGTGACTGGAGGGAAAACCTGAAGGGTCGAGGGCGCCCAGCGCGAGGGGACGCGAGAGAGCGAGAGAGCGAGAGAGAGAGGAGGATGCGAGAGACTGACGATGCGTGCATGCGTGTGTTTTGTGTGTACAGGCGCGAGGCTCCGTGCGAGTGTGCGCGAAGAAAGAAGGCAAGGCTCAACCGGAATGGTTTGAGGAAGCGAAGGTGTTCTGCAACGGGGTGGAAGTCATGACGGTGGGCGGCACGCAAGCGGAATACGTCGTCGATATCTGGAGCGGTAACCACCCGTTCTTCCAAGGACGTTCTTCGGCGATCATGACGGATGCGGGCCAAGTGAGCCGCTTCGCGAACCGATTCGGTGACCTCGGTGATCTCTCCGCCGTGGAGACCATGGATAGCCTGGCCAAGCCGGAAGCCGAATAGACCCGCCGCCGATGAAACCATTATTGTTTTGTGAATACCACACAGTTCTCTAGATTTTAAGATTACCCGCGCGTGGCGTCGTTCATTGTCTAAGTTAGATATCGAATATTACGAGTGCGTTTACTCGGAAATCGTCATGTTCTTCACGCCCTCGGTGGGCGCGGCGTCCTCCGGCTTCATCGCCGGGAAGAGCAAGACTTCCTTGATGTTGTTCTTGTCCGCGAGAAGCATCGTGAGTCGATCGACGCCCAAGCCCCAGCCCCCGGTCGGCGGCAAACCATACTCCAACGATTGAACGAACACCTCGTCGATGAGCATCGCTTCATCATCACCGCTAGACTTGGCCTTGGCTTGCTCGGCGAAACGCTCGCGCTGGTCGATCGGATCGTTCAACTCGGTGTACGCGTTGCACAACTCCTTGGTGTTGACGAAGAGCTCGAAGCGCTCCGTCATGCCAGGAATGCTGCGGTGGTACTTGGCGAGCGGAGACATGATTTGCGGGTGATCACAGATGAAACCCGGGTTCACGAGCTGAGATTCCAAGTACTCGCCCACGAGTTCGTCGAGCATGCGCGCCGTGGTGAACGGCGGCTGCATCTCGACGCCCAACTCCTTGATCAAGTTCTTCAAGAAGTCTTCGTTCTCTTGGGTGGAGAAGTCGGTGGACGGGAACTTGATGTTGAGCGCTTCTTCGAGGCCGGAGACCATGGAGATTCGGCGGAAGGGAGGCGTGAAATCAATCTCGATCGGATCCTCATCCGGGCCGTTGGCGTGGTATTGAATCTTGTACGAGCCCTTGATGGCGTACACCATACCGGAGACCATTTCTTCCGTCATCGTCATCAAGTCATTGTAATCCGCGTACGCTTGGTAGAATTCGCACGTGGTGAACTCCGGGTTGTGCGTCATGTCGATGCCCTCGTTACGGAACTGCCGACCGATCTCGTACACGCGCTCGATGCCGCCGACGACGAGCTGCTTGAGGTAAAGCTCGGGCGCGATACGCATGAAGAGCGTCATGTTCAAGTCGTTGTGGTGCGTGATGAACGGACGAGCGGTGGCACCACCGGCGATCATGTTCATCATCGGCGTCTCGACTTCGAGGAAATCGCGTTCGTCCAAATACTTTCTGATGTAACGAATAATGTTGGAACGAATGTAAAAGGTGTCGCGCACTTCGTTGTTCATGATGAGATCCAAGAAGCGCATGCGGAAGCGCGTCTCGACATCCTTTAAACCAGAGAAACCCGGAAGCATCTTCAAGCACGGAGTCAAAATCTCAAAATGAGTCGGGAAGAGGGACAATTCGCCTCTCTTCGTCTTCCCCGGCTTACCCTTGACGCCGACGACGTCCCCGCGACGCGTCGCCGCGTGAATCTTTTGAAAGTCGTACCCCGTCGCCGAGGCTTCGTCAGCCGTGATTTGCACCTTTTTCCCATCCGCGATGAGATCGTAGAAGAACAACTTCTTCCCACTCGCTCGTTTAGACATGATTCTTCCCGCAAGAGACGCACTCTCACCCTCCACCGACGCTCCGTCCTCCAACGCCGCGTACTTTTCGATAAACTCCCCCACGCGCGTGTCCACCGCGTACTTGTGCGGGTACGGCGCTTCCCCTCTCGCCTTGGCGCTCAGCACCTTATTGATTCGGTTTTGTGTGTACTGCGTCGGGTCCAAATTCGCCTCATCCTCCTCTTCACTCTTTTCCTTTTTCGGTTTCGCCGCTTCCGCCTCCGCCTTGGCCGCCTCCTTGGCCGCGCGCTTCTCGTCGGCGGCTTTCATCTTTAAACGCTTCTTGTATTCGCTGCGCGCGAGGACGAGCGCGCGGACGAGAACGAGAACGACGACCGCGCGAGGTCGGTCATCGCATCGTTCGCATCGCTCTCCGGTCAGTCACGTCATCGTCCCGTCGCGTCCCATCGTCACACGGCGTCGCATCGTCCGTCCCATCCATCCACCCATCCATCCATCCCTCGAGGTCGAGGTCGCGCCGCACCTCTTGCTCATCGGTTCTCCCGGGAACTCGGGGAACTCCTTGAGCGCGGCGGGGGCTTCGGCGGCCATGATTCGCGCGCGTTCGTTCGTTCGTTCGTTCGTTCGTTCGTTCGTTCGTCGTTCGTTCGTTCGTCGATGGACGGCGCGTCGCACACTGTGGACGATCGGCATCATCGTGCGAGGTCACCCGCGCGCGCGGGGCGCGACGGCGCGGCGCGAGGCGGCGGCGAGGGCGGTCGCTCGGACGGTCGAGATGGCGAGGGCGAGCGATTCGAGGGGTGGGGAGAGAGATGAGACGCGTGCGAGTGAAATGAGAGGAGAGATGAGGGGGTCGGTGCGAGGAGCGACGCGGCGAGCGGTTACAAGAAGAGGGAAACGCGCTAGAAAAAGTCTGGTTGTCCCGTGCCGGCGAGCGTTCTGTGCCACATGCGACTGTTGGGATCGACGAGACGCTCGCGCTCGATCATGCGAGGGATGGGTAAGAAGGCGGTGTGAGCGCTGACGGCACCGACGGAGATGCCGGTGAAGCCGGCGAACGCGCCGTGGACGGCGTTTTGGCCGAGGACGGTGCACATGATGGAGTCGTGGGCGTTGGCGACGCAACCGCGAACCATGTAGGTGGGATCGATGTATTTGACGTCGCACTTGATCTCAGCCTTGAGTTGCTTGCAAAACCATCGACCGATGTCGCCGAGTTTGGGGTTACCGCCTGCGTCCGCGCCGGTGGAGGTGACAAACTCTTGGCCCGCGCCCTCGGCGAGCACCACGACGGCGTGTCCCTGCGTGTCCAATCTGTTTCGCACGTATTCGATGACCCCGTTCGGACCGTGGGCGGCCCAATCAATCTCTGGAATGAGACAACAGTCGACTTCTCCGTTGGCGAGCGTCGCGAACATGGCGATGAATCCGCTCTGACGTCCCATGAGCTTGACCACGCCGACGCCGCGGTACGCGCTCTGGGCCTCTATGGCGGCCGCTTGAATAGCCTTTTGCGCCTCTTCTACCGCGGTATCGAAGCCGAAAGTTTTATCCAGCAACAGAATATCGTTATCAATCGTTTTCGGAACGCCCACGACGGACACCTTGACGCCTCGCTTGGCGCACTCCTCACTAATCGCGTTGGCTCCCGCGTGCGTCCCGTTCCCGCCGATGACGAACACCATGTTGATTCCGTTGTTGACGATTGACTCGACTATTCTGGTCACATCGCCGCCGCCTCTTCCAGACCCCAAAACGGATCCACCGATCGTGTGAATGTTTCGCACGGTTTGTTTGTTCAACTCCAAGAACGGGTCACCCGAAAAGAAGCCTTTAAAGCCGTAACGAATGCCGCTAATCTTCTTCACGCCGTAACCCACCTCCAGAGTGTTCACGAGAGACCGAATGACGTCATTAATCCCCGGGCACAAACCACCGCACGTGACGACGGCCGCATGCACTTCTTCCGACTTAAAATACACATCCGCGCGAGGTCCGGCTCGCATGACCCACTCCGGGACGTACGCGCACCCGCCTGGATTGTACACATCCTCCGGGGCCGAACACGTCTGCGTGGGATACGCGGCGCTACCAAAAGCCACCGAATTCAACAGAACTCGATCTCTGTTGCTCACAAAATTACTATTGTACTTCAGAGACGTTCTCGGTCCGCTCAGCGGACACGAGCTCTGCGTGCAAAACGGGCTCGGCAGCGGCGTCAACGGTTCGTCTCCCCGATACACATCCCGCAGGTGCGTGATGCGAAGATCGTTCGCACCACCAACTTCCCAGGTGTAATCCTCCTCCTCGTCCTCCTCCTCCTCGTCGTCGCCCTCGTTCGCACCGCTCTCGAGTCCACTGCTCCCCTCGATCGCGGCCGATCTCAGAGGCGCGCCCGCGCGCCTCAGTTCGCGCCGAAGCGCCCGCGCGCCCCGACGCGAGGTACATCCCCGCCCAATCGTCCCCGTCGCCGCGCGCGGCGTCGCGAGCGTCGCCGATCGCGACATCGCGCGTCGAATTGTTCGGGAATGCGGTCGGTCGCGGTGGACAGTTGACGCCTCGTCTCGATGTCGCCGCTTCGTCTCGCGTCGACGACGATCGGAGGATGGACGCGCGCGGGAAGGGCGCGACGAACGCGATGGGACGCTCGCGCGTCGTCGTCGACGACGAGGGCGTCGTCCTCGGGTCGAGCGAACGCGGTCGTGACGAGAGAAGAGTTGGAGGCGGCGGCGAACGCGAGAGGTTTAACGCTCGAGACGCGCTTCTTCGGACCGGTGTTTAAGATTTACGCCAGGCGCGCGCGAAAGAGTGCGGTTGCGTCGACGTCGACGTCGACGTCGAGCGACGACGCCGAGGACGCGGACGTGGTGGCGACACACGACGGGTTCATCGCGCCGCCGCCGTTTGGCATATTGCACATGGACAGCATGCGAGTGTACAACTCAAAGGTGAAGACGGAGGAGAAGACGACGATGCGGAGCACGTTTGGTATCGCTATTTTATTGGGGACGATGTCTCTGTTGGAGGCGTCCGAGGCGGGATGTAAGAAGTGTGAATTGTTAGCCATCGACGACGGAAACGAATACGCGGAAAAATTGGTCAGGTATTACGGTCGTTTGGGATTTAAAACCGTGCGCGTCGTCGGAGACAACGGATTGATGGACTTGCCAGACTTGTTAGTGTGGGGCGGCGTCGGAACGCGGATGAATGGCGACGTCGATGCATTACTAGAAAAGTGGGGAGGCGTCGTTCGTAAGCAGGCTGCGGCGGCGAAACGTCAGTAGCGACATTTTAAAAACATGTTCTATCCTAGTCTTCATCTAGCGCGCGCGTTTGCTATTTTTCGTCTTCGATACGTCTTCATCGAACCCTATTTCCAGATCGAACTCTTCCTCCGTCATCTTCCCTTTCTTGACCTTTCTCAGCGCGCGATAATCGTCCTCCATTTCTTCGATGTCAGCGCGCAATTCTTCCTTACGGCGTTTAAATGCCGTTTGCCTCTTTTCTTCCTTCACCTTTTCTTTCTTTGGTTTAGGCGTATCCACCTCTAACAGTCTCTGCGCCTCTGCGGCCTCTTGCTGTTCTTTGAGCGTCTTCTGGCGCTGCTTTTCTCGAGATTTGTCCAAAAACGGCACCGTGTCAGCGTCAACATGTGATTCGACAAAGCACTCCATGAATTTCTTCGGCGCTTTTCGGATCTCCTTCATCTTCGGGAGTCGAAGTAATCCCATGGACATCGCGAGCGATCCGTACTGGAGCTCTTTAAATCGAAAGATAAATCTACAGTGGTGCTCCTTGTATCCTCGAATGAAGGAGACGTACGCTCTCACACCCTTCTCCATGAGTTCGCGAGATTTTTCGCTCGCTTTGCGCAAGGCAATGTGAGTTTGGTCCGCGCCGCCTCGTTCTTCCAACTCCGTTTTCTCCAAGGCGTCCACGATGTCCGACGCTAATTCGATCTGTTTGTCGTCGTCGCCATTCTGAGTCTCCGCCGCCACTTCGGCAAAGTGTTCCCGCGTTCCGGGAGCGGCTTTAATCTCCACGCCTCGAATGCGTAAGAAGTCTACGTAACTCGCCTCCGAGTTGGGTGATAAGAATACGATGGCGTTCCCCTCGCGCCCCATCCGAGCTGTCCTACCGACGCGGTGTACGAAAGCCGCCGGATCCTGCGGCGGATCAAACTGAACAATCCAGTCCACTCCCGGAATGTCCAAACCGCGAGCCGCGATATCCGTGCACATGAGAACGCCGGAGCTTTGTTCGGTGAACACGCCGAGAGCAGACTCGCGTTGCTTTTGCTTCATTTTACCATGCAGGGCGATGGTGCTGGACTCTGGTAAGAGCTCTTTGACCGCGGACTCGTAGAAATCCACGCACGCGCACGTCAAAAAATACACGATCATCTTGCAGCTGTGATGCTCTCTGATGAAATTCACCAAATGCCACAGCTTTGCATCCACCGGGCACAAGCGATAGAGCAATTGTAATTGCGTCGGAAGCTTACCCTTCTTATCCCCCGCAGCTCTCGCTGCGGCGTTCACGGCGTCTCTCACCGTCACTCTCACTGGATTCCGCAACCCGGCTCTCGCGAGCTCCGACACCTCCTCCGTCTGTGTCGCGCTGAACAGTCCCGTTCGTCTCTGCTTGGGTAATCGAGAGATGATATTATTCAACGTCGCCATGAATCCCATCCCGAGGAGTCGATCGGCCTCGTCCAAGATGAGCAATTCACACTTTTTACCATCAAGTTCTCTGCTTCGCTGCATCACGTCCCACAGCCGCCCCGGCGTCGCGACCAACACCAGAGGCGACGTCGCCGCGAACTTCGCCACATCTTTCGCAACGTCCGTGCCGCCCACCAACAGCATCGACAATTCTTCCCCGTCGCTCGCATCTCCTCCTCGCGCCAGCGTCTTCACGAAGGGCGTCGCCACCTCGTGAATTTGCCTCGCCAACTCTCTCGTCGGGCTCACCACCACCGCGCCTACCTCGTACCGCCGCAACTCTTTCCTCGCCCGCGCGAGTATCTCCACCATGGGCAACACGAACGCCAGCGTCTTCCCGGATCCCGTGCACGCCTCCACGGAGACATCCTTGTGCGAACAGAGCAGCGGGATCGTCGACGCTTGCACGGGCGTCGAGCGCTCGAAACCACCGGCGGCGAGCGCGTCGAGGGATTCCGGACGCAGACTCGGGCGGAGATCGGCGAAGGGTGGTCCCTCGGCCTTTGCCGCCGACGGCGCGGGGGGCGCGGACGGCATGTCGACCGCGGAGGACGACGAATGCGCGAGGCGAGAGGTGGTGGCTGCGCATCCGTGTCACTTTTTTTGGAGACGTCGGCGAGGGAACAAGGGAAGAGATGCGTGCGGATGCTATTACAGAGATGGATGGACGGCGATGCGAAGCGGGAGTGCGCGTCTAAGAGCAACCCCGACCGACGTTTAAGAACCGCGTCCGCGTTGACGCGGTGGCGGAGCGTGAGACTAATCGCGCTTGTCACAGTCGTACTCGACGCACGCGGCGGGCGCCTGGTCGAGGCGAGGCGGTGGCATCTCGATCTCGGCCGTCTTTGCGCGCGTCGACTGTTCGGGTCGCCGCTCGGATTCGGCGAGACGTAAGATGGCGACCAACGCGGACGCACCGAAGAGAATCATTGCCGCCGCGCGCACGTCGCCGTCTCCTTGTAACGCGGAGTAACACGCGAAGGAGAGGAGCAAGCCACGTAATATCCATGTGAAGAGATGAATGTCTTCAATCTTTTCCACCCACCCTCGGAACGATCTCGAGCGTTGACGCAGATGAATCGCCGCGATGCACCGCGTGATGCAATCACCGAGCGTGAGTTTCGCCGGGATGATGGATAACCCGGTGAATAAAACAAATGCGCCGGCGCCGCCGAGCCGCCACGTCGTCACGCCCATCCACGTGATGGCGTCCATACCAGCCGCGGGATTTGCGTACTTCTCCCCTCGAAGCCCGATCGCCGAGCTCACGCCCAACAACCCCAAACTCGCGGGCGAGCGCATGAACGCGTACGTGGCGAACGCGAGACACCCGATCGAGAGCGCGTCGTGAAACCTCTCGTTGAACGGCATCGTCATCACCACCGGCGTCTTCAACGGCGTGAACGCCGATAAAAACGCGTGCAACGTCACCGCCGACACAAAATTATACACTACCCTTCCGTGAGACCCGAAATACTTCCGCATTCGGCTCGGCAAACACGCCGAATGCGGAATCACAAACACCAAACTCAGCGGCACGTTTCTCCTCGCAAAGTCCACCGTCCCGCGCGCCGCCTCTCTCGACGGATACCCCTTCGCCGGTAACACCGCGCTCAACCACACCGCGCGCTCACCGAGATGCGATATCCACGCCACCGTTCCCACGAGCACCCACATCACGTACGTCACCGCGCCGCTCACGAGCGCTATGTTTAGCGCGCGCCCGACGACGGGGCCGAGCGCGACACCGCTCGCGCGTCTCTTCATCTCACCTCACCGGCGCGTCTCCGGCGTCCGGCGTCCGGCGTCCGACGCCGTCGCCGTCGCCGTCGCGCGCGACCGCCCCGCGCCGCCGTCTCCCGTCTCGTCTCGTCTCGACGCGTCTCCCGCGCGCGCGCGCGGCGCCCCCGAACCCTCCCCGCGGGGTGTCCGCAAACCCTCCCACCGCTCCGGGGTCTCCGGTACTCCGGGAAGGGTCATGACTCGTCGGCGACCCCGCACTCCCCGTACCCGAACCGGTGGTGGCGTGGCCACACCGAGACTCGATCGTTCGTTCGTTCGATCGACGACGACGATGCCGATGATTCGCCGCTGAGATTGCTCGCGTCGAGAGGTCGAGGGCATCCATCGTCGCGAGATACCGATGATTCGCCGACGAGACGAGGACGCGATGATGTTGATGCTGATGACGACGACGACGATGGGGACGGATGGATCGGGAACATCGGCATCGGCGTTTTCGAACGCCTCGCGCGCGCGTCATCCCTCGTCGACGACGGTACCGACGCACCATCGCGCGCACGGGCGCGAGTTCGGACTCGAGGAGCTCTTCGCCCGCGTGTCGCTCCCGGCCACGCTCGCCGCGCGCTCGATGGGTGTCTCGGAGACGACCTTCAAACTCAGGTGCGCCGCGCGAGGCGGGCGAAAAGGCGAAAAAGCGCACGAAGGCATGACCGATCGTGACTCGTCGCGCGGGGGTGGTGGTGGTGGGCGGAGATTCCATATTTTTGTTTTCGGTCTTTTTCCGGATATTCGGTCTTTTTCGGTCTTTTTTTTCAGTCGCGTGCGCGCGCGCGCGGGGTCTCGACCGGTGGCGTGTCTGACGCGATGAGAGGTGGCGCGACGGCGACGGACGCGCTCGATCGAGGCGCGCGAGCGTCGAGGGTGAAGTGAGGGCGCGGATGGATGGACCGGCCGACTGACTGACGCGCGCGCGTGGGGTGGGGTCGACTCGGCGCAGGACGAGAGAGCTCGGGGTGCACCGGTGGCCGTATAGGAAATTTCAAGCCGTCGTCGTGTGCTACGAATACGTATCTCGCGTGTTCAAGGTGCGCGCGCATTCTCGATCGCGATCGATCGCGCGTGAGAACAATCCGTTTGTTTGTTTGTTTGTTTGTTTGTTTGTTTGTTTGTTTGTTTGTTTTTGAACGTTTCGTTCGTCGACTCACCGCGAGGATGTCTGTGGCGTCTTCTTCGTCGCGTAGGATTTGGTGGATGAGTTTTCCGCGAAACTCGAACACATGGACGTGGAACAGAGACGGTTGTTCGCGCGGGAGAACAATTCGATGTTTCTCAGAATGAAGGTTGCGTCAGAGGAACTGACGCAGGATTTGGAAACTATAGAAGCATTTGCAGAACACATGGTACGAACGATTGCGCGCGATTATTAGGTGGGGGAGACTCGAGGACTGACGACGACGCGCGTTCTTTGCCGTTCTTCAGCGCGAGCGTTTTCTTCGACTGGGCTGCGTTTGCGACAATTGTGATGCGAGTGAGGCGGCTCAAAATTTCCACAAACTTCGACGTAAAGTGTATAAACATCGCTCGATGTTGGCCACTTACACAAAAAATATTATAAAGAACACGTTGCAGTGACGCATATAGCTCCACTTGTTAGCTCGTTGACAGAAAGATATCTACGCTACTACGATAGTATAATGATAGCTCATATTGAGCCACATTCCTCTCATTTCATGAATATTCATTAACACTGAATCATTATAACCCACTCGTCTCCTCGAGTCCTAACGCCAAGTTCATGTTTTGAACCGCCGCGCCCGAAGCCCCCTTTCCTAAGTTATCCAGCCTGGCCACGAGAACGGCTGTTCGCTTTACGTCGTTGGCGTAGACGCTGAGTTCGAGCTTGTTGGTGTTTGCTAAAGAATCGGGTCTCATGAATGCCCCGCGTTCGAGATCGTCCATTCTATTGAGATCGCGCACAGAGACGTACGTCCCGTCGGCGTAGCGTTCGCTCAAGCACGCTTGCAAGCGCTCGGCACTACGCCCCACTTCGTTGAGCTGCTCGTAGTGGAGCGGGACGCTCACGACCATGCCTTGCGCGAAAGATCCGACCGACGGCATGAAGATTGGTTCGCGACCGAGCATGCTCCACTTTGCCATCTCCGGCAAGTGCTTATGCTCGAGGTTGAAACCGTAAGCTCCCCAAGGCTCGTGCTCTTCCTCTTCGTACACTTTGATGAGAGCTTTACCTCCGCCCGTGTATCCGCTCACAGCGTTGACCGTCAGCGCGGTGTCGGGAGATAAAATGCCGGCGTCGACGAGCGGTCTGCTCAAGGCGATGAAACCCGTGGGATAGCAACCGGGATTGGATATGCGCTTAGACGTCTTCACCTTGTCCCGGTGACCGGGAGCGAGCTCTGGAAAACCGTACGTCCAACCATCCGCGATGCGAAACGCCGTGGACGCGTCGATGACGACCGTCGTGTCGTTCTCCACTAGCTTCACCGCCTCTATCGCCGCCGCGTCCGGCAGACACAAAATCGCCGCATCACACTCGTTCAACGCCTTCTTTCTCGCGTCCAAATCCTTTCTCTTGGATTCATCCAACTGTATCAGCTCGATATCCGAACGAGCCTGCAACCGCTCGCGCACTTGCAACCCAGTCGTGCCCGCCTCGCCGTCGATGAACACCCTCTTCACCGCTCGCGTCACCACCGACGGCGTCCTTCGCGCGCTCGAGCCCGCGCGTTCGCCTCGCCCCCCTCGCACCGTCATCGTCGTCGTCGTCATCTTCCGCAGCCTCACCGAGCGTCCCTCGCACGCGTGGATTCGCATCGCGCCCGTCACCGCGCGCGTCGCCATCTCTCCCGCGAGTCGATTCACGGAGCGTCCTCGCGCTCGCGTCGACGCGCTCGCGGCGTCCTCGCGCTCGCGCTCGCGCTCGTCGCGCGCGCGTGTGCGGTCGTCATCGTCGTCGTCCCGAAACCCCTCTCGCGTCGGGGTCGGGACAAAATCCAATCCGAGAGTCATGACTCAAGATGGATCATGACTCAAGAGGGACTCGACCTCTCGAGGATAATCGAGCGCCGAGGCGGGACGTCCCCCAAACCGCGCGCGTCGGCGTCTTCGTCGTGGTCGTCGACCCTCTCGCGCGTCGTCGACGTCCCGGCCCTCTCGCGCGTCGCCTCGAGTCTCCCGGGCGAGGGGAGGATGAGCGCGCACGCGTGGAGCCCCGCCGCGGAGGGCTCGGCGCAAATCGTCGCGCTGATCTCCGAGTATCTCGACCCGCGGGCGAATCAGCGGGAGATGCTCGGGCGGTTGGAGGCGTGCGCCAAGTTTCCGGATTTTAATAATTACCTCGCGCACGTGTTGACGAGCGACGAGGATCCGGGAAGACGAGAAGATGTCAGACAGAGCGCGGGACTTTTGCTGAAGAATAATCTCAAGACGTCTTGGATGACGACGATGAGCGAAGAATATCGAGCGTACGTCAAGGGAACGCTCATGTCTGGATTAGGACACGCGTCGAGGTTGATTCGTTCGACGGCTGGGACGTGCGTGGCGCTCATCGTGCGCTGCGGTGGGGTGGAACACTGGCCGGAACTGTGGCCGGCGCTCATCGCCGCCGTAGAGGCGGGCGACGACAACTCGCGAGACGGTGCGTTGGACGCGCTGTACAAGTCGTGCGAAGAGGTGAACGGTAGGTTGGACGTAAAAGTGCCGGGAATGCAAGATTCGCCGGCTGGATTGGTGATTCCGAGACTGTTTGCGCTCTTTAAAGCGTCGTCAGCCAAGGTGCGTCAGCAAGCCGTTGGAGTCGTGAACATGATCGCGCCGTGTTGGCCGGAGAATCACTACGCGCTCTTAGATAGCTACCTACAAGGGTTGTTTTCCCTGGCGAACGATCCGGATAACGTCGTTCGGCGACTCGTGTGCTCGGGTTTGGTGATGCTCATCCACATTTGTCCGGAAAAATTAGCCCCAAACTTGAGGGATATCATCACGTACATGCTGGATAGACAAGACGATGAGGACAAGGATGTCGCCATGGAATCTTGTGAGTTCTGGGGTGCGTTCTGTGAGGCTGATCTCGGGGATGATTACGTACAAATTTTGCGTGAGTTCACCCCCAGACTCATCCCCGTGCTTTTGACCAACATGGCGTATCAAGAAGACGACGAGGAAGTGATTCAGGCTGAGGACGATGAGGTGAACGTGGATCGAGAAGACAGAGACCAAGATATCAAGCCTACGTTCCGTGACACGAAAGATAAGGGCGCGCAAGGAGAGGAAGACGGTGAGGCGGATGACGATACGGACGACTTCGTCTGGAACCTGCGTAAGAGTTCCGCCAACGGCTTGGATATTTTATCAAACGTCTTTGGTGACGAGCTCTTGCCTCTCATGTTACCGGTCGTGGAACAAAGACTTCGCGATACGAGGTGGGAGATCCGAGAGAGCGCTATTTTAGCTCTCGGCGCTGTCGCCGAAGGGTGCGCGGGCGGTTTGCTCCAATACCTTCCGATGTTGATCTCGTTCCTTCTGCCAATGTTGGACGATGCCCGTCCGCTCGTGCGATCGACGACATGCTGGACGCTCAGTCGTTTCTCGCGATGGACCGTGCAATGTGCGTGCCCTTCGAATAACCCGAACGCGATGCCTCAGCAGCAAGGAATGGAGCAGCTCAACACGTTGACCACGGCGTTGTGCAAGCGCTGTTTGGATCACAACAAGCACGTCCAAGCCGCAGCATGCGGCGCCATCGCGACTCTTTTATCAGAAGGTCGCGATACGTTGGCCCCTTGGACCGCGGGTATTGTCCAAACACTCGCGGAAGCTTTGGCAAAGTATAGGCGTAAAAACTTGCGCAACTTGTACGACGCATTGACAATGCTCGCAGAAAACATTGGTCCCGCTCTCGACAACGCCACCCATGCCGGTATGATCTTACCGGGTATGCTTCAACGTTGGGAAAACTCGAACGGAGCCGATCCCGAGTTATTTCATTTACTCGAGTGTCTCACAGCGCTCGTGATTGGCTTTGGGCAATCGGCAGCGCAATACGCTTCGGGAATCTTTAACAAGTGCGTCGCCGCTCTTACGCTCATGCTTCAGCGACGTACAGCTGTGCAGCGCGGAGAGATACCTGCGGAAGAATACTCGATCGATGTCGTCATTTGTACACTCGATTTAGTTTCTGGGCTGTGCGAAGGTTTGGGTCAAAGTATCGAACCTCTCGTCGTGCAGTCTCAGCTGCGGGACATCGTGCTCGCTTCGTGCGTTGACAACTCTCCGGGCGTCAAGCGAAGTGCGTTCGCTCTCCTCGGTGATCTGGCGCGTTCATGTCCCACATATCTCACGGCTTCGTTAAAACAATTCATGGAGCTCATCGTGTCTCAGTTACAACCAGGAAACGTCATTTCCATGAACATGTCCGTGTGCAACAACGCGAGTTGGGCGGCGGGTGAGTTGGCGATTCGCTCTTTGCCTGATGCGCTGCGACCTTTCGTGGGGCCGCTCGCGCAATGTTTCATTCAAATTCTCGAAATGCGAATGGTAAACAGAGCTCTCGGTGAAAACGCTGCCATTTCGCTCGGACGTCTCGGTATGGTGTGTCCGGAGGAGTTGCAGAGCGGTCTCGCGCATTTCATCACGTCTTGGTGCGCCGCGCTGAGACGTCTCCGGGACGGAATCGAGAAAGAGCACGGCTTCGCTGGACTTTGCAAGTTGATTCAGATGAATCCATCTGGTGTTACCGGTGGGCTCAGCGCGTTCGTCGAGGCTATCGCCTCGTGGAGAGGCTGTCGAAACGAGGAGCTCGTCTCCACCATGGGCCAACTCGTCGTCGGATACAAGGAGCACGTCGGCGAGCAGCAGTGGGCGATGGTTATGAGAGATCTCGAGCCCGGAGTGGTGAGAAAACTCGCAGAAACGTACAATGTGTAAGGAAAATGATTGAGGGAAGAGAGGAGAAGAGGGGAAGATAGGGGAGGGAAGAGAATAGGACAGATAGGATTGGGAGGTCGTGAGAGATCTCGAAGGAGGATAGAGGATTGGGAGAGGGATGCGTCCACGAAGGGAGTGGCGCGAGGGTTTCGTTTGTTTAGCTACGCATTTTTAAAATCACATATCAAGAACTTAATGAAAGCACGACTATCGACGACGCTTTTGGCGCCAGAGAACTACTTTGCCAGAAGCATACGCGATGATGAGCTCGGTGGAGTCGTGGGACCACGTCGACACCGTGGCGACGTCTCTCGCGCCTTCGCTGCTCGCGTTGATATCATCAGTAAGCTGCATGACTTGTACATGTGCGCCTGGAATCATTGGTAACAGGTAGATTGCTGATTTCGTATGGTTTGAAGCGGATAATAGTGGCGCGTGGAAAGACTGTCCATAGGTGAACGAAACCATACCGTTTTGCACCTCCCAGTCTCTCACTTTGCCGCCAGTGAAGACATGGAGGTCCGAATACGGTAAACTGTTCGCACGACGAATGATCACTTTACCAGATTCTTGGAAGCTTACGAGAGCGGGACCGTTCATGTCTTTGATGAACGGGCAATATCGCAAGCGTTGAACTGGTGATGGAGAGTCAAAGATTGTCTTCACGAGTCGAAGACGGTATCCTGCCTTAATCTGCGCCATGCGAGGCATCGCCTTCTTCGCCTTACTCATCATCGAGTTGAACTTTGATTTGAATTTCGTTCCCAGTGATTGCGAAGCGGCGGCGGCTTCTTCCGCGTTTGCATGAACGACGCAATTCATCCTTTCCGTTTCGCTCGCCGATCGTTGATCGATGACCCGTTGTAGGGGATTTTCAGCAGCCGCAGAAAAATCTGCGTCAGAACGCATCGTCAACGTCTTCTTCACCCGAACTTCACATTGCAAAACGTTGATAGATCCGTGCTCGTCTCCAACAAAGAGGACGTTTCCGCTCGTATTGCTCTCCAAACACAGAGGCGTCCACAACATCGGAAACTTATCCAGAACGACGCCGACTTGCACGTCCACGACGAGTAACTCTCGATTAGTCGTCCCCACGAACACGATATCGTCTTGCGCGACGTGAAAAGCCACGCACGTCAACTCCGTCCCCGCGTTCACTTCGCTTTGCTTCGTCAACTGCACTGTTGATTTAGAGGTGTGCGTCACGTTCCACGTCTTCAACACTCCCATCTTCCCAGCCGTCGACAAGCGTCCACCGTTCAGACTCCAATCTAATCCCACGACCTCCCCCTCGTGCGCCCTTTCCACCGTCGCCGACGCCTCCTCCACGTTTTCCGACGCTCGCCGACGAACCGACACCGCGCCCAACCGGTCCCCCGTCGCCAAACAGTGTTCACCAACCTTACTGAATTTCGCCGTCGTCACCGCACCTCGCGACGCTAACGTCTCCGCCATCTCATACGCCGTCGCGATCGTCGCCCTCGTCGCCCTCGTCGCTCCGCCGACGCGTGCCGCGCTCGCGCTCGCGTCTCTCGTCGTCGTCGTCGTGGTCGTCGTCTCCTTCGACCGCTCTCGAAGCGCATCCAGCGCCCGACGCATGGACGCGTAATCTTCCTCCGTCTCCCCCGTCATCCGTCCTCGATGCGCCGCCGGCGTCGCCGTCGTCGCCGCCGTCGTCGTCGTCGTCGTCGCGTCGGTCTCGTTTCGATCGAAATCTTCCGGCGCGAGCACCGCGCCGCCGCTCGCCACCATGGTCACCGCGCGCCTCCGCGCGTCGCCCATAGCGTCGAACGCATCGTTCACCGCGTCCGCGTCCATCGAGCGGACGAATCACACCGCGGTCTCGCGCGTCGTCGACTGGTTCCCGCGCGCGATATCTCGAAAAATCATCAACATCGAACGACGGCACCGCACACGTCGTCGACGTCGACCGCCGCGCGTCGCGCGCCGAGGACGCTCGCGGGAACCATCGATGATGACCGCGACGGCGTCGACGACGACGCTCGACGCGCGAGAGCGCGTCCGAGGGACGGAGAAGATGATCGCGATGAAGATGAAGATGAAGATGACGCGCGTCGCGACGCGGACGACGCCGCCGCGTGCCTTCTTCGGCGCGCGCGGGGACGAGGGAACCGTCGGGGAGATCGCGCTCGCGGACGTGTCGCGCGGGAAAAAGATCGGGCGCGGGTCGTTCGGGGACGTCTACGAGGGGTCGATGGGGTCGAGACGCGTCGTGCTCAAGGAGAGTCGCGGCGGCGGGGGGGATTTTTTCGAGAGCGAGGCGGCGAATAATCGACGCGTGCGTGGATTTGACGGTGTGGCGACGTTCGTGGGCGTCGCGGGGGCGAACGCGTACCTGGTGTGGGAGGATGAGGGGAGAGAGACGCTGGAGGATTGTTTCGGCGGCGCGTTTGGATTTGGCGGCGGCGGCGGCGGCGGCGGGTTCGCGAGGAAAATGGGATGTCGAAGCGACGCGGCGGCGGCGAGAAAGGTGGCCAAGGAGTGCTTGAAGGCGGTGAAGGGTTTGCACGATCGTGGGTTGATTCATCGAGACGTGAAACCGGGTAATTTATTGATTACGCGACGAGGACAACGATTAAAACTCATCGATTTGGGCGGCGCGGCGGATTTGCGCACGGGCAATAATTTCGACGAGTCCGAGACCATCTTCGATCCCGTGTACGGACCGCCGGAGCGGTACATCACCGGTAAATTCGGCGGTGGTGGACTCGGGATGAACGTGGGGTGGGGGAAGAATAAACCGGACTTGTTCGATTCGTTTTCGTGCGGGATGACCATTCTTCAAGTGTCCGTGCCCGCGTTTAGGAAAAAGGGCGCCATGAAGGCGGTGCGTCGCGATCTGAAGAGATGGTGCTATGACTGCGAGGCATGGCGCGCGAGCTTATCCGAGCGTCAACAGGAAGACTTTGCGATACTGGACGACGACAACGGCGCGGGTTGGAAGTTGGTGTGCGGACTCGTCTCCAACAAGGGGACGCGCATGTCCGTGTCCAAGGCGCTGAGCTCGCCGTTCTGTCGATAGACGCTATCCGTACATTTAATTCACAGTACTACTGTACATGCACAAAAAATCACCACTACTCTTCTACGTCTCTACTCTTCTACGTCTCCTCTACCCCCCTTCTTTGGCGCGCATCGCCGCCAGCACGTCTCCGTTCCATCGACGGCGACGCCGCGCTCGACCAACGCGTCCAGCGCGAGCGCTCCCACCGCATTCTTACCTCTCCCTCGCACCAACGCGTCCGCAATCTGTGCGTGAAGACATTTCACCTTTTTCCACGTCTTCGTCGTCGATAAATCCGATAAATTCACCCCAATCAATCCCGTCCCGTCGACGATGAAGCGCGCTTTTTCGCCCCTCGCCGTCGTCGCCTCGTCTCGCACTCGTCTCACCATCTCCTCCCCCATCAACCATCGTCGCACCCTCGGCGCGTCCTCATGCGCTCGACTCAACGATTCCTTTCGCTCTTCCGACGCTTCCACCGCACGCGCGACGTCATGGATCCCGTTCTCCCGCTCCAACGCGTTCGTCGCCTCCACCAGCGCGGGACACGCCAACCAACACGTCGCGTGCTCCGCCCTCAGCGCTCCCTCCTCCCCTCCCTCGCCGTCGCCGACGGAGAGCGGGGCGTAGAGATACGCCCGCGCGTACCCGTGCGCGCACCTCGAGCCCGCACCCACCGCCTGCGCGCACGCGTGTCCGAGCTGCGCGCGCGCCACCGCGCCGTCCGCGTCCGCGCGAAAACTCGCGAGCGCGTCGACGTCGTCGAAGAGCGCGCGCGCGTCGTCGTCGATGGTGGGTAAGGCGCGCGGGTGGAACGTTCTCGCGCGTCGCGCGAGGGTGGAGGCGCGACGGAGGGCGCGCGCGAGCGACATGACGCGCGACGACGATGAATGCGGGCCCGACACTCGTCGACGGCGCGAGGGACGAGACGCGCGTCGATGAAGAACGCGATGACGACGACGGTGACGATGAGGGCGACGGTGACGCCGACGCGGGCGCGGGCGCGCGGGATGACGCGCGGGACGACGACGAGGACGCGGGCGGTGGACGTGGGCGTGGCCACGGCGGTCGCGCAGCAAGACCTCGCGCTCGCGGTGTGCGTCATCTCGGAGGCTGTCGTGACGCGAGAACGCGTGGCGGAGGGCACGCCGGGGAGACCGGATCTCGGTTTCGTCGGACGAGGCTGCGGCGCGCTCGTGGGTGCGTTCGCGTTGATCCAATCGGATAACGAGTTGGCCACGCCGACGGGGTTGGTGCTCGCGGCCGCGGCGACGCTGGGATTGGGGTATCAGTACGCGAGAAGGTTCGATGAGACGCCTCGTAATCCGCTCGAGTGGCCGGGACCGAGACTGTACCCGACGCTCGGGGTGATGTTTTCGCTCTTCGCGTTTCTCGCCAACGCCGAGGCGTTGCCCCGCGTGCTGTCGCCCATCGCCGTCTGATCCTCGTCGGTATTCCATTCGATGAAGTCTCTATGTACGTAGATTTATTATAACTATTCACTGATTGCGGCTAATCGTCGTCGAGCTGCTCCAAGACGCCCTCGCGAATGAGCGGCTCGGCTTCCTCTCGCCAGAGCAAGTGCACGGTGTTCTTTCTCAAATCCACGAAACCGTCTCTGGTGAATAATTCACCGCGATCCTCGAGGCATCGCACCTGAATCTTGTGGTGCCTGGGAGGTTCTAAGTCTAAGGTTAGGTTTAAATCCACCGCGCGCATGTACTCGTTCAAATTTTCGGAATACTTTGTGAAAAAGTTGCGTTCGCTGTGACTGAGATTCGCCGACGCGCTCTCGGGTAAACCGGTACCGATTTCCCATCGCAGTTCCTTCACTCGATTCATCCGTTCGTTCAAATACACGAGCATCGCGCGTTTATTTCTCAGCAACGCCTGCGCATCGACCGATCATCGTCAGTCTCCGAGTCCGTCTCCGAGTCCTCGCGCGCGTCCCGTCCCGTCCCGTCCCGTCCCGCGCGGCGTCTCTTCGCGTCTCTTCGCACCTGATGATGCGCCAACATCCCCACTCGCACTCTGTTTTGCGTCGACAGTCTTTCGTCTCTTTCATCTTCCTCTTCATCCGCGGCGCCCTCCAACGCCGTCGTCGCGTCGGTGTACTCGCTCGCCAGTCGTCCGAGTTCGCGGTGATGGTCCTCGCACTGATCGATGACGGTGCGAATCAAATCTTGATTATACGGCGGAATCGACCCGGGTTCGCTGTCCGCGATCTCGCGAACGAGTTCGACCGCTTTTTTACCGAACGTTCCGCTCGACATCGCGCGCGAGATTCGCGCGACGCGACGCGACGCGGCGCCGAGTGTGGAATCTCGCAGACTTTTGAAGACACTTTAAAACGCGCGCGGGGACGTGGACGAGGACGAGGACGAGGCGCGGTTGATTGATGCTCGGGAAACGCTGAGATGATTACGATGACACGTATGTCTAGCGATGAGGGCTCTAATTCGGTAACAGAGGCTTGTTGGAGGCCTCGTCGCGCTGTTCCTCTAAGATTTCCTCCTCCTTGGCCTGGAGCTTGGCGACGTTGTACCCGGCGAAACCGACGAGGGCGACGGCGTAGCCGAAGATTTGCATCGGTGTCACCACGTCGCCGTAAAAGATGACGCCGAAGATGATGATGAGAATCGATCGAAGTTGCGCTAATACCTTGAGAGTGAGCGACCCGATGTACTTGATGACGCCCAGAGAACAAAAATTGACGACAAATCCCAAAAAGCCGGCGGCGACGAAGAGGTACGGCTTGTCCACCATCATGCCCCAGGCGTCATTCTCTCGCATGTGTTTGAACTCAAATAACGCGGCGGCGGTGCTGAGAAAGATCAAAGACGCGGGAGAGATGAAATACATGCCCTCCCACATGCTGAACTTTTTGTTGGCGAGCAAGAATTGCATGCACGCATTCTTAAACGCCTCGGTCACCTCGGCGCCGAAGATGAGAAGAAAACCAATGGTGGTAAAGTTCATCTCACCCATGGACGCGACAAAGGTGCCGAGAATGATGACGAGCACTGCGAGCGCCACTTTCGTGTGCCACTTATCTAGTCCAGTAAGATACAACACGGTAAACAACACCGCCGGCGACAACGCCTTGGCCATTTGCAAAAACGAAAGCGTGAGGTGAAAATACGCCATATTCCCGAGCATGAGCGTCGTCCCCTGAAACAATCCGATCGGCAACACATTCTTCGCCCAGCTCGCGAGCGTAATATCCTTGTGATTCGAAATATCCACCGTCCTCGTCACGTGCACGCCGATCAAACTCAGCGTCCACCCGCACACGACGCCCATCGAGCTCAAAACAATGGGATAGTGAAACGCCGTCACGCTCAACATGTACTTGTTCAACATGATGATCGTCGTCGCCGCCGTGATGTACGCCAAACCATAGGCCATGGCCGTCATATACGCCGCCACCGATTGCTCCTTGGCGCTCTGCACGCTCCCTTTCGGCGCATCCTCGGCCGCCATGGTGAATCGCCCCGAGCCTCGCGCGCGTTCCTGTATCTCCTCCTCGTCGTCGCGCGCACCCGATTCACGTCCACCCGCGCGTCCTCGTCGACGTCCACGCGCGTCCTTCGCGCGTTTTCACCCTTCACGCGCCCCCGGCGTCTCACACGGCCGCACGCGTCGCGCGATGACGCGACCGGTCGACGATGGGTGTTGCGCCACACCGCGACCGCGGCTCGAGCGTCGGGATGGATCCGGTCGTGTGGACGGACGCCCTCGAGCGCGATCTCGTCGCCCTGGCGAGGTGCGACGCGACGAGCGTGGCGCGAGCGGCGTCGTGCGCGTCGCGCGCGCTGGTCGAGGGCGCGCGCGCGCTCGACGCGCTCGCGAGAGGGGAGGATGCGGATGGGGACGGGAAGGTGGTGGATGCGCGCGTGATTCGCGGAGCGCGGGCGCTGGCGTGGACGTTCGCGGAGTGCGCGCGAGGGTGCGTGTCGGGACGCGCGTTCGGTGAGCGCGTGGGCGCGTTCGGGTTCTCGGGGGAGGTGAGGGAGGGATTGGAGCGTCGGTACGAGGCGGAGGCGGCGGCGGGCGGCAGCGCCGAGGCGAGACGGATGACGTCGACGAATAGAAGAGACGCGTACGATGGGTTAGAGTGGCGATTAGACGCGAGAGTGGCGAGTCGAGCGTCTCTGGTGGAGGCGGAGGCGAAGTATTTGTTGAAATTAGGACGAGTAGGACGAGGCGGCGCGCGCGCGGGAACGAGGACGACGACGCTCGCGGAGACGGATTATCAGACGCTCAGGGCGATGTTGCGAGAGGCGGAAACCGCGCTCGCGGCGTCCACGGGGGCGCACGCGGGCCGTTTGGCCAAGTACGTGCGACGACCAAAGGTGTGAGTGAACGCGCGGGACGCGTGCGCGCGCGGTTCGATCATCGTTTGTATTTGTAAACCAGCCAGCTTTTTACAATCCTTCCTTTCGCTCTAACGCGAGCGACCCACGAATCGATGTGACGAGGAATGCAGATATAAAATTTCCACGAGAACGATCTCACGGAAATTCTTTGAATACGGTGTAGTGCGCCGTCTTGACGATGATGTACGTCACCGTGAATGCGACGAAATACCGCGAGCAAAACGTATCGAAAACCTCCAAAACTTGACGGCCCTTTTGACTCACGGTACCGTACAACTTGAGCGGCACGGCGACCGCACCGGCGACCTGTCTCACCGTGCTCAATCCCCTGGCGTCGTCGCTGTTTGTTTGCTCCTCTTGGTAACCGCGCAAGAGTTCCAACTGCTCGGCGTACTTTTCGTTGATGGCTTGCGTCTCCTTCGCGCGTTTCTCCTTGCTCAGATCCGTCTTCTTCATGAGTTTCTTCAACTCCTCCATCTGTTTATCCATAATCTCGTTCAATTCTTGCTGTCGTCTCTCCTTTTCGTTCGCCGGTCCGAGCGCTCCGAGCACCGAGCCGATGAGTCGCGTGGCCAATCCCAGACTCAAGTCGTGATAAATAGCCATGATGGCCACCACTTTCGTCGATCCGAGCAAGATAAAATTCGCCCCGAGCATGAATACCACGCCCGCGAGGTACGTCTCGCTCGTCTCCGTCCTCGGCAGCACCCACCCGAGGCCCTTTTCCTGGACGAACGGCACCGCCGTCTCTCGCACGAAGGACTCCAACACGCACAGCTCCGTCCGCACGCGAATCAACACGTCGTTGATCAACGGCCTGTAGTTTTCAATGTTTTCATCCCCGGCCAAATTTTGCGCCGCGCGCTGTCCCACTCGAAACACACCGTCGCTCGCCGGGCACACCGGGGAGAAAGCCATGAACGAGTCGATCGTTCCCGTCGTCGCCGCGCGCGCCTCCCCCGTCCCCGTCCCCGCCGTCATCGCCACCGTCAGCGTCACCACACCGACATCGCGCGCGAGACGCGAGACACGACTCGCGTCACCATCATAATCATCACCCGTCTCGAGGTTCAGAGGATCGAACCGTTCGCTCGCGCGCGCGTCATCACCCCGATGACGACGACGATGATGATTCGCGCGCGCCAACGACATCATCCCTCTTCTCGTCCCTCGCATCGCGTTCGCATTCGCGCGCGCGACTCGTCTCCGCGAGACGACGCTCCCTCTTCGCGCGCTCGCGTTCGCGCGCGCGGGCGTCGTCGTCGTCATCGTCGCCATCGCCGCACGAATCGGCAACCGTCGTCACCCTCTGACGCGTCGTCATCATCATCATCCCCGCGCGCATGCCTCCTCGCGCGGAGGAGGTTCGAGAGGCGTACGCGCGCGAGGAGGAACACCGCGCGCGCTTCACCGACGTCCACGACGCGTCGCGCGATGGGAATCACGTCGGCGCGACGTTCACGTGGGTACATCTTCGATACACGGTCCCGGTGGGACGCGACGACGACAGGGTGATCCTGCGCGACGTCGCGGGCGCGGCGCGTCCCGGGGAAGTGCTCGCGCTCATGGGACCGACGGGGAGCGGGAAGACGTCTCTGCTGAACGCGCTGTCGGGACGAACGCCGCTCGGAGGGGTCGTGCGCGGAGACGTTCGCGTGAATGGGGAGGCGCGAGACGAGGCGTTCGCGCGGGAAAAGACGGCGTACGTCATGCAGGAGGAGTTGTTGTTTCCGTTCATGACGGTGGAGGAGACGCTGACGTTACACTGCTCGTTGCGAAGGGCGAGTTTGACGAGGGAGGAGGTGGAGGCGGCGGTGACGGGGATCATCGGTGAATTGGGATTGCACAAGGTGCGGACGAGCGCGGTGGGGTCGCCGGGCGGGTTTCCGCGAGGGGTGTCGGGAGGCGAGCGGAAACGGGTGAATATCGGGGTCGAGATGGTGGGTGACCCGGAGGCGTTGTTTCTGGACGAGCCAACGTCGGGGTTGGATTCGTTCCAGGCGCAGAGGTGCATGTTTGCGCTCAAACAGTTGGCGCGCGCGGGAAGAACGGTCGTGTGCACGATTCATCAGCCGCGGTCGTCGATTTACGCCATGTTCGCGCGACTCTTGTTGCTCAGCGAGGGTCGTCTGATGTACATCGGCGACGCGCACGAAGCCGTCGAGTACTTTGCGTCGCTTCGATTCGCGTGTCCCAATCTCACGAACCCGGCTGACTTTTTCATGGACATCACGTCCGTCGACGCGAGAAATCCAGAGCGCGAGCGGTCGAGCAGAGAGCGCATTGAGTTTTTCGCGAGCGAGGCGGCGGCGAGACGATTGGGCGAGAATAGCGTGAGATCGGCGCTCGAGCTGCATCGCGCACGAGGTGCCGCCGCTGACGTCAAGGAATACGATCCCACGCACGCGTCGTGGCTTTCCCAACTCACTCTTCTCATTCAAAGAGGTGCTCGAAACCAACGTCGGGATTTCATCGGCGTCGGCGTCACGACAGCCATTGAACTCATATACGCGCTCATCGTCTCCGCGCTTTTCCGAGGCGTCGGCCACGATCAAAAGGGTGTCCAGGACAGGATTGGATGCTTATTCTTCGTCGTGCTCAACGTCGCGTACACGTCCGCGCTTCCAGCGATCAACGTTTTCGCGGGCGAAAAGTCCATCGTCGTCAGAGAACGCGCGAGCGGCGCTTACCGGTTGGGACCCTACTACCTCAGCAAATACATCACTGAGCTTCCGAAACTCATACCGCGTTTGGTGTTTTGCACGCTCGTGTACTGGATCGTGGGATTAAGAAAATCCCAATACAATTTTTGGATTTTTGTCGCCATCATCATCGCCGAGGCGATGAGTCTCACCGCGCTCGGGCTTCTCATGGCGAGCGCGATGCCCATTGGCGCCGCGCTCGCACTCGGCCCGGCGTGCATCACGATTTTTACCTTGTTCGGCGGAATTTACCTGAACATCGATTCCATTCCCACCGGCGCGAGATGGATCCGTTTTATGGACCCGATCTACTTCGCGTATTCGGCGCTCGTGGTGAATGAATTCGGGGGAGACCTCGTGTCGTTTACGTGCGAGAGCAACGCGGCGCGTTGTCTCGAAAATGGACGCGCCGTGCTCGAGTTGTACTCGTTCGAAGACGAAAAAGTGGGCATTCAAATCATGGCGCAATGTTTGCTCCAGATTGGAATTCACGTGCTCGCCTTTAATGCCCTTCGTCGCACGTCTCAGCAGTACATGCCGCTGAGTTCGGTGCTTCCGAGTTCCACCGGCAAAGACGAGGACGAGGGCGCGAGACACGATCCGCAAGAGGTGTGACCGAACACATGAACATTTTTTCTTCCATGTACTGTAGCAATAGAAATTGAAAACTAGTAGTTTAATCTAGCGACCCATCTGTCTCTTGAGTTCCATCATCGCTCTGATGGCTCCGTTGGTTTCCTTGGCGTTGTCGCCCAGGACTTGTCGACCCATGCTGATGGCTTGCGCCGTCACCTGTTCCGCCTGTTGCGGCTCGTCGAGCTCAAACATGCACCGACCGAGGAACAAGAGCGAATCGATCGCTTCCGCCGCGCCCTTCTTCGTGCACTTACCATCGTCCACTCTGCAATCGGCCGAGAGCGCGAACGCGTTGGCGGCTTTTGGAAGAATTTCCTTGCACCGACTGCGATTCTCCGGGCGCTTGGAGATTTGGAATTGAATGACGCCGAGCAAATGGAACGAGCTTCCCTGCATGTCTAAATCATTTTGCAGCATCGCACACGCCGTTTGCATCGGTCGAACCGCCTCTTCCCACTTCTCCGCCATCATCAACTGATTCCCGAGGGCGAAGAGAATGTGCCCGATGGCGTTGGCACCTCGCGCCGGCTCGGGTCCCGCTTTCCCCTTTTTCATCGTCCACTTATCGCCAGACGCTAACAATTGTTCGACGATCTTCTTCTCCTCCGCGCTCACTTCCCACGGTCGTCGCGGCACGACATCTTCTTCCTCCTCCGAATCTCCACCGGTCGTCTGCTTCTTGGAGACGAGCAACGACGGATGCCAACACACGTCGTCCCAAGACGCGGCGCGCAACCCTCTTGCCTCCCCCTCCGGCACGTATTTATCCCCGTATCGCTCCGTGCACGCCGTGGACGCGACGGCGCGATACAAAAACCCCAACCCTTTCTTCGTTTCCTTCGCCCTGAGATACAACGCCGCGATGGAATCGTACACGTTTGGCAACAAGACGTCGGGCTTGGCGCGCAACCCGTGCGCCTGCATCCGCGTCACCGTCTCCAAAAACTTCCCCCCCCGCAACTCCGCCGCCTCTCGAAACATCCCCTGATCCGAGAACCCCCCCGCACGTTCTTGCAAACATATTCCCGTCGCCGCCAACAGCGCCGTCTGACTCTCCGCGCCCTCTCTCGCCGCGCGTCGAATCGTCTCCTCCCACGCGTCGCACAATGCCTCGTGTCGCTCAAAATCCTTCCTCAACCGACACATCATGACCCGATGCACGAATTTATTCGCGTGCGCCTCCAAACCTTCATTTTCAACCGCTCTCGCCGCCGCTTTATAGTGTCCCTCCGCGTCCACCATCTTTCCCAGCGCCCTCTCGCAATTCCCCAGGTGCGCGTACGCCTCGGCCAAGTCTGAATTCGTCCCCTCGGTCACGATTTTCATGTAATCCGGCGCGTCCGCGTCCGGCGTGTTGGCGCGCTCCACCGCGCGCTGAAACGCTCGCTCCGCAATTTTCACGCACTCCTCTCGACCGAGACGACTCAGCGCCGCCCCGACGTCGCAGAGCATGCGCGAGGAGTCTCGATGCCGGCCGTGCACCCGCGCGAGCTCGGCGCGGCCGATCACCTCGCACACGCGCTGCCGATCGATGGCGTTCGGTGGGATCTGCGTCATCACCGCGCGGGCGAGCGCCTCCATATCGCTCGTCTCGGCGTCGGCGTTTCCGTCGATCGCGGAGGCGTCGCGCGGTGACGCGCACGATGCGGATGCGATCGCCCGTCGTCGTCTCGTCTCGTCTCGTCTCGCGAGCCGCGGGCGCGGTCGCGCATTCGTCAGACGCCGACGGTGGCGCGCGCGCGCGCGTCGTCGGCGTCGAGGGCGATCGTGGGAATCGGTGGAAAAAAATTATGCGCGTCGATTCGCTCGGACGAGAGACGGTGAGAGGGGTCGAGGGGGAGACGACGCGGGCGAGACGACGGGCGCGCGCGACGTCGCTGATGACGACGGTGATGGTGATGGTGTCGCTGACGACGATGCGAGCGACGACCGCGGTGCGCGCGAGCGCGGCGGAGGAGGAACGCTCTTTTTACATCAGAGAGTACGCCCCGAACGAGGAGACGTCGTGCGTCGTGGCGAATTACGGATGGTTTTGTGAACCGTCCAACATTGAGTATTCAAACACGGTGTGGGACCCGACGACGACGTTCGCCGAGGACGACGTCTCCGAGACGACGAGCGAGTGCGTGTACTGTCGAGCGTGCGCGGCGTGTGCGATTGGAAATTTAACGTGCGTGCGAGCGAACGCGGATAAGTGTTTCTTATCCTGCACGGAGGATGAAGTTCGCGCGCGACTCGCCGAGTGCGACTATGAGTTGGAGACGTGCGTGTCTCTGCACCACGACGTCGCGAGGGAAGATTTACGCGCCTCCACCGGGTACGTGTACGAGTTTTACGTCAACGAATTCAACGGTACGGATGAGGGTTTAGGGACGAGAGCCGATCCGTGGCGCACGCTCGCGCGCGCCGAGCGACGCGTTCGGTTTTTACGCGCGGTGACCGAATCGAGCGGATACGGACGGATGCTCTTGGCGCCGGTGCAGTTGTGGATCAGGGACGCGTCCTCGGACGTCGGGCTCGATCCGATGGACAACGCGCACAACGGACGGTACAGCAGCCTGACGTACTCGCGGTGACGACTCACGCGCGCGCGATGCTCCTTGTAAAATATGTACGCGAAGACTTGAAAATTCCTCACACGCGAACGCGTCAACCGTCTCCATCGAACGCTCTCCGCGCGCGCGTCGTCATGTCGCCCGTCGCGACGCCGCGCGCGACGTGAATCGGTGTGTAAAAATACCCGCGATCGAGTCGTCGCGGTCAGAGTCTCTCCCGCGTCTCGCGCGCGTCGCGTCGACGTCGGATCGATTTGAACAGAGCCGCGGGACCATGTCACCGTCGTCACGCGCTCGACGCGCGTCGTTCGCTCGATGCGCTTTCGCGACGGTCGCGATGGTGCTGGTGATGATGTTCTCGCGATTGGACGCGGGCGCGGTGACGGTGGCGCCGCCCGCGGTGGCGTTCGTCGAGCCGGAGTCGGGTCCCGCGAGCGCGACGTATCGAGAGGGACAACCGTACGGTTTACGTCTCGGCGTCGACGGCGAGCGCGTGCTCGAGGGCACGCCCGCGAGCGCGTTGGTGCGCGCGACGGTCACCATCGTTAACGCGGTCGATCGCGCGGAGGAGACGCTGACGGTGACGACGCAGGGTGGAGCGACGTCGACGTTCGACGAGACGACGTCGACGATGATAATCGAGAGGGGCGACTCGGTCGGCGAGGCGTCGGCGAGCACGTCTGCAATTCGAGAGACGCTGAAACTGCTAAATTACACGCACAGTGGGAATAGGATCGGGGAGTTGACGCGGATCGTCACGATGACGGTGACGGATGAGGCTGGGAGGACGAGCGCGCCGGCGGCGAAGATGATAGACATCACGCGAGACAACGTCAAGCCGACGTTGGATCTCAACGGACCGCGAGAGGGGACGACGTACGAGGTGTCGATGTCAGAGGCGGAACGAATGATCGGTGTTCGATTGTCTGACATCGATTACACGTGTGAAGACGGGGACGATGTCGTGATTAACAGCGTGACGGTGCAAAGCACCGACTCCGGCGCGTTTCCAGACGGCGCCGTCGAGTACGTCTCCGCGGATACGAGTGGAACGTCAATCTCGTCGTCCTGGAGCGCGGCGGATAAGAGACTCACGCTATCAAATTTTGACAGCGTGGCGAATTACTGTCGCGTCGTGGGTACCGTGCGTTATCATAACGAGGGAACTGAACAAAACGTCGACGGAACTGCGTACTCCGGAGGCGAACTTCGAACGTCGACTCAACTTCAATTTACGCCGGGACGGCGCTCGTTCAAGTTCACCATCGTGGACTCCTCGGGAAGCGGTGAACAGGCGTACGTATACGTCGACGTGGAGGATTCCACGAGATCGGGAAGCGCGCTCTACGATGATTTGATCACCGATCCTCCTCTGTGCAACGGAAATGGCAATAGGGACGTCTCGTCCGCCGTGTGCGCGTGCACCACGGCGGAATACTCTGGTGATGACTGCGAGACGCACAAGTGTTCGGAACGAGGACAATACGACTTTGTGAATGAAGTCTGCGCCTGCGACACTGGGTTTTCGGGCGAGAGTTGTGAAACAGAATGCGACGGACGCGGCACGTACAACGAAACGTCGTCGAGCTGCCAATGTAGAGCCGGTTTCGTCGGACGCGACTGCAGCGTCGCTTGCGTCGCGTGTTCGGGTGAAAACGGCGTGTGTGAAATCACGACAGCGTCAGAGGCTTCATGGAACGACGCGCTGAGAGAGTACACGTTGCACGATTCGGTGTGCGCCTGTAAAGACGAATGGGTCGGTTCGGCGTGTACCGAAAAGTGTCCGTGCGCGATCGAGCCGCTGGGGATGCAAGGCACGTGCGGTACCGATCCGGTCACTGAATCCGGTATCTGCGTCTGTCAATCCGGGTACACCGGTAAAGACTGTAGCATAAGGTGCGGGAGCCAGGGACGTTGTGGAGTCAGCGGAACGTGCGTCGCTCCTCCAGAGTATGAAGATGGCATCGGCGCGCGTCTGCTGGAGATTTTCAACAACGTGTCGTTGAGCACGAGCACGACCGTGCGTAGAGCCAAGGCGTTGGAATTTCAAGACGAAATTTCTGAACTCACACTGTGCGAGTGTTCGGCCGACGAAGACGGCGCCGTCCTGCGAGCCGGAGTGATTTGTAACAATTGCACGAGACAAGCGACGTGTACGTGTCCGGGGGGTAGTTCGGGTCCAATGTGTACCGATGAGTGTTTCGCACACGGACAGGTGCAATTCCTTTCGTGGGTAGAGATTGGCGAACTTACGAGTTCGACGCCGCTGCCCGATGCGGATGGATTTTTCGATGAGACGAGGTTCAACACGACGACAGTGTACGGAAGAGTGAACTTCGAGGGGAGAGACGTTGGATATTGTCAATGCGACGAGGGATGGACAGGCGAATACTGCCAGATTCAGTGTGCACCCTGCGATAGTCAAACAGGGCAGTGTGTGTACAACGGCACGCACGGTGAGTGCGTGTGCGCCAATGGTTTCACGGGTGCAGATTGTTCGACGCAATGCGACCCGTGCGTCAACGGAGTGTGTTCCATGACGGGAAGTTGCACGTGTGATCCCGGATATGCAGGATTCGATTGCAACATAGAGTGCGGTGACATTGTCAGTGGAAGCCGCGGGACAAGGAACTTGAATGGAGCGCTGCTGGGACTGGGACTCCTGTTCTCTGAGGTGACGTGCGAGTGCGACCAAGGCTACACCGGTCCCATGTGCAGCTACACGTGTCCTTACGCGTACAACACCGATAACGGCGTGTGCGTCGTTAAGTCCCAAACCGACCGTGACGCCGAGCGAGGAACCGCCGCCGAGGATATCGAAACCGAGATTGTGTGCAAACCCGGCTGGACCGGTTTACCCGCCTTGGATAGAATCCCGGCGGATTCGATGAGTCGCGGACGCGATTGTAACTTGGCATGCGATGCGTGCGTCCACGGTACGTGTCAAGACGATGGCGAGTGCGTGTGTGATTATGGGTACATTTGGCAACCCGCGACTCGCGCGTCGTCGGACATTGGAAAGAAAATGGCAATCACGCCCTATCCGTGGTACGCTGGCGCGTCCAACTCGTTGAGCGAAAACGATGATGTCGGAGGAACAGCTTCGCAGTACTACAACGCCTCTCATCATACATGCGCCGTGCGACACCCCTGCAACACAAATGGCGAGTACTTGAGCGCGTCGTGCGCACCGGGATTCTCCCTCGTCGAGACCTCCGCGCAGGCATGGACGACTGCGGACACAGACGGCGGGGGCGGTTGGGGATGCAGCGGTACTCTTTCTCCGGATGGTTCTTGCACGGGAGGCGATGTGCTATTGGCCATGCCGTACATCACGAAACGTAGCGATGGACTCATCATAAGGGATTCTGCCTCTCTCGAAAGACACGATCAGTGGGGGGTCATCATGGGTGGCGTGTGCAGGCCGACGTCTGATGAGTTCGCGAGTAAACTTCCCATTGCGAACGGATACTGTCTGTGCGATTCGATACACCTCGGGCGCGAAAAGTTTCCGAGTTTACGAGATCCTGATAAGTCGTACAGTGATTATTGGCAAGGCTGGGCGGGGTCTACATGCGATATTCCGTGCGCGCCGTGCTCGGAGAACGGTGTTTGCGATTCGGCGACGGGCGAGTGTACATGCAAACAAGGTTTTACGGGCTATCGATGCCTCACGACGTGCGAAACGTGCGTTCATGGTACGTGTCAGTACGATGGCAGTTGTTTGTGCGACGGGTCGCGACGACTCAAAGATCATTCGTTCGCTCTGCGTCTGGATCGCGACCCTCGTCTTCCGTTCACTGATGGTGACAATGAGCTTCCTCTCGTCGACGGCGTGCTGCCCAACGGCTCTTACATTCATCCTTACTACATGAGCGCTTGGCAAGTGGAAGATTTCGTGTGGGGCGTCGAATCCTTGTGCTACAACAGTACTAGTACATGTTCGGATCGCACCCTTGATACGATTTTACCCTTCAGACCAAACGAAACATACTTCCGTTACGGGGTGACCACCTCGAGCACCGAGGTCATCGGTGGCACCTTGTCTACTCTCGAGGAGCAGCTGGAAACGTACCAAAACGACATTGTTAACATTCCGGGATCCATGCAACTCGCTGAGATTTGCGCGAAGTCGGACTACAAGTTGGATACGACGCAAGGAGTCTGTATGTCATCGTTGACGTCGATGACGAATTGTGGCGACGACTGGAAGTCGGCAAATCCGTGGGATTGCGACGACACTCTCAAGGCACATTTTCTTCAAGACCGTAAGCAACTGATTGGTAGCACGAGAATCAATCTGAAAATCGCGACGGAGTCGTCGGATGAAGGCCGCTGGTTTCGAAACAGTAAAAATGAGCGCCAGCGCCTCATGAATGTGTTTCTGCGCGGACGTTTCGACGCAACCACCGGGAGTTTTAGGACTTTCCGCGACACCGCAGATAAGTACATGGCTTGGATAATGAACCAACTCATTCACGGTGTCAACTCTGGCGACGACGCGTACACGGGCGCGAACTGTCAGATCAAGTGTGATGCGTGCGATCCAGATCATGGAACGTGCCAGTTTGATGGAAGTTGCGAATGCGAAACGGGATGGTACGGAAGAGCGTGCAACAAGAGTTGCGATTGCTACAAAGATCTCGTCACAAATGATGACGGTAGTGTGGAAGAACTCATTAAAGAAACGGCTCACGGAGTCCCCATCAAATCGTGGGGTCACTGCGAACGCGACGGAAGCTGCACGTGCGGAGTAGACGACGGCGGCGTGCAGTATTCCGGAACGCAATGTTTCAAGCCTTGTGATCCGTGTCACAACGGCTTGTGTGACGCCGACGATGGAAGTTGCGCGTGTAACAAAGGATGGCTGGGTAAAACGTGTGACATTCGAAACTTTACGGAATGCTTACCGTGCAATTACGACCACGGGACTTGTTTGACGGATGGGACGTGCAAATGTGACAAAGAATGGACCGGGCTCAAATGTGACATTAAATGTTCACCGTGCGTCAACGGTGACTGTCAGATGGACGGCTCGTGCGCGTGCAAAGCCGGTTGGTCGTTCGTGGACTGCTCGCGTCAGGAGATAACCACCTTCATGATTAAGTCTGACTTTACCGAAGGTCCGGAGGGATGGACGGTGTACAATAATTCGTGCTCGGGTGTGCTGGATGAACTTTTAGAGGATTCATTCGACCCTTTCGCCATCAACTCAGATTCCTTAATGCGAGGAGCGTGCTCAGACAGGTTTAGTGGTGGCGATAGTGGTCTACTATGGGAAGGCATCAGTGGCTACTTGCATCTAACCGATAAATTGACTCGTGACACGGCAAGCGAGCTCGCTTACCTTCGCGCGCCGCCTAAATTTACCGGTGATTTACTGAGCCAGAATTTGTACAACGCATCGATAACGTACTCGTTGCACATGGTCGCCGAAAGAGCGGGGTCATTTTCGAGCAAAGGAAGTCCACACGAGGAGGCGCACCAAACCTCGGCGTACGACATCATTTTGATCGGCGGCTTACCGCGTTACAAACGCGAAATCCCGTCGTGGGGGACTTCGGATCAAGTTTACTCGTGGGTTCGAACAAACTTTCCGGAGCTCAGCGTCAATTCTCGGCTCACGCGTTCCGAGATGATCAAGATCGTCGAGCAGTATCTCAACACGCCTCAGGTGTTTCTCGGCCACAAGGTTCCATCGGGTCAAGAAGGATATCCGCCGTCGTCGTGTTCATCGGCGAAATGCGGACTGAATTTCAAAGTTGACATCGTCGAGGGTGGAGAATGGGTCAACTTAGATCCCATCCTTTCAGGATTTAAGTGGTCCAACGATCCAGCCGTGCACTACATAGACGGCACCACGTTCACTTCGAGAGTCGACGGCGCGCCGTACAATCCATTCTCCGGTTACACCGAGGACACGTTTGACGTGAACTCTGCCATTTCCATCAACACAGCCACGACTGGACGAAGCGATGGCGGTACCGTGCTTGTGCAGTCTAGCACCAGGGCGCTCGCGACCGATAAGCTCGCCGTCGATGTCTATCCAGAAGTGTACGAAGCCGTGGTGGCGAATCGACGTACACGAACCGGTCAGACCGCGAGCTTCACGGACATTGCTTGGTGCCTGTCGTCCGTACAAGAGATACTAGTGCGCGGAGATTATTACGTCCAAGAGTCGGTGGATCCGTCTGCGACCGTGATCGGCGAGTCCGTGCGCTTCGATTCTTTCGGTATCGGTACATTCGTCGAAGCCGAAAACAAAGAGCAAATCTCGCTTTTGAACTACTACCGACAATACGCAGCCGATTACAGCTCGGCGTATCTCGATGAACTGTACCAGGACCTTCGCCCGACGGTATGCGCGGGGCGTTGGTACTTGAAAGGCGAACCCGATCCTCAGCTCGGCGACGCGTGCAAATACAACACGGCTGATCTCCGAACACAATGCGTTGGAATGTTCGATGTTACAAGTGTTGAACTCGGCGATTACTGCGTCATTCGATGTCCTGGGTACGACGGAACCGTCACGTGTTCAGGATTCGGAACGTGCGGTCTAGACGACGACGACGAGCCGTCGTGTACGTGTGACTCTGGATACGTTGCGGACGCGACGGCGGGCTGCGTCGCAGCAACATAGAAAAGAATAGCTTGTAGAAGAATTAAGTGGGAATCAAATTTCGCTCGTCGCTGCGTTCGACTCGTCCATAAGCGTGGCGCACACGCTCTCCATGCGGGTGCACCTTGACGCGAGCTCGGCCAATCTAACTTTTGCGCGCGCGAGTTCTCGACGAAGCACTGCGGCGACTCCGTCAGATTCCGCCATACTCACCTTACACGCGATCAGTTCGCTCACGTGACTGTCTAGAACCTTGCGTACATCCGATAACTCCTCCGTCACGGCTTGCAAATCACACTTGGCCTGCTGTGCCTCAGCCTTGGCGATGTTGGTGAGCGAATGTTGCTCCTCCTTCGCCGCTCGACGAAGCGCCGTCGTGAGTTGGGTGGTTTCGGTGACGACGTGTTGAAACTGTTGTCGCAAATCCTCGCATTCTCGATGCTTTTCGTCCAACTCTTCTTCGAGCACACTCTCTGCTTCAGTTCGAATCTTCTGTTGAAGCTCCAACTCTTTCTCGAACGCCATCTTTTCGTTCTTGTGATTGCGAAGTATCGCGTCGAGTTGCGCGTCGGCCGCGTCCAGCTGTTCCTTGTAGCGTTCGATCGCCTTGGCGTGCGCGATTCTCTCGTGCTTGAGAATCTCCGCCGATACGCTCGCTTCTTCCCCGCTCACCTGCGCGCTCTTCAATCGCTCCACGTCCGCGTCGCGCTCTCTCAGCGCTCGCTCCAACGCCTCAACCTTAAACTCGAGGTCTTTATTTTCTCTCACGACGGCGTTCTTTTCGCGTTCGATCGCGTCGACATCGGCGACGACGCGATTGACGGCAAGATTCTTTGCCTCGTTCGCCGACTTGACCTCCTCCCTCGCCGCGCGCGCCTCCTCCCTGGCGCGTTCCAACTGTCCCTCTACGCTTCGCTTTTCACTCTCGAGCGCGCGCGCGCGAATCTCCGATTCCGCCTTGCCCCTCTCCATCGCCACCTCCAACTCGGCGACGCGCGCCAACGCCCCATCCCTCGCCTCTCTCGCCGCTTCCTCTCTCCGTTCGCTCTGGCGCACGACGACGGGCGACACACTCTCCGCCACGGGACTCAACAAATTCGCGAACCCGCTCAAATCCTGTTCACGGTCACCACCGCCGTCCCTCGGCGTGACATCCGTCGCCTCAGAATCCAACGCCGAAATCGCCGACAATTCCGTCAGGTCCGTCATCCCGTCGCCGCCGTCCATCCCGCCGTCGAAATTTCTCAACCACGTCACTCGCACGTCGCACGTTACGCGCGCGACGCCGCGTCCATTTTTCATCCCCAACTCAAACGTTCGTCTGACGTCCACACCGTTCGTCTCCAACGTCGCGAACGAGGCGAAATCCACCGCGGACTTGGCCATCGTCGTCGTCGTCGTCGTCGTCGTATTCGTCGTCGCGGTCGTATTCGCCGCCGCCGTCGTCGTCGTCGCGCGCATCAGCTTCATCGTGAATCGTTTTTCATCGAACGCGTGACCGTCCGCGAGCCGATAGAGCGTCGCGACGGACGTCGTCAGCGCGCACGTTTTTTCCCACGTCACCACCACGTCACCCTCGGTCGTCCCGCGCGACGTCGACGGCGCGCTTCGCGCCAACTTGGCGCCTCGCGAAAACGAAAGGACCACCGCATCGTCCTCATCGCACACATTTCCCATCGACGCGACGTCCCAACGCCCCTCTCGAGGCCACACATCGATTCGAAACTTTTGTCCTCGTCGACCTCCGCGCGTTCGAGACGCCGCGCGCTTGATTCGATCGAACATGACGCGTCGAGGTGTCTCGCGAGACGCGAGTTCGTTGCGCCCGAGATTCGAGATTCGAACGCGCGCCGCAGACATCGGCGCGCGCGCGCGCGGGCGACGCGAACGGCGCGGGAAGAGGCGAAGAATATTTCGCGGCATGGAGGAGGACGGACTCGACGACGCGTTCGAGGACGGGCCGAACGAGTGGGTGTCATTCGACGCGGGTGAAGATGTCGTTGATGTCGTTGATGACGCTGAATCCGCGCCGATGCCTCCGCGCGCGGACGCGAAAGCGGTGAGCGCGACGCGCGCCGTCGTCGACGATGATGACGCGTCGTCGTCGGCGTCCGAGACGGCGCGTTTGCGTCGACGGTTGGAGAAGGCGGAGGCGAACGCGTTGCGCGCGATGAGCACGTTGGACGCCGAACGGGGCGAACGCGAACGGGAACGCGCGAGAACGCGCGCGCTCTTGCGCGCGGGAGGCGCGTTTGCGAGCGGGAACGATGGAAAGGATGTGGACGACGCGATGACGAGCGAGGACGGCGCGGGGTGGGGGACGAGAATGGTGAGCGCGTACGCGCGCGCGCCGCCGGCGCCGAGACGCGAGACGTTGGAACGATTCGTTCGACGTGCGCGAGAGGGAGGCGCGCGAGACGGAGGGATGAGGATGTCGCTCGCGGACGCCAAGGCGTTGATGGATGATTTTGAAGTCGTGGACGCGGCGATCGCGGCGGCCAAGGAGGAATCGGTGACTCGCGAGGCGGCGTTGGCCGCGGCGCTCGCCGAGGCGGAGGCGGGCGCGCGACGCGCGCGGGATCACGACGAGGCGCACGCGCTCCTGACGGCGGAGATGAGTGATTTAAAGGAAGATTTAAAGAAATCCAAGACGGAATCCAACGGCTTGGCCGAAGAGATCGCGGCGCTGAACGCAGCGTTGGAGAGCGCGAAGACGGAGGCGCGCGATTGGAAGAGCGCCGCCGACGCGCTCAAACGCGCGCGAGGCGCGAACGTCGGCGCGGACCGAGGCGCGGGCGATAAGATGTTGATTTTAGAGCTCGAGTGTGCGCTCGAGGCGTTGACGACGACGCGCGCGGAACTCGAGGACGTGAGCGCGTGTCTGACGGAGACGTCGACGAGGGCGGAGCGCGCCGAGAAGCGCGAAGCCGTCGCAGCCGCAGCGTTGGAGGCGAGCGAATGGCGAACCCGAAACTCCCCGCGAGGACGTCCCGTAGACACGAGCGCGTCCAGAGAGTTGAGAGAGAGGATGGAACGCGCGGAGATTCGCGTCGAGCAGCTCACTGAACGACTCGAGGGTATTGATGGAGAGCACGACGCCGAGTTGTCGTCGCTCAAGAGAGAACATGAGCGCCTCTGTTTGAATTTGAAAATGATGCATCTCACGCACGACGAGGCGACGGAGATGATGCGCTTGGAGATTGCCGACGTGAAGCGCGACGCCGCGGAGAGCGCCGGGGCGGAGAGAGACGCGTACTGGCGGCGAGTGCTCCACGAAGAGAGAGAGTGTCACGCGAATCAACTCGAGAGTGTCAGACGTGACGTCGAGGAGGAGTTGCTCACCAAAAATTCAAAACTACAACGATTGAAACACGATCTCGTGCAGATACTAAAAGACACCGCTTAACATTTCGATGTAATGTACACGGAAGGATCATAGAGAGAGGACGCGATCAATCGTCGCTTCGGGTGGCGTCCCTCGTTGTCGTCTTGATCTTCGTCTTCATCGGACAAGATATGACGCAACAGCGCTTTTAAAAGAAGTTCGAGTTCTTGTGCTCGCACGAGATGCGCGGCGGATACGCCGACGAGACCTTCACCGAACGTCACCGAATCGCCGTGTTCGTCCAAATACTCGTAACTCGTTTTGATTTGCTTACCGATAGCCTTGACGAGCGACGCGGCGTCGCCGCTGAACAACGACGCGCGTTCGTCGTCATCCTTCAATGCGTCGTCGTCGATGAATCGCAAAAATCTCGCGACCATCGCCGTTACGAACACGGAGTCGTCGATATCGTTCCAAACGTCGCGGTCGGGCTCGCCTTTGAGCATCGTGCGCTCGACCGAGGATTCCACCGCCGACGGCGCCTCGTCGTCATCGTCCCACTCTAAATACTCACCCAACGCGGCTTCGTCAAGCGACACGCACCGCAAGAGCGCCAATAAGCCTCTCGATAGTGAACCATCCTCGTTGATTTCAAAAACCAATCCCTCGTACGAATCCAAGAGCCGCGACGCCAACGCGCCGAAGACGCCGCAGTCGGAAACGAAATCTTCCTCGCCATCCGTCGCGCCTCGACGGAGACGTTCGAGCTCAAACACGCGCGGCGCGTCGAACCGACTCACCCTGACGCTGTTATCCCGTTCGACGAACCCATACTTGTAAAAGAGCAACGAATTATCGTGGTCGTCTCCGAACGAATTGAAAACCTCTTCCCCGCGCGAAATCGCGCGCGCGCATTCGAGTCGAAGCTCCTCCTCCTTCTCCGAATCACACCCTCGCACGACGACGTGCGCCCCCCCCGAACCTCTGTGATTAAACAGATCAGCGTACGGCACCAATCCTTGTCCCGCGTCCTCATCGATGAAAAACGCTCGACTCGCCACCATCGCCGCCGCCTGTCTGAACTCCTCCTCCGTCGGCGGCGCCCCCCCCTCCTCCCCGATCTCATTCGCATAAAACTCCACCACGCTCTCGTGATCCCTCATCAACATCTCCTCGTCCGTCTCCCTCATCACCTCCACCGTGGTCCCTCGCGAGAGCGCTCGCACCTCCCGCGCGTCCTCCCCGTCCCCGCGCCGGTTCGCGTCCCACGGCAGCGTCGCCGCGTACGCCGCGAACGCCGAATTCTCCCCCGCCGCCCGCTCGCGCGCGACGCACGCGACGAGCCCGACCACACCCATCTCTCGCAATCGCTCCCGCCTCCTCCCGTCGTCACCCTCTCCCAGCGCGCTCGTCGTCGTCGACAGACACGCCGACTTGGGCACCACGAGCACAATCTCCCCGCGTCCACCGTCGCGCGCGCCCTCGATCCACGCGCCGCGTCTCGCGTCCCTCTTCACCACGCACGCGTCGCGCGCGAACCTCACCCCTCGTTCCTCGGCCCAGCGCTCGAAGGCGACGAAGACGTCGTCGTCGGTCGTCGTCATTCGTCGACGTCGTCCCGGCGGCGTGTAACGACCTCCCGGGGACGAATGTCGACGCGCGCGGTGTCTCCGAGCGCGCGAGTGAATCGCGCGTCGCGACATCGATCGATGACGACGCGCGCGATCGAACGCGTCGACGCGAGGGCGTACGCGAGACGCGTCGCGTCGAGAATCCTCGAACGAAACGACGACGCGTCGAGCATCATCATGCCGGGCGCGGTGTACGACAGCACGCTCGCGTGCGTCGCGCGCGTGCGCGACGTGCGATCGTGCGTGGTGTCGATGCACGACCGTGGGTTTCATCGCGGCGCGGGCGCGTTCGACGCCGCCACCATCGTGAATGGGAGGGCGCATCTCGTGGAGTCGCACGTGGAGCGGTTGGGTCGAAACGCGCGCGCGTGCGACGTGCGCGGGGGAGCGCTGGACGCGGGAGCGTTGTCGGAGATCGTTCGGGAGACGATAGAGGTTTCAGAGGTGTCGTACGGGCAAGTGCGGGTGTACGCGACGAGTGGGAGCGGTGGGGTGGATTTTTCGTTGCGCGACGACGACGGCGGCGGCGCGCCGGACGTCTTCGCGATCGCGTACGCGAAGACGCCGCCGAGAGGGGTGGAGGAGGAGGTGGAGGAGGGATTATCGGCGTTCGTGAGCGACGTGCCGATCAAAAAACCGCGCTTCGCGACGGTGAAATCGGTGAATTATTTGAATAACGTGCTCTTGGCGGGAGACGCGCGGCGGCGGGGCGTCGACGTCGGCGTCTTCGCCACGGAGGACGGAGGCGTCGGGGAAGCGCCGGGGGCGAATCTCGCGTTTCTCACCGCCGACGGTACGCTCGTGACGCCGTCGAGAGAGGACGTGCTCGCTGGAATCACCATCGCGCGTGTGAAGGAACTCGCGGAGAAGCGGGAAAACGCCGCCGCGCTCGCCGCCGTCGGCGTTCGACGATTCGACGACGACGCGCGCGTGTCCCCGGACGTTCCGCTCGCCGCGCGCGAGTGCATGCTCGTCGGAAGCGCGATGAACGTGCGGGGAATCACGTCGTGGAACGGGACCGTCGTCGGCGACGGTAGAGTTGGTCCGGCGACGAAACTCCTCGCGAGGCTTCTCTCGCGCGACATGCTCGCCGGAACGCCGCGACTCGAGCGTCCGATGGTCTTTTAAACGTCGGCGACGATTTAGCGATTACTAACAATGTTATACATTTCAAATATCATCGATACGTCGTCTTCTATGTTGTGTACTATAGTCTTTTTGTTTCTTCTAACACACGTTGGAACAACACCGCGATTGATGAAGCGCGAGCGTGTTCGTCTCGCAGAGCGGTCCCGGGGCGCCGCCGGCGCTCGGACGAATGACGCGACCGGCGACGCCGTTGACGTCGCACTTGGTGAGCGTCCAGACGTAGTCTGTTTTGCTTCCGGGACACGACGGATCGTCCATGGACGTCGATACGGCGTTCCCGCGGCACAAGTCACCGCCCCTGGCTTTACAATTCTCCTGCGCCTGTTGAAACGTGTCCCTCGCGCACGCGGCGGCGTTGCCGCAGACAAAGGGAAAACGCACGCGGTTATCCTGTCGCCATCCCAACTCTGCGCAGCATCGCATGTGCGGTGCGTTGCAGACTTTGGCGCGCACAAACGTGCTCGCGTTGGGCATCGGCAAGTCGTTGTCTCGAGCGAAATCGCGAGCCTGTTGAAGGGCTTCGTGTTGCAACGAGCCGGCGCGCTCGTATTGGGACTCCTCCGTCTCGGTGCCGAGCGGGACGCAGTCCGGAGTCGGCGCCGGGTACGCCGGCGTCGGGGTTGGGTATCCCGGCGTCGGCGTCGGCGTCGGGGTTGGGTATCCCGGCGTCGGCGTCCGCGTCGGCGATGCGTTCGTTCCCGGATCATTGGTGGTTGAACGTCCGGTGGCGTTCGCCGGCGGAGAGAGATTGGATTCGTCCATGTGCACCGTGACGTCGACGTTGAGATTGATGTTGATGTCGCTCAAATTGAACGGCGTCGCCGACGGCGTGCTTGAAGGCGCGGGCGCGGGCGTCGGCGGCATGGGGACCACTGTGACGTTCGGTCGCGAAATGATCACCACCTGAGAGATGACCAAGCCCGCGGATTGCAAATTGCTCAACAGCGCGCCGGAACCCGTCGTGTTCAACGCCCTATTCGTTTCGTCAACCACCGCCGACGCCACTTGCGGCGTGGTGGTGGAGACGACGTAGTACACGTCGACGGCTGACGCTTGCAACAATCGACGCGTGGACCGCGTGTTTACATCCTCGACGTGATTGATGGTGATCTGCTTGGGCGCGATGCCCAAGAACGTCGACATGCCTCTCCTAAAGAAACCTCTCTCTTCAGAGTCGAATGAAGTCGCCACGTACCCGAATAATCGCACGCCCGCGCGCACTTCGTGAAGCATCGTCGCGTTCGAGTCATCGCTCGGAGAAATCGTGGGCGTCGGCGTCGGCGTCGCCGAGTCACCAGGAACGACTTCCGACGTTTCCTCCGGTCCGACGTCATCCGGCGTCTGGACTGGTCCAGAGCTCGGAGTGAACGGGTAATGCTCTGTCGGCGTCGGGCTCGGCTCAGTGGACTCCTCTCCGGGCACTGGCCCTTGCGTCTGGACTGGTCCAGAGCTCGGAGTGAACGGGTAATGCTCTGTCGGCGTCGGGCTCGGCCCAGTGGACTCCTCTCCGGGCACTGGCTCTTGCGTCTCCTCTGGTCCAGAGCTCGGAGTGAACGGGTAATGCGTACTCGAGCTCGGCTTGGTGCTTGCCGGCTCGGTGCTGGACGGAGTCGTCGACGGGTAATACTGCGACGTTGATCCCGGTACAGTGCTCGTCGACCCCGGCTCGTTGTTGGACGACGGGTAATACTGCGACGTTGATCCCGGTACAGTG
>MDTD01110135.1_pt1 | contig 69384 bp, 64 predicted proteins | sample 811221 | NCBI WGS metagenome assembly MDTD01 (sample SAMN05326646, study PRJNA326480) | marine metagenome | isolation source: seawater | place: Pacific Ocean: South West | collected 2011 | reverse complement strand
CTGATAGCGTTTTCGCCGCTTTTGTCGCATCCGGGAGACTACTTAGGCGTCATAACCCGGATATTCACGGTCCAGTTTCCGCAGAAGCGCCGGCCAGACCAGCTTTTGAGACAGCATTGCCATGCCGGAGCTCTCCTTTGTCAGGCCGCCCTGCCCGGCCACCTTGTCCTGCAGCGACTCACCGCATTCGATCACCCCGTCACGTCCGGCCGAGAGGGCCATGACCTGCATGGTGCAGGCACGCTCAAGGAAGAACATGCGCGTGAAGGTCATCGCGGCGGTTTCCCCGCAGGTCAGCGTGCCGTGGTTGCGCAGGATCATGGAGTGCTTCTTCGGCCCCAGATCGGCCACCAGACGGTCCCGCTCGTCCAGGTCGAGCGCGATGCCTTCATAATCATGATAGGCGACGTCTTCGCGCACAGCCATAGCCGTCTGGCTCAGCGGCAGCAGGCCTTCCTTCTGGGCGGAGACAGCAACGCCCTGATCTGTGTGTACGTGCATCACGCATTTTGCGTCTTCGCGGGCGGCGTGGATGGCCGAATGGATCGTGAAGCCCGCCGGATTGATCATGGAATCGGTTTCCTGAACAATGTTGCCGTCCAGATCGACCTTCACCAGCGAAGATGCGGTGATCTCTTCGAAGAAATAGCCATAGGGATTGATCAGAAAGTGGTGCTCCGGCCCCGGCACGCGGTGGGAGATGTGGGTAAAAATCATATCGTCCCAGCCATACATGGCCGTCAGGCGGTAAAGCGCCGCAAGGTCCACACGCGCCTGCCACTCTTCTGCGCTCACCGCATTGCGGATTTCGACCTTCTGGTTGCCGTCGGCCATGTCTCTGTCTCCCTTTGTTCTTGGGGGCAACTTAGCCCAAAAGCCCAGCCTTCGCCACTCCAAAACTGACGCCTCCGTCATGCTTGGCCGCTCACTTGCAAACCGACGTCTTGACGCCGCTGCGGAACCTCAACCACATGGGTCCGATGAGTTCACTTCGTTTTGCCTTTTTCGCCTCCAAACGTCCTGAAGCCCAGGCCGCCCTGCCCACGCTTGTTCAGCGCTATGGACAACACAGTGAAGCCGAGGCTGACGTCGTTGTCGCGCTTGGGGGGGATGGCGCCATGCTGGATTCGTTGCGCCGCCGCTTTGGCGATTCAAAGCCCGTTTACGGCATGAACCGGGGCACGATCGGCTTCCTGATGAACGAATACCGGGAAGATGACCTGGTTGAACGCGTCAACGCCGCGGAACGGGCCCAGATCATCCCGCTCAGCATGGTAGCGACCGATTTTCATGGCCAGGAACACACGGCCCTCGCGATCAACGAAGTGTCCCTGTTCCGCGAAACGGCCCAGACGGCCCGGCTCCGCATCACAGTGGATGGCAAGGTGCGCATGGAGGAACTCTCGTGTGATGGCGTCATGGTCGCGACGCCGGCCGGGTCGACCGCTTACAACCTCTCCGCTCATGGCCCGATCCTGCCGATCGGGGCCAATTTGCTGGCGCTCACGCCCGTCAGCGCCTTCCGCCCCCGCCGGTGGCGCGGCGCGCTGCTTCGCCACGATGCAAAAGTGATCATCGAAGTCATCGCGCCGGACCGCCGCCCCGTTGCCGCCGCTGCCGACAACCAGGAGGTGCGCGACATCGCCACCGTCCGGGTCGAGGCTGATCGTAGCAAACGGCTGACCATGCTGTTCGACCCCGGTCATGCCCTGGATGAGCGCATTCTCCGGGAACAGTTCGGCTTCTGATTTCCTAGGATATTTTTAAGGCTTGGACGGTTTATTGAGCGCTCAGGAGTGCCCAATGTTCAAGAATCTGCTGACCGCCCTGCCGACCCGGCGCAAATCATCGAATACCAACACCGCCGAAGTCACCATCGACATCGGCCGCGTGATCAAACCAGCCGCCCCGGTCCAGACGCGCCAAGCCGCAGAGATCTCGATCGAAACGCATGAGCCGGACACCATGGAACCGGACACCATGGGATCGGACAGAGTCGGCACGGAAATTCTGGGCAGCCTTGCCGAAGATGCCGTCGACTCGCTTTCCGGCCAGTTCGAGGCCTGGATGCGCGGTGATCTGGACGCGCTGGTCCGCGCCTGGAGCGTCGCCCGCGGCGCAGACGCAACCGCGGAAGACTACCGCGCGGTTTTCACCGCAGCCCACAACATCAAGGGCGCAGCCAATTCATATGGCTACCCCGCGATTGCCCGGCTGTGCGGCTCTCTCAGCCGCCTGCTGACCGAGACCCGCCCCGGCGAGAATGCTGCGCTGATCAATCTTCATGTCGAAGCCTGCCGTGCGGCGTTCAATTCCATTGGACAGGGCAGCGACGGGCTTTCCATCGCCGACGCGGTCTGCGAAGCGCTGGAAGAACGCGTCGAGTTGAAAGTCGCGAACGCCTGAATTCAGGCTGCGACGTCAGCAAGTTCTTCGGGGGCATCCAGAAACTCGCGGATGATTTCCGCCGTTTCGGCTGCGCGGGTCACAAGGAACAGGTGTCCGCCGCCTTCGACGACATGCAGGCGCGACTTCGGCAATCCCATGCGCAGGATATGCCCGTTCGCAACTGGTACAATCGTGTCTTCGTCGCCCATAATCACCAGTGACGGCATCTTCATGAAGCGGATGAATGGCAAGCTCGACCAACCGATGAAGGCGAGCAACTGGTAGAAATAACCGCGCGGATCCGGCGGCAGCAGGTTGTCGATATGCCGCCCCACTTCCCCATCCACCGCGTCGCCATACAGCGCACTGAAGCTTTCACGCATGAATTCGGGGTCTGTGTAGCGCCGGGCATCGACCATTTTCGACAAGGATTTCGGACGGCCCGGGATCATGGTCATGCCGGCACTCGTGGCACACAGGATCAGCTTGCCGACGCGGTTGCGGTACTGGAAGGCAAATTGCTGCGCCAGGGCGCCGCCCCACGAAACCCCCATCACATCGACTTCGTCGATATGAAACTGGTCCAGCAGCTTGCGCGCCCAGCGGGCGAGCATCCACGGCCGGTAGGGCCACTGCGTGACCGGGCTTTTGCCCACACCCGGCACATCGAAGGTGATGACATCCCGGTCGGGGAACATGTCCCCAAGCCCCTGGGTCAGCTCCAGGTTGGCCCCGATACCATTGAAAAACAGCAGCGGCAGGTTGCCTTTGGCTTCCCTGGCCGGCCAGAAAGCCGTCCGCAGCTGCAGTCCATCCACGTCCTGCATGGTAATCTGTGGGCGTTGTTCGGGCATGCCTGACACTTCCGCTATCATCCTGCCGGCCCCTATTCGTCGAAGACGTAATGGCCCGGTGCGGGGTAAAGAGGCTGGAAAGCTTCGCTCCCGCAAGCCTTTGGTGCAGTTTTCAGTGCACCTGAGCGCTCCTTCAACCATTCGCCCCAGACCGGCCACCAGCTGCCGGCTTCTTCCGTTGCACCGGCGGCCCACTCATCCGCGGTCGGCGCAATACTTGGATTCCGGAACATTTTTGCCTTGGGGTTTCCCGGCGGGTTGAGCAGAGACTGGATGTGGCCGCTGGACGACAGAATAAACTCGACATTCTCCGATCCGAGCAAACCAGCCGTACGGTAACAGGCCTTCCAGGGTGTGATGTGATCCGTAAGTCCGGCAACGACAAAAGCGTCCGCCGTGACTTTTGACATGTCCAGCATATGCCCGGCCACTTCGTATTCGCCCGGATGGTCGAAGGGCTGGTTCAGCCCGAGGTCCAGATAGTCCGAGTGCAACTGCGCCGGAAGATTGGTGGAGTCGTTGTTCCAGTAGAGGACGTCGAACGGCGCCGGGTCCTCACCCATCAGGTAGTTGTTGACCACATAGTTCCAGATCAGGTCGTTCGGCCGCATCCATGCGAACATGCGCGCAAGGTCGTCGCCCTTCAGGATCCCCTTCTTCTTGGAATAGGACCGTGCGATTTCCAGGCTTCCATCAGAAACAATCTGGCCCAGCTCACTATCGTCCTTCTGCGGGTTCAGCACACAGACCATGAATGTGATGGAATTGATCCGGTCGTCTCCCGCCGCCGCGAACAGGCTGGCAAGGGTGGCCGTCGTGATTCCGCCGGAACACGCCCCCGAGACATTTATCTTTTTCGACTTTGTCACCTGACGGACGACTTCGCTCGCCTGAATCAGGCTGTCGATATATTCCTGCATCCCCCAGTCAGCATTTTCACGCTTCGGGTTGCGCCACGACACCACAAATGTCTGCTGTCCCGTGGCGAGCAGGAATTGCACCATCGACGTGACGGGCGACAAATCCATTGCATAATATTTGTTGATCTGTGGCGGGATGATCAGGATCGGCGTGCGATGCACTTTTTCGGTCGTCGGGGCGTACTGGATCAGCTCCAGCATCTCGTTTTTCCAGATCACCTCCCCTTCGGACACGGCGAGATTCTCGCCCACCTTGAAAGGCCGTTTGTCGACCTGGCTTGGCATGCCGCCATTCTTGGTCAGGTCCGTGTAGGCATTCTTCAATCCCTTGAGGAGCGACAACCCACCCGAGTCGACGACACGCTTGGTGGCGGCCGGATTACCAATAAGGGAATTGGTCGGGGCCAGAGCATCCGTGATCATGCCCATGACGAACTTGGCCCGCGCATGCTCCAGTTCGGTCATCTTCAGGTCGGACACCCAGTCGTTCAGGTGTTCCTGCGTTGCCAGATAGGCCTGCATGCCGCGACGGTAGAAAGGGTTATGTTCCCATGCCGGATCACGGAACCGGCGATCTTTGGGATCGGCCTTCCGTTTGGACTTGCCGAGCAGGATGCTGGCATTTTCCTTGGCGATCTTCGAAGCAGATTTTGCGGTTGTGACCGGGTTCGTCATGGTCGAACGCAGCATCATCGCCACAGCGCCCAGCAATTCCTCACGATTGATCCCGCCCATAAGCGGGTTGATGGCCAGCGTGGTTTCGGCCGCACTTTTGGCGATTTCATCCTTCGGCGTCGTCATTCGTCCCTCCCCGAGACTGCCAGAGAGCATGTACTTAACGCCCGCCAGCTCTTGTTTATCTTTATGTCTCTTTCATTCGAGGAAAGAGTTACTTGTAAACTTTGAAAGAAAATTCGTTTCATAGTCAGAATTGCGTGTCAAACTCCGCCTTCAAGCCAATGAAGACACGTGATCGCATCCTCCATGTCAGCTTGCTTCTCTTCAATGATGAAGGCGAAGCGCAGCAGACGGCTGTCGACATCTCCAATGCTCTGGGGATCAGCCCCGGCAACCTCTATTACCATTTCAAGGGCAAGGACGCGATCATCCGGGCCCTGTTCGACGCCTTCGAGGAAGAGATGCGGGTCATCCTGCGCGGTTCACGCGGACAGGTCACCTCCATCGAAGACAATTGGGTTTATCTCTACATAATCCTCGAAGAGATCTACGATTTCCGCTTCTTCTACCGGAACCTCGGCGTATTGCTTGACCGCTATCCGGACCTCGCCAGCCGTTTCCGCTCCCTTGTCGCTGAACAGCGCACGACGATCCACAATGTCCTGGCTGATCTCGGCAAAGCCGACGTCCTGACGATTGATCCCCGCCTCAGTGAGGCACTGACTGACCAGATCATGATGTCGCTGACATTCTTGCTGGAAGCCGACGCAATGAACCGGAGCAATCTTGAAGGCGCCGCCCTGATCCACAAGACCGTGTTCCAGGTCATGTGCCTGATCGTTCCGTACATGGGCGAGAACGGGTTCGACGCTCTCTCCCGGATGATCTCGCACTACGAAGCCAACAGGACATAGCGGCGGGCCACCTTTACAGCAGCCCGCCTGCCCTGATTACTTTGCGAGGGCCTTGGCCTGCTTGACCCAGCCATCCCGGACAACGCGGCCACGGGCACCGATCTTCGCGTCGAGCGCTTCAGCATCGGCCTTTTTCAGCGCGGCCAGCTGGGCAAAGCTGTAGATGCCGGCATCGTTCAGCTTTTTCACCATGGCCGGGCCAACCCCTGTGATCTGCGAGAGATCATCGGAGGCTTCCGGTGCAGCCATTGCGGCCTTCATGGCCTTGGAGGTCTTGCCAGCAGCCTTCTTGGCCGTCTTGGCGATATCCGCACCGGTTTCGCCGGCGACAGCTTCGATCTCGGCCGAAAGGCGTGCAATGCGGGCCTTGAGGTCCACTTTGCTCAGACGGTCCTTTGATTTGGCGACCGTCTCGGCAACTTCGTCCTCGAGCTTGTCGATCTTGGTTGCCAGTTTCGAGGTCTGCTCGCTCACCTGTTTCACGCCCAGCAGGTCACGCATGCGTTCCATGCGGGCTTCGAACCGGTCATAGGCCTCAGCCTGGAACTGGCGGGCCGCCGCATTGGCCTTGGCGACCGTTTTGGTTGCCTTGGTCACGCGCTCGTCTTCCGAGAAGCGGGTCTTCACGTCGGTTTCAATCTTTTCGCCGCGCTTCACCAGTTCGTCGAACAATTCAGTCGACTGCTTGTTGAAGGTGTTGGCATTCGCAAGCGCCTTGTCATAGGCCTTGCCATAGGCACCAACGCCAGCCAGCCAGATCTTGTGAGCCATCTCGGCCGATTGGGCTTCGATGGCCTTGCCGACCTGCTCCGCCTTGACGCGGGTGTCAGACTTCTTGGCCTTCTTGGCTTTCGTTTTTTTATCTTTAGCCATGGAAATTACTCCTAACGGGTTTGTCCATGACGCCAGAGATAAGGAAAAAGTCTAGAATCCGCATACTAATCGCCATTGCCCTTGATTGGCGTGGCGCAGCCTCTCTATGAATGCCCCATCAGAAAGAGAGGATTTCAACATGACCGCAGTCGACTACACCGTGGATGGCCAGACCTATGAGGGCTATTTCCTTGCTCCGGAAGGCAAGACCAACCTGCCCGTCGTGGCCATTGCACATGCCTGGGCGGGCCTTGGCGAGAACGAAATCCAGAAAGCAGGCCGTGTCGCCAATGAACTTGGCTATGCCGCATTCGCCATGGACGTTTACGGAAAAGGCAAGCGCGGCACCACCGTCGAAGAAAACCAGGCCCTGATGAACCCGCTGGTCGGCGACCGGGCGGAACTCCAGAAGCGCCTCGCCGGCGGCCTTGCCGCGGCAAAGGCCCAGCCGGGCGTCGATGCCTCAAAGACAGCCGCCATCGGCTTCTGCTTCGGCGGCCTCTGCGTCCTGGACATGGCCCGCGCCGGCATGGACCTGCTCGGCGTCGCCTCGTTCCACGGCCTGTTCAACCCGGCCGACAACATTCCGTCTCCGAAGATCAGCGCAAAAGTGCTGATCGAACACGGCTGGCTGGACCCGATGGCTCCGCCGGCTGACGTGCTGGCCATCGCCAAGGAAATGGGCGCCGCAGGTGCCGACTGGCAAATGCATGCCCACGGCCAGTCCTACCACGCCTTCACGACTCTCGGCGCGAACGACATGAACATGGGCACGGTCTATAATGCCGATGCCGACCGGCGCAGTTTCGCAAGCCTCAAGCTGTTCCTGGAAGAACTCTTCTAGTCAGCCCGCAGCGCGTAGCCGGCAGAACGGACGGTGCGAATTGGATCGTCACCCCCGGTCTGCCGGAGCGCCTTGCGCAGGCGCCCCACATGCACGTCCACCGTGCGCAGCTCGACATAGACGTCAGAGCCCCACACCGTGTCGAGCAACTGCTCACGCGAGAAAACCCGTCCCGGATGCTGCATGAAGTAGTCGAGCAGGCGGAATTCCGTCGGCCCGAGATGAATATCGTTGCCGTTACGGGTCACCCGGTGCTCCACACGGTCGATCTCGATATCTCCGACAATCACCTTGTCGTCCCGCAGCCCCGGACGGATGCGGCGCAGAACGGCCCGCACCCGCGCCATCAGCTCCGTCGTGGAAAACGGTTTGGTGACATAATCGTCCGCACCCGTATCAAGCCCGCGGATCCGGTCGCTCTCTTCCCCGCGCGCTGTCAGCATGATGATCGGAAGGTTCGGATTGACCCCGCCACTGCGCACCCGGCGGCAGACTTCAATGCCGCTGACTTTCGGCAGCATCCAGTCAAGCAGCAGCAGGTCCGGCGCCCGCTCCTCCATCATCAGCAAGGCTTCCTCGCCATCATTGGCAATCGCGACCTCATAATCCTGGCGCTTCAGATTGTATTGAAGAAGCTCCGAGACGGCACTCTCGTCTTCTGCGATCAGCACATAAGGTTTCATGTCATACTCCTGGCAAACACCGTTCGGGTGTTCAAAGTTTCGGCCGGTCCTGCTGCACCAGGTTTTCGCCCGTGATCTGAAAGAAGACAAATTCAGCGATATTGGTGCAGTGATCGCCGATCCGCTCAAGATTCTTCGCCATGAACAGCATATGCGCCCCACCACTGATCGAACGCGGGTCTTCGATCATGTAGGTCAGCATTTCGCGGAACAAGGCGTTATAGTGCTGGTCGATTTCATCGTCGGTTTCCCAGACAGCTTTTGCTTCTGCCGCATTACCCGATGCATAGGCATTGAGCACGTTGTGCAATTGTCGCGATACCGGCCCGGCCATACGGGCGACCCCACTCCGCATCGCCGGAAGGACGGCGGCATCAAGGTTCAGCGCGCGCTTTCCGATATTCTTGGACAGGTCGCCGATCCGCTCCAGTTCGCCCGACACTTTCAGGGCGGCAAAGACGGACCGCAAATCGTGGGCCATGGGCTGGCGCCGTGCGATAAGGCTGACGATCTGGCGCTCGACTTCGGCCTCCATCCGGTCAACCTGCGGATCGCGGTCGATCACCTGGGTGGCCAGTTCGAGATCGTCATGAAGAACGGCGCGGCAGGAGTCGCCGATCATCTCCTCAACGATACCGCCCATACGCAGAATGTCTGCAGACAGACGTTCCAGTTCTTCGGTGAAGGCTGATACAATATGGTCTGACATGGCGTCTTATCCGAAGCGTCCCGTGATATAGTCTTCCGTGCGGCGGTCGCGGGGACTGGTGAAAATCTGGTCTGTGTCGCCCACTTCAACCAGGGTGCCGAGGTGGAAGAAGGCGGTCCGTTGGGACACGCGCGCCGCCTGTTGCATGGAATGGGTCACGATGATGATGCAGTAGCGCTTGCGCAGATCGTCAATCAGCTCCTCGATCCGCGCCGTGGCAATCGGATCAAGCGCGGAACACGGCTCGTCCATCAGGATCACTTCCGGACGCACGGCAATCGCACGGGCGATGCACAGCCTTTGCTGCTGGCCACCGGACAGGCTGGTGCCGGCAAGGTTGAGACGGTCTTTCACTTCTTCCCAGAGGCCGGCGCGGCGAAGGCTTTTCTCCACGATCTCGTCCATGTCCTCCCGCCCCTGGGCCAGCCCGTGAATGCGGGGGCCATAGGCAATGTTTTCATAGATCGACTTCGGGAACGGGTTCGGCTTCTGGAACACCATGCCGACACGGGACCGCAAAAGGACAGGGTCGATGGACGGGGAGTTGATGTCCTTCCCTTCCATCATGATCTCACCTTCGACACGGCAGCCTTCTATCGTGTCGTTCATCCGGTTCAGGCAGCGCAGGAAGGTCGATTTCCCGCACCCCGAAGGCCCGATCAGCGAGGTGACAGAGCGGTCGGCAATCTGAAGCGAGACGTCGTAGATCGCCTGCTTGTCTCCATAGAAGACATTGATGTTGCGGCAAGACATGCGCACGGACGCCTCAGGCGCGTCCGGCAGGACCCCCTTCGGCATCGTCGCATCTTCTCCGAGTGTACCGTCCATCACCATCTCCGCTCGAATTTCCGGCGCAGGAACACAACCACGCCGTTCATCGCTATCAGGAAGGCGAGCAGGATCAAAATGACCGCGCCCGTCATGGGTTCCCACGCCCGTTCGGCCTGGGTGGCCCAGGAATAGATCAACACCGGCAGCGCGGTCGCTTCATCTGTCGGGCCACGCGGGACTTCCGCCACAAATGCGACCATCCCGATCAGAAGCAAGGGCGCCGTTTCACCCAGTGCACGCGCCATGCCGAGAATGGCCCCCGTCAGCATGCCCGGCGCGGCCAATGGCATGACATGATGGAAAACCGTCTGCATGCGGGAGGCCCCGATGGCGAAGGCCGCATCCCGGATCGACTGCGGCACCGCTGTCAGCGCGGCGCGCGACGCGATGATCACCACAGGCAGGATCAGCAATGCCAGTACCAGCCCGCCGACCACGGGCGCAGACCGAGGCAGTCCGAATGCCCCAAGGAATACGGCGGCCCCCAGCAGACCGAACACGATCGACGGCACGGCGGCCAGATTGTTGATATTCACTTCGATCAGGCCGGTGACCCGGTTCCGCGGGGCGAATTCTTCCAGATAGATGGAGGCCAGGATCCCGACCGGAATGGCCAGCGACGCGGTGACCAGCAAGGTCAGCAGCGAGCCGACAATCGCGGCCAGCGTTCCGGCCAGTTCCGGCTGGGTGCTGTCGGTATGGGTCAGCAGGCTCCAGTGCGGCACACGCGACACGCGGCCTTCGGCTTTCAGGGCCAGCAACCATGCAATCTGGCGGTCGCTCACCGTCCGTTCGGTTTCGGGCGATGGAATCAGCCGCGCGCGCACCGGTTGGGTCTGGAAGTCCTGCAGGCTGCCCGTCAGGAGCCTGCCGGTTGCCGAGTCCTGGCCAAGTGCGGACAGCTTGATCGTCGACCGGCCTGCCGTCATCAGGATGGACCCTGTATCGGGCGCGCCGGAGGCCTCAATCCCTTCGAGGGACACCGCCGCGATCAGGCGGTTGAACGCGTCTTCGGCTTTGACGGTCACGACCCCGTCCGCCGCCTTCGCCTCGACGCGGCCGATGGGAACCGTCAGGTGCCGGGCGTTGGCGCCCTTCAGATAAAGGTCCAGATCGTCCGACAAGGGCAGTTCAACGCGGCGCACCGTCCCGACTTCGCCCGGCTTTCGCGCCAGTTCCCGCGCGACTGGCAGGACGGCAAGCCGGGTGATCAGGGCCGTCAATTCATGCCTCAGCGGCCGGCTGCCAGCGGTTTCGGGGAACTGGGCCAGCAGGTCCGCCCGCACGAGGCCATAGACCTTGTCGACCTGTGGCGGGTCGCCCGGCTTCGCCTCGCCGAACGTTTGCTCGTCAAAATCGAGGTCGAACGACACGACGTGATAGGTGGCCGCCGAGACCGCTTGTGTCGCGATCGACGCCAACAGCAAAGTCAGCGCCGCAAGCGCAAAGCCGATCGCCATGCGGCCATACCATTTGAACCGGCGGTCAGCCGCGCGCCGGCGGCGAAGCCGTTTCAACGCCCGCTCATTGGCGAATGGGGAGGCGGCCGGATCACTCATATTTTTCCCTGAACCGCTTCACGACGTTGATGGCGACGAGATTGAACAGAAGCGTAATAATGAAGAGAACGAGGCCAAGCGCAAAGGCGGAGAGGGTCTTCGGGCTGTCGAACTCTGACTCCCCGGTCAGCAATGAAACGATCTGGACCGTAATGGTCGTAAGATCCGAGGTCGGATCGGGAGAGATCTGCGCGCGCTGGCCCGCCGCCATGACGACGATCATTGTCTCGCCGATCGCGCGGGACACAGCCAGCAGCAACGCCGCGATGATGCCGGGTAACGCCGCTGGCACCACAACCTGCCGGACCGCTTCCGCCTTGGTGGCGCCCATCGCATAGGCCCCGTCCCTTAAAGACTGCGGCACCGCGCGGATCACATCGTCGGACAGCGAGGACACAAACGGGATCACCATGATCCCCATGACGATCCCCGCGGCCAGGGCGCTGGTCGGCTGGGCCGCGAGGACGGCGCCGTCCGCAATGCCCCAGGCGATCAGTAACTGGTTGATCCACAGCGCAATGGACCGCACAGCCGGCGCGATCACCAGAAGCGCGAAGAAGCCGTAAACAACCGTCGGGATCCCCGCCAGCACTTCGAGGACCGGCTTGATGATCGACCGCACTTGCCGGCTGGCATATTCCGACAGGTAAATCGCCGCGAACAGGCCGACCGGCGCGGCCACGACCATCGCGAAAAAGGAAATCATGAACGTGCCGAAGAACAGGGGCAGCGCCCCGAACTCGGCGCTGGTCTGTGCATTCCAGCGTGTCCCCAGCAGGAAATCCCAGACCGGGACTTCCGCAAAGAAGCGCAGGCTTTCGAAAACGAGCGAGGCAACGATGCCCACTGTTGTCGCGATGGCGAGCGCCGCGCACAGGAACAGGAACCACTCAATGCCGCTTTCGACATGCTGGCGCGCCCGGAACGCCGGCGACAGGCACCGCCGCGCGAAGAACATGCCGGCCAGCGACAGGCCCATGGCGATGGCCAGCGTGACAATGTTCACCGTGCCGCGGATCTCGCCATACCGTTCGGTCACCGTGTCGAACACCCGCTCGCCGCTCAGGAAGTCCGGCATACGGGCCGCGCGCGCCACCGTGTCGAGATAGGTCGTCAGTTCCCCGGGCGTTAGGATGGAGAAACCGTCCGGCAGCTCACTTCGCAGAATCGCCCGCGACGTGCCCTCGCTGAAGAAGACGTAGCCCAGCGCGACCAGCACCACCGGCACCAGGCTCCACATCAGGACGAAGTATCCGTGGGCGTTCGGGCGGGAGTTGGGATGGATGTCACCGGAGAACGAAAACTGCTCCGCCCGCAGGCGTCCCGCAATGAATCCAAAGGATGCGAGCGCCACTGCCGCCGCGAGGAGCAGGAAATCCATTGGAAGGTGGCCTAGTTGCGAGAGCATCCAGTCCTCGTTCAACTGTCAGCTGTGCTCCCCTTACTGGAGTGCCGCGACACTTATGTGACAAAACGTGCCGACATTGCGGCCCAGCCGACTCCTTGCACCGGAAGGCCTGAGCGTCCACATCTGCCGCATGACTGGCACATCTGATCCCGCTTCACCCGGCTGGCATGGCACGACCATTCTGGCCGTTCGCAAGAACAACAAACTCGTCATGCTGTCTGATGGTCAGGTGTCCATGGGACAGACCGTCATGAAAGGCAACGCCCGCAAGGTGCGCCGCCTGGGAGACGGCAAGATCCTGGCAGGGTTTGCCGGGGCGACGGCAGACGCCTTCACCCTGTTCGAACGGCTGGAATCCAAGCTGGAGCGGCACAATGGCCAACTCTCCCGCGCCGCCGTGGAACTCGCCAAGGACTGGCGCACAGAGAAATACCTCCAGAAACTTGAAGCCCTGCTGATCGTCGCAGACAAGGAAGTCACGCTCGTGCTGACCGGGTCCGGCGACGTGCTGGAACCTGAATACAACGTCGTCGCCGTCGGCTCCGGTGGGAATTATGCCCTCTCCGCCGCACGCGCCCTGATCGACTATGAAGACGACGCCGAAACAATTGGCCGCAAGGCCATGCAGATTGCGGCCGACATCTGCGTCTACACCAATGGCAATTTCACGGTCGAAACACTCGACATCTGACCGGACCCGGACACCACATGACAGAACTTACCCCCCGCGAAATCGTCGCTGAACTCGATCGCCACATTGTTGGCCAGACCGGCGCCAAGCGCGCCGTCGCCATTGCCCTGCGCAATCGCTGGCGCCGCAAGCAGGCCCCGGAAAACCTGCAAGGCGAGATTACCCCCAAGAACATCCTGATGATCGGGCCGACCGGCGTCGGCAAGACGGAAGTCTCCCGCCGCCTCGCCCGTCTGGCAAATGCCCCCTTCCTGAAGGTCGAGGCCACCAAGTTCACAGAGGTGGGCTATGTCGGCCGCGATGTGGAACAGATCATTCGCGATCTGGTCGAGAGCGCCGTCGGCATGATCCGGGAACAAAAACGCGTCGGGGTTCAGCAATCGGCAACGGACGCCGCCGAGGAACGCCTGCTGGATGCGCTCGTCGGCGAGGATGCACAATCCTCCACCCGCGAAGTCTTCCGCCGCAAGCTGCGTGAAGGCGAACTGGACGACAAGGAAGTCGACATCGACATGCCGGAAACCGGCGGGCCGATGCAGATGTTCGACCTGCCGGGTCAAGGCGGCTCCATGGGCATGATCAATCTGTCCGACATGCTCGGCAAGGCCATGGGCGGCCGCACCAAGCGCGTCCGCACCACGGTGAAAGAGGCCTACAAGCCCCTGCTGGATGAAGAAGCCGACAAGATGCTGGACGAGGAAAGCATCACCCGCGAAGCCATCCATGCCGTCGAGCAGGACGGCATCGTCTTCCTCGACGAGATCGACAAGATCGCCGCCAAGTCAGAACGCGGCGGCGCCGATGTCAGCCGTGAAGGTGTCCAGCGCGACCTGCTGCCGCTCATCGAAGGCACGACCGTGTCCACAAAGCGAGGCGCCGTGAAGACAGACCACATCCTCTTCATTGCGTCTGGCGCCTTCCATGTCTCCAAGCCGTCAGACCTGTTGCCGGAACTCCAGGGCCGCCTGCCCATCCGCGTGGAACTGGATGCCCTGACCCGGGACGACCTGCGCCGCATCCTGGTCGAACCCGAGGCGAGCCTGATCCGCCAGTATGAAGCCCTGATGACCGCAGAAGGTGTGACGCTGATCTTTGAAGACGCCGCGATCGATACGCTGGCAGACCTCGCCGAGGCCGTGAACAACAGCGTCGAGAATATCGGCGCGCGCCGCCTGCAGACCGTTCTGGAACGCCTGCTGGACGAGATCAGCTTCGAAGCGCCGGACAGAAAAGGTGAAACCATCACCATCACGGCCGACTATGTGAACGAGCGCGTCAGCGGCCTCGCCGCCGATGCCGACCTCTCCAAATTCATCCTGTAACGGACGAGTCAGACCTTGACGTTGGACAGCAGCTCTACCGTCTGGCCGTAGCCTTCGACATCGGGAATGAACAGGCACGGGTTGCCGTCATCATCCTTTCCGGGCTTGGGCAGGACGGTTGGCACATCCATGGCACCGAAACGCGCGAGGGCATCGGAGACGGATGTCGCCAACGTCATGCGTTTCAGGTTCATCCGTGTCGGGAAGATAATCGTCGCCCGGCCATCGGCTTCCTGCGCCAGCGCCTCTTCGGCTGACAGCCAAACCGCGTCCGTTGTCTCGCGGCCATCATGCGCGGCGATCTGGTTTTCAGGCGCGGGCGCGATGTAGAAATGCGTGTCGAAGCGCTTCGGCATCATGATCGGCGTGATCCAGTGACCGAAATGGACAAGGCTATCCAGCGCAAGCACGAGTTCATGCTCCCGGATCAGTTCCAGGAAGCTCATTTCCGCCCGGTCCACGGCGTGCCGGTGCGGTGCCAGCTTGTCGGCGATGTCGGCGCCCACCAGCGGCGCACCCGGGCCGCGCGCTGAGGCGTGGCGCGCCAGCAACAGGCCGCTTTCCTCGTAGGCCTCCCGTACAGCGGCGATCCGGGCATCCTGCTGCACCGGGCCATAGTCGCCGTCGGTATAGGCGTCCCATTCGGTCCGTGAATCGTCCGCGCTGGCCTTGCCGCCCGGAAACACCAGCGCACCGGCTGCGAAATCAATCTCGTAATGGCGTTTGACCATCAGGACTTCCGGCGGCCCGGATGGCGCGTCTCGTACCATCAGAATGGTTGCAGAAAGCCTCGGTTCAGCGGGCGTCTTGTCCATGGTGGTTCCCCCTATCGGGCAAATTTTATCGAAATGTGCCTCTGTTCTTACGCGTGATCTTCAACCTCAACCCTTAGGGAAGGCAAGACCAACACAGCACACGAGCGGGACACTATGAAACAGACCTGGGCCACAACTTCCGTCCAAACACTCCCAACACCGGCCGTTCGGTTCGAGCCGGTCCTGGACCTTGCGACGGGCGACGCCCTCGGCATGGCGGCGGAATTGCCCTTCTGTTTCGAGGACGGCCCGTCCTTCGGACCGGCCGCCGCCCGCCGCAGCGAATCAAATTCCGCCAAATGGGTCGCAGACCGGATCGGCGAAATTTCCAGCGTGGCCCACGAATTCCGCCACGATCACCGCCCCATTATCGTCCCGTCCCCCGTTGCCGCGCTGGCCAATCCGGACACGGCCCTCGCCTGCGATGCCCGCGTGCGCCGCAGCGTGTTCTGCCAGCAGGAATTCTGCATTGAGTTCACGGACACGGCCTTTGCCGGTGACCCGGCCGACTGCACCAGCCGCGTGGCCCATTTCCGCCGTCACGGCTTCCGTGTGTCTGTCGACATGCGCAAATCCTGGCAGACCCCGCTGGCCGAAGGCATGCGCCTGCTGATCGACACGCTGCGCATCGATGCCCGCAACCTCGATTGCGACCTGCTCATGGAAACATGTGAGACCGCTGCCGGCGCCGGTATTCTGGTGATCGCCGAAAACGCCAACTGGCGTGACGCCGACGAGCTTGGCCGCCTCGGCATCTCGGCCGGTACCCGCCTGCGCACAGACGCTTAAGCGGCGTCCGTATCGGCCTCGCCGGCTTCCTCTGCGGCGGCCATCTCCGAATAGTAATCCAGCTTTTCGAGCAGGTATTCGAGATCGTCCTTCGGGATCGCCTGGAACTGCGTCAGCACGCGTTCGATCATGCGCGCACGGAACCGTGCCCGGTCATTGGGGCCGCCATCATAGGCGGTTTCATGGAACACGTTCACGGCCGCCTTGAACGCCGGCAGCATCTTGCGCGGCATGCCTGCCCGGTCGAACACGGCCTGCAGGCCCAGCGGCCCTGCATCGTGGATCATCAGCCAGACACGCTGGTGCGCCACACCGGACAGCTCCGCCAGCGCGTGCTCCACAAACGGCATCTGCCCGCAGCAGAGCGCCCGCATGATCAGCGAATGGCTGAGCCGGCCATTGAGGTTCAGCTGCGAGACAAACCGCACGAGGTCGTTTGACCGCCCTGCCTGCTCCACCAGGTCGATCGTCGCCCGCTCGCGCGCCCCGGCAGCAAGGTCGATGGCCATCTGTGCCGGCAGCTCGTGGCGGTTCACCAGCATGTCGAACAGCTGGCCGGATACCAGCGAAACCATTTTCTCTGCGATATGAGTCGGGATGAATTCCCGCCGGATCAGGCCCTTCTGGACAATCTCGTCGCTGCCGAAGCGGCGGAGCGTGTCGTCATAGGCGCGATCCGTGAACTCGGCATGGGTGTTAGATGAGAGCGCCCGGACGGCCTCGACCTGCCCGTGCTCTGAAATCACTTCCGTCAGCGTCACCGAGATATTGTCCCGCGCCGCAATCGCAGCCTGCTTGGCGGCCGTCACGGACAGGACCAGCTCAATCAGGTCTTCTTCTGTGAAGACGGGCGAATCCTGCAGCACCGGAATGGCAACGGCCTCGATGTCCTGCGCCAGTTTCAGCGCGATCTCGCGCGGCAGGATCGGCGAATTGCGCAGCGTGACAGACAAGGTGCGCCGCACGAGGTCTGCCGCATCATCCGCCAGGATCGCCATGATCTCTTCGGCGTATTTGCGCTCATCTTCGCTCAGCACATCCAACGCGATGCGCCGGCACAGCCGATGCGCCACCGAAGCGCGCTGCTCCGGCGTATCGCCCTTCATCAGGCGATGGATGTCCTGCTCTGTCAGTTGCGGCCGGATGGCTTGTACGCTCATAGGAACCGAAACCCCTCATTAACGATTCGAGGCACCTTCGCCTGCCCCGGTTAATAGGCGGTTTACCAAGCCGGTCCCACCGCTCCGCAACAGTTCTCCAGACAGCAAAACGCCGGGCTTTGGGGCCCGGCGTCGTTAAATTTCTGTGAGGTGGGACGAAGCCTTAGTCTTCGTCTTCCTTGAACAGCTCTTCGCGGGACACAGGTGTGTCGGTCACGTCGGCTTCCCCGAGGATGTAGTCGACGACCTTGTCCTCATAGATCGGGGCGCGAAGCTGGGCCATGGCGTTCGGGTTCTTCTGGAAGAACTCGATGACTTCACGTTCCTGCCCCGGATACTGGCGGGCTTCCTGGATCAGGGCCTGCTGAACTTCCTGCTCGGTGATCTGCACATTGTTCACACGGCCGATCTCGGCGAGGACGAGGCCAAGGCGCACACGGCGCTCGGCAATCTCGCGATATTCTTTCTTCAGGTCGTCTTCAGACTTTTCCTTGTCTTCGTCGTCGACCCGGCCGGCATCCATTTCACGCTGCAGCTGGTCCCAGATCTGGCCGAATTCGGCTTCGACCATGTTGGGCGGCAGGTCGAAGCTGTGGGCTTCGTCCAGACGGTCCAGCAGGTCGCGCTTGGCTTTGCTGCGCGATGCCTGGTCCAGTTCGCCTTTCAGCTGGTCCTTGATCAGGCCCGTCAGCTGCTCCAGCGATTCGAGGCCGAGGCCCTTGGCGAACTCGTCGTCGATTTCGGCTTCCTTCGGCGCACGCACTTCGTGCACCTTGGTTTCGAAAACGGCGGCTTTGCCTGCGAGGTCCGGCGACGGGTAGTCTTCCGGGAAGCTCACTTCCAGGTTCTTTTCCTCGTCTGCCTTCACACCGACGAGCTGTTCTTCGAAGCCCGGAATGAAACGGCCGGAGCCGATCACGATGGTCTGCTGCTCGGCGGTGCCGCCATCAAACGGCTCGCCGTCGATCTTGCCGACAAAGTCCACCACGACGGCATCGCCGTCTTTTGCCTTGGCGGTCTTGGCGCGCGGTTCATACTGCTTGTTCTGTTCGGCGAGGTTTTTCAGCGCCTCGTCGACCTGCTCGTCTGCCACTTCGGTAACCGGGCGGGTGACTTTCAGCGTCTTCACGTCCACCGGCTCGAATTCCGGCATCACGTCGACATGCATGTGATAGGAGAGGTCAGCCTCGCCCTTCACCACGTCTTCAATCTCGCCTTCCAGGTGCACATCCGGCTGGCCGGCCGGGCGCAGCTCTGCGTCCGCGATGGCTTGCTGGTTGGTCTCATTGACGGTCTTGTCGATGATCTCGCCCATCAGGTCGCGGCCGAACATCTTGCGCACGTGCGACGCAGGCACCTTGCCGGGGCGGAAGCCCTTCAGGTTCATGGTCGGGCGGATTTCCTCAATCCGGGCGTCGAGCTTGGACTGCAGTTCGCTTGCAGATACCTTGACGGCAAAGGTGCGGCTGAGACCTTCTGCCTTCGTCTGGGTCACTTCCATCGGTTCATTCATCCGTTCTGGCGATCAGGCCCGGTCATGCCCATCCGGCAGCCATCTGATCTGTGTCTGAAGGGGCGGCTTATGTCACACGGAAAACGGCGTGTCCACGCGGGTTCTGCGGGATTTTCAGCGGGCCAAAACCGGCAGGCTGGGCCAGCAGACTTGCCAGTCCGGTCACCAGTCCGGCTTCTCCCCGCCTGCCCAATATCCCGGCGCAGCTGCCGCTTGAGCGGTGAGACCCGGAAATTTGGCTCAGGGAACGGGAAAAGGGCTTTCGTTTCCGCCCGCTCACCTGCAGGCCTTACAGCAGATTGGAGATCACAGAATGAGCCCTTCCCCCCTGCTTGCAGCCGCCGCGCTGTCCCTCCTCGCAATCGTGCCGTCTGCGTCCGCCCAGACCGCGCCCCCGGCGGCGGAGGCAAAGGTCAAGACAAAGACGCTCGCCATCGTCCTCTTCCCTCGCTTCGAGACTCTGGATGTCTTCGGCCCCGTCGAAATGTGGGGACGCCTCGATGACTATGACATCGTCACCGTTTCGGAACATGGCGGCGTTATCGCATCGGCGCAGGGGATCGACACGGTCACCGACTATTCCTTCGAGGACGCGCCTCAGTTCGACATCATCATGATCCCCGGCGGCATGGGAACACGCACCGAAGTGAACAATCCCGTCATGCTCGATTTCCTGCGCGAGCAAGATGAAGGCACCCAGTACACGACCTCCGTCTGCACCGGCTCGGCCGTGCTGGCCAAGGCCGGCATTCTCGATGGCAAGAAAGCGACCTCGAACAAGATGGCCTGGGCTTTCGCCACCAGCCAGGACGACGACGTCCTCTGGCAGCCGAGCGCCCGCTGGGTCGAGGACGGGAAATACGTCACCTCTTCCGGCATCTCCGCCGGCATCGACATGGCCATTGCCCTGATCGAAGACATCGAAGGCCGGGAAAAGGCAGAGAACGTCGCCAAGGTCGCCGAATATCTCTGGAACGACGATCCGGCCGATGATCCGTTTGCGGTGGAAATTACGGAGACGAATTAGCCGCGCCGGGATTGGTTACCCCCGGACAGGCCGACGCAGGCTCACTGTTCCAACGCGAAATCCAGCGCGGCGCAAACCGCCGCCACCTGCGCGCGGACGCAGTCCTCGGGCGTGACCCGCGGACTGTCGGGATAGACTTCGGTGGTCGTCTTGAACCGCGCATTCGTGATCGACGCACACAGCGCAAGCTTCGCCAGGGGATACTCGATGATGCCATGCGCAATGACGGGTGAGCCGATGATCTCGCCTTTCTCATCCGGCGGCGCAATATGGGTCACCTGCCCGACGGCCGAGATAATGGCTTGCTGGAACCCAAGCTGCGGATCCTCGCTGTCGGCCACCAGATAGAACCCGTCGGGGATGAGACCAGGGTCGTGGTCCACGCCGTCGCGCGAACTCAGGGCCAGCCTGAACTCGGTCTCGTCACTGTCTGTCGTTTCGTGCAGGTCGATATGGAGGAGGAAGTCGCTTGCGGCGGAGGCCACCCATTCCATCAGGGCCGTCGCCTCGCGCGCCGGGCCGTCCATCCGGAAATTGCGGTTCGGATCTACGGCGTCGTAATTCCACCGGTTGATGCGCTCATAGGCCCACGGGCTCACACAAGGCGCCACCAGAAGATTGACCCGGCCAGCATAGGCCGCGGCGGATTGCTCAAGAAAGGCCAGCGCGCCCATGACGCCGCTGGTCTCATAGCCATGCACGCCGCCTGTTATGAGCGCTGTCGGCAGCGCGGGATCCATCTCGCCGCCGCGAAAGGCATGGAGGTCGTAGGTGTCGCTGCCATATTCGATCTGGCCATACGTGTCCCGCTCGAACCGATCGGCCAGCGCATCCATCCGGGAGACAACGTCCTCGGCATAGCTTCGCTGCGCGATTTGCAGCGCCCGCCACTGGTCACGCTCCGCCTCACCCCAGGGCTTCCCCGGAACGCCGATCGAGGGATCGAATGTCATGTCGCGTGTTTCCTTTGTGTCGTTGTTGCGGAGCGTAGTGAAGCGGTGGCTCTCGCTTGCGCTTCAAGCGTTTGGCCGAGCAGCCCTGAGCCCGTTTCATCGCGAAGCGCAGCGAAGCGGGAAACTTCAAAGGACTCATTCATTCGCGAACCCGCCGGCTCTCACTTGCGCTTCGAGCATTCGTTTCCTGAAATCGATCCTCGATCGATTTCTGGCGCGGAGCGCCACCAGAAACGAATGGTGCGGATGAGAGGACTCGAACCTCCACGCCTTGCGGCGCTGGAACCTAAATCCAGTGCGTCTACCAATTCCGCCACATCCGCGTTCCGGGCGCACGTTTAGGCGAGAGCGCGGGCGGATACAACGGGCCGATGCACCGGAACGTGCGCCATATAGGGTCTATAGACGGTCTATAGAGGGTGTTCGTGATTGCCTGAGCAGCGGCCTATCCAACAGCCGGATCAGCCGATCTCGCCATGCAACGCGCTCAGGATATCCGGAACCTGATGTTCCAGGTCTTCCGAAATCAGGCCCGCGCCGATGCGGCGGCCGGCCTCGCCATGAATCCAGGCCGCCATGCTCGCCGCGACCAGCGTGTCGATTCCCTGCGCCATTAGCCCGCCTGCAAAGCCTGCCAGAACGTCGCCCGAGCCTGCCGTGGCAAGCCAGCGCGTCGCGTGAATATTGACGACCGCGCCGCCATCCGGCTGGGCGATGACAGTGTCAGGCCCTTTCAGGAGAACGGTGCAACCTGCCTTTTCAGAAGCCTGCCGGACGGCTTCCACCTTGTTGGTCGCGGTCTCCAGAAGATCTCCGAACAGGCGATTGAACTCACCGATATGCGGGGTCAGCAGGTCAGTCGGGCGGAGACGCCGGAACAGCTGGTCCTGTTGTGACTCAAACACAGTCAGCGCGTCGGCATCGAGCACGGCCCGCCCCGGCCCGTTCAGAATCGCTTCGACATTGGCCCGCGTCGCAGGCGTGATCCCCGCCCCCGGCCCTGCAATGACGACCGATGCCGTCTGGATCGCTTCGGAGAGCTCTTCGGCGCCATCGACGGGCTTCACCATGACGGCTGTCAGCTGTGCGGCGTTGACCATCAGCGCAGATGGCGGTGTCAGCAACGTCGCCAGTCCCGCACCAATGCGGAGGCCTGCGCGAACGGCCAGCCGCGCCGCGCCGGTCGATGAGATCCCGCCGCTCAGCACTTTCAGATGCCCGCGGCTGTGCTTGTGATCGGCCATGCCCGGCTGTGGCAGCAGGCGCAGCCACAGCATGGGACTGTTCTCCATAAGCCGTGTCTGCACGGGGACGCCTATGTCAGCGACCTGGACATTCCCGCAATAGGCAGAGCCCGGCCGCAAAACATGCGCGGGGCGAAGGGCGGCAAAGGTGATCGTGCCCTCTGCAACGAAGCACGGCCCCAACGGTTTTGCCTTCAGGCCGCAAATGCCGGACGGCACATCGATGGAGACAACCCGCCCGCCGCGCTGGGCCAGCTGCGCGGCGATACCGTCCAGCGGCCGGGTCAGGCCGCCACCAAACAGGCCATCCAGAACAAGGTCATGCGGCGCCTCGAGCGCCTCTTCCAGTGTTCCCACTTCGGCGTCCCAGAGCGCTGCAGCCTTCGCAGCATCGCCGGTCAGCTCTGCCACCGGCACCATGCAGTAGACTTTCACATCCCGCCAAAGCTTCGACAGCTTGGCCGCCGCGACAAAGCCATCGCCGCCATTTCCGCCGGGGCCGCACAGGACCTGGATGGATCCTTCCGGCCAGTTGGCGTGAACGAATTCGGCGACGGCATCGCCGGCGCGCTGCATCAGTTCGAAACTGTCGAGTCCTTGCCCAAACACCGCCTGTTCGGCGGCCTGCATTTCCTGCGGTGTGAGTATTGGTCTGCCCATGACGGGCTCATAGCACGCGTGTTGCGGCCTGGCTTCCGTATTCAATGACGCGCGGCACGGCGCCACTGAAGTCCACCTTGGTGATGGAGCAATGCCCCGGCCTGAACACAGTCGTCCGCGCATCCTGATCAATCAGGCTGACCACGGCATTGATGGCCACAAAGTGGGAGAAGACGGCGGTATTGTCTGGCAGGAGGGCCAGCACCTCGGCGATCTTCTTGCGCCAGGCATCGTGCGCAGCGCCTTCATCCTCCCAGGTGCCGGCCATGTAGGACTGAAGCCATTCGACCCGGTCACCGACACCGTCGGGCGTTTCGATCTCCGAAACGACAGGTTCGACCTGAGCCGTGACCCCGGCCAGACGCTCGAAGGCCGCGGCGGTTTCGCGGCAACGCTGCATGGGGCTGCTCACGGCGCTGCGGGCGCCGAGGTCAAAAAGGGACGCGGCGGCCGATTCGGCCTGTTTGTGTCCAAGTTCGCTGAGGCCCGGATTGGGGTGGTTGCCCCAACTCGCCGCCGCTTCTCCATGACGGACGAGATAGATCATGCTGGTACCCTCAATTCGGTGTTTTCTGCGCGAGCCGGGTATCGGCCCCAGGCGCGGTTTGTGCCCGGTTTCTGATAGACCACGCCACCATCGATGTTAAGGCGCCAGCATAAGCGTCTGGCATCCTGATCCTTATTTGTCCGCGATGAATCCACGAAACACAGTCAGAGGAGCCAGCCCCCTCCGCCACTCCGTATCACCGAAAGTGCCTATGCCTTGAGCGGTGCGGTGCAGAACGGCGCGCGTTCCGGGTGGAAGGAAATCGCCAAACCGGGATTCGTTGCCCTAGCGTCTGTTTACGGTCCGATCCCCCGGCAGCACAGCACATCCCCCGATTAGCGGTGACAGGAATACGGGCTGACAGTGGATCCTGACGCAATCTGACTGACCAATATTGCGGCAACGTCGCACAATATTCGACCACGCCTTCACAAGAGGCGGCGTGACAGGCATGAATGTCTCGCCTAGGCCCGGGAAGCCGCCTACCGGAGTCTACAGACAGACACTCAGCGGCTGGGAGAACACGGGCCATGAAAAAGATCGAGGCAATCATCAAACCGTTCAAACTCGACGACGTGAAAGAAGCACTGCAGGAAATTGGCCTGCAGGGCATGACCGTCATCGAAGCAAAGGGTTTCGGGCGTCAGCGGGGGCACACCGAACTCTACCGCGGTGCCGAATACGTGGTCGATTTTCTTCCAAAGCTGAAAATCGAAATCGTCCTGGCCGACAGTGCCGTCGACGGCGCCGTTGAGGCAATCAAGAAAGCTGCACACACCGACAAGATTGGCGATGGCAAAATCTTCGTTTCGGATATCATCGACGCAGTGCGTATCCGTACCGGTGAAACCGGCGAAACCGCACTTTGATCGGGCGCAGCAAACAACAATATTCAGCAAGTTTACAGATGGAGGGCATTTCCAATGGCTGAAAACCTCATGAAGATCATGAAGGACGAAGACGTCCAATACGTGGACCTTCGTTTCACCGACCCGCGCGGCAAGATGCAGCACGTGTCATTTCACAAGGACATGGTGGACGCAGACTTCTTTGTCGACGGCCAGATGTTTGACGGTTCGTCCGTTGCCGGCTGGAAGTCGATCAACGAGTCGGACATGCTGCTGATGCCGGACACGTCGTCCGCGATTATCGATCCGTTCTTCCAGCAGACCACGCTGGCCGTGATGTGTGACATCCTGGATCCGATCAGCGGCCAGGCCTACAACCGCGACCCGCGCATGACGGCCAAGAAAGCCGAAGCCTATGTGAAAGCCTCCGGCGTTGGCGACACCGTCTTCTTCGGACCGGAAGCTGAATTCTTCGTCTTCGACGATGTGCGCTGGAGCGTTGAACCGCACAGCACCGGCTATTCGTTCGATTCGGCCGAACTGCCGATCAACACGGCCAAAGAATACCCGATGGGCAATATGGGTCACCGCCCAGGTCCGAAGGGTGGCTACTTCCCGGTGCCGCCGATCGATTCCGAACAGGACATGCGCAGCGAAATGCTGTCGGTCATGGCTGACATTGGCCTCGATCCGGAAAAGCATCACCACGAAGTGGCACCGGCACAGCACGAGCTTGGTCTGAAGTTCTCGACCCTGACCGTGATGGCCGACCGCCTTCAGCTCTACAAATACGTCGTGCAGAACGTGGCGCATTCGTATGGCAAGACGGCAACCTTCATGCCCAAGCCAATGTACAAGGACAACGGCTCCGGCATGCACGTGCACCAGTCCATCTGGAACGGCGGCAAGCCTCTGTTCGCCGGTGACCAGTATGCCGGACTGTCCGAGACCTGCCTCTACTACATCGGCGGGATCATCAAACACGCCCGCGCCCTGAACGCGCTGACCAACCCGTCCACGAACAGCTACAAGCGCCTGGTGCCAGGCTATGAAGCTCCCGTGATGCTGGCCTATTCGGCGCGTAACCGTTCGGCGTCGATCCGTATTCCTTTCGGCGACAACCCGAAAGCCAAGCGTATCGAAACCCGCTTCCCGGATCCGATGGCAAACCCATATCTCGCCTTCGCTGCCCTGCTTATGGCTGGCCTCGACGGCATCGAGAACAAGATCCATCCAGGCGACGCCATGGACAAGGACCTCTACGATCTTCCGCCGGAAGAAGCGAAAACCATTCCGCAGGTCTGCGGTTCGCTGCGTGACGCCCTCGCGGCCCTCGATGCTGACCGTGAATTCCTCAAGAAGGGCGGCGTCTTCGACGACGACCAGATCGATGGCTACATCGACCTGAAGATGGAAGAAAACATGAAATACGAACTCCACCCGCACCCGGTCGAGTTCGACATGTACTACAAATACTGATCGCTCAGTCCGATCAGTTCACCCGACACACGGGGGAAGGCGGGGCCGGCACCGGGAGGTGCCGGCCCTTACCGTTTGAGACACAAAGAAAACCATAGGACGCCAGAGCGTTCCCCTACTTGCATTTCCTCCACAAACGCAAACACCCCAGCCTGCTGGCCGGGGTGTTTTGAATTGGGTATTTAGAGAGCGGTGTTGTTTAATCAGCCGGCTTCGGGCTGGCTCTTCTTGGCGTGAACGTAAAGCGGTTCAGCCTGGCCATCGACCACTTCCCCACTGATCACGACTTCCTCAACACCACGCAGGTTTGGCAGCTCGAACATCGTGTCGAGCAGGATGCCTTCCATGATGGAACGAAGGCCCCGAGCACCGGTCTTGCGGAGAATGGCGCGGCGCGCCACAGCCGTAAGGGCATCCGGTGTGAAGGTCAGCTGCACGTTCTCCATGTCGAAGAGACGCTGGTACTGCTTCAGCAGGGCGTTCTTCGGCTCGGTGAGGATCTGGATCAGAGCCGCCTCATCAAGGTCTTCCAGGGTCGCGATCACCGGCAGACGGCCGATGAATTCCGGAATGAGACCGAAACGCTGCAGGTCTTCCGGCTCGACTTCGCGCAGAACTTCGCCGACACCGCGAGCTTCAGCATCTTTCACGGCCGCACCGAAGCCAATGGACGCTGCTTCGCCGCGTGCGGAGATGATCTTGTCGAGGCCTGCAAAGGCACCGCCAACGATGAACAGGATGTTCGTGGTGTCCACCTGCAGGAATTCCTGCTGCGGATGCTTGCGGCCACCTTGCGGCGGAACCGCTGCCACGGTGCCTTCCATGATCTTCAGAAGCGCCTGCTGGACACCCTCGCCCGACACGTCGCGTGTGATGGACGGGTTGTCCGACTTGCGGGAAATCTTGTCGATCTCGTCGATGTAGACGATGCCGCGCTGCGCACGTTCCACGTTGTAATCGGCGGACTGAAGCAGTTTCAGCACGATGTTCTCGACATCCTCGCCGACATAGCCGGCTTCGGTGAGGGTCGTGGCGTCTGCCATCGTGAACGGCACGTCCAGGATGCGCGCCAGCGTCTGAGCCAGCAGCGTCTTACCGCAACCCGTTGGCCCGACCAGCATGATGTTGGACTTGGACAGTTCCACCCCATCGGTTTTCCCGGCATGGGAGAGGCGCTTGTAATGGTTGTGTACGGCGACCGACAGGATGCGCTTTGCATAGGTCTGCCCGATCACGTAGTCGTCCAGCACATCGCAGATTTCCTGCGGTGTGGGCACACCCTCGCGGGAGCGGACCAGCGAGGTTTTGTTTTCCTCGCGAATGATGTCCATGCAGAGTTCAACGCATTCATCGCAGATGAACACGGTCGGTCCAGCGATGAGCTTCTTCACCTCATGCTGGCTTTTGCCGCAGAACGAGCAGTAAAGCGTGTTCTTGGAGTCGCCTGAGCCGTTTTGTTTGGTCATGCTGTCCTCAATGCCGGTTAAGGCTTAACGTGGTTTTAAGCGCCCAAACCCAGTTCCTTAACAGAACAATATGGGCATTGGCCTGCACTGCAAGTGTCAGGCCGCAATACGCGGGATGGCGCAGTCTATTTCTCATCCTCGGCAGCCCGGCGCTCGAACACCTTGTCGACGATGCCGAATTCCATGGCCTCCTCGGCTGTGAGGAAGGTGTCCCGATCCAGTTTCCGCTCGATAACGTCGTATTCCTGACCGGTATGCTTAACGTAAATCTTGTTCAGGCGCCGCTTAAGATCAATGATTTCCTCGGCGTGACGCTCAATATCGGTTGCGACACCGGAGTAGCCGCCAGATGGCTGGTGAAGCATGACACGGGCATTCGGCAGCGCGAATCGCGCGCCTTTCTCCCCGGAAGCCAGCAGAAGCGACCCCATGGACGCTGCCTGGCCGATGCAAACCGTGGAAACCGGGCAGCGGATGAACTGCATTGTGTCATAAATTGCCAGTCCGGATGAAACGTAGCCGCCCGGGCTGTTGATATACATGGCGATCTCTTTTTTCGGGTTTTCCGATTCAAGAAACAGCAGCTGAGACGTGATCAGCGCGGCCATGCTGTCATCTATTCCGCCGGTGACGAAAATGATCCGCTCCTTCAAAAGGCGCGAGAAGATGTCGAAGGCCCGCTCGCCACGGCTGGTCTGCTCCACCACCATGGGGACTAGGTTGAGGGCAGTCTGGTACGGATTTGACATAAGTCGGGCCTCGGGCGTCGAAAAAAGGAATCTCTACTCTGCCAGAACTGGCAGAATGGCTGATATTTGTCCACGCAGGCAGTACTGCAAGAGGCGATGGGCTGTGGAAAGCTTCAGCGAAATGGCCATTCATTGGCCCTGCTGGGCAATTCCCCCGTCGGATCCAGCATAAATGCCAGATAATCATCATGCACGGTCCGGGCCTGAAGGTCTCGTAAAAGCATGTGGTAGCCTTTCTCGTAATAGACGGTCCGGACATGCGACGGCAGCACTTTGGCGGTTCGTTGCACGCCCCTCACCGGCACCACATAGTCATTGGCCCCGTAGGACATGAGCGTGGGCAGGCCCTGTGGCAGGTCCGGAGCGCGTTCGTGGGCCCGCTCCATCAGCGACACGAGACCATAGACCTGATCAATGCGGTTGGTCGGCATCATCAAAGGATCTGACCAGGTTCGCTGCAACATCTCGACATTGTCCGACGGTTCAATGCGGACAAACCGCCGGGGCGGCTGAACAACCCAGCCTGGCCGTATGTGAGCCGACAGCCAGAGACTGGTCCGGTAGGACACATTCATCGCCCCCCAGCCGCGCAGGCCCGGCCCCGATGCGATGAACTGGTCTGCGGCGGGCGGACGGTCCGACCCGAATGCCGACATGGCGACTGCTGCCCCCATAGAGATACCGACCACCGTGATGGTCGAATCGGGATGACGTTTCCGGACGAGATCCACAGCGGTGCGCAGGTCTTCCCGCATCAGTTCTTCGTCTGGCCAGATTCCCCTCTCAGGCGAGCGCCCGAAGCCGCGCTGATCGTAAGCGTATACGTCGACACCGTTCGACGCCCAGTACGGTGCCGCCATGTGAAATGCGTTCGCATAGTCGTTCATGCCGTGCAGACCGACGACGACATGCCCCGCAGCGGCTTCGCTCTCTTGCCCCTCCCAGTATGTCAGGCCGAGTTGGGCTCCATCAAACGATACAAATGTGTTCTGATCCACCTGCAGCTCAGGCGTCACGTTTTGCGTCATGGAGAGTGGCTCCTGAACCTTGGGTGTTGCACAAGCGCTGACGGCGATCATTGCGAGCACCGTCAACTTCCGGACAAGGCCGAACGGATGGCGCGTCTCAGGTCGGGCAGTACATCTGCCTCGAACCATGGGTTGCGCTTCAACCATGCGGTATTCCTCCAGCTTGGGTGCGGCAGCGTGAACATGCGGTCACTCGTATACGATTTCCAGTTCGCCACTGTTGCCGTCAGTGTCTTTTCCACCCGGCGCCCAAGATGCCAGCGCTGGGCGTATCCGCCGACCAACAGAAACACCTCAATCCGGGGAAGCAGATCCAAGACCCGTTGCCGCCACACGTCCGCGCAACGTTTCATGGGAGGAATGTCTCCGCCCTTCGCATCATATCCAGGAAAACACAGCCCCATGGGCAGGATGGCCAGCTTCGAGCGGTCGTAGAATTCCTCCCGCGAAACGCCCATCCAGTCGCGCAGGCGATCCCCGGAAGGATCATTGAACGGCGTACCGGTCGTATCCGCCAGATTGCCTGGGGCCTGACCGGCTACCAGAATCCGGGCACTGTCTGAGAGTTGGAAAATCGGGTTCGGTGCGCGCTCCATCTCCGCCTCACACAGGCGGCACTGGCGCATATCTTCAATCAGGGACTGGAGATCATCACTCATGAGGTCATATTTGAGGGTGAATATGGCCGCGAAAAGGAGTTTTCGGCATGAGCGATCTTATCTCGCGGAGAATTGAACCGAGAGCGCGCGACCTCGGAGGCGGGTTTCGTGTGCGCCGGGTTCTCCCCTTTCATGCCCAACGCATGGTTGGCCCCTTTGTGTTTTTCGATCATTTCGGGCCCGTGGCGTACGCGCCCGGCGAAGGGTTCGATGTGCGCCCGCATCCGCATATCGGACTGTCGACCGTCACCTACCTGTTCGAGGGAGCGATCGAACATCGGGATTCCCTCGGGACCGACCTTGTCATTCGTCCAGGTGCCGTAAACTGGATGACGGCCGGTCACGGCATCGTCCATTCGGAACGCACGCCTGCGCCGGAGCGGGAAGCAGGCCAGACCATGCATGGTTTGCAAACATGGGTCGCCCTGCCGAAGACTCATGAAGGCGTTCCTCCCGCGTTCGACCATCACCCGGCAGACACCCTGCCCGAATTCGAGCGTCAGGGCGCGCGTATGCGGGTGCTCGCCGGCGAAGCCTTCGGACATGTCTCACCGGTCCAATTCCCCTGGCCGATCCTCTATGTGGCATTCGAGGCCGATGATGGTGCCAACCTGATCGTTCCCGGCGCACTTGCTGAAGAGCGCGCGATTTATCTCGTGAACGGCAGCGCCGAAATCGAAGGCCAAACCTTCGAAGAAGGCCAGATGCTTGTGCTTTCGGACGGCGCGGATGTCGCGATACGGCTGGCGCCCGGCACAAAGGGGGTCATCTGTGGTGGCGCCGTCATGGATGGGCCGCGTAAAATCGAATGGAATTTTGTCGCCAGCGATCAGGCACTGATCGACGAGGCAAAACAGGATTGGCAAAATTCAGCTGGTTCAGGTGGATCTGACCGGTTTCCGACGGTTCCGGGCGACAAGGATGAATGGATTCCGCTTCCATGAGGCACAAGCTTGCCCCCTGCCCGGGCACGTGCAACATCCCCACAATTGCGGAATTTTAGGGAGAATCTCATGAAGCAGCTGTTCCTGGCAGCATCGTTGCTTGCGTTGGCCGCCTGTGGCGATCAGGCCGGCAAGGTGGACACCTCAGACACGAAGGAAGCTGCGCCCGCGCCGGAACTGCTGTTGCCGCTTCCTGAAGATACGGTGGCAGATATCACCGCAAGCGACCTGGCGGTCCGCATCAAGACGCTGGCCGATGATACGTTTGAAGGTCGCGGTCCCGGGACGCCGACAGGTGAAGCCGCTGCAGAGTGGATCGCCGCCGAGATGAACCGTATCGGCCTTGAGCCGGGCGGTGAAAACGGCAGCTATCTCCAGGAAGTGAAGATGGTGAACCAGACCATCGATCCTTCAAATTCCTATCTGAGCTTCACCTCCGAAGACGGTACGGAAATCCCGACCAAGCTGAAAGACAACGCCGTAGTCTGGACCAAGCGCCAGAATGCGACTGAACTCTCCTTCGATCCGAGCGACGTCGTTTTTGTCGGCTATGGCGCGGTTGCGCCGGAGTATGACTGGAACGACTACGACGATCAGGACTTCACCGGCAAAACGGTAATCATCCTTGTGAACGACCCGGGATTTGCCACACAGGATCCGGATCTCTTCAATGGCAAGGCCATGACCTATTATGGCCGTTGGACCTACAAATATGAGGAAGCGGCCCGCCAGCATGCTGCGGCAGCCATCGTTGTCCACGAGACAGCCCCTGCCGCCTATGGCTGGGACGTGGTGGCGAACTCCTGGTCGGGCGCGCAGTCTGATCTTGTTCGGGCCAATGGCGGCGAAGACCGCACCACGATGGAAGCCTGGATCACTCGCGACAAGGCAGAAGAACTCTTCAAGGCCGCTGGTCTTGATTATGAGACGCTGAAAAACGCCGCCAAGGAACGTGGCTTCAAGCCCGTGCCTCTGTCCGGCATCAAAGCGCAGGGTGAAATTACCCAAACCATCGAACCGCTGAGCAGTCACAATGTCATCGGGGTCCTTCCCGGCAAGACTGTGCCAGACGAGTACGTTCTTTATACTGCGCACTGGGACCACCTCGGCAAGAAGTCCGGGGAAAAAACCGGCGCGCCGGGCGAAGACTTCTATCAGGACCAGATCTTCAACGGCGCCGTGGACAACGCGACAGGCGCCGCGGCCCTTCTGGAAATTGCAGAATCCATGGCCGCCGAGCCAACCGATCGCTCGGTGATGTTCCTGTCGGTGACGCTGGAAGAATCCGGGCTTCTTGGCTCTGAATATTTCGCCCAGCACCCCACAGTGCCGCTGAACCAGATTGTGGCGGGTATCAACATGGACGGATCCCTGCCGGTTGGACGTACCCACGACATGGTCGTCGTCGGCTATGGCGCGTCTGAGCTGGAAGACATGCTGACCGACTACCTGGCCACACAGGACCGTGTGGTGAAACCGGATCCGAGACCCGAAGCAGGATCGTTCTACCGTTCAGACCATATTTCACTGGCCAAGCGCGGCGTGCCGATGCTGTATGCCGATGGCGGCGAAGACAAACTGGACGGCGGCGTCGCAGCGGGTAAGGCCATCGCACAGGCCTACAACGAACAACGCTACCACAAGCCCATGGACGAATATTCCGACGATTGGGACCTGGCCGGTAACGTGGAAGATGTCACGGCGCTTTATGAAGTCGGCAAATCCATCGCCGATTCCGACAAGTGGCCGACCTGGTATCCCGGCAACGAGTTCGAAGCTGTCCGCAAGGCCAGCCTCGGCGAGAAATAACTCTTCCCGCCACCCGCCCCAACTCCGGGGCGGGTGGCCTCTTCTACCGGAACCTTTCAGGCATGCTTTCATATCAGCACGGATTTCACGCAGGCAATCGTGCGGACGTGCTCAAACATGCCGTGCTTCACACCATTCTGAGTGCTGTCGCAAAACAATCCCCGAATTGCCTATACGTCGAAACGCACTCCGGACGCGGACGGTATGACCTTGATGGCGCACAGGCGACAAAGGGCGGCGAAGCGCTGGATGGCGTCCTTTCGCTCCTCAATGACGGTGCGCCCAAGCCGGTTCGGCCGTGGCTGGACGTCGTCAGCGGGCGCGGCACAGGTGATTATCCAGGCTCTCCCGCTCTCGCCCAGCATTTGCTGCCCGCATCGGCCCGCATGGTGTTCTTTGAAAAGCATCCGACAGAACACAAGGAGCTGGTGAAGGCCGTTGGCAATGACCCGCGCCTGCAGATCAAACATGCAGACGGCTATTCCGGCGCCCTGAAACTCTCGCCACGGAGCAACGAACAGATCGTCTGTTTCGTCGACCCCAGCTATGAAACCAGCCGCGACATTGACGCTCTTGCCTTGTGGACACCTCGAGCCCTCAAGCGCTGGCCGAATGGTATGCTTGTCCTCTGGCTGCCGCTTTTCAAGGATGGACGAGAAATCGAGTTCGGCGAGTACCTGACAGAACTTGATGACTGCTTCGTGGCGGGGGCGCGCTGGCCGATGGATCCATTGGATGAAGGCGCGCTTGAAGGCTCCGCCATCGTCGCCTACCGCGCACCAGCAGCCGCACGCGAAACGTCACTGAATATTGCCAGCTCCCTGCAATCATGGTGGGCGCGCTGAGCGGCGACCCACGACATATTCTGTTGGCCGGAGGCGGTCACGCCCATGCTGTCGCGCTGCGCCAACTTGCAAATCAGACTTTGCCTGCCGATATCCGGCTGACTCTCGTCTCGCCGACCACACATAATTTGTACAGCGGGGCGCTTCCTGGCGTCATTGCCGGCCATTGGAAGGCTGATTCCATTGGCGTTTCGTTGCAGCCACTTTGCGACGCAGCGAACGTTCAATTCGTTCAGGACAGGCTCGTGTCGATCGAGCCCGATTCCCGCACAGCCCGTCTTGAATCCGGCAAACAGGTTTCGTTTGATCTGGCCAGCCTGGACATCGGGTCTGGCATTCGGCCACTGGATGTTCCTGACGACGTCGACGTAATCGTTCCTATCCGTCCTATCGGACATTTCCTGGACAGATGGTGGAAGACGATCGCAAAGATCAAAGCCGGATCAACGCCGCCTAAGATCATTGTGGTCGGAGCTGGATTGGCCGGAATCGAAGTCGCGCTCGCCATTCACTACCGTCTTCAACAGGAAGGCATCGCTTCCCCGAGCATCCATCTTGTTGATGCAGGCTCTGACATCGCCGGATCCAGTTCACCCGCCCTTCGCAGAAAGCTTGCCCGCGCCATGCGCCGGGCGAAAATCAATCTGATACTGCAAACGCGCATTCAGACCATACAAGATGGCTCCGTCCTCCTCTCTTCAGGCGAAAGCCTCGAGACATCCCTTGTCGTCAATTGCGCCGGATCAGCACCGCACGGTTGGATTGGGCAGTCTGGCCTCAACACGGTCGACGGACGCGTGGAGGTCGATGCAAGCCTGCGCTCGACAAGCCATCCTCATATCTGGGCCGCAGGCGACACATCTTATTTCAAACCGAAACCGCTAGAGCCTGCGGGTGTGTTTGCCGTGAGGGCCGGTCCCGTCATAGCGGAAAATATCGGTCGATATGCGCAAAATGCCGGGCTCTCAGAATTCCATCCGCAAACTGACTATCTGAAGTTGGTCAGCCTGGGTAGTCAGCGGGCTGTGGCAGAGAAATTTGGCTTTGCACTGGAGGCGGGCTGGTTGTGGCGCCTGAAAAAGAAAATCGATTTCTCATTCCTGCGTGAGCACAACCTGACCCCGGGCCACTGACAATATGGTCGCGGCGGCAATCTCAGCCGATGAGTGACCGCCAACCTGCATCCGAACCAATGCGGCCTGCTGGGCTTCCTTCTGTGCTTGCAAACGCTTCGGCTCGCTAAGCCACTGAATCGCTGTTTCCGCAATAAGGTCAGGCTTTTGCCGCGTCTGAACAAATTCCGGAACGATTTCCTGATCGTCCGAGACGATGTTCAGAAGCGTAATGTGGCGCTTCTTATACAACAGCCCCCGCGCAAGCGCCCAGGTCAGCCAGCCCGTGCGGTACGCCACGATCATAGGCGTCCCCTGCATGGCCAACTCGCTGGTTACCGTACCCGAGCAAGCCAGCGCCAGATCGGCGGCGGCCATGGCATCGTAGCGTTCCTCAGGGGCGTGCAGAACTTCAGCCCAGCCAGACACGTCCGGAAACGCTTCATCAAATGCTTCCGCCATATTCCCTGATGGCGAAACGATGACCCTCACGCCCGGAACCGCGCCCGAAACCAGTTTGGCCGCCTCAAGGAGCGCAGGGGCGACCTTTGCGAGCTCGCTTCGGCGGCTGCCGGGCAAGACGAGACAGATTTTCTCGTCCTGAGCCATGCCCCGAGCGGTGCGGAACCTTTGTCCATCTCCGGGCCTGTTGCGCGACAGGGCGGGGTTCCCGATCACAGTCGTCGGCAGGCCGTACGGCTCATAATATGGCACTTCCATATCGTGCATGCAGAGCAGGTAGTCGACCGTTTGCGCCAGAGTCTTTGCCCGTCCCGGCCGCGTCGCCCAGACCTGCGGACCAATGAGTTTGATCAGTTTGATTTCAGGTGCCCGCGTACGAACACGCTGCGCGACCCGGAGCATGAACCCCCAGGAATCCACAAGGACAACGGCGTCAGGCTTGAACGCGACAATCGCATCGGCGGCCGCATCGGCCAATTTCACAACCGTGCCATAGGCCCTGATGCCTTCGGCAAAGCCGAGAATCGAGAGAGACGATATATCAAACGGCGAGTGGATGCCGACAGACGCAAGCTCCTGCCCTCCGATACCGGCGAACTCCACATCGTCTGTTTCCCGCCGGATCGCCTGAACCACTTCCCGGGCCAGAAGGTCGCCCGATGCCTCGCCCGCGACCATGAATAAACGCAGAGCGCTCACGAGGCTTCGTCCGGTGTAAAACCATAAATGAAAACACCAAGACGGTCCGCGGCCGCTTCCATTTCAGCCCGGCGGAGCAACAATGCCCCGCCCGCCTCAACGGCGAGACCGGCAAGGCCTGCGGCAGCGACGAGCTCCACGGTGGACACACCGGTTGTCGGCAGATCGATGCGGCGTTCCTGGGCCGGCTTCGGCCGCTTTGCAAGCACACCCCGGCGCGCTCCCGGCTTGCCTCGGATCGCTGCCGGCAGCGTGGCGCAACGCCTGAGCATCTCGTCTGTGCCTTCCTGTGCCTCGACGGCCAGGACAAGACCATCGCAGACCACGCACCCCTGCCCGATGTCCAGCGCGCCGGTCGCTGACGCCACCTTTGCGGCATGCCGGATGTCCGCCAGATTCTCTTCCGTTGGATGGGGACCGGCAATCAGCCCGGCCGGCGCCAGCAAAGCCTTGTTTGCCTCTTCGCTGCCAATCACGTTGAAGCCTTGCTTCTCGAACTCTCTGACGAGCACTTTCAGCAAGGCATCATCACCCTTGCGGGCCTCGGAAACCACTTTGGGCAACAGCATGGCGCCGCGCATGTCCAGCTTCAGGTCCTTGAAGTTCGGCCGGTTCACGATGCCTGCAAACACGATGTCCCTGCAGCCTGCCGCCTTCAGCCGGTCGATGACACCGCCGATCTCGCCCAGGCCAACCACTGCGCCGGGATATTCGGCCAGCGCTGGCTCTTCGAACCCCTTGAGGCGCAGCACATAAACGCCCTGCCCGCTTGCGACAGCATTGCTCGCTATGGCGACCGGAAGGTCTCCCAGGCCCGCGATCAGTCCCAGAGGTTCTGTCATGGCTCAGGCCGGCTTGCAGATCGGCCGGTCTCCACCAGCCTGGATAAAGGAAATCAGCTCCATTGCGAGCGGTTGATCTGCGAAATCGGCCGCTGCCTTTGCAAGACGCTCCTTGAACAAACCATCCCCAAAAAAGACGGCCTTGTAGGCGCTGCGGATCTGCATCAGCTGGCTTTTATCGAATCCACGCCGTTTCAGCCCAACCATGTTGAGGCCGGACAGTTTGGCATGGTTTCCGACGACCGATCCGAAGGGAATGATGTCTTCCACCACGATCGCGCCACCGCCAACGAATGCATTGCGGCCGATACGGGAGAACTGATGAACTGCGGCGAGTCCACCGAACCAGACATGGTCTCCAACTTCGATATGGCCGGCCAGCGACACATTATTCGCCATCACGACATGATTTCCGATGACATTGTCATGGGCGATGTGTGCGCCGATCATGATGTAGCAGTGGTCGCCGACTTTCGTCAGGCCACCGAACTTCGGCATGCCGGCATGGGCAGTGGCGTATTCGCGGAACGTACAATTCTCGCCCACTTCGAGGCGAGAATCAGGTGTGCTCTCAAAGCCGATGACCTGCGGGCTGCACCCCAATGTCGCGTGTGGAAACAGGACGCAGTTCTGTCCGACGCTTGTGTGCCCAGTCACGACAGCATGGGAGTGCAGACTGCACCCATCGCCGATCACCGCGTTTGCGCTGACATGGCAGAACGGACCAATCGTGACATCCGTGCCAAGCTGGGCGCCGTCTTCAACGAACGCGGTAGGATGTATTTGTGTCGGCATGGCTGCGTCTCTGAATGCCGGCGCGGAAAGTGCGCCGTTCAGTTATTTTTCTTCGGGTTTGCCTGTTTCTGCAACCAGGCGACTTCACGCATCCACTGGCGGATCGGTTTTGCCGGCGTACCGCCCCAGGTTTCGCCATCCTCGATATTCCGGAACAGGCCCGAGGAGGCCGCCAAGCTAACACCATCACCGACCCTGACATGGTCGGCAATACCGACCCGCCCACCGATCATGGCGTGATTGCCAACCCTGACGGAGCCTGAGATGCCCCCAAACGCCGCCATGATGACAGAACGCCCAAAAACGACATTGTGAGCGATCTGGCTGAGATTATCGATCTTGGTGCGTTCGCCCATAATCGTATCCTCGAAGACGCCGCGGTCGATACAGGTATTTGCGCCAATCGAGACGTGATCCTGCAAGATCACACGCCCGAAATGCGGCGCATCGCGCTGTCCGTCTGGCGCAGCAAGCACGCCGAATCCGGCTTCGCCGATACGCGCGCCCGCCAGCAAGGTCACATGATCTCCGAGCAATGCGCAGAATACACTTGTATTGGCCCCGATCTGACAGTGCCGCCCGACCTGAACGCCCGGGCCCAACGAAGCGTTAGGGCCGATCCAACTGCCTTCGCCAACAACCGCCCCAGGGCCAATAACCGCCCCCGGCGAAACATGCGCCCCCTCATGCACCTGAGCATCAGGTGAAATCCGGGCCTCACCCGTCCAGTCCAAATGGCGGGGCTTGTACATCGCCAGTGCCGCCACGGAGTGGGCATAGCGCGGGAAGCGAGTCACCAACTTCGATGCACCGTCAGGGACATATTGAAGATTGGCTTCATTGGTCACGAAAATCCCGGCATTCGCCGAGATCTCGGGGGCGGACTTGCCGTTACCGTCCAGGAAGGCGAGGTCGCCTGCCTGGGCATTGGCGGCGGAGGCGATGCCCGTCACAGGCAAATCGCCGTCGCCTTCCATTACCGCATCGGTCAATTCCGCTATCTGGCCGAGCGTCAAAGCCCCTAATGGCGCGTAGAACCGCGGATCAACCGTCACGATTATACTCCGTTACTGCGGATTTGCCGGTTGATCCGGAATTTTCTGGCGGGTCACGGTCAGGGTCGGTGTTGCCGCATCCAGCTTCTGGATCACCAGATCGGTCGCATCGATCTTGTCAGCGGAATAAACTACCGAACTCTTGGACACAACGAGATCAGCATTCTTTTCCTGAATGACCTGAAGCAGGACCGGTTCAAGGGCCTTGTTGAAGGTCGCCAGCGCAACACGTTCGGTCAGCGAGAATTCCTGCGACGCCCGTTTCGCCTTCGCAGCGAAAGCGTTCGCTTTTGCCTGATAGCCATTCAACTCTGAAACCAGAGCGGTATCGCCGTTCACCTGCTCGCGGGTCTTGCCGGCCAGTTTGGCGTCCAGTGCCTGGCCTTCGGTTTGCAGCGTGTTCCGTTCCGGTGTCAGCTCGCCGTTCATCTGTGTTTCGATGTTGTTGAGTTTTGTCGCCATATCCTTGCCAGCCTTGCTGTCTCGAAGGATCTTCACTTCATCAATGGCGATTACATTGCTGCCTTGTGCCGCGGCCACCGGGGCCGTGAAAGCGGCACTGCCGATAAGCAATGCGAAGGCACACAGGATTTTCTTGAGGTGGGACATGCTAGTCTCCATTCTGGGGGCTTGCGATTAGAAGCGTGTTGAAGTCGAGAACCGGAACGTCTCTGTCCGGTCATAATCCTCTTTGCGGAGGATTTGAGAGAAGTCGAAGCGGATCGGACCAAACGGCGAGTTCCAGAAGACACTGAGACCTGCCGCCGCCCGCAGCGCGGCTGCGTCCTTGGTAAGCCGCACAGCCGGCAGCCCCGTTTGAGGGTCTGTCGTATAAATCGTCGGAGCCTTGTCGGGTCCGCGCAGCGTTCCCAGGGACCCCGCATCCACGAACAAGGCACTTTTGATGCCGTACTCTTCCGGGAAAACGTTGGGCAGGCTGAGTTCGAACGTACCCTGATAGTAAAGGTTCCCGCCCTGAGCATTCAGGCGCCGTGTGGTCACGAGTTCGCCCGTGACCGGATCGATCACGCGAAGGATTTCCCGCGGGCCGAGACCGGCAACATCAAATCCGCGGAAGGTTGAACCACCACGGAAGAAACGATTGTTGATCCGGATTCCTTCGCCGTTTTCCAGTGGGAAGACATACCCTCCGGACAGGCGCGCGCTGGCCACGACACCTTTCCAGATGCCGCGATAGAAGGACGCTGTCGTTTCCGTTCGCAGATAATGGACATCGCCGCCAATACCGGCCAGATCCTGGCTGAGCGACATATCGAACCCGCGAGTTGGGGTAATCGGATCATTCTTGCGATCCCAGTACAGCTGGTAGCCCAAAATGCTGGATAGGTCAGACCGTTCCGAACGGCAGATTGTCTCGCGGAAAAGGTACGAAGGGTCGCAACGGTCCAGAACGATTTCCTGTCCGTCGATGGCATCGCTTGGCCCTGCGCGCCGGAAAGTATCGTCAGTTGAATCATTGGGCGTATCCTGACCGCCCGTCTGTATGGTGCGGCTCGACGGCAGACCAGTCGCGAGATCAATCAGGTAGGGTTGGTCGGTCACGTTGATATCGTCATATTGCAGACGATAGCTTAGTCCCAGCTGCAGCCGCTCTGTCAGCGGGAAGCCGACCCGCAGCCCGGCTCCGTAGGTGTCACTCGTGAAATAGGAAATGTCGCCGAAGTCTTGCCGTGTGGCGAAGATGTCGATGCCGGCCGAGAGATTCCTGTCCAGGAAACGCGGCTCGGTAAAGCGAAGATCCACGACCTGCTGGCGGCTTGACGTCGAGATACGCGCGACCACCGACTGACCGCGTCCGCGCAGGTTCCGTTGACTCGCGGAAAGGTCGAGGAGGTAGGAATCGACCGAAGAGAAACCTGCTGCAAACGAAAGTTCGCCGGTCGGCTGTTCCTGCACGCTCACATTGACGATCGTGCGGTCCGGCTCATCCGTCGGAACTTCCTCGATCTCGACTTCCTTGAAGTAGCCAAGCGCGCGAACACGGTTCTTGGAACGGTCCAGAAGAATCCGGTTGAAGGCATCGCCTTCGGAAATTCTGAGTTCCCGGCGGATCACACGGTCGAGCGTCTGCGTGTTTCCGACGATATTGATGCGGTCAATATAGACGCGCGGACCTTCATCCACGACGAACGTGACGTCGATCCGGCCCGTGTCCGGGTTCACATCCAATTGCGGGCGGATGTCTACAAAGGCGTAGCCAGCGATACCGGCCGCATATGTGAGAGAATCGATGGTGCTTTCGATCAGGTCGCCCTTGAACAGCGCCCCTTCCTGAATCGGAACCGCTGCCTGGAGCGCCTGCGCGTTCAGCTTCTCAAGAGCGGTCTCGACCTTGACCTCACCAAAATCATACTGACGTCCCTCATCGACCGTCATGGTGATGTAGAAGTCTTTCTGGTCCGGCGTCAGTTCGGCAACGGCCGAGGTCACGCGGAAATCATAATACCCATTGTTCTGATAGAACTGGCGCAACTGATCCCGGTCGTATTCCAGCCGTCCGGGATCGTAATTGTCGTTGGAGCTGAAAAAGCGCCAGAAACGGGATTGCTTGGTGACGATCTCACTGCGCAAGCGGGAGTCCGTATAGGCTTCATTCCCAATGAAGTTGATCGCTCGAACGCCGGTAACGGGGCCTTCGGTGATCTGGAAGATAAGATCAACACGGTTCTGCTCGAGCGGTTTGTATTGCGGTTCGACCTTGACGGCGAAGCGGCCGGACTGGCGATAGAGTTCAAGAATGCGCTGTACATCGCTCTGTACCCGGGCGGCGGTGAAGATACCGCGCGGCTCTGCCTGGATTTCTTCCTTGAGCTTGTCTTCCTTGAGCGCCTTGTTGCCCTCGAAAATCACGCGGTTGATGATCGGGTTCTCAACAACGCGGACGATGAGGTCATCCCCGAGGCGGTCGATGGAGACGTCCGCAAAAAGATTTGTCGCAAACAGGGTCTTCAGAGACAGGTCGATGCGATTCGGATCGAACGCATCACCAGGTTCCAGCAACAGGTACGACTGGACCGTACGCGCTTCGATACGCCGGTTTCCCTCGACAACGATAGAACGGATCGTTCCGCCATACCGGTTGTCTTCCTGCGCCTGTGCCGAACCGGATACGCCGATCACGCACTGAAGCGCGAAGACGCTGGTCGCCATGAAGGTCGCTGCAAGAAACTTGCGCATCGTCGAATTAACTCTCTGATTAGTCCCTGATCCGGCCAGCTTAGCCGCTCCCGCTGCCAAACAGGCCGGTTTCGATGACATCGCCCCACGTAATGACGACGACCATCCCCAATAACAGGATGAGACCGAATGTCAGGCTCACCTCCTGCACTTTTTCCGGCAAGTGACGACCGGTCAGGGCTTCGTATGCATTAAATACAAGGTGTCCGCCATCCAGCACCGGCAGCGGCAACAGATTGAAAAAGCCGATCCCCACCGAGATCGAGGCGCACATACCCAGGAGCATCCAGAACAGCTCCGATATTCGGGTACCAACGGAGACATCCTCCTGCGACCAGACCCGATTCACGATTCGGCGTGATACGTCCCCGATCCCGACGGGGCCGGACATGGTATGGACCGACATGCGTCCGGTTATGATCCGGCTTAGCATGGTGACAGTCTGTTCAATTGTCTTTCCGGTCTGGATGACACCCTGCCCGACTGCCTCCACCGGATTGTAGCGGGTGGGCGCCTGAACGCTTACACTGGCCAGACTCACGCCAATTGTGCCCTGTGGCACCATCTGGCCGACTTCGTTCTCACGCACCATTTCCTTGGGCGTAATCACAAGAGTCCGCTCCACATCATCGCGGCGGACGACGAAATTCACGGGTGTGCCCGGATTAAGCATCACAGCCAGCTGAATATCGCTGGCCATCTTCACAGGTTTGCCATTTGCCGAAACAACAATGTCACCGGCCTCCATTCCTGCCATTGCGGCCGGAGCTCCGTCATTGACGGCATAGACGCCGATCTCGACATTCGGACGCCCGAACGTACCGATCATCAGGGCAAATATCACACTGGCGAGAACGAAATTGGCGAGAGGCCCGGCAAGGCTGACGATGGAACGCTGACCGACGCTCAGGTCCGGATAGGGCCGCCCGACCAGGCCGCCTTCAATCTTGCCGATGTCGCCAGCTGTTTGCGCCTCGCCTGCAAACTTCACGAAGCCGCCGAGCGGAATCCAGTTGATGCGCCAGCGCGTGCCGCGCTTGTCTTTCCGCTCGTAAATCGGGTTTCCAAAGCCGATAGAAAATGACTCGACTGCGGCGCCAAACGCACGGCCGGCAAGGTAGTGACCGTATTCGTGGACAATTACGACGATGCCCATCATGAAGATGAGGCAAGCCAGAAACAAAGGACCTTGGCTCAGCAACTCACCCAAGCGTTCTACCCTCCGCCCCACCACCCGGGGCCCGCGTCAACACATCTTCAGCCGCTGCACGCGCGTACCGGTCCAGCTGGCCGATCTCTTCTAGCGAACTGCATGCCATCCCGGCCATATTGCCGGAAAGGAAGCGACTCAACACTTCCTTTACCACCAAGCTTATGTCCAGAAACCCGCATTGGCCCGCAATAAATGCAGAAACGGCGGCTTCATTAGCGCAATTTAATACCGTCGTGGCGCCGGGCCCGGCGGCAAAAGCCTCCCGCGCAAGGTCAACGGCAGGGAATTTGGCGCTGTCCACGGCCTCAAAGTCGAGTTTTGCCAGGTTCACGAGATCCAGCCGATCCACTGTCGTTGCAACACGATCCGGCCAGCCGAGCGCGTAAGATATCGGTGTCCGCATATCCGGAGCGCCCAACTGGGCGATGACCGATCCATCCGTGAAATGCGCCATGCCATGAATGATGGATTGCGGGTGAATGATCACATCGATCTGTTCGGCCGGAACGTCGAAAAGATAGGCTGCTTCGATGAACTCCAGCGCCTTGTTCATCAAGGTGGCACTGTCGATGGAGTTCTTGATACCCATGGCCCAGTTCGGGTGGGCGGCGGCGGCTTCCGGACTGGCCACGCGCATCTCGTCCATGGTCGCGGTCCGGAACGGGCCGCCAGAGGCCGTGATAGTCAGCCGTTCAAGCGCCCGGCCGTCTCCCAGGCATTGATGGATCGCGCTATGCTCTGAATCGACAGGCAGGACCGTCACCCCGGCCTTTTTCGCTTCCGAGAGGATAAGCCGTCCACCACAAACGACGCTTTCCTTGTTGGCAATCGCCACATCATTGCCAGCCTGGACGGCCGCCAGTGTCGACTCCAGTCCGGCCGCGCCCACAATGGCGGCCAGGACTCTGGCTGGCCGCGTCGCCGCTTCCGTCACAGCAGCGCGCCCTCCAGCGACCTCAATACCGCTTCCGGCCAGCCGGTCTCTCAGAACAGGCAGCTGGCGCTCATCTGCAATGACCGCAATCTGGGGGCGGCATTCCAGCGCCTGGTCGGCCAGCATTTCTGCGTTTCCGCCAGCCGTCAGCACGACAACCTCGAAACCGCCATCATGGCTTTTGTTCGCGTGACGGATCACATCGATTGCCGAGCATCCAATGGACCCGGTCGATCCCATCACAGAAACGGTGCGTTTGGCGGTCATGCAGAGAGCCCAAGCATATCGGGCAGGTCCGGGGCAATGTAGAAAGCCAGCACGGTGATGAAGGCGACCGCGCCGAGGCCGTCCACACGGTCCATCACCCCACCATGTCCCGGCAGGATCGATCCGGAATCCTTGACCTGAAAACGGCGCTTCAGTCCGCTTTCAAAAAGGTCACCCAATTGCGCGACAACAGAGATGGAGATGCCCGCCAGGATCCAGCCCGCGAAAGGCACACGCTGAATATCTGCCGCCGCAACGCCGCAAACAATACAGGCAATGACCGCCCCAATCGCACCGCTCCAGGTTTTGTTCGGGCTTTCCTTCGGCAGCAGCCGTGGGCCGCCAAGACCGCGGCCGGTGAAGTAAGCCGCCGCATCGGACGCCCAGACGAATGACATGAAGTAGAGCGCTGCAGACCGCCCATCCCAAGGGCCTTCACGCAAGAGCCACAGAGAAGCCGGCAGCAATGTCACGTAGATCAGGCCAAAGACCGCACTTCCCCGGTGGTTCCAGCCGCCTTTTGCCGTCATGGCCGCAAAGACAATTCCGGCCAGAATAACGCCCAGCGCAATGCCGGTATTGCCGATGGGAAGCGCAAGGCATGCGAGGGCAGCGAATACGACCAGCAACGCCGGCTTTATGAAGCCGCTGATGTGTCCCCACTCCCATGCCATGACGCCAGCTGCCGCCGCGCAGGCGACCGCTAATCCCCAGCCCCCGGACCAGACAGCCGCAATTCCGAGCGGGATCAGGATGGCTGAAGACATCAGCCGCAGCCCCAGATTTGAAAACCTGAGCTCCCGGGGAGTCCAATCACCCATCAGCGCGGCTCCGATGTGACAGCACCGAACCGGCGTTCCCGGTTTCTGAAATCCGAAATCGCGTGTTCCAGGGACGATTTGTCGAAGTCGGGCCAGAGCACATCAGTGAAGATCAGCTCCGCATAGGCGGCCTGCCAGAGCAGGAAATTGGACAAGCGGTATTCCCCGCTGGTCCGGATCAGCAAGTCCGGATCCGGAATGCCATCCGTGTCGAGGAACCTCTCAAACGTCGCTTCGTCGACAGATTCTGTCTCCACTTCACCGCTATGGATCGCAGCAGACAATCTCTGGGCCGCGCGGAGTATCTCTTCCCGGCCGCCATAGTTGAAGGCGATGTTGAGGTAGAAATCGGAATTCTCGGCCGTCTCGCGCTCGGCTTTGTCCACGAGGTCGGCAATATCCTTCGGCAGCCCCTCCCGGCGCCCGAGGACCCGGATTCGCACGCCTTCCCGCTTCAACCTTCCGAGATCACGCTGCACGTAAGCCTTCAGAAGGCCGAACAGTGCGCTGACCTCTGCCGCCGGCCGGCGCCAGTTTTCGGTCGAGAACGAAAAGACCGTCAGATATCGGATGCCGAGTTCCGGTGCAGCTTCGACGGTCCGGCGCAAGGCCTCTACCCCGCGCTCATGACCCGCTGCACGCGGCAAGCCCCTGGCCTTCGCCCAGCGGCCATTGCCATCCATGATGATGGCAACATGCTGCGGCCCCGGCAGCCCGTGTGCCCCGGCGCCCTCTGAAGCGGGGGCGGGTTCGCCGGACATTAGACCTGCATGATCTCCGCTTCCTTGGCCTTCAGGGCCTCGTCGACTTTGGCGACGTAGGTGTCCGTCAGCTTCTGGACTTCATCGGACAGGGCGTGATGGCGGTCTTCACTGATCTCGCGGTCTTTTTCCATCGCCTTGAGGCTGTCCATGCCATCCCGGCGGATATTGCGGATCGCCACACGTGCGGATTCGGCGTATTTGCCGGCGACCTTCTGGAGTTCCTTGCGCCGCTCCTCGTTCAGCGGTGGAATCGGCAGGCGAAGATTCTGCCCATCGACAACCGGATTGAGCCCCAGGCCTGACTCCCGGATTGCGCGATCTGCAGCGCCGACGACAGACTTGTCCCAGACATTTACGGACAGCATCCGCGTATCGGTCACCGTCACGGACGCAACCTGGTTCAGCGGGACAGTCGAACCGTAAGCAGGCACCATTATCGAATCGAGCAGGTTCACCGAAGCCCGGCCGGTACGCAGACCGCCAAATTCCGTAGAGAGCGATGTCAACGCGCCTTCCATGCGGCGTTCGAGATCTTTCTTGTCGTAGCTCATTTGGAAGACGCTCCCTTGTTCGCAATTGTCGTCGAGGTGCCCTGACCGTGCAGCACTTTCAGTAGCGACCCTTCTTCCTTCAGCGAGAACACCACGATCGGGATGTTGTTGTCACGCATCAGACTGACCGCTGAAGAGTCCATCACACGAAGGTCTTTGACCAGCAATTCCTGATAGGACACATCGTCGTATCGCGTGGCCGTCGCGTCCAGCTTCGGGTCAGCGGTGTAAACACCGTCCACCTGAGTCCCCTTCAGAAGGGCATCGCAGTTCATTTCGATGGCGCGCAGGGCTGCACCTGTGTCGGTGGTGAAGAACGGATTGCCGATACCGGCAGCGAAGATGACGATCCGGCCCTTCTCCATGTGTCGCTGGGCCCGGCGGCGAATATAAGGCTCGCAGATGGCTTCCATGTGAATCGCCGACAGGACCCGCGTCGGCACGTCCATGTTCTCCAGGACACTCTGCATGGCGAGCGCGTTCATGACGGTGGCCAGCATGCCCATGGAGTCTGCCTGGGCGCGGTCCATGCCTTTTGCCGCTCCGGCGACACCACGGAAGATGTTGCCGCCTCCGATGACAAGGCAGACTTCAGCGCCGGCTTCGCGGGCTTCCTTGATTGCCTTGGCAAATTTCTCGCAGGTCGGGATATCGATTCCGAACTGGCCGGGGCCCATCAGAGCCTCCCCCGACAACTTCAGCAGTACGCGTTTGTACTTTAGCTCGCTTGTCTCGGGTTCCCCGCTCGGCATCTTATTTTTCCCTTCGCTGGAAGCCTTATGGCCTCCTAAAAGATTCCCGGCCGCCTGTCATGGGCGACCGGGATGTTCAAAGCCCCTGAAGGGCAGAAAGGCAAGCCTGATCAGGCGCCTTTTGTCATGGATGCGACTTCGTCTGCGAAGTTGTCTTCTTCTTTCTCGATGCCTTCACCGAGTTTGAAGTTGACGAAGCCCTTCAGCGTCGCGCCTTCGCCTTTGAGGAACTCACCAACCGTCTGGTCGGGGTTCATGACGAAAGGCTGCTCGACGAGCACGACTTCCTTGTAGAACTTCTGCATGCGGCCAACGATCATCTTCTCGATGACATTGTCCGGCTTGCCGCTTTCACGAGCCTGCTCGGTCAGAACGCGCTTTTCAGCTTCGACGATGGCCGGATCCAGCTCGTCGGTCGTAGCCGCAGCCGGCGACGTCGCAGCGATGTGCATCGCGACCTTGCGGCCGATGTCGTCCAGATCACCGGAACCGTCGAGCGCGACCAGCACACCCACCTTGCCCATGCCAGGGGCTTCGGCGTTGTGGATGTAGGAGGCCACTTTGCCATCGGCCGTCAGCTTGGCCGAACGGCGCAGGGTCATGTTCTCACCGATCGTGGCGATCAGACGCTTGATCAGGTCATCAACCGTACCTTCGCCGTCCGGCGACGGGGCACCAGCCAGAGCTTCGACGGAACCGTCGGTGCCCAGGGCGGCTTTGGTGATGCCAGCCAGAGCGGACTGGAACTTCTCGTTACGGGCAACGAAGTCCGTTTCGGCGTTGAGTTCGACAATGGCGCCGGCCTTGCCGTCTTCGGACACTTGAACCGCCACCAGGCCGTCAGCGGCCGTCCGGCCGGACTTCTTGGCAGCCTTGGACAGGCCCTTCGCACGCAGCCACTCAGTGGCCGCAGCTTCATCACCATTGTTTTCGACGAGCGCCTTTTTTGCGTCCATCATGCCAGCGCCCGTTTTTTCACGGAGCGCCTTCACAAGCGCAGCTGTAATCTCAGCCATAGCTGTATTCCCTCAGTCTCGATTGTACCGGCGCGGCTTATGCGCCGGTTTCGTCAGCCGTTTGATCTGCAGCAGCAACGTCAGCTTCCACAACGCCCGTCACATCTTCCAGCTCGCCCAGGTCCATGCCGAGGCCGGCGGAGGATTCTGCGAGACCGTCGAGGACGGCGTCGGCGAACAGGTTGCAGTAAAGCGAGATGGCGCGTGCAGCGTCGTCATTGCCCGGGAAGCCGTAGTCGGCATCCGCCGGATCGCAGTTCGTATCCAGGACAGCCACAACCGGGATGCCCAGCTTGCGGGCTTCCTGAACAGCGATGGCTTCCTTGTTGGTGTCGATCACGATCATGGCCGACGGCAGGCCGCCCATGTCAGCGATACCGCCCAGAGACTTTTGCAGTTTCTCGCGGCGACGCTCCAGATCGAGCAGCTCTTTCTTGGTCAGGCCGGAACCGCCACCGCTTTCGAACATGGCGTTCAGTTCGCGCAGCTGTTTGATCGAGTTGGACACGGTGGACCAGTTGGTCAGCGTGCCGCCGAGCCAGCGGTGGTTCATGTAGTACTGGGCGCAGCGCTGTGCGGCTTCAGCAACCGGCTCCTGGGCCTGGCGCTTGGTGCCGACGAACAGCACGCGGCCGCCCTTGGCCACCGTATCACGCACGAACAGCAATGACTGGTGCAGTGCCGGCACAGTCTTGGAAAGGTCCATGATGTGAATGCCGGAGCGGTCACCGTAGATATACGGCTTCATACGCGGGTTCCAGCGGTGGGTTTGGTGACCGAAGTGAACGCCAGCTTCGAGCAGCTGACGCATGGTGAAGTCAGGTAGGGCCATCGATTGTCTCCATCCGGTTGGCCGTCACGGGTGGAACTTTGGACCCTTATGGCCCGCAGCACCGGATGCACCCGTGAACTGGTTTAAGATGAGGCGGCTTATACAGAATTTCCCCTGTCGGGCAAGCGGTCTGACGCCTGTTTTGGCAGGACTTCCGATGACCATATGATGACCATACCGGACCAGGCCATGATCAGGGTTGAGCCGGGCATGATCACAGACGCGCTTCAGGCGGCTTTCAGAGGCTCCACCCGCTCGACGCCCGGCACATCCTTGAGCGCCCGCTGGGCTTTCAGGTTGATCGTATAGGTCGCCGGCAGTTTCAGGATGACCATGCGGCCATCGTCGAGCGGCACCTCGACCAGGATATCTCCGCGCTCGGCATCGGGCAGTTTGGCGAGGTGGTGAACCACACCGGCGATCTCCGCCGGATTCGCCCCCACGGCGAGGCGTATTTTCAGCGCCCCCATGCCCCGGCTGAGGCGCGCCGATTCCAGCGGCAGGACCCGTTCGGCATTGAGCCGGATCTCTTCCCCGTTCCGCTTCACCCCGACCGTCACCGCCACGGCATTGCCAACCTGCAGCAACTCGTAATTCTGGGACAGGGTTTCCGGGAAGACCATCATCTCCACCTCGCCCGTCGGGTCAGACAGGGTGAGGAAGGCAAACTTGCCGCCGTTCCGGGCTGGCTTGTCGGATCGCAGGCGCACGATACCGATCATTTCGATAGGTTTTCCGTCCGCTGCCCGCTCCTCGATTTCCATCGCCAGCGTCACCCGCTCCCGGTCTAGACCGGAGAGCACATCGTCCAGCGGGTGGCCGGAGAAATAGAACCCGATGGAGCGGAACTCCTCGTCCAGTTTCTGCTGGCCATTCCACGCCTTGGCCGAAGGCAGCACGGGCCGCAGGGCCGGCTCGGCATCGCCGAACAGGCCGCCCTGCCCGCCCATCCGGTCTTCTGCCGCGCTGGCCGCCATCTGGGCCAGCATCGGCGCACCCGCCAGCACGCGGGCCCGGTTTTTGTCGAAACAATCGAATGCCCCCGCCTTCGAGAGGGATTCGAACGCCTTCTTGTTCACATGCTTGGGATCAACCCGTTCGGCAAAATCGTAGATGTCCTTGAACGGGCCGTCCTTCTCACGGATGGCCACGACATGCTTCATCGCTTCGAGGCCGACGCCCTTCAGCGCGCCGAGGGCGTAGACAATGGACCCGTCGCGCACATCGAAATCGGCAGTCGAGGAATTCACGTCCGGCGCAATCACCGGAATCTTCAGCCGCTTGGCCTCCTGGAAGAAGGCGGCGAGCTTGTCGGTGTTGCCGAGATCGAGGCTCATCGAGGCCGCCAGGAACTCGACCGGGAAATGCCGCTTCAGGTAGCCGGTGTGGTACCCGATCAGCGCATAAGCGGCGGCGTGGGACTTGTTGAAGCCGTAGCCAGCGAACTTCTCCATCGTATCGAAGATTTCGTTCGCAAGCGGCGCGGCCATATCCTTGTTCGCCGCGGCGCCTTCCACGAAGCGCTGGCGCTGGGCGACCATCTCCTCGACTTTTTTCTTACCCATGGCACGGCGCAGCAGGTCAGCGTCGCCGAGCGAATAGCCGGCGATTTCCTGCGCCATCCGCATGACCTGTTCCTGGTAAACTGGCACGCCGTAGGTGGCTTCCAGCACAGGTTTCAGGTCCGGGTGGGCATACTGAACCCCTTCAGGGTTCTCCTTGCCTTCAATATAGACAGGGATGTTCTCCATCGGGCCCGGACGATAGAGCGAGATGATGGCGATCACGTCTTCCAGGCTGTGCGGGCGCACCTTTTTCAGCGTGTCCCGCATGCCCGCGCCTTCCAGCTGGAAGACCCCCAGCGTGTCACCGCTGCCCATCATGTCGTAGGTAGACTGATCGTCCAGGCTCTTCCATTCCGGGCCGACATCCTGCCCGTCGCGGCGGATGAATTTCAGCGCCCGGTCGATCACTGTCAGGGTTTTCAGGCCAAGGAAGTCGAACTTCACCAGTCCGGCCGTCTCGGCATATTTCATGTTGAACTGGGTCGCCGGAAGATCTGCCCGCGGATCGTTGTACAACGGCACCAGCTCGACCAGCGGCCGGTCGCCGATCACGACACCGGCAGCGTGCGTCCCGGCGTTCCGGTATTTGCCTTCCAGTTTGAGCGCGATCTTGAGGAGTTCGCCGACCCGCTCGTCGGCGTCCATCTCCTCATAGAATTTCGGCTCGTCGTCGATCGCGTCCTGCAGCTTCGGCGGATTGGCCGGGTTGAACGGGATCAGTTTGGCCAGCCGGTCGACCTGGCCATACGGCATCTGCATCACCCGGCCGACATCGCGCACAACAGCCTTCGCCTGCAGCGTACCGAAAGTGATGATCATGGCCACAGAGTCCGCGCCATACTTGTCGCGGACATACCGGATCACTTCCCCGCGCCGCTCCTGGCAGAAGTCGACGTCGAAGTCAGGCATCGAGACACGTTCGGGGTTCAGGAAGCGCTCGAACAGAAGATCGAACCGCAGCGGATCAAGGTCTGTGATCAGCAGCACCCAGGCGACAACCGACCCGGCGCCCGAGCCCCGGCCCGGACCGACCGGAATGCCGTGTTCCTTGGCCCATTTGATAAAGTCCGAAACGATCAGGAAGTAACCGGGAAACCCCATCCGTTCGATGATACCCAGCTCGTAGTCCAGCCGCTCGAAATACGTCTCCCGGTCTGCATAAAGCTGGTCCGCTTCCTTGAGGCGCAGTTCGAGACCTTCCAGGGCCTGTTTGCGCAATTCCTCTGACTCCGACCGCCCTTCATTCGAGAAGTTCGGCAGGATCGGCGCGTGTTTCTCGGCTTTGACGGAACAGCGCCGCGCAATCTCGACCGTATTTTCGATGGCTTCCGGCAGGTCTGCGAACAGCAGCCGCATTTCCGATGGGGTTTTCAGGTATTGCTGGGCGCTGACCTGTTTGCGGTCCGGCTGGCCGAGATATTCGCCGTTGGAAATACACATCATGGCGTCATGCGCCTGTGCATCACTCTCTTTCATGAAGCGGGCGTCATGCGTCGCGACCAGCGGCAGGTCCAGCTCGTAGGCGAGATCGATCAGGCCTTCTTCAACCGCCCGCTCTTCCGGCGTGCCATGGCGGGTGATCTCGACATAGCACCGCCCCGGATAGGCATTGGCCAATGTGGACAGTTCCGTCCGCGCATCCGCGACGCGGCCCTTGAGAAGGTGTTTCGCCACTTCCCCTTCGGCGCCGCCCGTCAGCACGATCAAGCCATCGGTCTGCTCCATGACGAGCGACCGGGACAGCTTCGGCACACCATCGGCCGCGTCCAGATAGGCGCGCGAAGACAGGTACATCAGGCGGCGATAGCCCGTCTCGTTCTGGGCGTAGATCGACAGGCGTGATGGTTCGGCCCGCGGGACGTCTTCCACCACATCGAAACAGCAAGCCATGATCGGCTGGATTCCGGCGCCCGAAAGCGTGAGCGAGATTTCAAGCGCACCGAACAAATTGTTCCGGTCGGTAATCGCCACCGCCGGCACCAGATGCTCTTCGCACCAGGCCTGCACGTCCTTGGGCGAAATCATGCTTTCCAGCAGCGAATAGCTGGACCGGACGGCAAGATGGATGAAAGGCGACTCGGTCAAGGCAATCTCTCCTCAGGGGAGGATAAACTGCATGGGCAGGCCCTGCCAGACCAGACAGCAATACCCGGTTTTCACAGCTTATTCCGGTTCGTAGGGAACCAGTTTGCCGTCTTCCAGCGTGAGAACGCGGTCCATATGGGTCGTCAGGGCGTGATTGTGGGTGGCCACCAAGACCGATGCCCCCTCTTCGCGCGCCATCTTGATGAAGGTGGCGAAGACCCGCGCCGTTGTCGCCGGATCGAGATTGCCGGTCGGCTCGTCCGCGATCACAAGGCGCGGCGTGTTGGCCAGCGCGCGGGCAATTGCAACGCGCTGCTGCTCTCCGCCGGACATCTGGCCCGGCTGGTGATCCGCCCGGTGATCGAGCCCCATTTCGGCGAGCAGTTCGAGGGCCGTTTCGCGCGCCGCCTTGCGGCTGACGCCCGCGATCATCAGCGGCATGGCCACATTGTCCGCCGCGTTGAACTCCGGCAGCAGGTGATGGAACTGATAGACAAAGCCAATCTTCGACCGGCGCATCGCTGTACGCGCCTTGTCGTCCAGCTTCAGGCAGTCGATGCCATCCAGCAGGACGGCGCCCGCCTCCGGCCGCTCCAGCAGGCCAGCTGTATGCAGCAGGGTCGACTTCCCGGATCCGGACGGACCGATCAGGCCGACCAGTTCGCCCGCCTGCAGCTTCAGATCCGCGTCGGACAGGACGTTCAGCTCCCCCGCTGCCGTCTTGTAGACGCGCTTGATGCCGAGAAGTTCAAGCACCGGGACCGTCATCACTCGAACCTCAGCGCACTAACCGGATCCTGACGGGACGCCCACCAGGCCGGGATAAGCGAGACGCCGGCTGACATGGCCAGCGCATAGAGGCCCGTGCTGAAGACATCGCCCCAGTCGAGAATGGCTGGCAGATGGGCGAGCCCATAGGTTTCCGCGTCAAAGACTTTGCCGCCATCCATGAACAGGTTGATGAGGGCTTCGATGGCGCCGATGTTCAGGATGAACAGGACGCCGACCGTCATGCCCAGCATCGCGCCCAGCGAGCCGAGCACGGTCCCGACCATCAGGAACACGCGCAGCACACCGCCCCGGCCAAGGCCGATCGTGCGCAGGATCGCGATGTCCCGGGTCTTGTTCTTCACCAGCATCACGACGCCGACAATGATGTTCAGCGTGGCGATCCCCATGATCACCATGACCAGCAGGCGCACCATGGTCCGCTCCACTTTGAGGGCGTTGAGATAGGCCGCACGCTGGCTCTTCCAGTCATACATCCGCACGGCATTCCCGGTGGCCTGCGCGATGGCCTGCATGGCTTCCTGCGTCTTGTCGGGATCCTTCAGCCGGATATCCAGCATCTGGTAGTGATCCTTGGACTGGAACAGGATCTGAGCCTGGTCCATCGGCATGAAGATATAGGCCATGTCGAGCTCGACACTTCCCGTCGAGAAGATTTCACCAACCGTGTAGGCCTTTGACCGCGGGGTGGCGCCCATGACACTGGCATTCGTGCCCGTGGTAATGATCTCGATCTTGTCGCCCGGTATGACGCCCAGCCCTTCCCGGCCGGCCGCCAGGAACGCGCCCATCATGATCGTGTTGCCACCGTTCCGGCCCACACCGAACCCGGCATCAATGGCCGCCTGCCCGTGATCCTGCAGGAACGGCAGGGTCGACAGGTCTTCATTCCGCATCGCGCGGACAACCGCCCCGGTCTTGCGGCCATTGGCGGTGACGAGAACGTATTCCTCGATATAGGGCGACGCACTCGTAACACCCGGGATCTCGCGAATCTTGTCCGCGATCGATTCGGCCTCGGCCTCTGTGTACTGATTGACCACGGCATATACATGCGGCTGGCCGCCCAGCAGCGCGTCCAGCAGCGTCGCGCGAAAGCCGCTCATGATCGACATGGTGATGATCAGCGCCGCGACGGCAAAGAAAATGCCGACGAAGGAGATGATCGAGATCAGGCTCGCGCCGCCATGCTCGCGCTTGGCGCGCAGGTACCGCCAGGCCAGGGTCCGTTCGAGACGTCCGAATGGCGCAGCGGCCTGACTCATGCGGGCGTAACCTTTGCAACGACATCGGCGAAGGGCAGTTCCACCTTCTCGCCGGTCTTGCGATTCTTGACTTCAACTATGCCCTTTTCAAGGCCCTTCGGGCCAATCACCAGCTGCCACGGCAGGCCGATAAGATCCATCCGGGCGAATTTGGCGCCCGCACGATCGTCGGTTTCGTCGTAGAGCGTTTCGATGCCAGCGGCTTCGAGCTGATCGTAGAGATCACCACACGCCTTGTCGCAACCTTCGTCGCCCACGCGCATGTTGATCAGACCGACATGGAACGGCGCCACGCCCTCCGGCCAGACGATGCCGTTGTCGTCATGGCTGGCTTCGATGATGCCGCCGACGAGGCGTGAGACGCCGATGCCGTAGCTGCCCATCTGGACCGGCACCATCTGGCCATCCGGTCCCTGAACCACCGCGTTCATCGGCTTGGAATACTTGGTTCCGAAATTGAAGATGTGACCGACTTCAATCCCGCGCGCGGAGACCTGACGGTCTTCCGGGATCGCTGCGAAGGCCGCTTCGTCGTGCATCTCATCCGTCGCTGCATAGTATTGCGTGCGCTTTTCGACTTCCGCAGTCAGGTCCGCATCGAAATCCAGATCAAGGCCCGGCGGATCCATATCCAGCAGCGCCTTGTCGCAGAAAACGGCGCTCTCGCCCGTATCGGCCAGGATGATGAATTCGTGGCTGAGATCCCCGCCGATCGGGCCGGTGTCGGCCCGCATCGGAACAGCGGTCAGGCCCATGCGGCTGAAAGCGTTCAGGTAAGCGCAGAACATCTTGCGATAAGAGACGCGGGCATCGTCTTCCGTCAGATCGAAGGAATAGGCATCCTTCATCAGGAATTCGCGGCCCCGCATCACGCCGAAACGCGGACGCACTTCATCGCGGAACTTCCACTGCTGGTGATACAGGTTCAGCGGCAGCTGCTTGTAGCTCTTCACATAGGAGCGGAAGACGTCCGTAATCAGCTCCTCATTGGTCGGGCCGTAAAGCATGTCACGGTCATGCCGGTCCTGAATGCGCAGCATTTCCTTGCCATAGTCGTCATAGCGGCCGGACTCCCGCCAGAGGTCGGCCTGCTGCAGCGTCGGCATCAGGAGTTCGACGGCCCCGGCGCGGTTCATCTCGTCCCGTACGATCTGTTCGATCTTCTTCAGGACGCGCAGACCCAGCGGCAGCCATGTATAGATGCCCGCTCCGTTCTGGCGCACCATGCCGGTGCGCAGCATCAGCTTGTGCGAGACAATGGCCGCATCTGCCGGCGCTTCCTTGGAAACGGGCAGGAAATATCTGGAAAGCCGCATCGAATCCCCGGGGACTTGTTGTAAAACGCGGCTCACCTAGCCGCAGTGGCGCCTATTGCGCAAGCAGCTGTGGCACGACCACGGCTGCGATGGCTGTGATCACACATGCCACACCGGTAGACCAGAGCGCCTTCTTCCCAACCATATGTTCCTTGGGAGCCGCTTCTTCCGTGCCCTCGACGGTCGAGCCATCTTCCCACTGGCTCCGGACGCCAATGGGGAGAAATGCGAAAAAGGCGACCCACCAGGCGATCGTGAAAACGACCAGCCCGCTCATGAACTGCATTAGTGTGCGCCTTCCGGGCTTTCCATCAGTTCGATCAGAACGCCGTTTGAATTTTTCGGGTGAACGAAGACGATCATCGTGCCGTGAGCACCGATGCGGGGCTTGCCAAGAACGGTTGCGCCGCGCTTGCCCATCTCGTCGACGGCCTCGTTGATATCGTCAACCTCGAAGCAGACATGGTGCTGCCCGCCCTTGGGGTTCTTCTGGATGAAGTTATGGATCGGGGACTCTTCGTTCAGCGGCTCGATCAGTTCGATCTGGCTGTTCGGCAGGTTCACGAAGCAGACTTTGACACCCTGCTCAGGCATGTCGAAAGGGGTGGTGATGTCCGTCGCGCCATAAAGCGTGCGGTAAGTTTCGCAGGCTTCTTCCAGATCCGGCACGGCCACGCCGACATGGTTCAATGGTCCGATCTTGAATTCACTCATGATACTCAGGTCCTCAAAACAACGACTTCGATCATCGGACGCCTGCCATAGGCTGTCTCTGCGGCCTTTCGAAGCGCGCGGCCGATCGCACGCTCCACAGCGTCGTCATCGAAGCGGTTTTTCCGTTTCAGGCCGCTTATTGCTATGTCGGCTGCCTCTTCCAGAGTTTCAAGGCTTTCATCCGCAAGCCGCCCGTCCGGCTCGGAAAAGCCTTTTGCCACAACAACCGGTCCATCCACGACATTTCCCTGCTCATCGAGGGATACAGAGGCAAAAAGCACCCCGTTCCACGAGAGCTTGCGGCGTTCCTGGATCCCCTGCGCCCCTTCCGGCACCAATTGGTTGCCGTCGAGGACCAGGCGGCCATTCGGCACCTCGTCCAGAATCTCGGCCGCCCCCGGCGCAAGGCGTACCAGGCTGCCGTTTCGCGGCGTAATCGCCTCCGGCACCTGGAGCGAGCGCGCATAGGCGGCGTGCTCCATGATATGCCGGCGTTCGCCATGCACGGGCACGGAAATCCGCGGACGGACCCACTGGTACATGCGGCGCAACTCATCGCGGCACGGGTGGCCGGAGACGTGAATCTTCTGTGGCACCATGCGGGGTGTGATCACCCGGATGCCCTTGTCCGCGAGCCCGTTCTGAAGCGCGAAAATGCCTTTTTCGTTGCCCGGAATCTGGCGCGACGAAAAAATGACCGTGTCGCCTTCACGCAGGATCACATGTCTGTGGTCCCCGCGTGCGATGCGGGACAGCGCTGCCCGCGGTTCCCCCTGGCTGCCGGTGCAAAGATACAGAATGTGTTCCGGCGGGAAATGCCCCGCCTCGCTCTCGTCCACAAATTCCAGATTTGGCGGAAGGATCCCCACGGCTTTGGCCGCATTCGTGATCTTGTGCATGCTGCGCCCGACAAGGCATACATGCCGGTCCGCTTGCATTGCCGCGTCGATGATGGATTTCACGCGCGCCACATTCGAGGCGAACGTCGTGACGGCAACGGCTCCGGTCTTCTGCTCCGCGATCAGTTCCACCAGTCCCTGACGGACGGTTTCTTCAGATCCGGCCTCCCCCTCCTCGAAGACATTCGTGGAGTCGCAGACCATGGCGAGCACGCCTTCATCGCCCAGCGCAGTCAACCCAGAAACGTCCGTCGCCGAACCAATTTGCGGGTCCGGATCAATCTTCCAGTCGCCGGTGTGCAGGACAATGCCGGCGGGCGTGCGGATTGCCAGGGCATTGGGCTCGGGAATGGAGTGTGTCAGGGTGACGTAGGTCACCTCGAACGGTCCGGCCTGCACCTTGCTTCCCATTGAGATCGTCTTGAGTGCTGCCGTATCGACACCGCGCTCCTCCATCTTTGAGCGGACCAGTTCCGCCGTGAAGGGCGTTGCATATATGGGGGCGTTTATCTGAAGACGCGGATAGATCAGGCCCACGGCACCGATATGGTCTTCATGGGCGTGGGTCAGGAACACGGCATCGATGTGTTCGCCGATCAGATAGTCCGGGTCGGCACAAATCAGATCGATGCCCGGTTCATCGTCGCTGCCGAAGGTGACGCCGAGATCCGCAAGAATCCAGCGGCGCGCATGCGGCGGGCCATAGCCGTAGGCATTGAGGTTCATGCCGATTTCGCCGCAACCGCCGAGCGGCAGGAAGACGAGTTCGTCCTTGGAGTGGGCTGTATCGGACATGAGACCCTATTTGTTGAGGCGGTAAATTTCCAGGAGGCCCCGAATAAGGAGATCCTGATCGTAGTGGTCGATGGTTTCGCTCGCGCCTTCAAACAAGGCCGCGACACCGCCTGTGGCGACCACGCTCATTGGCTTGCCATACTCTTTCTTGATCCGGTTCACGAGTCCGTCGATCAGGTCGATGTATCCCCAGAACACACCGGATTGCATCGCTGAAATCGTGTCATGGCCAATCACGTGCGCCGGACGCTGGATGGCGATGCGCGGCAGCTGCGCAGCGGCATCGTGCAGGGCCTTCACAGAGAGGTTGACCCCCGGCGAAATGATGCCGCCTTCGAACGCGCCGTCTTCTGCAACCACGTCGAATGTGGTTGCCGTGCCGCTATCGATAACAATCAGGTTTCCGGAATACTGCTTGTGCGCGCCGAGGGCGCTGACAATGCGGTCCGCCCCCACCTGTTCCGGCCGGCTGATGCGGATTTCCATGCCGGTCTTGAGATCAGGGTCGCCGATGAACATCGGTTCGACATGCAGGTAGCGGCGGGCGAGGTTCCGGAAATTGAAGACGGCCTGCGGCACAACGGTGGAGATCACACAGCCATTGATCTGGCTGAGATCCGCGCCATGCATATCCGCAAGCCGCCACAGCCAGGCGGCGTGGTCATCTGCAGTCTTGGTCGGATCCGTGGCGCTGCGCCACTGGTTCACCCATGTGTTGTCATCATGGATACCGAAAACCGTGTTCGTGTTGCCAACGTCGATAGCAAGCAGCATGCGCGTCAGACCTCTCCGATAAGATGTACATCGCCAGCCCTTATGGTCTGTCGCGATCCGTCCGGCAATCTGAGGATCAGCCCGCCATCGGAGGCCATGTCCTCAAAGATGCCCTCAACGGGTACGCCGCCCGGTGACACTCGGACCTGGCCGCCAAGCCCTTCGGCCCGCTTCAGCCAATCCGTCCGGACCGGCCCGAAGCCGTCACGCGCCTGCGCCAGGCGGGTCATGAAATGGCGGGTCAGGGAACCGAATACTTCAATGTGATCAAGGTCTTTTCCGCCTGCGAGGTCCGCAAGGCATGTGGCCGCCTGGCCGGCCTCCGGCGGCACCTGCGCCACGTTCACGCCCATGCCAGCGATCACCCAGAGCCCCTGCTCATCCTGCCCGGTTTCGATCAGAATCCCGGAAAGTTTGGCTTTGTTCACACGTACGTCATTCGGCCATTTGACGCGCACATCGGTGCCGGGCGCATACTCCAGCGCTGTGTCGCTGACCGCCAGGGCCGCCGCAAACGGGATCCGCGCCGCGACCTGAATGCCGCCCGGCTCACGGAAAAGCGCTGACGAGAAGATGTTCCCCTTGGGCGAAGCCCAGTGCCGCTGCAGCCTGCCCCGGCCCGCGGTCTGCTCGTCCGCCAGAATCCAGCAGTTTTCGAACACGCCTGCCTGGGCGCGCCGCCGGGCCTCGGTGTTGGTGCTGTCTATCGTGTCGAGGCGATGGACGGGCCAGGCTTGGTTCAAGCCATGATCCCCAGCGCAGCCTGATTCGCCCACCCGCTAAGCAGGAAGAAGAAGACCATGAACACGATCACAAACAACGACGATGCCAGCACAACCAGAGTGACAGACCCGTCAATCGCTTCAAACCGTTCGGTCGGCTCATCGAACCACATGATCTTGATCAGGCGCAGGTAGTATCCAAGCGACACCACCGATGAGAGCACCAGGATGATTGCCAGCGGATAGAGCCCCGCGCCAACGCCCGCTTCCAGCACGACCCATTTGCCGAGGAAGCCACCGAAGGGCGGCAGGCCGGCAACCGACCAGATCAGGACGGACAGAGCAATCGCCAGCCACGGACGCTTGGTCATCAGGCCGCCAAGTTCGGAAATTCCTTCCACCATGCCGCCCTGACGGCGCATGGCCAGCACAGCTGCAAACAGGCCGAGCGATGAGACGACGTAAAGCGTCATGAAGGTCAGCAACGGACCAGCGCCCAGATCCTTGCCAGCCGCAACGGCCACCAGCGCATAGCCGACGTTCGCGATCGAGGAGTACCCCAGAAGGCGTTTGATATTGGTCTGCGTCAGGCCGCCGAAAGCACCGATCAGCATCGAGAGGCCAGCGATGATCGTGATGATCAGCTGCCACTGGTCCATCGCCTCACCGAAGAGCTGGAACATCACATTTGCAAACACGACCATGGCGGCCATTTTCGGCGCCGCGCCGAAGAAGGCACCGACCGGTGTCGGGGCACCTTCATAAACATCCGGCGTCCAGACGTGCATCGGGGCGGCCGAGACCTTGAAGGCAAGTCCGACAATCATCAGCACCATTCCGAACATCAGGCCAACCGACGGCTCAGCCGCTGCAATGCCAGCATAGAAGGTCGTTCCGGAGAATCCGTAGACCAGCGAAGCGCCATACAGCAGCATGCCGGAAGCGAGTGATCCGAGGATCACATATTTCAGGCCGGCTTCGGAGGAACGTGCAGAGTCCCGATGGAATGCGGCAAGCACATAGGATGACAGGCTGAGCGTCTCGATGCCCATGTAGAGCGTCATCAGGTTCGCAGCCGACAGGATGATGCCCATGCCAAGCGACGCGAAGATCGTCAGCAGCGCATACTCATACCGCGCGGTTTCATGACGCTTGAGGAATCCCTCGGACATGACCAGGGCGAGACCACCCACGATGAATGAAACGATCTTGGCGAAGTTGACGAAACTGTTGGATTCCACGAGGCCATTGAACGCCTCGCCGCCCTGATAGGTCATGGCCGCGATCCCCGCAGCAACGAACAGGACCAGCGCGCCGAACTTGAACGACAGACCGTTGAAACGGTCCTTGAGAAGCGCGCCCAGCAGCACGCCCAGAAGGCCTGTGGCGGCGAGCCAGAGTTCCGGCCCGATCGCCAGGGTCATGGCAGTGAAGTCGAGCATGGGCGATCAGCCTCCGGCCATCATCGAGAGAATGCTCTTCGCAGCGCCCTCGGTCAGGTTAAAGATCAGGTTGGGCGCGACGCCGAAAAGCAGCGTCAGCAGCGCCAACGGGACGATTGTTACAAGTTCGATCCGGTTCATGTCCTTGATGTCATTCAGTTCCGGATTGGTAATCTGGCCGAACACAGTGCGCCGGTAGAGCGTCAGCATGTAAACAGCCGAGAAGATCACGCCGAGCGCGGCACCAGCCGCCGCCCAGGTGGAGGCCTGGAAGCCGCCGACCATGGTGAGGATCTCACCGATGAAACCGGATGTGCCCGGAAGGCCGACATTGGCCATGGTGAACAGCATGAACAAGGTCGCATAGACCGGCATGCGGTGGACCAGGCCGCCATAAGCGGCGATCTCCCGCGTGTGCATCCGGTCGTAAACGACGCCGACGATCAGGAAGAGCGCCGCAGAGATGAAGCCGTGGCTGATCATCTGGAAGATAGCGCCCTGCACGCCGACCTCGGTGAACGAGAAGACGCCAAGCGTTACAAAACCCATGTGCGCAACCGACGAGTAAGCGATCAGCTTCTTCATGTCGGTCTGCCGCCAGGCCACCAGTGACGTGTAGACAATCGCCGCAACGGCCAACGCAAACATCGCCGGCTGGAACAGGTGGCTCGCATCCGGGAACATCGGCAGCGAGAAACGCAGGAAGCCGTAGCCGCCCATCTTCAGCAAGACGCCCGCCAGGATGACGGAGCCAGCCGTCGGGGCCTGAACGTGCGCATCAGGCAACCAGGTGTGCACCGGCCACATCGGCAGTTTCACCGCAAAGGAAGCGATGAAGGCCAGCCACAGCCAGGTCTGGACGTGGGGATCGAAAGCGAACTTCTCCAGCACCTCAAAGTCAGAGCTGCCAGCCGTGATGTACATGTACACGACCGCAACCAGCATCAGGAGCGAGCCGAGCAGCGTATAGAGGAAGAACTTGAACGCGGCGTAGATCTTGTCCTTGCCGCCCCAGATACCGATGATCAGGAACATCGGGATCAGGCCGGCCTCGAAGAAGATATAGAACAGGACCAGGTCGAGCGCGGTAAACACGCCGATCATGAAGGTTTCGAGTACCAGGAAGGCGACGACATATTCCGTCACCCGTGTGTGGATCGAATTCCAGCTCGCCAGCAGGCAGATCGGTGTCAGGAACGTCGTCAGCAGGATCAGCGGCAGCGACAGGCCATCAACGCCCAGCTTGTAGCTGATCGACTGGTACCAGACGTGCTGCTCGACCAGTTGATAGCCCGGCGTCGACGGATCGTAATAGAAGAACGCCGCCAGCGAGACGAGGAACGTCGCGCCCGTAATGACGAGGCCAGCCAGGAGCGCGGTGCGCCCCTCATTGGCGTTCTCGGACGAGCTGCTGCCAGCCGTGGCTGCCCGCACGGCCATGATGATCAGTGCGCCAACCAGCGGCAGGAAGGTCAGCGCCGATAGAATGGGAAACCCGCCCATTAGTGTGCCCCTCCGGCGTTCAGCCACATGAGCGCCCCGAAGACGAGGGCTGCGCCAATAATAATGAATGCATAATGATACAGACGACCGGTGTGCAGGATCGACAGGCGGCGGGCACTCAGCAGTGTCAGCGCGGTCATGCCGTCAGCACCAGCCGCGTCGATGACCTTCTTGTCGGCTTTCCAGAAGATATTGCCGAGGAAGGCCGCGCCCCGCACCAGCGTCGCGTTGTAGATCTCGTCGAAGTACCACTTGTTGTAGAACAGCGAATAGAGTGGCCCGCCACTGTCGGCGATACGCTTCCCGACGCCGCGATTGAAGAGATAGGTCATTGTTGCCAGCAGGAGACCGCCCAGCGTGACGATCAGCGGGGCATAGATCACCCACTCCGGCACTTCGTGGCGGGCATGGAGGACATGGTTCTCCGAAGCGCGATAGATCGCCCCTGCCCAGAATGCTTCGTTCGAATGGTCGACGAAGTAATTGTAGAAGAAGAAGCCCGAGAAAATCGCGCCGAGGCTCAGCAAGCCAAGCGGGATCAGCATGACCAGCGGGCTCTCATGCGGCGTGTGACCATGGCCATGGCCGTGATCGTCGTGCGCGTGATCGTCATGGGCATCATGCGCGTGGGCATGATCGTCGTCATGAGCGCCTTCCCACACCTTCGGTCCATGGAAGGTCATGTAGATGAGGCGCCAGGAGTAGAAGCTGGTCAGGAAGGCCGCGACGATACCGAACCAGAAAGCCATCTGGCCAAAGGCGACGTGCTCCATACCGCCCGCAAAGGCGCTTTCCAGGATCGCATCCTTCGAGAAGAAGCCGGCAAAGCCAAGTTTCGTGTGCGGAACACCAAGGCCGATGATGGCGATCGTACCGATCATCATGGCCGCATAAGTGAGCGGCATGAATTTCGCGAGACCGCCCATCTTCCGCATGTCCTGCTCGTGGTGCATGCCGTGGATCACCGAGCCTGCGCCAAGGAACAGAAGCGCCTTGAAGAAGGCGTGCGTGAAGAGGTGGAACATCGCTGCCTCATAGGCGCCGACCCCAGCCGCGAAGAACATGTAGCCGAGCTGCGAACAGGTCGAATAGGCAATCACCCGCTTGATGTCGTTCTGCGCCATACCGACGGTGGCCGCGTAGAGCGCAGTCACCGCACCAACCACGGTGATCATGCCGGCCGCGACGAGCGTGTACTCATACAGCGGCGACAGCAGACAGACGAGATAGACACCCGCGGTGACCATGGTTGCGGCGTGGATCAGGGCGGAGACCGGCGTCGGGCCTTCCATGGCGTCTGGCAGCCAGACGTGCAGGAAGAACTGGGCCGATTTGCCCATCGCGCCAATGAACAGCAGCACGCCAATTACTTCGACGGCCCAGACGCGTTGGCCGAGGAAGGTCATGATGACTTCGCGGGCTGGTGCCGGATCGGCAAAGGCAATCGGCGTCACCATGGTATTCTCGCGCAGCGCTTCCATGAAGGGCGCAAACTCGACCGTACCGTAGATGCAGAACACAGCCATGATGCCGAGCGCGAGGCCGAAATCGCCCACACGGTTGGTGACGAAGGCCTTGATGGACGCGTCGTTCGGCGCCTTGTTCTGGTACCAGAAGCCAATCAGCAGGTACGAAGCGAGGCCCACGCCTTCCCAGCCGAAGAAGAGCTGGATGAAGTTGTCGGCGGTCACCAGCATCAACATGGCGAAGGTGAAGAGCGACAGGTAAGCGAAGAAGCGCGCCTTGTGCGGGTCCTCGCTCATGTAGCCCCAGGAATAGAGGTGAACGAGGCCAGACACGCCCGTGATCACGGCCATCATGACGATCGACAATGTGTCGACCCGGATGGCCCAGTTGGCATGGAAATCGCCAACATTGATCCAGGGCATCAGTGTGATGATGTGCTGGGTCACGGCGTGGCCATGTTCGGCCGCAGCGTGTGCATCGGCGCCATGGCTGCCGAGTCCTGCCGCATAGGAGAACAGTTGCAACAGGGACAGCGCGCCCGCCGTCAGGACGACGCCGGTTGTAGCGTACATGACGATCTTGTCGCCAATGAACTTGTGAACAAGGCCTGTCAGCGCCACGAGGCCGGGCGCAAGGACGATGAAGATGAGAAGTGCGTCAGAAAGCATACCGGCCTAGCCCTTCATCAGGTCTACGTTCTCGACCGCGATGTCACCGCGGTTCCGGAAGTAGACGACTAGGATGGCAAGACCGACGGCGGCCTCGGCGGCAGCGACAGTCAGCACGAGCATGGCGAAGATCTGCCCGGCAATCGTGCCGGAGAAGACCGAAAAGGCGACCAGGTTAAGGTTCACCGAAAGCAGGATCAGCTCGATCGCCATCAGGATGACGATGATGTTCTTCCGGTTCACGAAGATGCCTACCACCCCGATCGTGAACAGGGCGGCCGACACCGCGAGATAATGGGAAAGCCCGAGTTCCATAGGTATCAGATCCCCTGCCCCGGCTTGGGGTCCTTCAGTTCATAGGCATCGCCGCGGCGGCGCGATGTCTGCTTGGCAATGTTCTGGCGTTTCACTTCCGGGCGGTGGCGCAGGGTCAGGACAATGGCGCCGATCATCGCAATCAACAGCACGATACCGGCCAGCTGGAACAGCAGCAGGTATTCGGTGTACATCACCTGTCCGATGGCTTCGGCATTGGTGTCCGCGCCCGGCGCAGCATCAAAGGCATCTGGCCGCGAATGCACACCCATCACCGACGCCATGAAGATCTCGGCCGCAAAGACAATGCCGACCAGCATCGCGAACGGCCAATACCGCAGAGTGCCATCCTTCAGCTCGACGAAGTCGACATCCAGCATCATGACGACGAACAGGAACAGCACCGCGACGGCGCCGACATAAACGACGACCAGAAGCATGGCGATAAACTCCGCGCCAATCAGGACGAACAGCCCCGCCGCGGAGAAAAATGTCAGGATCAGCCACAGCACGGAGTGGACGGGGTTCCGCGCCATGATGACCATTAGCGCTGACACTAGTGTCACCGCAGCCATCAGGTAGAATGCGATCAGTGCCACAGCCCTCTGACCCCTCTTGTGTTTGGGACAATCATGCGTCCCGGTTACTCTTTAGCGGCGCGCCTTAGCGATAAGGCGCATCCAGTTCCAAATTCTTTGCGATGAGACGCTCCCACCGGTCGCCGTTCGCGAGCAGGCGGTCCTTGTCGTAGAACAGTTCCTCGCGGGTTTCGGTCGCGAACTCGAAGTTCGGCCCTTCGACGATGGCATCCACCGGGCAGGCTTCCTGACAGAAACCGCAATAGATGCACTTCACCATGTCGATGTCGTAGCGTGTCGTGCGGCGCGCGCCGTCAGCGCGCGGCTCGGCCTCGATCGTGATCGCCTGTGCCGGGCAGATTGCTTCACACAGCTTGCAGGCGATGCAACGCTCCTCGCCGGATGCATAGCGGCGCAGGGCATGCTCTCCGCGAAAACGCGGCGACAGCGGGTTCTTCTCGAACGGATAATTCACGGTGGCCTTGCGGCGGAACATTTCCAGCGTGGCCAGCCAGAAGGCCCCGAGGAAATCGGTCAGCAGCGCGCCGCGGATGGTCTGCGCGAGGCTCATGACTGCACTCCCGTATAAGCGACATAGCCTGCAACCACGAGAACGGCGAAGAGCGATGTCGGCAGGAAGATCTTCCAGCCAAGGCGCATCAGCTGGTCATAGCGGTAGCGCGGTACGATGGCCTTCACCATGGCGAAGAGGAAGAAGAAGAAGAATGTTTTGAACATGAACCAGAACAGCCCCGAGAAGCTGGTCAGGAACGGATGGTCGCGGACAAATTCATCCCCCAGGGCAACCGGGCCGTGCCAGCCGCCCAGGAACAGGATGGTCATCATCGAACACATCAGGACGATGTTCAGGTATTCGCCCAGCATGAAGAGCAGGTAGGGCGTGGAGCCATACTCGACCTGATAGCCGGCAACGAGTTCCGACTCCGCTTCCGGCAGGTCGAACGGCGGGCGGTTCGTTTCAGCGAGGGCCGAGACGAAGAAGATGACGAACATCGGCACCATGACCACGATCAGCGGGAAGTTCTGGAAGCTGAAAACGTGCCAGTTCCAGAAGCCGCCGTCCTGATTGTTGACGATGTCGGTCAGGTTCATGGACCCGACCATCAGGATCACGGTGATGATCACAAAGCCGATAGACACCTCATAAGAGACCATCTGAGCGGCAGACCGCAGCGCGCCGAGGAACGGATATTTCGAGTTGGAGGCCCAGCCACCCATGATGATGCCGTAGACACCGAGGGAGCTGATGGCGAACAGGTAAAGGATCCCGACATTGAGGTTCGAGATCACCCAGCTCGTGCCGCTGACCGTACCGGGTGCAACCGGGATCGCCGACCAGGCTGCGAAGGCCAGCGTACAGGTCAGGATCGGCGCGAACAGGAACACGAACTTGTTCGCGCCCGCCGGGATGACGATCTCTTTCAACAGGAACTTGCCGAAGTCCGCAAAAGACTGGAGCAGGCCGAACGGACCGACCACGTTCGGGCCTTTCCGCATCATCACGCCTGCCCAGACCTTACGGTCGAACAGCAGAAGGAATGCGATCGAGAGAAGCAGGACCAGCGTGAACAAGCCGATCTGGCCGAGGACCATCAAGGGGCCCCAGAACTGTCCCATAGACTCGATGTAGTTACTCATGGCGCCCGCCCTACTCCGCTGCTACCGGAGTGTCCAGCGCTGTCGCCAGCGCAGAGCATTCCGCCATGGTTTTCGATGCCCGGGCGATCGGATTGGTCAGATAGAAGTCTCCGATCACCGGTTTGAACGGGGCGCTGGAGAGGCTGCCAGCCCCTTCCGGAACGGCCTTGAGTGCCTCAGCGCCAGCCGCGCCCGGCGCATAGCCAATCCCCGCAAATGCTTCATTTTCCCGCAGGCCTTCGCGCAGGGCGTCAACCGTATCGTACGGAAGTGTCTTGCTCATCACGTCAGACAGCGCACGGAAGATCGCCCAGCCTTCGCGGGCCTCGCCTTTCGGCTGGACCGCTCTGGACGTGACCTGTACGCGGCCTTCGGTGTTCACGAAGGTTGCGGCCATTTCTGTGTAAGCGGCCGACGGCAGGATGACATCTGCGCGGCTTGCGCCCGCATCGCCGTGCGAGCCGACATAGATGACCGTCGCACCGGCCGTCTTGGAAAGATCCACTTCGTCGGCGCCGAGAAGCACAATGGTCTCCATTCCGCCGCCGAGGATACCCGCCGTTGCTTCGCCGCCTTCACCCGGCACGAAACCAGTGTCCAGCGCGCCAACGCGGCCGGCTGCATTGTGGAGCACGCCGAAGCCTGCCCAGTCGTCCGCAACCGCGCCGGTCTCATTGGCGAGTTTGATCGCAGCGGCCAGCACGGCGTCGCCGTCGTCGCGCACCAGGGCCCCTTCGCCGAGCACGATCATCGGGCGCTTGGCGCCTTTCAGGAACTCGGCGGTTTCGGCCTTGTTCAGCGCGTCTGCACTGTTGCCGAGATGGGTATAGTCATAGGTCAGATCCGCCGCGTCACCGATCAGGGCGACTTTCAGGTCAGCCCAGAGCCAGGTCTTGCGGATACGGGCGTTCCAGACAGCGGCTTCCGTGCGCGGATTGACGCCGACGAGCAGCAGCGCATCAGCCTCTTCCACACCGGCCAGTGTCGGGTTCAGGATGTAATGCTCGCGCACGCCGTCGGTGCCATACTTCGCGCCAGCCGGACGGCAGTCGGTGTTCTGGATGCCGAGCGAGCGGAACAGGTCCAGCGCAGCCTTGGCCTGTTCGACTTCGATCAGGTCGCCGGCAACAACGCCGATCTTTTCAGCGGGCTTGGACAGCGCCGCTTTGACGGCTTCGAACGCTTCGCCCCAGGAGGCCGGCTTCAGGCGGCCATCGACACGGACATACGGCTTGTCGAGACGCTGGCGGGCCAGACCATCCCACACGAAACGGGATTTGTCGGACAGCCACTCCTCGTTAATGTCCTCGTTCACTTCCGGCATGATGCGCATCACGCCATCGCCCTTGGCATCGACACGGATCGAAGCGCCCATGGCGTCCATCACGTCGATGGAGGAGGTCTTGCGCAGCTCCCACGGGCGCGCATTGAACGCGTAAGGCTTCGAAGTCAGCGCGCCGACCGGGCAAAGGTCGATCACATTACCTGAAAGCTCAGACGTCAGATTTTTCTCGAGATAGGTCGTGATTTCGGCGCTCTCACCGCGCGAAATCATGCCGATCTCTTCCACGCCGCCGACTTCGGCCACGAAACGGACGCAGCGCGTGCACTGGATACAGCGGGTCATGATCGTCTTGACCAGCGGGCCCATATTCTTGTCTTCGACGGCGCGCTTGTTTTCTTCGTAGCGGCTGCCGGAACGGCCATAGGCCACGGCCTGGTCCTGCAGGTCGCACTCGCCACCCTGGTCGCAGATCGGGCAATCCAGCGGGTGGTTGATGAGCAGGAATTCCATCACTCCGTTGCGGGCCTTCTCGACGTAGGGCCCTTTGGTGCGGATATTCGGCGCGGAGCCATCGCGGTTCGGGCGCATGTCGCCGACCGTCTGCGCGCAGGACGCAATCGGCTTCGGCGCGCCTTCCCATTCGACGAGGCACATGCGGCAATTACCGGCCACCGAAAGGCGCTCGTGATAGCAGAAGCGCGGAATCTCGGCGCCAGCCTCCTCACACGCCTGCATCAGCGTGTAGGACTTCGGCACCTCGATTTCCTTGCCGTCGACATTGATTTTGAACAGATCGGACATGGACCCCTACTCCGCCGCAACGACTGCGCCCTGCACCATGGCGCGCGGCAGTCTGTACTGGTTGATGCGGTCTTCGATTTCTGGACGGAAGTGGCGGATCAGGCCCTGGATCGGCCAGGCCGCTGCGTCGCCGAGGGCACAGATCGTGTGACCTTCCACCTGCTTGGTCACGTCCAGCAGCGTGTCGATCTCGTCATGCTCGGCTTCGCCCTTCGCCATG
>MDTD01015163.1_pt1 | contig 69411 bp, 57 predicted proteins | sample 811221 | NCBI WGS metagenome assembly MDTD01 (sample SAMN05326646, study PRJNA326480) | marine metagenome | isolation source: seawater | place: Pacific Ocean: South West | collected 2011 | reverse complement strand
TGGCACTTGCGCATCATGATGCAGCCGGCGGCGATCAGCGGCGCGGTGGCGAAGCCGAACTCGTCGGCGCCCAGCAGCGCGCCCACCACCACGTCGCGGCCGGTGCGCAGGCCGCCATCGACCTGCACCGCGATGCGGCCGCGCAGGCGGTTCAGCACCAGGGTCTGGTGGGTTTCCGCAAGGCCGATCTCCCACGGCGAACCGGCATGCTTGATCGAGGTCAGCGGGCTGGCGCCGGTGCCGCCCTCGAAGCCGGCGATGGTGACATGGTCCGCCCGCGCCTTGGAGACGCCGGCGGCGACCGTGCCGACGCCGACCTCCGACACCAGCTTCACGCTGACATCGGCATCCGGGTTCACGTTCTTCAGGTCGAAGATCAGCTGCGCCAGGTCCTCGATCGAATAGATGTCGTGGTGCGGCGGCGGCGAGATCAGGCCGACGCCGGGGGTCGAATGCCGCACCTTGGCGATCACCTTGTCGACCTTGTGGCCGGGCAGCTGGCCGCCCTCGCCGGGCTTTGCCCCTTGCGCGATCTTGATCTGCATCATGTCGGAATTGACCAGGTATTCCGTCGTGACGCCGAACCGGCCGGAGGCGACCTGCTTGATGGCGGACCGCATGGAATCGCCATTGGGCATCGGCTTGAAGCGCTCCGGCTCCTCGCCGCCCTCGCCGGTGTTCGACTTGCCGCCGATCCGGTTCATCGCGATCGCCAGGGTGGTATGCGCCTCGCGGCTGATCGAGCCGAAGGACATCGCCCCGGTGGAGAAGCGCTTCACGATCTCCGCCGCCGGCTCGACCTCGTCCAGCGGCACCGGCTCGCGCCGGGCGCGGATCTCGAACAGGCCGCGCGGGGTCAGCAGCTTTTCCGACCGCTCGTTGATCAGGGCGGCGAAGGCGTCGTACTGCTCCTGGCTGTTGCCGCGCACCGCATGCTGCAGGGCGCCGACCGTCTCATAGGTCCAGGCATGCGCCTCGCCGCGGATGCGCTGCGCATATTCGCCGCCGGCATCCAGCATGGTGCGGTAGATCGGCGCCTCGGAATAGGCCAGCCGGTGGCGGGCGACGCTCTCTTCCGCCACTTCCTTGATGCCGACCCCCTCGATCCGGGTATGGGTGCCGGTGAAGTACTTCTGCACGAAGCCCGACGCCAGGCCGATCGCGTCGAAGATCTGCGCGCCGCAATAGGACTGGTAGGTGGAGATGCCCATCTTGGACATCACCTTCAGGATCCCCTTGCCCACCGCCTTGACGTAGTTGGCGTGCGCCTGTGCCTCGTTCAGCCCCTCCTTCAGCTCGCCCTGGTGCAGCATGTCGGAGATCGTCTGGAACGCCAGGTAGGGGTTGACCGCCTCCGCGCCATAGCCGGCCAGGACACAGAAATGGTGCACCTCGCGCGCCTCGCCGGTCTCCACCACCAGGCCGACCTGGGTGCGCTGACCGGTGCGGATCAGGTGATGGTGCACCGCAGCCGTCGCCAGCAGGGCCGGCAGCGGCACCCGGTCGGCATCCACCGTGCGGTCCGACAGGATGATGATGTTGTCGCCGGCGCGCACCGCCTCCTCGGCGGCGGTGCACAGGCGACGGATCGCCTTCGCCATCGCCGTTTCCGCCCGCGCGGCGGGGTAGGTGATGTCGAGGGTGACGGTGCGGAACTGGTTGTCGGAGATGTCGCTGATATAGCGGATCTTCTCCAGATCCTCGTTGGTGAGGATCGGCTGCCGCACCTCGAGCCGCTTCAGGTTGCCCCATTCCTTCAGGTCGAGCAGGTTCGGCCGCGGCCCGATCAGGGAGACCAGCGACATCACCAGCTCCTCGCGGATCGGGTCGATCGCGGGGTTGGTGACCTGGGCGAAGCACTGCTTGAAGTAGGAGTAGAGCAGCTTCGGCTTGTCCGACAGCGCCGAGATCGGGATGTCGTTGCCCATCGAGCCGATCGGCTCCTGGCCGTCCATCGCCATCGGGCCGAGGATGAACTTCAGGTCTTCCTGCGTGTAGCCGAACACCTGCTGCCGGTCGAGCAGGGTGGCATGGTTCGGCGCCATCGGCGGCAGCGCCGGCGGCAGGTCCTCCAGCACGATCTGCGTGCGGTCCAGCCATTCCTGGTAGGGATGCGCCTGCGCCAGCGCGCGCTTCACCTCCGCATCGTCGATGATGCGGCCCTCTTCCAGGTCGATCAGCAGCATGCGGCCCGGCTGCAGGCGCCACTTCTGCACGATCCGTTCCTCAGGGATCGGCAGCACGCCCATCTCGGAGGCCAGGATCACCTTGTCGTCGTCGGTGACCAGGTAGCGGGCCGGCCGCAGGCCGTTGCGGTCCAGGGTAGCGCCGATCTGGCGGCCGTCGGAGAAGGCGATGGCGGCCGGGCCGTCCCACGGCTCCATCAGCGCTGCGTGATGCTCGTAGAAGGCGCGCCGCTGCGGGTCCATCAGCGGATTGCCCGCCCAGGCCTCCGGGATCATCAGCATCATCGCCTCGGCCAGCGAATAGCCGCCGGCGACCAGCAGTTCCAGCGCATTGTCGAAACAGGCCGAATCCGACTGGCCCGGGCCGATCAGCGGCCAGAGCTTCGGCAGGTCGTCGCCCAGGATCTCCGACGTCATCGCCTGCGCGCGGGCGGCCATCCAGTTGACGTTGCCGCGCACGGTGTTGATCTCGCCATTGTGGCAGATCATCCGGAACGGCTGCGCCAGGTTCCAGGTCGGGAAGGTGTTGGTGGAGAAGCGCTGGTGCACCAGCGCCAGGGCGCTGACCGTGCGCGGATCCTCCAGGTCGGGATAGAACGGCCCGACCTGGTCGGCCAGCACCAGCCCCTTGTAGATGATCGTGCGCGAGGAGAAGGAGGGGACGTAATAGCCCTCGGTATCGCCGCCGATGTCGCGGATCGCGTTGGAGACCTGCTTGCGGATGACGAAAAGCTTGCGCTCGAAGGCGTCCTGGTCGGCGCAGTTCGCGCCGCGGCCGACGAAGACCTGGCGGATCACGGGCACGGTCGGCTTCACGCTCTCGCCCACGATCTCCGGCCGGGTCGGCACGTCGCGCCAGCCCAGGCAGCGCTGGCCCTCCTCGGCGATCTTGCGCTCGATCAGACGCTCGCATTCCACCCGCGCGACGGCATGGCGCGGCAGGAACAGCATGCCGACGCCGTATTCGCCCACCGGCGGCAGGTCGATGCGCAGCTCCGCACAGGCGTCGCGCAGGAACGCGTCGGGGATCTGCAGCAGGATGCCGGAGCCGTCGCCGGCATCCGGGTCCGCGCCCACCGCGCCGCGATGGGTCAGGTTCTTCAGGATCTCCAGGCCTTCGACGACGATGTCGTGGCTCTTGGCATTCTTGATGTGGCAGACGAAGCCGATGCCGCAATTGTCCCGCTCCAGCGCGGGGTCGTAGAGCCCCTGTGCCGGCGGCAGGCCAAAGGCGCGCGGCGCGGCGGCCGCGTCGGTGTCTTTGCGGCCTGCATTGCGCCCGGCGTCCGCCTTCCGGCCCTGCCGGAGGGTGTCCTGGTCCGCCTCAGCCGCCCCCACGCGCGCGGCCTCGGCCAGCGCGGATTCGGGCAGCGGGTGTGTCGTCGTCATGGATCTCTCGTTCATGGCGTTCCACATCAGCCGCAATGTCAGGTTGCCGCGACACCTCCGTCCGCAGCGTCGGCGGCCGTGTCGGGCATGTCATTCTTTGTCGTCCTGCCGGTCCCGCCCGTCGCCGACAGGCCCGTCCGTGACCGACAGGGTCCATTCCGGCGCCGATTTCGGTTGGAGCGGCCGGTATGGCGGGCGCGCGCGGTCTGTGCTGCGGCACCCTTTCGCCGGCGCTGACGCGCAGAACCGCGCCGCAGCCGGCACCCCCCAGTCCATTGGCCCTGTTTCCGCCCAAACCAGCGGCCACAGCCGGATGAAATTACCGAAAGCGAGCCCCCGTGGCAAATGTCCACGGTGTCGCAACCCCGCCGCGCGGCTGCCGGAAGCGATGCAGTGCAGCGGCGCCGGGGCGTTTAGCAGTTAGCGCCGCCGACTGCAAAGGCAAGCGCGCCGCCCGGCATTGCCGACGGGCAGCCCCGCAGGGACTTGCCCCGCCGCGCCGGCGGCGGTTAGCTGCCGCCGGGCGAATTGTCGGCGATTGCGCGCGATGCGAAGGGGGACAGGGTCATGCTGGCGACACGGATCACGGAACTGCTGGGGATCGAGCATCCCATCGTGCAGGGCGGCATGCAGTGGGTCGGGCGGGCGGAGCTGGCCTCCGCGGTCTCCAATGCCGGGGCGCTGGGCATCCTGACCGGCCTCACCCAGCCGACGCCGGAGGCGCTGGCGAAGGAGATCGCCCGATGCCGGGAGATGACCGACAGGCCGTTCGGGGTGAACCTGACGATCCTGCCGACCCTGAAGCCGGTGCCCTACGACGAATATGCCGCCGCGATCGTGGATTCGGGCGTGAAGATCGTCGAGACGGCGGGGCGCAACCCGGAACCCTATCTGCCGATGTTCAAGGCGAACGGGGTGAAGGTGCTGCACAAATGCACCTCGGTCCGGCACGCCATGAAGGCGGAGGCGATCGGCTGCGACGCGGTGTCGATCGACGGCTTCGAATGCGCCGGCCATCCGGGCGAGGACGATGTGCCGGGCCTGATCCTGATCCCCGCAGCCGCCGACAAGCTGACGATCCCGATGATCGCCTCCGGCGGCTTCGGCGATGCGCGCGGTCTGGTGGCCGCGCTGGCCCTGGGGGCCGACGGCATCAACATGGGCACCCGCTTCATGGCGACCGAGGAAGCGCCGATCCACCAGAACGTGAAGGACGCGCTGGTGGCGGGCGGCGAACGCAACACCGCGCTGATCTTCCGGCCGCTGCGCAACACCGCGCGAATCTACCGCAACAAGGTGGCGGAGGAGATCCGCGGCATCGAGGATGCGAAGCTCGATGCCGGCGAGAAGGTGACCATCGACGACCTGATGCACCTGGTGTCCGGCGAGCGCGGCCGGAAGGTCTATGAGGAAGGCGATATCGACTTCGGCATCTGGTCGGCCGGCCAGATCACCGGGCTGATCCACGACGTGCCCAGCTGCGCGGAGCTGGTGCACCGGATCGTGGCGGAGGCGGAGGAGATCATCGACAGCCGCCTGGGCGGCCTGCGCCGGCCCGCGGCCCGGGCGGCGGAATAGGCCGCCGCCGATGGCCGGGATCGAGTATTTCTACAGCGCGCATTCGGTCTTTGCCTATATCGGCGCGGCCCGCTTCCGGCAGATCGCCGCAGCGGCCGGCCGCACCGTCCGGCACCGGCCGATCGACCTGAACCGCCTGCTGCAGGGCATCGGCGGCGCCCCTTTTGCCGGCCGCAGTACCGGCCATATGCGCTATTTCTTCGGGCGGGAGATCGCCCGCTGGGCGCAGGAGCGGGACGCACCCGTCTGCGGCCATGTGCCCGCCGGCCATGACGCCGACATGGCCCTGCCCAATTGCGTGCTGGTTGCCGTGCAGGCGGCGGGCGGCCCGGTGGACGACCTGGCGCAGCGGGTCCTGCAGGCGCATTGGCGCGATGATACCGACATCACCGATCCGGCTGCCCTGGCGCCGCTGATCGCCGCCGTCGGGCTGGCGCCGGAGGCAGTGCTGCACGCCGCGGGCTCCGCGGCGGTGCGGGCGGCCTACGATGCCAATATCGCGGAGGCGGTGGCGCGGTCGGTCTTCGGCTCGCCCACCTACATCGTGGACGGCGACATGTTCTACGGTCAGGACCGGCTGGAGATGGTGGAAAAGGCGCTGCAGGCGCCCTATGCGGGCCGGCCGTTCGGCGGACCCGCACAGGCCGCAGCGGCAGCGAACTGACGGAGGCAGACCCTTGGCCGAGATCGAGTATTTCTACAGCGCGCATTCCGCCTTCGCCTATCTGGGCTCCGCCCGCTTCCTGGAGATCGCGCAGGCGGCCGGGCGGACCATCCGCCACCGGCCGATGGACCTGGACCAGCTGATGGTGCGGATCGGCGCGGTGCCGATGGCGGAGCGGGGACCGGTGCGCCGCGGCTATTTCTTCGGCCGCGAGATCGAGCGCTGGTCGGAGGAACGCAACGCGCCGGTCACCGCGACCCTGCCGGCCGGCCATCGCAAGGACCAGACATTGCCCAATGCGGTGCTGATCGCAGGCCTGCAGGCGGGGCGGAATGTCGATGCCCTGGCCCATGCGATGCTGCAGGCGCATTGGCGCGACGATGTCGACCTGACCGAGCCCGGCAACCTGGAGCCGCTGATCCGCGATGCCGGCCTGGACCCCGCGGCGCTGCTGGCGGCCGCCGGCACCGATGCGGTGCTGGCCGAATATCGCGCCAATACCGACGAGGCGGTGGAGCGCGGCCTGTTCGGCGCGCCGACCTATGTTGTCGACGGCGACATGTTCTACGGCCAGGACCGGCTTGAGCTGGTGGAGAAGGCCCTGCGCAAGCCCTATCGCAAGGGATTCTATGGCGGCGGCGGCCGCTGAAGCCTGCAACGAGAACAGGACGAGGGGAGGGGATAGAAGAATGGACACCGCGAGGATTCCGGTGCTGGTCGGCTGCGGCCAGGTCAGCCGGCACGACCCGGACCCGGCGACCGCCTCGGCGCCGATCGACCTGATCGCGGAGGCGGGGCGCGCCGCCGCCGTCGATACCGGCGCCGGCGATGCGATGCTGCAGGCGCTGGACACGATCGTGGTGATCCGCTCCTTCGCCGATACCAGCTGGCGCTTCGCCTGCCCGTTCGGGTCCTACGCCAACCCGCCGAAATCGCTGGCGGCGCGGCTCGGCGCCGCTGCGGCGAAGCGGCAGATCTACACCTGGCCCGGGGGCAACATGCCGCAATGGTGCCTGAACCGGCTGTCGGAGATGGTGACCCGCGGCGAACTGGGCGCCGCGCTGATCGCCGGCGGCGAGGCGCTGGCCACCCAGAAGGCGGCGCAGCGGGCCGGCCTGCAGCTGGACTGGAGCGAGGATCCGGGCGGCGAGCCGGAGATGTGGGGCGTGTCCACCCGCGGCTGGAACGAGGTGGAGGACCGCCACCGCATGGCGGGCGCGATCTACGCCTATCCGCTGATCGAGACCGCGATCCGCGGCGCCCGGGGGGAGGACCTGGAAACCCACCAGGCGGCGATGGGCCGGCTGTTCGCCCGCTTCGCCGCCGTCGCCGCGGCGAATCCGCTGGCCGACCGCCGCGACGGCTTCGACGCCGCGACGATCGCCACGCCGGGGCCCGGCAATCCCTATATCGTCTCGCCCTATACCCGGCTGATGAACGCCAATGCCTTCATCGACCAGTCGGCGGCGCTGATCCTGACCTCTGTCGCGGTGGCCGACCGGCTGGGCGTGCCGCAGGACCGGCGGGTCTATCTGCACGGCTGCGCCGACGCCTATGACAGCTGGTATCTCAGCGACCGCAGGGCATTCCACCGCTCGCCGGCGATGGGCGTGGTGGCGCGGGAGGCGATGGCGATGGCGGGCACGCAGATGGCCGACATGGCGGCGCTGGACCTCTATTCCTGCTTCCCCTCGGCGGTGGAGATCGCCTGCGCGGAGATGGGCATCGACCCCGACGATCCGCGCGGCCTGACGGTGACCGGCGGCCTGCCCTATTTCGGCGGGCCGGGGAACAACTATGTCACCCATTCGATCGCCGAGATGATGAACCGGGTGCGCGCAAAGCCGGGCACGAAGGGCCTGGTCACCGCCAACGGCAACTACATCACCAAGCATTCCGCCGGGATCTATTCCACCGCGCTGCCGGACAAACCTTTCACCCCGAAGGACCCGAAGAGCTACCAGGCGGAGGTGGACGCGGTGACGGGGCCCGAGATCGCGGAGGCCCCCGAAGGCCCGGCGGAGATCGAGACCTACGCCGTCGTGCACGACCGCAAGGGGCCGTCCTTCGCCATCCTCTATGCCCGCCTGCCCGACGGCCGCCGCTTCATCGCCAACACGCCGGAGGATCCGGCGCTGCTGGCCGACATGGTCGCCCGCGACTATCTGAGGGCGCCAGGGCGGGCCAGTTCGGCGGAGGGGCGCAACACCTTCACCCCCGACTGAACGGCCTCCAGGGCGCCGGGTGGGCCGACATCGGAATCGGCCCGTCCCGGCGCGCGGTCGTTATTCGAACTCCCGCTCCTTCCACCAGGGGAAGAAGTCCGGCATGTCGTTGGCCGCGCTCATCGTGAATTCCGGCTTGCGCTTCTCCAGGAAGGACTGCACGCCCTCATAGGCGTCCGCCGAGCGGCCGCGCTGGAAGATGCCGCGGGAATCGATCTTGTGCGCCTCCATCGGATGGTCGGCGCCCAGCATCCGCCACAGCATCTGGCGGCTCAGCGCGACGGAGACCGGCGCGGTGTTCTCGGCGATTTCCGCCGCGATCTCGCGCGCCCGCGGCAGCAGCGCGTCGGGGGCGCAGAGCTCCCGCACCAGGCCGCCCTCCAGTGCCTCCTGCGCGGGGAAGACCTTGCCGGAATAGACCCATTCCAGGGCGCGGGAGATGCCGACCACCCGCGGCAGGAACCAGCTGGAGCAGGCTTCCGGCACCACGCCGCGGCGGGTGAAGACGAAGCCGAAGCGCGCCTCGGTGGAGGCGAGCCGGATGTCCATCGGCAGCTGCATGGTGACGCCGACCCCGACCGCCGGGCCGTTCACCGCGGCGATCACCGGCTTGCGGCTCTCGAAGATCCGCAGGGAGACCTTGCCGCCGCCGTCGCGCCAGTGCTGGCCCTGCGGCGCCTCCCGGTCCTCGCGCGCGTCCATGTCGAAGGTCTTGCCGCCGGCGGAGAGGTCGGCGCCGGCGCAGAAGGCGCGGCCCGCACCGGTCACGATCACCGCCCGCACATCGTCGTCCGCATCCGCCGCGTCGAACGCCGCGATCAGCTCCTGCAGCATCGTCTCGGTGAAGGCGTTGAGCTTCTCCGGCCGGTTCAGGGTGATGGTGGCGATGCGATCCTCCACCTCGTAGAGAATCTGGCTGAACGGTTGCGGCATCTCGGATTGTCCTCCCTTCGGGTCTGGCGGGTGGCGGCATTTCGTCCGGCATGACGCCGGCCGCTTGCCTGCCGGGTGCCGGTGACTGTATGTCGCCAGGAACGGGTCCGCCACAGCCGGGATCGCCTGGGGGCCCATGTCTTCGGGGGAGGAGTGCTTTCCGTGCCGGCCCAGGCGCCCGAACAGGCGGCAGCGCCCGCCCATCCCTTCCAGCGGCCGATTCCGGTCAGCGGCGATTATGGCCGCGACGGGGTGGTGGCGCTGCACGGCGTCGTTGATCCCGCCCGCCTGGTCCTGCTGCGGGAACGGGCAGTGGCGATGTTCGACCTTTTCGACAGCCTGACGGAAAGCCAGCTCGCCGCGCTGGAGGCCAGCGACTACCGCTTCCACGGCGCGCTGCCCTATCGCCGGATCGATGCCGGCTTCGACATCCTCAACGGCCTGCATCCGGGCCTGGTGCCGCTGGTCACGACCATGCTGGGCAGCGAGAAGGCGGCGCTGCGGAACTGCATCGTCCGCCGCATGCAGCCGCAGCGGACGGAGACCCGCGCCTCCTTCCACCAGGACCTGCAGTTCCTGTGGCCGCACGACCTGCCGATGGCGACGGTCTGGATCCCGCTGGACCCGCTGGACGGCAGCCGGCCGGGCCTGCAGCTCCTGCCGCGGCGCCTGACCGCCCTGGCCGGCCCCAGCCGCACGCAGCGCCAGAAGGCCGACCCGGCCTTCACCGACTATGAAGAGGGCGGGCCGGGCGAGGCCTTCGACCGGCCGATCGCCCTGGACGAGGCGGCGGTCGCCGCCCTGGCCCCCGGGGTGGAGCTGTGGGAGCCGCGCCTGGCGCGCGGCGACATCCTGGTCTTCGACGGGCTGACGGTGCATCGCAGCGCCCTGCGGCCGGACATGGCGCATGCCCGGATCAGCGTCGAGCTCCGCTTCTCGGTGCCGCCGCCGGGGCTGGATGCCGCCTGGCCGGAGGCGAAGGCGTGAGCGGCAATGTGGTACCGGAGGGCGCGGCGCCGGCCGCCTCGTCGTCCGCGTCTTCGGGGGCTGGCGGGATCGTGCGGGAAGGCGATCTCGAGCAGCTTGGCATCGTGCTGCTGCGCGGGGTGGCCGACCCGGCCGGCCTGCAGGCGATCCTGGCCCGGGCACAGCAGGTCTTCGCCATGCTGGAAGGCCTGTCGAAGGCGGAGCTGCAGGCGCGCGGCGCCGGCGAGTTCCTCTATCACGGCGCCCTCAACCTGGCGGCCGTCGATCCCGAGATGGAGATTCTCAGGGCGTTGCATCCGGGCATCCTGCCGGCGGTGACCGCCTTCCTGGGGGGCGGCGGCTTCGGCTTCCGCAACAACATCGTGCGGCGGATCTACCCCGCCCGGCCGGAGGCCAGTTCCTCCTTCCACCAGGATCTGCAGTTCCTGAAGCCCTATGCGGGGCGGATGGCGACGATCTGGGTGCCGCTGCAGCCCTGCGACGGCAGCCGCCCGGGCCTGGACATCCTGCCGGTGCGGCTGGACCGACTGGCCGGCGCCAGCATCGGCGACTATCTGGGCGATTCCCCGGTCTTCCAGCCCTATGTCGACCGCGGGCCCGGCATCGCCCATGACAGCGCCGTCGCCCTGGGCGAGGAGGCGGTGGCGCGGGCCGCCGGCGGCCGGCCGCTGTGGCGGCCGCAGCTGCAGGTCGGCGACGTGCTGGTGTTCGACGGCTATACCATTCACCGCAGCGGCATGGCGCCCGGGATGCAGCAGCCCCGGACCAGCATCGAACTGCGCTGCGTGCCGACCGATGCGCCGGCACCGCAGGACAGCAACTAGCAGGGGGACGGCATGAGCGAGGCAGGCGTCGCGGCCTTCCAGGCGGGCCGCTGGGTGGAGGCGATCGTGGCCTTCCGCGATGCGGTGCAGGCCGATCCGCAGGACCATTGGTCGCGGCTGAACCTGGCCCGCGCCTGCTTCAACCTGAAGGACTTCGTGACCTGCAACCGGGTGCTGCGGGACCTGGTGGCGGCCGGACCGGTGCCCGAGATCCGCTTTCCCGCCCTGGAGATGCAGGCCTATGTGGCGCCCTTCGACCCGACGATGGACAATGCGGCGCTGCTGCAGCTGTCGCGCGACTGGGCGACGGTGCTGCGCGGGCGGGCGGGGGACATCCTGCCGCCACCACCGGCACCGGCGGTGCGGGAGCGCCTGACAATCGGCTTCCTCTGCGCCTATTTCGGGGCGCCGATCGACTATCTGCCGGTCGGCCTGCTGGACCGGGCCGGCTTCCGGGTGATCGGCTATGGGGCGGCGCGCAGGCCGGTGCCGCAGCTGGAGAGCATGCCGCGCTTCGACCTGTACCGCGACCTGTCCGGCCTGGACGACCGCGCCGCGGCGGAGCGGATCAGGGCTGACGAGGTCGACATCCTGGTCGACCTGGGCGGTCAGGGCTGGGGCCAGCGCAACGGCATCCTGCTGCACCGGCCGGCGCCCGTTTCTGTCGGCTGGAGCAACCGGCTCTATCCGGCCAGCGGCGCGCTGATCGACTGGCTGCTGGCCGACTGGGTGACGATGCCGGTGGGGGCGGAACGGGCCGAGGAGGTCCGGGTCTGGCGCATGTCGGAGCCGGTGCTGCCCTGCAACCACCTGCAGCCGCCGCCGCCGCCGGGCCATCCGGCGGCAGACGCGCCGATCACCTTCGGCACCGTGGCCTCGCCATTCAAGCTGAACGGGGCGACCCTGGCGCTCTGGGCGGCGGTGATGCGTGCCGTGCCGGGCAGCCGCTTCCTCTATGCGATGGAGACGATGTCCGGCGATCAGGCGCAGCATGTCGCCCGCCTGTTCCGCGATGCGGGGATCGGGCCGGAACGGGTGGAGCTGCGGGCGCTGGAGCCCAACACCCTGCCGCTGGCGATCAACGATGTCGATGTCGTGCTGGACACGCAGCCCTTCACCGCGAACTTCACGACCTGGCAGGCTGCGGCGCAGGGCGTGCCGATGGTGAGCCTGCGGGGAACACGCTATTCCGGCCGCATGGCCGCCGCGGTGCTGACCGCGCTGGGACGGGTCGACTGGGTGGCGGAGACGCCGGAGCAGTTCGTCGAGATGGCCGTGGCCATGGCCGGGCAGGCCCGTGCCGCGGCCGGCCAGCGGGCGGCCCGGGCCGAGCGTGCGCGCACCGCGCGGATGGCCGATCCGGCCCATGCCGCCCGCATCCTGGGTCGGGCATTGCAGGGCATCTGGGCGGACGAAGTGGCGCGGCACGCCGAAGGTGGGGGCGCGGGCTCCGGCGCGGCGGCAGCGTGACCGCCGGCGCCCCGCCCGGGGATCGGCGGCCGATCCCGCTGCGCGCCTGGGCGACCTATTTCCTGTGCACCAGCGCCTTCGCCTATGCCTTCTTCCAGCGGGTCCTGCCGTCGGTCATCGTCGAGGACCTGATGACCGCCTTCGCGGTCGGCGGCGCGCTGCTGGGCAACCTGTCGGCGATCTACTTCTACACCTATGCGGCGCTGCAGATCCCGATCGGCGTGCTGACCGACCGGCTGGGCGCGCGGCTGATCCTGACCGTGGCGCTGGTGATCGCCGCCGGCGGCTCGGTCCTGCTGGGGATGGCGGAGGCGGTGGAGGAGGCCTATCTGGGCCGCGCCCTGGTCGGCATCGGCTGCTCGGTGGCCTTCGTCTCCACCCTGAAGCTGGTCACCGTCTGGTTCCCGGCGAACTATTTCGCCTCCCTCTCCGGCGGCCTGATGCTGTTCGGCATGGCCGGCGGCATGGGCGGCCAGGCGCCGCTGGCCTACCTGCTGCAGTTCATCACCTGGCGGGAAGCCCTGCTGGGCGCCGGCCTCGCCGCCCTCGCGATCGCAGCCCTGGTCTGGCTGGTGGTGCGCGACCGCCCCGCGGACGCCGCAAGCACCGGGCGCGGCCGGCAGACCGTGCCCCTGGGGCCGGCCCTGCTGCATGTCGCGCGCAGCGGGCAGGTCTGGCTGTCGGCGGCGGTGGCCGGCGCGATGGCCGGGCCGATGCTGGCCTTCGCCGGGCTCTGGGGGGTGCCCTACCTGGAGGCGGAATACGGCCTCAGCCGCAGCGCCGCGGCGGGCACCGCCTCGCTGATGCTGCTCGGTGTCGCCGCCGGCGGGCTGGTGGGCGGCGCCATTTCCGACCGGATCGGGCGGCGAAAGCTGCCGCTCTATGTCGCCACCATCGTCTTCGCGGCCGCCCTGGGACTGCTCCTGCTGCCCGGCATCCCGCACCTGCTGGCCTCGGTGCTGATCGCCGTCGCCGGCTTTGCCTGCGGCGTCTCGGTCCTCTGCTATGCCCTGGCGACGGAGCAGCTGACCCCGGACTATGCCGGCGCCTGCAACGGCGTCGTCAACATGGCGACGGTCGGTTCCGGCGCCCTGATGCAGCCGCTGATCGGCTTCCTGCTGGACCTCCAGGTGCCGGCGGGGCAGGTGCAGGCCGGGGCGGGCGCGCCGGTGTTCACGGCGGCGATGTTCCGGGAGGCGTTCATCGCCTTCCCGGTCAGTGCCGTCCTGGCCTTCCTTCTGGTCGTGACGGTGCGGGAGACCTGGTGCCGGCCGGCGGCGGCAGGCTGACCGGCCTCACACCGCCCGGCTGTGGCGGTCCGCGGCGGCCGCCAGGTGGCTGTCGAAGGCGGCGGCGACGTTGCGCACCAGGAAGCGGGCGTCCGGCGCGATGCTGATGCGCTCGCCCTGCAGCCGCACCACGCCATCCGCCTGCAGGGCGGGCAGCCGGTCGGCGGCGCGCAGCAGGGTGTCGGGCCGGGTGCCGTGCGCCCGGCAGACCTGCCCCAGGTCGACCTCGAAATCGCACATCAGCCGCTCGATCACCACCGCGCGGCAGCGATCCTCCCGGCTGATCCGGATGCCGCGGGCGGTGGCCGGCAGGCCGGCGGCGATGCGCCTGGCATAGCGGCCGCGGACCGGGTCGTTCTGCACATAGCCCTGCGGCAGGCGGCCGATCGCCGACGGCCCGAAGCCAAGCAGGGCGTCGGCATCGTCGGTGGTATAGCCCTGGAAATTGCGCCGCAGCAGGCCGGCCTCGTGGGCGCGCGCCATCGGATCGGCGGGCAGGGCGAAATGGTCCATGCCGATGCGGCGATAGCCGGCCTCCTCCAGCATGGCCGCGATCGCCTCCGCCTGGGCATGGCGGACCGGACCGTCCGGCAGGTCCTCGGTCCGGATCTTCTGCTGGTGCTTCTTGAAGCCGGGCACATGGGCATAGCCGAAGACGGAGAAGCGGTCGGGCCGCAGCGGCAGGCAGGCCCGCACCGTTTCCACGCAGGCGGCCACGGTCTGCAGCGGCAGGCCGTACAGCAGGTCGACATTCAGGCCGGTCACGCCGGCCGCCCGCAGCCGTTCCGCGGCGACCACGGTCTGGGTGACGCTCTGGCGGCGGTTGATCGCGGCCTGCACCTCCGGATCGAAACTCTGCACGCCCAGGCTGGCCCGGGTCACACCGGCGGCACCCAGCGCGGCGGCCATCCCGGCGGACAGGTGGCGGGGGTCGATCTCGATGGCGAGCTCGGCACCGGCGGCAAGGGCGAAGCGCTCCCGCAGCAGGTCGACCAGGTTCCGGAAGGCATCGGCCGGCAGGATCGTCGGTGTGCCGCCGCCGAAATGGACATGCCGCACCTCCAGCCGGCGCGGCAGCCTTTCGGCCACCAGCGCCACCTCCCGCCGCAGCAGGTCCAGGAAATCCATCACCGGCCCGTCGCGGCGCGCGACCGTCGTGTTGCAGCCGCAATACCAGCACATCGCCCGGCAGAACGGCACATGCAGGTAGAGGGAACCGGTCAGCCCCTCCTCCACCTCCTCCAGCCATGCGGCATAGTCGCGGTAACCGACCGCCGCGCTGAAATGCGGCGCGGTCGGATAGCTGGTGTAGCGCGGCAGCCGCTCATCGCCATAGCGGGCCGCAAGGTCGGTGCGCATCACGGCTTGCTCCTGCAGGATCCCCGATGACGCCAGGATGACAGCCCTTGCGGTGACCTGCTTTGAGGCAGATCAAGGGCGGCGACTGGCGGCAAAGCCGGCCAACGCCCTTGCCGCGATCCGCCGCTGCCTGGTGGATGGCGGGGCGATGGCCTTCGCCGACGGCCTGGCGGTGGAGAAGGCACAGGCCGAGGCGCTGGCCGGCCATGCGAACTTCCGGGAGGGGATCGCCGCCTTGCTGGGAAAGCGAAGGCCCGGCTGGCGCTGAGGGATCCCGGGCCCGGCCGCAGCCGTCAAGTCCGGGGCGGTTCCCCGTCGACGGTCAGGTGGCGCAGGCGCGCGACGGCACGGTCCGCGAAATGCTCCAGCGCGAACCGCGCATCGATGCCCTTCGTGCGGGCGATCTCCTGCGAACTCTGCAGGATCGCATGCCGTTCGGGGAGGTCGCTCACCACGACCAGGTTGTAGCGCCGGACCCCCATCGCCTGCAGCTCCTCGTAGAGCCCGCCGATCGCCTGCACCGGCACGTCCGGGGCCGCAGCCCGTTCGTCACAGACGATGCTCAGGGTGCCGCTGGCGATATGGGGCCGCAGGGCGGCGAAGATGCGATGGATCTCCTCCGCCGTGGAGCTTCGGTTCATATGGATCATGAAGCTGTTCGGGATGGCGCCCGGCTCGAACTCCACGTCCGACGAGATCGAGATCGTATCCATCCGTCGTCCCAGCCTCTGGGCCAACTCCCTTTGGTCGACGGCTGTGCCGGGCGGCCCTTTTTCGGCCGGCTGCTGCGCTGCGGAAGCTGGCGCGGCCAGCATCGACCGCATGGTCCGGATCGCCTCGGCACGCGAGCGGACATGCCGGAAATCCGCCTGCAGCCCGACGCTCTGCGCGACCGCCGTGGCATAGCTCTGGAACAGCGGCCGGCCGCGATCGGCGTCGATCACGACGGAGCGGAACAGGCGGATGCCGTTCTCGTGAAAGTGGCGATAGGCTGCCTGCAGGTCGATATGGTTGGCGAACAGGGTCGCCGCGCCATAGTCGGAGATGATGTTCAGTTCCGAGCCGCGTATCTCGGGCCGAAGCCGATCGAAAAGCGTCGGAAAGGCCGAAACGACGATCTCGCCGACGAAGGTGATCAGGAAACAGCCGGGAATGCCGTCCGGAGATTGTTCGATCTCCGTGCCGAATGGGCCGGCCCGCCGGGCTCCTGGTTCAGAGGCGCTGTCCATCTTGTCATAACGTTCGCTGAAAAGTTGCTGTTCCGCAAACGCCCGGTGACGGTCAGGCGCGGAAGCGCTGGCGGTACTCTCCCGGCGTCAGGCCGACGATGCGCTGGAACACCTTCCGGAAGGCGGCGGGGTCGCGATAGCCCACCTCCCAGGCGATGCTTTCCACCGGCTGGGACCCGAACTGCAGCAGCTCGCGGGCGCGGCCGACGCGCAGCCGCTGGGCATAGTCGGTCGAGGTCAGGCCGGTCGCCTTCTGGAAGCGGCGCAGGAAGGTCCGCTCCTCCAGCCCGGCGCGCTGCGCCAGGGCGGACAGGCCGGCCTCCCACCCGCCGGTCGCCTGCAGCCAGTGCTGCACCGTCAGGATCGCGGCATCGCCATGGTTCAGCCGCGGCGAAAAGGTGCTGTAGAAGCGCTGCTCGCGGCCGGGCGGGTCCAGCAGCAGGATCTGCGCGGTCTCCAGCATCACCGTCGGGCCCAGCAGGCGGTCCACCAGCTTCAGGCCCAGGTCCGTCCAGGACATCAGCCCGCCCGCGGTGAGGATGTCGCCGTCGTCGATGATCAGCCGGTCGGTATCCAGCGCCACCGCCGGGAAGCGGTCGCGGAACAGCGCGGCATAGCCCCAGTGGGTGGTCGCCGCCCGTCCGTCCAGCAGCCCGGTTTCCGCCAGGACGAAGGTGCCGGCGCAGACCGAGGCCAGGATGCTGCCGCGGCCGTGGCAGTCCAGCAGCCAGTCGGCCAGCGGGCGGGCCGCGTCCGGCGCCATCGGTTCCCCCAGGGCGGGCGGCAGGATCAGGACATCGCCGCCGCCGCCGGCCGGCGCGGCGCCCGGCGCGCAGGTCAGTTCCCGGACCTCCAGCAGCCGCGGCGCCGCCTCGGAACGCCGCCGGGCCACATCGTTGGCGATGCCGAACAGGTCCGCCAGGCCGAGAACGGCCGACAGTTGCGCACCCGGATGACGCACCAGGCCGATCCGCATCTGCAGCCTTCTCCCTCCAGCGACCCGATGTCGGTATCGCCCCGCATAATGTCGGTCACGCCAATGGCGGCGCAAGCCGCTAGCGGCGAGAGTGGCTTGTCAGCCCCCCATTTCCAGACAGGACATCCGGACATGAGCAAGCGCGCCATCCTCGTCGTCGACCTGCAGAACGAATATTTCCCCGGCGGCAAGCTGCCGCTGGTCGGCATCGAGGCCGCCGCCGCCAACGCCGCGAAGGTGATCGCCGCGGCGCGCGACAAGGGGGACCTGGTGGTGAACATCCGGCACGAGCGGCCCGGCGGCCCGATCTTCGAACCCGGCAGCGCGGGCGCGGAAATCAACGATCTGGTCGCGCCTGCGGCGGGCGAGGCCGTGATCACCAAGAACTTCCCGAATTCCTTCCGGGAAACCGGCCTGCACGACCTGCTGCAGGAGAAGGGGATCGAGGAGGTGGTGGTGGTCGGCGCGATGAGCCAGATGTGCGTCGACGCGACCGTTCGTGCCGCCGCCGACCTGGGCTACGGCACCACGACGGTCCACGACGCCTGCGCCTGCCCCGATGTGGAATTCGGCGGCGCCAAGGTGCCGGCCGGCCAGGTGCATGGCGCGATCATGGCGGCCCTGGGCTTCGCCTATGGCGAGGTGGTCGATACGGCGACCTGGCAGGGTCGCTGAACCGATCGCAAGACGAGTCCGGTCCAAAAGATGACGGCCGCCGGTGGTTCCCGGCGGCCGTTCAACCTGGAACAGGGCCCCTAATTGTCGCCGTAGTCGACCGGCGTGGCGTGCCAGCCTTCCTTGTGCTTCTTCCAGTACAGGTCCCGCAGCTTCGCGCTGACCGGGCCGGGGCGGTCGTTGTGGTAGATCCGCTCGTTGACCCGGGAGACCGGCATCACGCCGCCGGCGGTGGTGCAGGTCAGCACCTCGTCCGCCTCCAGCAGCTCGTCGGGATGGAGCGGCCGCACCTCGGTCGGCACGCCGATTTCCGCGCAGAGGTCCAGCACCGACTGCCGGGTCACGCCTTCCAGCGCGCCATGGTCGGGGCAGACCATCTTGCCGTCGATCAGGGCGAAGATGTTGAAGCCGGGGCCTTCCGCCACGGTGCCGTCGGGGCCCAGCAGGACGGCATTGTCGGCGCCCCTGTCGGTCGCCTCGAACTGCGCGCGGATCATGTCGCCCCAATGGTAGTTCTTCACCGTGGGGTCGACCGATTCCGGCGCGATCCGCGGGATCGAGGAGATCACCAGATGCGCGCCGCGCGCCTGCATCTCCTCGTCCATCACCCAGACCCAGGGGATCGCGTAGGCGATCAGCCGGTTCTCGCAGTTCGCCGGGTGGCGCGGCAGGCCCGGCTTCGCCAGGCCGCGGGTGCAGACCATGGCGACATAGCTTTCCCGCAGCCCGGAGCGCGCGACGCAGCCGTGCAGGATTGCCGCCAGCCCGGCCCGGTCCACCGGCAGGGTCATCCGCAGTGCCTCGACCGAGCGCAGGAAGCGGTCCAGATGGTCGTCCAGCCGGAAGAAGGCGCCATCCCAGACATGCGCCACGTCATAGGTGACGTCGGACTTGGTGAAGCCCCAGTCGAGCACCGAGATCTTCGCCTCGGCGATCGGGACATACTCCCCGTCCTGCCAGGCGCATCCCTTGGCGAAGGGATTGGTCTGCACCGCAGTCAGGGTCTGTGCCTGGCTCATGGCCGCCTCCTTCCGGTCGAACGATGGTGGGCTGCGATCAGGCCGCGACCTGGCGCAGGCCCTGCTTGTTCACCCAGCCCTCGGTGTCGTCGAGCGCCTTCTCCAGCGCGTCGAAGATCTCGTGGATCTGGCCTTCCTCGATCATCAGCGGCGGACAGATGGTGACGGCGCCGGCGCCGATCGCGCGCAGGATCACGCCATGCGCTTGCGCGAACTCCACGCACTGCGCGGCGACGCCGGCCTTGGCGTCGAACTCCCGCTTCGACGGCTTGTCGGCGACCAGTTCCACCGCGCCGACCAGGCCGACGCCACGCGCCTCGCCCACCAGCGGATGCTCGGCCAGCGCCTTCAGCCGCTTCTGGAACGCGGGATAGATCGCCTGCACATGGGCCAGGGTGTTGCGCTCCTCGTAGAGCTGCAGGGTGCGCAGGGCGACGGCGGCCGAGACCGGATGGCCGGAATAGGTATAGCCGTGGCCGAAGGCGCCGATCGCCTTGCTCTCGTCAGCGATCGCCTGGTAGATCGGGTCGTCGACCATCACCGCCGCGATCGGCAGATAGGCCGACGACAGCTGCTTGGCGCAGGACAGGGTATTGGGGCGGATGCCGAAGGTCTGGCTGCCCCACATGTTGCCGGTCCGCATGAAGCCGGTGATCACCTCGTCGGCGATCATCCAGACGTCGTACTTCTGCAGCACCGCCTGGATCTTCTCGAAATAGCCCTCCGGCGGCACGATCACGCCGCCGGCGCCCATCACCGGCTCGGCGATGAAGGCGGCAACCGTCTCGGGCCCCTCCTTGATGATCAGCTCTTCCAGGTTCTTCGCCAGGCGGGTGGAGAATTCCTCCTCGCTCTCGCCCGGCTCGGCATAGCGGTAGTGGTGCGGGCAGTCGGTATGCCGCACGCCCTCGATCGGCAGGTCGAAGCTTTTGTGGTTCAGCGGGATGCCGGTCAGGCTGGCGGCCGCCACGGTGACCCCGTGATAGCCCTTGATGCGGCCGATGATCTTCTTCTTCTCAGGCCGGCCCACCGCGTTGTTGTAGTAGCGGACCAGCTTCACCTGGGTGTCGTTGGCCTCCGACCCGGAATTGACGAAGAACACCTTCGAGAAATCGGCCGGTGCGATGCTCTTCAGCTTCTCCGCCAGGTCGATGCTGGGCATCGAGGATTTGTGGGTGAAGCCGTGATAGTAGGGCAGCTCGCGCATCTGCTTGACGGCCGCCTCGATCAGCTCCTCCTCGTTCCAGCCGAGCGAGGCGCACCACAGGCCGGCCATCCCCTCGATATAGCGGTTGCCCTGGTCGTCCCAGACATGCACGCCCTGGCCCTTGGTGATGATCAGCGGCCCCTTCTCCTCATGCTTGCGCAGGTTGGTATAGGGGTGCAGCACGTTGGCAATGTCCCGGGCGGCCGCGGAATTCGGGGCGTAGTTCATGACAGGGTCCTCTGCTTGATGGCCGGTCCGGCCGGTCATGCGCGGATGCGCCACGGCACGGGCCGGTTGCGACGGGCCCCCGGGCCGGCCCCGGGGTCGACCAGGGGGGCGACCGGGGGCAGGCGGGGCCGGGCACGTTATCCGACCGTCGCAGCATACGATTGTTACAGCCGCCGCCCAAGGGGAAGCGAGGGGGCGCAGGCGGCAATTTTCCCGACCGACTTGGCTTCAGCCGAACGATTCCTGGCAGTTGCGGGCCGGGGGCGGTCTGTGCCCTGCGCTCAGCCCCGCACCGCCTTGTCCAGCGGCCGGCGGAAGCTGGCGAGGATGATGCCCGCCACCACCAGGGCGAAGGCCAGCCAGATCCACCAGCTCACCGCCTCGCCCCAGATCACCCAGCCCCAGAAGAAGCCGTAGAGGGTGATCAGGTAATTCGCCTGGGAGAAGAAGACCGGCCCCTTCAGCCGCACCAGCTCCAGGAACACGCTGATGAAAAAGGCGGTCAGCACCGCGGCGGCAAGCAGCGCCCAGGGCGCCACCGTCCAGGCGGGCAGCAAATCGGGTGTGCGGCCGGTCGCCACGACGAAGACCAGCATGACGACGGTGGAGCCCAGCAGGGTGCCGCCGGCGCTGGTCGGGCTGGGTTCCGCCGGCGGCTGCAGGATCGCGGCGGCGATGCTGGCCATGGCGAAGAAGCAGGGCGTGCCGAGCGCCAGCAGGAACCAGCCCGCCATGTCGGGGTCGGGCAGGGCGGTCTCCGGCACCAGCACCAGGCTGACCCCGGCGAAGCCCAGCAGGATGCCGAGCACGCCGAACAGGTAGATCCGCTCCAGCCGGGCGATCACGCCGAACAGGTAGGTCAGCGCCGGCGCGAAGGACAGCACCAGGGTCATCAGCCCGGCATTCAGGTGCGGCGCCACGAAGTTCAGCAGGGTCAGCGGGAAGCCGACCGCCAGCGCGCCGATCACCGCATAGGCCCGCAGGTGGCGCCAGCCGGTGCCCGGCGGGATCCGCAAGGCCAGGCAGATCACCAGCAGCAGCAGCCCGCCGCCGATGCTCTGCCAGAACGAGAAGACGAAGGAGGGGATGCCGGCCTCCGCCGCGACCTTGGAGGCGGAGTAGAACAAAGCCCAGATCGCCGGTGCGCCGACCAGCAGGATGAACGGCCAGGCGCGCCGCAGCGGCGTGCCCCCGGTGTCGCCGGTGGCGGTCATCGGGTTCAGCGTCCCTTGAAGGCGGGCGTCCGCTTTTCCAGGAAGGCGTCGACCGCCTCGGCATGGTCCTCGGTGGTATGGGCCAGGGCCTGGAACGCCGCCGACATCTCCAGCAGGGTGTCCAGCCGGACATGCTGGCCTTCGCGCAGCAGGCGCTTCGACATCCGCAGGGCATGGCCCGGATTGGCGGCGATGCGGCCGGCCAGGTCCTGCGCCGCCGGCATCAGCTCGGCCGCCGGCAACACCTTCGACACCAGGCCGCAGTCCAGCGCCTCGTCGGCGCTCAGCATGTCGCCGGTGAAGGTCAGCTCCGCCGCCTTGGACATGCCGACCACCCGCGGCAGCAGCCAGGCGCCGCCATCGCCGGGGATGATGCCCAGCTTCACGAAGCTCTCCGCGAACTTCGCGCTGTCGGCGGCGATGCGGATGTCGCACATGCAGGCCAGGTCGCAGCCGGCGCCGATCGCCGGGCCGTTGACCGCGGCGATGGTGGGCACGTCCAGGTCGTAGAGCGCCAGCGGGATGCGCTGGATGCCGCCGCGATAGCCGTCGCGGATCCGGTAGGGGCTGCCGCCGGCGATGCCCTGGCGCTCCTTCATGTGCTTGACGTTGCCGCCGGCGCAGAACGCCTTGCCCGCGCCGGTGACGATGACGCAGCGCACCTCCGGGTCGGCGCCGGCGCGACGGCAGGCATCGACCACGGCGTCCCACTGGTCCTGGGTGGAAAGGGCGTTGCGGGTGTCCGGGTCGTTGAGGGTCAGGGTGACGACCCCGCCCGCCTGCTCGTAGAGAACGAAATCGGCCACTTCCCCGGCTCCCCCCTTGATTGTCACCGAACCATTGCCTGCCGGCGTATCGCTCTACTGCCGTGCGCGCAAGCCCGTTATGGTAGATGGTTCACCCCCCGCCCGCGAGCGGGCGCGTCATCGCCTTCCGGAATTGCCCATGTCCGATCTCGTCTTCGCCCCCTGCAACCTGCCTGATGGCGCCGAGGCGCTGCGCGGGGAGGTCCGCGCTTTCCTTGCCGAGGAGCTGGCCGATTATCCCGCCCGCCGCCGGGCGGAAAGCTGGTCGGGCTATTCCAAGGCGTTCAGCCGCAAGGTCGGTGCCAAGGGCTGGATCGGCATGACCTGGCCGAAGCAGTATGGCGGCGCGGAGCGCAGCGCGCTGGAACGCTACGTGGTGCTGGAGGAGATGCTGGCCGCCGGCGCACCCGTCGGCGCCCACTGGATCGCCGACCGGCAGAGCGGCCCGCTGCTGCTGCGCTACGGCACCGAGGAACAGCGCCGCAGCATCGTGCCGCGCATCGCCCGCGGCGAGGTGCAGTTCTGCATCGGCATGTCGGAGCCCGATTCCGGCTCCGACCTGGCCTCCGTCCGCAGCCGGGCGGCGCGCGACGGCAATGGCTGGCGGCTGGAGGGGCGGAAGGTCTGGACCTCCGGCGCGCATGAGGCGGAGTACATGATCGCCCTGTTCCGGACCGCCGCCCAGGGCGAGGACCGGCATGCCGGCCTGTCGCAGTTCCTGGTCGACATGTCGGTGCCCGGCATCAATGTGCGGCCGATCATCGACCTGGCCGGCCAGCACCATTTCAACGAGGTGCTGTTCGACGATGTCCGGCTGCCGGCCGACGCCCTGATCGGCGGGGAGGGGCAGGGCTGGCAGCAGGTGACCCAGGAACTGGCCTACGAGCGCAGCGGGCCGGAACGCTTCCTGTCCTGCATGCAGCTGGTGAACGAGATGGCGCGCCTGGCCGGTACCCGCCAGGACGATGCCGCGCTGGCGGCGGTCGGCCGGCTGGTCGCCCACCTGTCGGTGCTGCGGCAGATGTCGCTGTCGGTGGCGGCGATGCTGGACCGGGGCGAGAACCCGGCGGTGGAGGCCGCGCTGATCAAGGATCTGGGCGCGATCCTGGAGCAGTCGGTGCCGGAGATCGCGGCCGACATCTTCGACATCGAGCCGATGCTCGATTCGGCGGGCGACTATGTCCAGGTGCTGGCCTACCTGACCCAGGTGGTGCCGTCCTATTCGCTGCGGGGCGGCACCCGCGAGATCCTGCGCGGCATCATCGCCCGCGGCCTGGGCCTGCGCTGAGGGGGCGGGAAGAATGAGCGAATTGCAGTCATTGCTGCGCGACACCGCCGAGCGGCTGTTCGCCGACCGGGTCACCCCGCAGGTCCTTCACGCTGCCGAGGATGGCGGCTGGCCGGCGGAGCTGTGGCAGGTGGTGGCGGAACACGGGCTGCACCATCCGTTCGGTGCCGGAGACGGCGAGGGGGCGGGGGAAGACGGCGCCGACTGGTCCGACCTGTTCGCGCTGCTGTTCGCCGCCGGCCGCTGGGCGGTGCCGCTGCCGTTGGGGGAGACGGCGATCGCCGGGCGGGTCCTGCTGGACGGCGGCCTGACCCTGCCCGACGGTCCGCTGGGCCTGGCGGCGCAGGCAGACCTGAGCCTGGACCAGAAGGGCCGGGTCGGCGGTACCGCGGCAAGAGTGCCCTGGGGGGCCGCCGTGCCGTACGTGGTCGCCCGCGCCGGACGGCGCGACGGGGCGCAGCTGGTCCTGCTGCCGACCGACGGGGTGGAGCGGCGGCTGGACCGCAACATCGCCCGCGAACCGCGCGACGACCTGAGCTTCGAAGGGGTGGTGCCGGCGGCATCCTGCCCCTGGCCGGCGGACTGGTCGGCCGACCGGCTGCGCGACCTGGCGGCGCTGCTGCGCGCGGCACAGATCGCCGGCGCCATGGACCGGGTGCTGGACATCACGGTCGGCTATGCCGGCGAGCGCAAGCAGTTCGGTCGGCCGATCGGCAAGTTCCAGGCGATCCAGCACCAGCTGGCCGAGCTGGCGGGGGAGGCGGCGGCGGCGGCCGTGGCGGCGCAGACGGGCTTTGCCGCGCTGGACGAAGGCCGCGACCCCTGGTTCGCCATCGCGGTCGCCAAGCAGCGCGCGTCGGAAGCCGCCGGCAAGGGGGCGGCGATCTCCCACCAGGTGCATGGCGCGATCGGCTTCACCTACGAACATCACCTGCACTACCTGACCCGGCGGCTCTGGTCCTGGCGCACCGAGTACGGCAATGCCCGCAGCTGGGCCACCGCGATCGGCGCACGGGCGGCGGGCCGTGGCGCGACCCGGCTCTGGCCGGACCTGGTGGCGGGGGTGTAGCGAACTAGCCTTTCCAGGTCACAGGGCAGATAATCGGAGTCTTAGCAATTTGACCTTGGCCGGTGCACCCATAAAGTATTGGTAGGACATTTGATGCTATGACCGCGGTGTTTTCTTTTGTGATTTCAAATTGTCCCTCTACTGAGAAAATCCGCATAGGGCGCCTTGTTTCAACAAATATTTCGATGCGATATTTCGATGGCCTCCACATCATATATTTCATAGTGTCAGTTATTGCCGGCTGCACGACATTTTTTTCAGATAGAAGCTGTGAAACTCTTCTGTGATAATCGCTTATGTCAACCAGTGGTCGTTGTCGGATTTGGTTCATCCAATACTCTGTGATCGGGAAAAGTTTTTTTCCTAACACGGTGGATCTCTCTACATCCATGAATACCAAATTAAAGTTAGCGGCCTGTCCTTGTTTGATATGAAAAGAAATGACTGGTTTGAAGGAGCCAGTATTAGAGCTCTCAACAGCTCTATTTGATTCGTTTTGTTGGGCTGTCAATGATGTTTCTTTATTGTAAGCCCAGTCAAAACGAGCAGAAAATCCATCATCTGTCCGCGTGATTTTTGCCGACATTTGGCGTACAATAAAATCACCGCGAACGGGATAAATCATGCCATTCAAGGAGATAATTTCGCCAATATTTGTAATATTTAATTCAAGCCAGTGCTCTGGATATATTGCTATTCTACCAAGATAGAAGGAAAAAATTCTTGATGCATAAGGCTGCACCAACGCAATCAGTGCTATAATTGTCCCAATGATGGCAATTAGATTGTCGGAAAGATAATTTGACATGGAAAATCTCCTGAATAATGTATTATAGTAAGGATTGCAATTGTGGCGCTGCAACACAAAAGGACTTTTGGGATGCTGATTTTTTTGATTTTGTCGCAGATGCAAGCCAAGATAAATAACTAAGGCAACCGAATTAGAAAATTGATGAGCGACATCAGCGGCGGCGCCGCGCCCGGCGGCCTGACGGCGGGCGCGGCCGGATCCGGCGGCCAGCCGCCGAAGGCCGGCATGGTCCATTGCACCAGTTGTGGGGCGGAAATCGCGCTGGTCGCCCAGGCCTGTCCGAAATGCGGCGCGCCGAACCTGGCGAACGGACGTCGGAGAGGTCGATGGTGGCGGCGGCCCTGCTCTGCTTCTTCTTCGGCACCTTCGGCTTCCACCGCTTCTATGTCGGCAAGATCCTCACCGGCATCCTGATGATCCTGACCCTGGGCGGGCTGGGGATCTGGACGGTGATCGACTTCGTGATGATCATCGTCGGCTCCTTCCGCGACAAGGAAGGCCTGCCGCTCAAGCGCTGAGCGGCGGCGGCCCTAAAGGGGGCGTCATGGCCTATTGCGCACGGTGCGGGCGGGAACTGGCCGCCGACGCGGCGTCCTGCCCGGCCTGCGGCGCGCCGAACCTGGCGGCCGGCCAGGCAGCGGCCGGGGCAGGGGCGGCGCACGAACCCGTGAGCGACCGCAGCTATGGCGTCGCGGTAGCGCTGTGCGGGATCTTCGGCATCGTCGGCATCCACCACTTCTACCTCGGCAATCACCTGCACGGCCTGTTCGACCTGGGCCTGTTCCTGGCGGCCATGGCCTGCTTCTTCGTGCTGGGCTTCCAGGGGCCGGACTGGTTCCTGCTCGGCATCCTGCTGCTGGCGGTCGATGCGCTGCACACGATGATCATCTTCTACCGCCTGATCACCGGACAGGCCCATGACGGCCGCGGCCGGCGGGTGGCGGTGCCGGGCGGCAGCCGGTAGCCGCCTGGCGGCCTGAACGGAAGCGCATACCGAACCGCCTGTCCGGTCACGATCTGCAGAAAAATCGAATTCTAAGCTATTGAGAAAATTCATGTAATGTAATTCTGCATACAAGATCATTGTGCTGCGTACACGATGCTGCGAGACTGACCCGCCGGTGGAAGGGAAGCCGCATGCTGGGAAGCCGACTGAAGAACGAGATTGCCGACCTGATTCTCTCCGGACGTCTGAAGCCGGGGCAGCGGCTTGACGAGCAGGGCCTCGCCGCCCGCTTCGGCGTCTCGCGCACGCCGGTCCGCGAAGCGCTGCAGCAGCTCGGCGCTGCGGGCCTGGTGGAGGTCCGGCCGCGGCGGTCGGCACGGGTCAGAACCCTCAGCATGTCGGAGCTTGAGAACTCGTTCGAGGCGATGGGCGAGATCGAGGCGGTCTGTGCCCGGCTGGCCGCCGAACGCATGACCGAGGCCGAGCGCCTGGCCCTGAGGCAGCTTGTCGAAGAATCGCAGTCCGCCAGCCTGCAGGGCGATCGTCTCGCCAGCCGCGAGCTGGATGCCCGGATCCATGCCCTGCTGCATGTCGGCGCGCACAATCCAGCGCTCCGGACGGTGGCCGACGAGATGCGCACCCGGGTCGAGCTGTACAGCTCGGCACCCTACACCCTGCCGGACTTCGACACCCGGCTGGAAGTTCCCCACCGCGAGCATGAGCGGATCGTCGAAGCCGTCCTGGACCGGGACCCGGCAGCGGCACAGCGGCTGATGGTGGCGCATATCGGCCAGAGCTTTCTGACCGTGAAGGGCATCCTGGAGGCGGAGGCAAGCGCCCTCGCATTGGCACCGGCGGAGCCGCCGGGCCGCGCGATGTCGGCCCGCTCCGTTGCGGCGCGGCAGCGCGCGCGGCCCGCAGCCCGGTCCGCCGCCCCCTCCGGTCAGGGAGGGGCATGAATGCACGACTATGGCGGGCCGGGACGGTCCACGGCCTTCGCAGCGGCCGCAATGTGCGCGACCTCCCATCCGCTTGCCGCGTTGACGGCGCTGGACCTGCTGCGCCAGGGCGGCAATGCGGTCGACGCCGCGGTGGGCGGCGCCGTGGTGCTCGGCTTCTGCGAGCCGATGATGTGCGGCCTGGGCGGCGATGTCTTCGCGATGATCCGCGACCCGGCCACGGGATCGATCGCGGGATTGAACGGCTCGGGGCGCGCACCTGCCGCACTCGATGCGGCGATGCTGCGCGACCAGGGGATGGCTGCGGTCCCGGTCGATTCCGTCCATTCGGTGACGGTGCCGGGGGCGATCGATGCCTTCGACCGCCTGGTCAGCCGGTATGGCAGGCTCGATCTCGGCACCGTGCTGCAGCCGGCGATCCGCCACGCCGAACGCGGCGTGCCGGTCTGCCACCGCTCCGCCCTCGACTGGGCGGCGTTCGCACCGCGGCTGCAGGGGGCCGGCCGGGACCATTATCTCCAGGCCGGCGCACCCTATGCGGCGGGCAGCATCTTCGCCTCACCCGCCCAGGCCGAGGCACTGCGGCTGATCGGCCGCGACGGCAGGGAAGCGTTCTACGGCGGCGAGATCATGCAGGACATGGTCGATACCCTGCGCGCCGCCGGCGGCTGTCACGTGGCGGAGGATTTCGCGACCACTGCCGCCAGCGACACGGAAGTGTTGCGGATCGGCTATCGCGGACACGACCTGGTCGAGCTGCCGCCGAACGGGCAGGGCGCCACGGCGCTGCTTATGGCGAATATCCTGCGGCGCTTCGACCTGTCGGGGCTCGATCCCGACGGCGCCGAGCGGGTGCATATCGAGGCGGAGGCGACGCGCCTCGCCTATGGCGCCCGCGACCGGTTCATCGGCGATCCCGACGCGGACCCGGACCATGCCCGGCAGATGTTGAGCGCGGAGATGGCCGACCGGCTGGCCGGGCAGATCGACCCGCGGCGTGCCGGTTCCCGAGGCCCGGCGGCGGCGGAGGCCGTTCATCGCGATACCGTCTATATCTGCGTGGTCGACGAAAGCCGGCTCGCGGTCTCGCTGATCTACTCCACCTTCTGGCCCTTCGGATCGGGGCTGGCCTCGCGGCGCTTCGGGATCAGTCTCCAGAACCGCGGCGCAGGCTTCTCCCTCGTCCCCGGTCATGTCAACGAACTGAAGGGCGGCCGCCGCCCGCTTCACACCCTGATCCCCGGCTTCATGGAGCAGCCGGGACATTACGCGATGCCGTTCGGCGTGATGGGCGGGCCCTACCAGGCCACCGGCCATGCGCATTTCCTGTCCAACCTCGTCGACTACGGGATGGACCTGCAGCAGGCCATCGACGCGCCGCGCAGCTTCCTCGATCCGGCGGACGGCCGGCTGGTCCTGGAACGCGGCTTCTCCGACAAGGTCGCCGCCAGGCTGGCGGAGATGGGGCACGATGTGACGCGCGCGCCGGTCGGCATGGGCGGGGCACAGGCGATCCGCATCGATCTTGCCGCCAACCTCCTTGCCGGGGCCAGCGACCCCCGCAAGGACGGCATGGCCCTGGGATACTAGAGGCATGTCCGTCAGCGACACCACGCCCGTCACGACGGCTGGTTCGCTGTACCGCCGGCCAGGGCGGTCCGGGAGGCCGCCCGGTGCCCGAGGAAACGCCAGATGATCGGTCCGATCCTGCGCCTGGCGTCGCTCGGCCGGTCGGCCGCCGGCTATGTCGTCCTGCTTCTGATGGTGGCGCAGATCGTCGTCGTCGCGCTCCGCTATGCCTTTTCGCTCGGCTGGCCATGGGCGCTGGACCTGCTCGTCTACTGCTTCTACGCCGGTGCGCTCCTGCCCGCGCTCTACGTCCTGGTCCGCGACGTCAGCGTCCGGGTCGACCTGTTCTACACCCGCTGGCCGCAGAGGCGACGGGACCGCATCGACCGTGCCGCGCTCCTGGTTCTGGTCTGCCCGGTTCTGGCCTATGCCGGCTGGATTTCCTCCACGCTGAGTGCAAGTGCCTGGGCGGTGCTGGAATCCTCCCCCACCTATGGCGGGCTGCCGGGCTATTTCCTGCTCAAGACCCTGCTCAGCCTCGTCCTGCTGGTATTGTCTCTTGCCGCCCTGGCGATGGCCGTTCGGCGCGCGCCCTATATCCGGGAGCGGCGCGATGAGCCATGAGCTGCTTCTGCTCCTGTTGGGGCTGATGCTCTTCGGCGCGATCCTCAGCGGCGTTCCGGTCAGCTTCGTATTGCTGGGCGTCCCCTTCCTCATCGCCCTGCTCGGCGCCGCCACAGGCAGCTTCGATCTCGCCTTCATCGATGCCTTCCCGTCACGCGCCTTCGGATTGCTGACCAATCCCGTCTTCGTGGCCGTGCCGCTGTTCGTGCTGATGGGCAGCCTGCTGGAGAAGGCGGATATCGCGCGGCGGATGATGTTCGCCGCGGGGGCCCTGTTCGGCGAACATCGGGGCGGTCTGGCCTATGCCGTCATCATCGTCGGCGCGCTGCTCGCGGCATCGACGGGGGTCATCGGCGCCACGATCTTCATGCTGGGCCTGATCGCCCTTCCCGCCATGCTGAGCGCGAACTACGCGCCGCGGCTCGCCTCCGGCGTGATCTGCGCCTCCGGTTCGCTCGGCCAGATCATCCCCCCGTCGATCCTGCTGATCCTGCTGGCGGACCAGATCTCGGCGGCCTATCAGACGGGACGGCGATCGGTGGGCGACTTCGCGCCGGAACCCGTGTCCGTCGGCGACCTGTTCGCCGCCGCACTGCTGCCCGGATTGCTGCTTGTCGGCCTCTACCTCCTCTACACGTTCATGCTGTCGCGGCTGCGGCCGGAGACATGCCCGCCGATCCGGCAGGAAGGCGCGTCCGGCGCCCACCGCCGCCCCGATGCGCGCCAGATATTCGCGTCCCTCATCCTGCCCCTGGCCCTGATCCTCCTGGTGCTCGGCTCGATCCTCGGCGGCATCGCCACACCGACCGAAAGCGCCGCGCTCGGTGCGGCCGGCGCCCTGGTGATGGTGGCACTGGAGCGCGCGAACCTGCCCGCATGGCGGCGCTACGCCATTCTCGCGGTCCTGCCTGCGGCCTTCCTGCTAATCCTGGTGAAGGCGCTGGGTGGCGCCGGCGCCGGTTCCTGGCAGATGGCCATCGGGCTTGTCGGGCTTGTCGGCCTGCTGGCCGGCGTGATCCTGGCGCTGTGGCAGGAACTGCGCGACGGGGAACTGGCCGAGGTTGCGCGCAGCACCGCCACGATGGTCGCGATGCTGACCCTGATCGTGCTGGGCGCGACGATGCTGTCACTGGTCTTCCGGGGCCTGGGCGGCGACGAGATGGTCGCCAAGCTGCTGACGGGGCTGCCCGGTGGCACGGCCGGGGCCCTGGTTGCGGTGATGGTCGTGATCTTCCTGCTCGGCTTCGTCATCGAATATATCGAGATCATCTTCATCGTCGTGCCGGTCGCGGCGCCGCCCCTGATGGCGGCCGGGGTGGACCCGATCTGGTTTGCCATCCTGATCAGCATGAACCTGCAGATGAGCTTCCTGACGCCGCCCTTCGGCTATGCGCTCTTCTACTTCCGCTCCGTCGCCCCCGCCGCACTGCGGACCGGGGACATCTACGCCTCGGTCCTGCCCTTCATCCTGCTGCAACTGATCGCACTGGGCCTGGTCGCGGCGTTTCCGGCACTCGTCAACTGGCTGCCGGGTGTCGTCTTCCAATGAAGCCAGCACGACAGGGAAAAGGGAGAGCGAATATGTACAGACGCAGGTTCCTTGCCGGCGCGGCGGTGGCCGCGCCGGCCTCGATCGCGGCGCCGGCGCTTCTTCGGGCGCAGGCGGGACATGACTGGAAGCTCGTGACCTCGTTGCCGAAGAACCTGCCCGGCCCGGGCGTCTCGGCCCAGCGCTGGGCGGACAGGATCACCAGCATGTCGGGTGGCGAGCTGAAGATAACCGTCTATGCCGGCGGCGAACTGGTGCCGCCCTTCGGCACACAGGAAGCCGTCGAGAATGGCACGGCGCAGGCCTATCACGGGTCCGGGTCGTGGTTCGCGGGACGCGACATCTCGCATGCCTTCTTCTTTTCCGGACCGTTCGGACTGCTGTTCGACGAGATGCATGCCTGGATGTACTACGGCGGCGGCCAGGATCTGCTCGACGAGTTCACCCATCCGCGCGGTCTTCAGGTCTTTATCGCCGGCGGGTCCGGGGTCCAGACTTTCGGCTGGTTCAAGAAGCCGATCGGGTCGCTGGCGGATCTGCAGGGGCTCAATTTCCGGGTCACCGGCTTCGGCGCCACCGTGCTGAACAAGATCGGCATGAACGCCGTCTCCCTGCCACCGGGGGAGATCTTTCCCGCGCTGCAGTCAGGTGCGCTGGACGGGGCGGAATGGGTCGGGCCGGCCTTCGACCAGGCCTTCGGCTTCCAGAAGATCATGCCCTACATGTATGCGCCGTCGTTCGGTGACATCTATGGCGGCATCGAGTTCGGCATCAATCTCGAGGCGTGGAACGCCCTGTCCGATGACCTGAAGACGATCGTGGTCGCGGCGACAGAGGCGGAGGCCAACCGCTCCTCGGCGGATGCCCTGAACATGAACATCGATGGCCTGGACGCACTGGAGAAGGTAGAGGGGCTGACGATCGGCACCCTGCCCGACGATGTCTGGGCGGCGCTGCGCAAGGCCTCGCATGAGGTGGTCGCCGAGGTGGCAGGCACCAGCCCCTTCGTCGGCCGGCTGGTCGACAGCTATTACGGCTATGTGAAGCGTGCCTCGGGCTACAAGCAGCTCTACGACATGCCGTTCATGGCGGAGCGGGTGAAGTATATCGGCTGATCGCCCGCTGCCGGCCCGGGCGGCAGAACGCCGCCGCCCGGGCCGGTGGAACCGGTGCCGTACCGGTGGCGGCTACCCCGCGTAGCGCTTCAGCAATTGCCGGCCCAGCGCCGACAGATGCACCTGGTCGGGGCCGTCGCCGACCCGGATGTAGCGGGCGGTGACCCAGGCATGGGGCAGGAAGGTGTCCTCGGTGAAGCCCTTGCCGCCATGCACCTGCATGGCGCGGTCGATCACCTCCGTCGCCATCTTGGGCACGATGATCTTGGCGGCGGCGATCAGGTCGCGGGCCTCCTTGTTGCCCTCGCGGTCCATCTTGTCGGCGGCCTTCAGGGTCAGCAGGCGGGCCTGCTCCACCTCGCAGAACGACCGCGCGATATCCTCCCGCAGGGAGCCGTGCTCCGACAGTTTGCGGCCGAAGGCGGAGCGGCTTTCCGCCCGCTGGCACATCAGCTCGATCGCCCGCTGGGCGGCGCCGATGAAGCGCATGCAATGGTGGATCCGCCCCGGCCCCAGGCGGCCCTGCGCGATCTCGAAGCCGCGGCCCTCGCCCAGGATCATGTTCTCCGCGGGCACCCGGACATTGTCGAACAGCACCTCCGGATGACCGCCCGGCCCGCCGCCATAGCCGAAGGTGGTCAGGTTGCGCACCAGGGAGACGCCGGGCGTGTCCTTGGGCACCAGGATCATCGACTGCTGTTTGTGGCGGTCCGGATTGTCGGGGTCGGACTTGCCCATCACGATGGCGATCCGGCAGCGGTCGTTGGAAAAGCCGGAGGAGAACCACTTGCGGCCGTTGATGACGTAGCTATCGCCGTCGCGGGTGATGCGGCACTCGATATTGGTGGCGTCGGAGGAGGCGACCGCCGGCTCCGTCATCGAGAAGCAGGAGCGGATCTCGCCCGCCAGCAGCGGCTCCAGCCACTGCTTCTTCTGGTCGGCTGAGCCGTAGCGCGCCAGCACCTCCATGTTGCCGGTATCGGGGGCGGAGCAGTTGAACACCTCCGACGCCCAGCCGACCCGGCCCATGATCTCCGCCAGGGGCGCATATTCCAGATTGCTCAGGCCGGCACCCAGATCCTCTTCCGGCAGGAACAGGTTCCACAGCCCCTCCGCCTTCGCCTTTGCCTTCAGCTCGTCCATCACCGGCGGCGTCGTCCAGCCGCCGGCGGCCTCGACATGCTCGTGATAATGGGGTTCCAGCGGGTAGACATGGGCCTCCATGAAGGCGGTCACCCGGGCCTGCAGCTCCTTCACCTTGGCGCTGAACTCGAAATCCATCTCTTCCCCCACTTCATCTGTTCGTTCGGGTTGCCGTGTCTGTGCCGGCTTTGCGCCGGCGCTGTCCTCAGGTGTCCGCCCAGGGCTGCAGGGCCGCGCGCAGCTCCGCCAGCCGGATCGGCTTGCGCAGGATGACGGGGGGCCGTTCGCCGGCCAGTTCCCGCAGCACCCCCGCCATCTTCAGGTAGAGCGGGTTGTGCCCGCTGATCAGGATCAGCCCGCCGGCATAGGCGGCCTCATGCAGCCAGCGCGCGACCTCGATGCCGTCCTCGTCCGGCATCACGATGTCGAGCATCACCAGGTCGGGCCGGTGCTCTTCGTAGAGCTGCCGCAGCTTCATCCCGGACTCGGCCAGCCGCACGCCGAAGCCCATGCCTTCCGCGACGGTGGCGACGAAGGCGGCGAAATCCGGCTCGTCGTCGACGATCACCATGTCCGGCCGGCTCATGACCGCTGCGGCCCGTCGAGCAGCGCGCGGACCGCTTCCGCCAGCTCGGCGCGGCGGAACGGCTTGCGCAGCAGCGGCGCATGTTCGTGACGGCTGCCGTTGCGCAGGAAGGCATTGTCGCCATGCCCCGACATGAAGCAGACCGGAAGGCCGGGGCGAAGGTCGGCCACGCGGTCCGCCAGCATCACGCCGTCCATGCCATCCGGCAGGATGATGTCGGTCAGCAGCATGTCGACCTCCGGCACGGATTGCAGATGCGCCAGGGCCTGCGCCGCGCTGGACACGGCGGCAGCCCGGTAGCCCAGGGATTGCAGCGCGGCCTTGGTAAGGTCGCGGACATCCGCATCGTCCTCCACCACCAGGATATGTTCCCTTCCCTGCGGCACGGCGGCCGCCGGTTCCGCCGCTGCGGTCGGTTCGGCGCCTGCGCTGCGGGGCAGGTAGATGCGCACCGCGGTGCCCCGGCCCAGGGTGCTGGCGATCCGCGAATAGCCCTCGGACTGCTTGGCAAAGCCGTAGACCATGCTCAGTCCCAGGCCGGTGCCCTGGCCGACGCCCTTGGTGGTGAAGAACGGGTCGAAGGCCCGGCTGACCGTCTCCGGCGACATGCCGATGCCGGTGTCGGCGACCGTCAGCAGGACATATTCGCCGGCCGGCACCTCGGCTTCGGCAGCCTGGAGCGCATCCAGCACCGTGTTTTCGGTTGCGATCGTCAGGATCCCGCCGTCCGGCATCGCATCCCGCGCATTCAGGACCAGGTTCAGCAGTGCGCTCTGCATCAGCCCGCTGTCCACGACGCAGAGCCACAGGCCGTCATGCGGCCGGATCCGCAGTTCGACACTGCCAGGCGTGGTCCGGCGGACCAGTTCCGACATCTCCTCGACCAGTTCGTTCAGGTCGACGATCGACGGCCGCAGGGTCTGCTTCCTGGCAAAGGCCAGCAGGCTGCGGGTCAGGGTGGCACCGCGGTCGGTGGCGCGCAGGGCGGTCTCGCACTTGCGCTGCAGGGCTGCGGCGGCGGGGCCGGCGATCGCGTCCAACCCTTCCGCGATCAGCTCCAGATTGCCGGATATCACCGCCAGAAGATTGTTGAAGTCGTGCGCGATGCCGCCGGTCAGCTGCCCCACCGCCTCCATCTTCTGCGCCTGGCGCAGGCGGCCTTCGGTTTCCTTGCGATCGGTGACGTCATGGGCGGAGAGGACGATCCCCTCCACCCCCTCGGTGTTCAGGAAGTTGCTGCCGACCATCTCCATCGTCAGCCAGTGCCCGTCCCGGTGCCGGACCCGCAGCTCGGTGTGCTCCTTGGATTCTTCCGACTGGCCGAGGAGCCGCTGCAGCGCGGCCATCGCGGTACCGATATCGTCGGGATGCACGAATTCGGTCCAGGGATGGTCGATCACTTCCGGTCCGGTATGGGCGAGCAGTTCCTCGCCCGCCGGGCTGACGAACTTCAGCCGGCCGTCGATCCCCAGGATCGCGATGATCCCGGGATTGTTCTCCACGATCGCGCGGAACTTCTGCTCGCTGCGCTCCAGGGCGCGCTGCGCTTCGCGCATCCGGGTGATGTCCTGGAAAGTGCCGCGCACCCGCCGTGGCGGGTCGGAGCCATCGCGGACCGGGCGGCCCAGGATGTTGATCTCGATCAGCCGGCCATCCGTCCGGTAGATCCGGTAGGCATAGTCGAACGGCTGGTTGATGCGCCTGGATTTCTCCACCTCCGCCAGCATGCCGTCGACATCGTCGGGATGGATGTTCGCGACCCAGCGGTCCAGGGTGCCGATCTTTTCCTGCGCGCCCGGCCCGAACAGCTCCCATGCCCCCTTCGAGAACTGGATCCTGCCGCTCTCCCTGTCGAGTTCCCAGGCGCCGGAGCGCGACAGCAGCTCGGCTTCCGCCAGCATCGCGTCCCGCCGTTCGAACTCGCTGACATCCTCGACGGAAACCAGGCAGCCGCCGTCCGGCAGCGGCGCCGTCCGGAATCGACAGGCCCATTCGCCGGTCCGCTCGATCCCGAACGCATCGGCCCTGCCGTCCCGCAGCGCCGCGCCGCGCGCCATGAGGAATGCCTGGCGGTCGGCGGCGGGCAGGTCCGCGGCCTGCAGCAGCTCCGCCAGGCAGTCCGGATAGCCGGTGTCCGCCGCGACGGCCTCCGCGCCCCGGCGCAGCAGCTGCACGAAGGCGGCATTCGCGGCGGCAATGGCGCCGTCCGGCGCGATCGCCGCCGCGGGGTGCGGCAGCAGCTCGATCGCCTCCCACCGGGCGGGCCCGACGCGGTCCTGCATCCCGGATCAGGCCTGCCCGTGGTCGCCGGTCAGGCGCCCTCTGCCTCGATCTTCGCCTGCAGGCGCCGCATGCCCTTCAGCCATCGTTCCAGGTCGCTGGTCTTGTAGCTCATCCATGTCTGCGCGATCTCGTCGGTCAGGATCAGGAAGCGCTCCGCCTCCACCGCCTCGGCGACCATCTCCGCGACCTCCTCGGGTTCGCGGATCGGGCCGGCCGCATTGCGGGCGAAGGACGAGCCGGTGTCCCCGAGCATCGGGGTGCGGACCCCCAGCGGTGCCAGGAGAGAGGTGCGGATGCCGCGCTCATGATAGGTGACGGACATCCATTCGGCGAAGCCTACCACCGCATGCTTGGTGACGGCATAGGGCAGGTTGCCGTGGCTGGTCAGGATCCCGGCCATCGATGCGGTATGGATCAGGTAGCCCTCGCCGCGCTCCAGCATGCCGGGCAGAACCGCCCGGGTGGCGTGCAGATGCGCCATCAGGTTGACGTCCCACTGCCGCTGCCAGACATCCAGGTCCGTCGCCAGCGGGTCGCTGCCGCTGGCGATCCCGGCATTGTGGAAGAAGATCCCGATCGGGCCCAACTCGCGTTCCACCCGCGCGACCAGGTCGTCGATCTGGTCCCGGCTGCCGACATCGCAGGCGACCGCCAGGCCGCCGAAGCCGGCCGCCACCTCGCCGGCGGCATCGCCGTTCAGGTCCGCGACGGCGACCCTGGCGCCGCGCGCCGCGAAGCAGCGGGCGCTCGCGGCGCCGATGCCGCTGGCCCCGCCGGTGACGACCGCCACCCTGTCCTTGAAGTCCATCCCGTCATCCTCCCTGTTGTCCGGTCTGCTGGTATCCGCCGCCGCCTTGCGGCAGGTCGGCCCAGAGCCTGCGAATGGCCGCCGCGATGGCGGCGGCCGTTGCCTGGTGGTCGGTCAGCCCGGCGGCGACCAGATTGCCGCGATAGAGCGGCCGGGCCTGCCGAAGGTAGCCCGGATCGGCCGCAAGGCTGCGCGCAGCGGCGACGAAGCCCGTCGGGGACCGGGTGGCCAGGAACGGGGCCCCGGCCGCGGCGGACAGGCAGGCGGCCAGGCGCGCGCAGGGGCGATCGTCGACGCCGTAGCTGATTGTCGGGACGCCCAGCCAGAAGCTGTCGAAGTCGGTCACCATGCCCTGTTCGGGAAAGGGGCCGAGTGCCAGGTCGACATCGGCCACGATCCTGGTGTGGCTTTCCCGGTCGCTGCCGCCCAGCAGGCGGAGCCGGTCGGCGCCGATGCCATGGCTGGCGAAGGCCGCAGCGATGCGGCCCGAGATGCGCGGGTTCTCCAGGAGGAAGGTCTTCATCACCAGCCGCGAGCCGGGCACCGCCAGCAGCACCTCCGCCCACAGGGCGATGACCTCCGGCGTGACCTTCGACAGGCGATGGAAAGCGCCGAAGGTGATGTGGCCGTTCCGGTCCGCCGGCAGCGGGGTGGGGGCGGGATCGGCGGCTTCCGGCTCCACCGTCATGCTGGGCACGGGCAGGCGCAGGACCGGCCCGGCATAGTGGTGCTCGGCCCCGGGCGGGCAATGGGCGCGGTCGGTCAGGATGGCGTCGAAGACGTCGGTACCGGAGGAGACGGCATTGCCCGACCAGGCCAGCTGCAACGGGGCGACACGCTCCGCCAGGACGGCGAAGCTCTGCGGCTGGGCATGGCAGGCCAGGTCGACGATCACGTCCGGCGCGATCGCATGAAGGGCGTTCCGCAGGGCCGTCGCGTCCCCTTCCGGCACCGGCGTGAAGCGGGCACCGGGCCAGCCCGTGCCGTCGGGGGGCAGGCCGTCGCGCAGCCACAGGCAATGCACCTCGAATCCCAGGCCTGCGAGCCGTCGGAACGGGCCCATCATCCGGTTGAAGGAGGTGCCGCGGCCGAACTCGCTGCCGATCAGCGCCAGCCGGGCGGGTGACGGGCCCCGGCAACCGGGTACGGCCGGTGCGGCGCCGCGCAGCTGCCGTCGGCCGACCGGTCGCGCGGATCCCGGCATGATCCGAAACTCGCTGGCGATATAGGCGCCTGACCAGCCCCGGATGCCGTCGGGGTCGAGCGCACGGACCGCCTCGTTGGCGGCCCAGAAGATGTCATGGGCGCCTGCCAGCATGGCGCTGCCGGCCAGGGAGGCGGCATGGCCCAGGCCGCGCTGCGGGTCCAGGGCGATGACCCGGCGGACCCAATGCCAGGCCCCGTGATAGTCGCCACGCGCGCGGTCGACAAAGGCCAGGTTGGTGAGGACCTGCCGGCGCATCTCGGCAGGGGCGATTGCCAGGACCGCCCGCAGCAGGCTGCCGGCTTCCTCCAGGCGCCCCGCCTGGGCCAGTTCCACCGCGATCAGGTTGGCCAGCTGCGGCTGTCCGGCGGCAAGCTCCTGCAGGGCGGGCGACGGCGTGCCGCCGCCGGCGGCGAGCAGGTCGCCGGCCCGCGCCCGGAAGGCGGCAATCGCTTTTGCGGCGGCGTCGCCCTGCGGATTGCCGCCATCGCCGCCGGCTGCCGCCCCGCCGGTCAAGATCGACGGGCCGGGGTCAGGACGCGGCGGTGAAACGTGTACCAGGGGCCGGCGGGTCCTGCGGCGGTCCGGCGAAGCATTGCGCCACCGCCATCCAGCGGGTTGCGGTCTCCCCCGTCACCGAGAGGCGGGTATCGGCGATGTTTCGGGTCTGGGTGACGACCCGGCAGAACTCCACGGCCTCGCCGTCGATCCGGTTGTCGTCGGACGGCTCGTTGAACTCCCAGACCGCGCCCGACGGGGCGGTCAGCTTCAGGAACGGCCGGTCCTCCGGCACCGGTTCGCCGCGATTGGCGAAGGTCCAGCCGAAGGTGTTGTTGCCGATCACCACGACGTTGCGGATCCGGTCGCCTTCCTGACGCTCCACACCAAGCAGGTCGAAGACCTCCTGGCCATGCGCCCAGGTCTCCATCAGGCGGGCGGTGATGCTGGAGCGCACGCTCATGTCCGGCCCGGCCCATTTCAGCCGCTTCTTCGGGTCGGCGGCATGGAAGTTCGGCACCATGCCCGTGTAGTAGTCGTGCCAGAGCTTCAGCAGCGCCCGGCCCTTCACGCCGCCCAGCTGCTTGTCGGTGTAGGAACGCATCGTCTCGCCGGCCTTCGTGGCGGCCTGGAAGTCGCCCAGCAGCTTCACGATCCCGGCCTCGTCGTTCAGCGACAGATCGGCGGCATAGTTGAAGTAGTGCAGGTGCTGCAGGACGTCGTTGATCGTCCAGCCCTTGAACTGGGTGCTGCGCTCGAAAGCGGCATCGTCCAGCGGCGCCAGCAGCGCATGCAGCGCGTCGCTCTCTTCCTTGAAATCCGCGGCCTGCTCCAGCATCTCCCGTTCCCTTCGTTCTTGGCGTTCTTCTCATTCGTGCTGGCTGGATCGTCGCTCCCGGGCTTGACCCGTCCACGGGCTTCGCCCGCGAACCCACTCCGCCAGCGGCGCGGCACGTCAATGGCGCCGGAATGGGTCCTCGGGTCAAGCCCGAGGATGATGCCGTTGGCGGGCGGGACCTAAGCCCCTACCGCCTTTGCCAGGCGTTCGTAGGCAGTGACGAAATCCTCGCGGAACGCCTGCACCACCTGGCGGGCGGTCAGGCTCTCGTTCATCAGGCCCACCCCCTGCCCGACCCAGTAGGTGGCCAGTTCCTGCGCGCCCTTGTGGCCGCCTTCGGACAGCTTGTCGATACGCTTCAGCGCCGGCTCGGAGATCAGCGATTGCAGCGGCATGGCCAGCGGCTCCGGCGCGCCCTCGGCTTCCCACGCATCGGTCCAGGGCGTGCGCAGCTGGCGGGAGGGCTTGCCGGTGCGGCTGCGGGCGCGGACGGTGTCGGACGAGCCCGCCGCCAGCATCTTCTGCTTCACGACCGGGTTGGTCTCGGCCTCCGCGGTGGTCAGCCAGACCGAGCCGGTCCAGGCGCCGGCGGCGCCCATCGCCATGCAGGCGGCCATCTGCCGGCCGGTGACGATGCCGCCGGCGGCCAGCACCGGCGGGCCGTTCTGCGCCGCCACCGCCTCGCAGATCTCCGGCACCAGCACCATGGTGGAGACGCTGCCGCAATGGCCGCCGGCCTCGCCGCCGGCGGCGATCAGGATGTCGACCCCGGCCTGCATCTGGCGCAGGGCGTGCGACTTCGCGCCCACCAGGGCGGCGACGGCAACCCCCTTGGCCTTGCCCATCTCGATCATCGGCTGCGGCGGGATGCCCAGCGCATTGGCGATCAGCTTGATCGGGTGGGCGAAGGCGACGTCGAGCATCGCTCTTGTGCCTTCCGGCGTGATGTTGCGGTTGAAGCCGAGCATCTCGCGCCGGGTGGCGTCGTCGACGCCCGCCAGGTCGACATCGCGGCCACGCAGCAGGTCGGCGACGAAGTCCTTGTGCTCTTGCGGCAGCGCTGCCAGCACGGCGTCTTCCGACAGCGCCTCGCCCTTGCCCGCGAACTTGTTGGGCACGATCAGGTCCAGGCCGTAGGGCTTGCCGTCGACATGCGCGTCGATCCAGGACAGCTCCGTTTCCAGCTGTTCGGTGGACAGGCCGGCGGCACCCAGCACGCCGAAGCCGCCGGCCTTGCTGACCTCGGCGACCACGTCGCGGCAATGGCTGAAGGCGAGCAGCGGGAAGTCGATCCCCAGCATGTCGCAGATCCGGCTGTCCATTTCGCGTTCCTCCTCCTGTGGCGGGCTCAGGCCGCCTCGATCTCGATCAGCAGTTCGTCGGCGGCGACCTGCGCGCCGGCCGCGGCCAGCACCTCCTGCACAATGCCGTCCACCTGGGCCAGGATCTCGTGCTGCATCTTCATCGCCTCCAGCACGGCCAGCCGGGTGCCGGCCGACACCTGGTCGCCGGGCTTCACCAGCACCTCGATCAGCGCGCCGTGCATCGGCGCCGTTACACGCCCGCCGCCGGCGGCATCCGCGGCGGCGGCCGCGAAGGCCAGGCGGTTGCGGAAGCGGAAGGAACGTCCTTCCAGCGACAGCTCCACCCGGCCGGGAGCGGGGTGGTGGACATTGACATCCTGCCGGTCGCCGTCCACGGACAGCCGGGCCCGGTGCCCGTCCACCGCCGCCACCTCGATGCGCAGCTCGGCCCCGTCGGTCCCGTCCTGGCGGACGGCGTAGCCGTCGCGTCCCAGCGGCCGCACCAGCAGGTCGATGGGCTCGACTTCTGCCGTGCCCTCCGTCTCGTAGACGTAGCGGGTGGACAGGCTGCCGCCGCTGGCCCAGTCCAGCAGCGCGGGCGTCACCGCCAGGCTGCGCGCCATCGCCGCGTCGCGTTCGGCGCGGAACTGCAGGACCGCGGCGATGGCGGCCTCCCGCAGGGTCGGGGGCGCTTCCGTGTAGCCGGCTTCGCCGAAGGCTTCCGCGATGAAGGCCGTGGTCGCCGCGCCGCGGGCGAAGGCGGGCTCCTCCAGGATGCGGATCAGGAAGGCCCTGTTGCTGGTGGCGCCGAACAGGATTGTGTCCTTCAGCGACCGCAGCAGGCGCCGCCGCGCGGTCTCCCGGTCGGGCCCCCAGGCGATCAGCTTCGCCAGCATCGGGTCGTAGTAGGGCGGGATGTCGGTGCCGGTCTCGATGCCGGCATCGGTGCGCAGCCCCTCGCCGGCGGCGGCCTGCCAGAACGCCACCCGGCCGGTGGCGGGCAGGAAGTCCTGTGCCGGATCCTCCGCATAGAGGCGGACCTCGATGGCATGGCCGCGCAGGGCGACCTGATCCTGGCTCAGGCCGAGGGGCTCGCCGGCGGCGACCCGGATCTGCAGCGCCACCAGGTCCAGGCCGGTGACCATCTCGGTCACCGGATGCTCGACCTGCAGGCGGGTGTTCATCTCCAGGAAGTAGAAGGCGCCATCCTCGCCCAGCAGGAATTCCACCGTGCCGGCGCCGCGATAGTCGATGCTGCGGGCTGCCTCCACCGCCGCCGCGCCCATGGCGTCGCGCAGGTCCGGGGTCATGACGGGGCAGGGGGCCTCTTCCACCACCTTCTGGTGCCGCCGCTGCACCGAACAGTCGCGTTCGCCCAGATGCAGCACGGTGCCATGGCCGTCGGCAAAGACCTGCAGCTCGACATGGCGGGGGCGCAGGATCGCCTTTTCCAGGATCAGCTCGCCGGAGCCGAAGGCGTTCTGCGCCTCCGACCGGGCGCTGCGCAGCGCATTGGGCAGGTCGCCTGCGTCATGGACCAGGCGCATGCCGCGGCCGCCGCCGCCGGCCGCCGCCTTCACCATCAGCGGGAAGCCGATCCGCTCCGCCTCCGCGGCCAGGGTGGCATCGTCCTGGGCCTCACCCTGATAGCCGGGCACGCAGGGTACGCCGGCCTCGATCATGCGGCGCTTGGCGGCCGCCTTGTTGCCCATCAGCTCGATGGCGTCGGCACCGGGGCCGATGAAGACCAGGCCGGCATCGGCGCAGGCGCGGGCGAAGGCCGCGTTTTCCGCCAGGAAGCCATAGCCGGGATGCACCGCGCCGGCGCCGGTCTCGGCTGCGGCGGCAACGATCCGGTCGATGGCCAGATAGGATTGCGGCGCCGGCGCCGGGCCGATGCAGACCGCATGGTCGGCCAGCGCCACATGGGGGGCGCCGGCATCGGCCTCGGAATGGACGGCGATCGTGCGATAGCCCAGCGCACGGGCGGAGCGGATCACCCGCACCGCGATCTCGCCGCGATTGGCGACGAGGATGCTGTCGAAAGCGGTCATGCTGCCGTGGCCCTTCAGGACGCGCCGCCGGTCCAGGCCGGCTTGCGCTTTTCCAGGAAAGAGGCGATGCCCTCGCGGCCTTCCTCGCCCAGCATGCAGCGGGCGAAGCCGTCGGCGGCGAAGTCGAGCATCGCCGGCCGGTCCAGGTGGCGGGTGGCCAGCAGGATCTCCTTGGTGACGGCATTGGCGCCGGGGGCGCAGCGCATCACCTGTTTCCGGACCTCCGCCTCGACCGCCTCCAGGCCGGCGGCATCCTCGACGACATGGTCGGCCAGGCCCAGCCGGCCGGCCTCCGCGCCGTCGAAGCGCGACGCCGTCAGCATCAGCCGGCGCGCGGTCCGCAGGCCCAGCCGCTGTGCGACGAAGGGCGCGATCTGTGCCGGCGGGATGCCCAGGGTGGTCTCGGTCAGGGCGAATTTGGCGTCCGACGTCACGGCGACCACGTCGCCGGTGCAGACCATGCCCAGCCCGCCGGCCATCGCCGCGCCCTCCACCAGGATCACCACGACCTGCGGCATCTCGTTGATCAGGTCGAACATCTCGCCGCCGGCGCGGCTGGAGGCGGCGACATCGTCATGGTCCTGTCCGCCGCCCTGGTAGTTCGCCTTGAAACCCTTCAGGTCGCCGCCGGCGCAGAAGGTGCCGCCCTTGCCGCGCAGGGTGATGCCGCGGATGCCGCGGTCGCCGCGCACCGCCTTCAGCACCGCGACCAGCTCCGTCGTCAGTTCCTGCGACAGCGCGTTGCGCGCCTCCGGCCGGTTGAACCAGATCGTCAGCCAGGCGCCGTCGCGCTCCAGCAGCAGGGTTTCGGTCTTCGGCAGGTCCGTCATGGTCTAAGCCCCCCTTACATCCGTGCCACGCCGAAGGCGTTGGGATGCAGGCGCCGGTTGCGCCCCTCCCAGCAGGTCTCCAGCGCGAAGCCCAGCACCCGGCGCGTGTCGCGCGGGTCGATGATCCCCTGGTCCAGCATGCGGCCGGACGTGTAGAAGGCGTCCGACTGGCTGTCGAAATGGGCGATCAGCCGGTCCTTCTGCTTGGCCAGGGCCGCCTCGTCGACCGGCTGGCCGCGCCGGGCCGCGCCGCCGCGGGCGACCTGGTCCATGGTCAGCGCCGCCTGCTCGCCGCCCATCACGCCGGTCAGCGCGTTGGGCCAGGTGAACAGGAAGTCGGGGTCGTAGCCGTAGCCCGCCATGCCGTAATTTCCGGCACCGAAGCTGGCACCGATATAGAGGGTGATCTTCGGCACCCGGACGTTCGATACCGCCTGGATCATCTTCGCGCCGTGCTTGATCATGCCGGCCTGTTCGTAGGCGCGGCCGACCATGTAGCCGGTGGTGTTGCTGAGGAAGATGATCGGCAGTTCCGCCTGGTCGCAGAGCTGGAAGAACTGCGCCGCCTTGGTGGCGCCGGCCGGATCGATCGGGCCGTTATTGCCGACGATGCCGCAGGCCTGGCCGTAGATCGACCCCTGCAGGCAGATGGTCGAGACACCGTAGCGCGGCTTGAAATCCTCGAAGGCGGAGCCGTCCAGGAAGCGCGCCGCCAGCTCCCGCACGTCGTAGGGCCGGCGATAGTCGATCGGCACCAGCCCGGCGATCTCGTCCGGATCGTAGAGCGGCTCGGCGAAAGGCCGGCGCTGCGGCGGCACGCAGCCCTTGTTCCAGTCCAGCCCGGCCAGCACCCGCCGGGCGATCAGCAGCGCCTCCGCATCGTCCTCGGCGGAATATTCCACCAGGCCGGAGGTGGTGGCATGCATGTCGGTGCCGGCCAGTTCCTCCTCGTCGGAGACCTCGCCGGTGGCGGCCCGCACCAGCGCCGCGCCGCCGAGCGAGGCGCGGCCGCGGCCGCGCACGCTGACCACATAGTCGCTCATGCCCGGCATGTAGGCGCCGCCGGCGGTCGCCGGCCCGTGCAGCACGGCAACGGTCGGGATGCCCAGCGCGCTGAGCCGGGCCAGGCGGTAGAAGATGCCGCCGCCGACCGCCCATTGCGCCACCTCGTACTGCATCAGGTTGGCGCCGGCGCTTTCCACCAGATGGACGAAGGGCAGCTTGTGCCGGATCGCCACGTCCAGGCAGCAGCGCAGCTTGTCGCCGGACATCTTGGTCGAGGCGCCGGCATTGATGCCGCTGTCGTCGACATAGACCAGGCAGCGCAGGCCGCTGACGAAGCCGATGCCGGCCAGTGCGCTGGCACCGGGGATCGACTTCTCGCGGTCGTCGGTGTCGACGCAGAAATCCGCCAGGCCGTAGAGCTCCAGGAATGGCATGCCGGGGTCCAGCAGCCGCAGCAGCCGCTCCCGCGGGGTCAGCTGGCCGCGTTCCTCGAAGCGCGGGCGGCGCTTTTCCGACAGCGCCTCGGCGCGGGCCTTCAGGCGCTGCACCTCGTCGATCAGGGCCAGCATGTCCTGGCGATTGGCGGCATAGCTGTCGCCGGCGGTGGCGAGACGGGAGGCGAAGGCGGTCATCAGGCGGCCTCCGCCTGCGCGGCCCGCGCCATTTCGCGCGGCACCGCGATGGCCTGCGCCAGCAGCACCTGGGCATAGCCCTTGCCCTGCGCGTCGTTGCGCAGGCTGGCGACGCCGCCGCCGCCCAGCACCTCGTGCATCAGGATGTTCATCGCATGCGGTCCGGGCATCAGGAAGCGCTCCGCCCGTCCTTTCAGGAAATGGCCGAAGCAGGCGGCGATCCGGTCTTCGGTCAGCGCCGCCCAGATATAGGGCAGGTAGTCCGGCTGCCGGGCGATGATGCCGACATTGGCCTTGTCGCCCTTGTCGCCGCTGCGGCCCCAGGCCAGCGCGATCAGCGGCACCTCGACCATGTCGGCCCCCGCCGCCGGTGGAGCCGGCGGTTCGGGTCGCACGATCGCGGAAGGGTCGAAGCTCTCGGTCTTCGCCGGCGCGAAGCCGATGTCCCGGCCGTCCAGCTCGATGGCGACGGGCACGTCGGTCTTCGGCTGCAGGAAGGAGAACAGCCGCACCACGGGGGAGGGCTTCGACCGGCCGCCGCCGGAAAAGCCGGACAGGCCGGGCGGGCTGGCCAGGCCGATGCCGGTGGCTTCCCGCAGCAGGATGCCGATGCCGGCCTGCTCGGGATGCTTGGCGGCGAGCTTCAGCACCACCTCGCGCGGGGCCTCGATCCGCCGGCCGCTGCCGAACTGGCTTTCCGCGCCCAGCACCTCGACATCGGTCTCGCTGAACGCGCCCAGGTTGGAGGCGCGCAGTGCCGCTTCCGCCCGGCGCAGCGCGCCTTCGGCGAAGCCTTTCGCCTTCCGGTCGGCATCCACGCCGTAGAAGCTGAAATAGCTGCCGCCCCGCCAGCCGTCCATGTAGGTGGCGCTGACCTTGTAGCTGTCCGGTGCCGGATAGCCGCGGGCGCCGGAGACCCGAACCCGGTCGGGGCCGGCCTGGTCGATCCGCACCTCGGAGAAGTCGCAGACCACGTCGGGCACGATATAGGCCTGCGGGTCGCCGATCTCGTAGAGCATCTGCTCCGACACCGTGCCGACACTGACCAGCCCGCCGGTGCCGTCCGGCTTCACCACGTCGAAGCTGCCGTCGGCGCGGATCTCGCCGATCGGGTAGCCGATGCGGTCGATGCTCTCCACCACCTTCTCCCAGTCGGTGAAGTTGCCGCCGGTCGCCTGCGGGCCGCATTCCAGCAGGTGGCCGGCCAGGGTGCCGCCGGCCAGCCGGTCCCAGTCCTCCGGCGCCCAGCCGAATTCATGGATGCAGGCGCCCAGGGTGACGGCGCTGTCCACGCAGCGGCCGGTGATGACGATGTCGGCCCCCTCCGCCAGGGCCGCCGCGATCGGGAAGGCGCCGAGATAGGCGTTGATGCTGGCCAGCCGCGCCGGGTCGGGGAAGTCGGCGCCGGAGAACATCTCCTTCGCCTGCAGCGCATCCCTGGCGTCCATCAGGTCGTCGCCCAGCACCACGGCGACCTTCAGGTCCAGCCCGGCCTGTTCGATCAGGGCGCGCGCCGCCGCGCCGCAGGCGCGCGGATTCACCCCGCCGGCATTGGAGATCAGCTTCACCCCCTGGCGCGCGATCTCGGCCAGGTTCTGCTTCAGCACGACGGAGACGAAGTCGCGGGCATAGCCGGCCTCCGGGTCCTTCGCCCGGGCGCGGGCCATGATCGACATCGTGATCTCGGCCAGATAGTCGTAGACGATGTAGTCCAGGCCGCCGGCCTGCAGGAACTGCGGCGTGGCCATGGCGCTTTCGCCCCAATAGCCGCTGGCGCCGCCGACCCGGATGATTTTCTCGCTCACGGTTGTTTCCTCAGCCTCGATCTGATCTCGGTCCGGTCGCTCACTCGGTTCCGGGCAGGCGGTAGTCCGCGAACTGGTCCCGCAGCTTCAGCTTCCAGATCTTGCCCGTGCCGGTATGCGGCAGGGTGTCGACGAATTCCACCGCGTCGGGCAGCCACCAGGTGGCGACCTTCTCGCGCAGGAAGTCGAGCACCGCCTCCGCGCCGATCGTGCTGCCGGGCATCCGGGTCACGATCAGCAGCGGGCGCTCCTGCCATTTCGGATGCTCCACCGCGATCACCGCTGCCTCGGCGATCTCCGGATGGCCCATGGCGGCGTTCTCCAGTTCCACGGAACTGATCCATTCGCCGCCGGACTTGATGACGTCCTTGGACCGGTCCGCCAGTTCGACATTGCCGTTGGGATGCAGGATCGCCACGTCGCCGGTATGCAGCCAGCCGTCCACCACGCCGGTGGCGCCGTCCAGACCGGCCTCCCGTTTCAGATAGCCGCCGGCAACGGTGGGCCCGCGCACCAGCAGGTGGCCGCGCGCGGTGCCGTCGGCCGGCAGGTCCTTGCCCGCGTCGTCGATGATGCGGAAGCGGCTGCCGAAGGCACGGCGGCCGCCATACTGGTAGAGGTCCAGCTTCTCCTCGTCGCTCAGATCGGCGCTGCCGCGCGGGCCGCTGGAATGGGGCAGGGAGAACTTGGTCGAGGACAGCGCCTCGGTCATGCCCCAGCCCTGCATCGGCTCCACCCCGTACTCGGTCAGCAGGGCCCTTTGCAGCGCCCGCGGCGGCTTCGAGCCGCTCATCACCGTGGCGCGCAGATGGCTGAACCGCTTGCCGGTGGCCCGCATGTGGTTCAGCAGGATCATCCAGATCGTCGGCACGCCGTAGCAGAGGGTGACGGCCTCGCCCTCCATCAGCTCGTACAGCTTCTCCGGCTCGTAGTCGCGGCCGGGCAGGACCAGCTTGAAGCCCATCATCGGCGCGGAATAGGGGGTCTGCCAGCCATTGCCGTGGAACAGCGGCGCCATCGGCATCACCACTTCCGGCACGCCGTTGCGATAGCCGGAGATGGTGTCGCCGATCATCTGCATCATCGCCGTCAGGGTGGCGGAGCGATGGCTGTAGACGACACCTTTCGGATCGCCGGTGGTGCCGGAGGTGTAGCAGATCGTCGAGGCGCGGCTCTCCTCGAACTCCGGCCAGTCATAGACGCCGTCCTCGGCGGCCAGCAGGGCCTCGTAGAATTCGACGCGGGGCAGGTCCAGCCCTTCCGGCAGTTCCTCCGCCGTGCCCAGGAAGATGTAGCCGCGCACGGTGGCCAGCTGCGGGGCCAGGGTGCGCACCAGCTCGGCCGTCGCCGCGTCGAAGGCCAGCCAGGCATCCTCGGCATGGTTGATGATGTAGACCAGCTGCTCCGGGAACAGGCGCGGGTTGATGGTGTGCAGCACCGCGCCCATACCGGGCGCGCCGTAGAACATCTCGAAGCAGGCGCGGGTGTTCCAGCACAGCGCGCCCAGCCGCTCGCCCGCGCCCAGGCCCAGCCTTGTCAGCGCCTGCGCCAGCTGCTTCGTCCGCCGCTGCGCATCGCGATAGGTGTAGCGCCGGATCGAGCCGTCGATTTCGCGGCTGACCACCTCGCGCTCGCCATGGCATTCCGCGGCATGGTCGATCATGGCCGACACCAGCAGCGGCACGTCCATCATCAGGCCCTGCATCGCGTTCTCCTCCCCCGCTTCTTCCGGCTTTCGTCTTGCCGCCACTATCCGCCGGCGGCAGGCGGCGCGCCAGCGCGGCGGAAGCCCGTTGCGGGGCTCCCGCCTGCCGCCGGCGCCGCGATCAGTTCGACGCGGTGCCGCTGACGTCGATGATCTCGCCGAACCGTTCCCAGGCCTCGCCGTTGAAGCGGATCAGCTGCATCTGCTCGATCGGGAAATGGTCGGTCGGGCTGGTCTTCACCTTGATCCCCGGCAGCAGCATCGGCGGCTCGAAGTCGAGGTCCTCGGCCTGTTTCAGCATGTTCTCCCGGGTCAGGGTGTCGCCCATTTTCTCCAGGATGTGGATCAGGGCGTGGCAGGTCGACCAGGCATAGACGTTCAGCTTGTCCAGCTTGTCGCCCTTGAAGTCGTTCTCCATGAAGTCGAGCCAGGCCTTGAAGTCCTCGTCGTCCTGCCATTCCGGATCGGTCGGATCCTTCAGGTAGTCGGCGGAGATGATGTCGACCGACTTGTCCAGGCCGGCCGGCTTCAGCACCGCGCCGATGGAGTTGGAGGTGTTGTTCAGGAAGTGCATCGGCTGCCAGCCGATATCCGCCATCTTGCGGATCGACTGCGCGGCGAACTTCGCCGTGGTGATGTTGAGGAAGGTGTCGGCGCCGCTATTGGCCAGGTTGATGATCTGCGAATCCACCGTCGGGTCGGTCGACTCGTAGGTCTCCTCCGCGACGATCAGGTCGGTCTTGTCGCCCAGCCCTTCCTTGAAGCCGGTCAGGTAGTCCTTGCCGAAATCGTCGTTCTGGTAGAGCACCGCGATTTTCGCGCCGGGATAGTTGGCGGCGACGTACTTGCCGTAGATCTGCCCTTCGGTCCGGTAGGCCGGCTGGTAGCCCATGGTCCAGGGATAGTTCTCGTAATCGCCCCACATCGACCCGCCGGAGGCAATCAGCAGCTGCGGCACCTTCTTCTGGTTCAGGTATTTCCGGACCGAGAAGGAGGTCGGCGTGCCCAGGCTCTGCACCACGCCCAGCACCTTCTCTCGCTCCACCAGCTTGCGGGTCTGTTCCACCGTCTTGGGCGGGCTGTAGCCGTCGTCCAGGCTGATATAGCGGACCTTGCGGCCGTTCACGCCGCCTTCTTCGTTCTTCTTGTCCAGGCAGACGGCGACCAGCTTGCCGATCGTGCCGTAGGCGGAGACCGGCCCGCTATAGGGCATCGTGTTGCCGATCAGGATCTCCGTGTCCGAGGCGCCGGGTCCGTATTCCGCGGCCTGCGCGCCGCTCCAGGCGAAGATGGCCGCCGCAACCGCGACACCGGTCGTTCCGGGCTTGCCCAATCTCATCGTTCCGTTCCTCCCGTCTGGTCCTGCGCCGGCCCTTCCGGTCCGGGCACGGCATGCCGCCATCCGGCGGATGGCGGACGGCAGGATCTATGGCGGGTTCCGGGCGCCCTGACTTGCGTCAACTGGCTACGCGGCCGGCAGCGCGTTTGCACAAGCCGGGCGCCCTCCGCTACAGGCCATGCGACCGATTGGGGGGAGGCATGCGATGGACGATCCGACACCCGGCCCGGCGACAGCCGGTGCCCGTGCCGCCCTGCCGGCGGCGTTCCGCCTGGACGGCCAGGTCGCCCTGGTCACCGGCTCCAGCCAGGGGATCGGCGCCGCCACGGCGCGGGTGCTGGCACAGGCCGGCGCCCATGTGGTGATCTCCAGCCGCAAGGCGGAGGCCTGCGAATCGGTTGCCGCGTCCCTGCGCGACGAGGGTCTGAAGGCGGAGGCCCGCGCCTGCCATGTCGGCCGGCTGGCCGATATCGAGGCGATGGAGGAACATCTCCGTCGCACCCATGGCGGTCTGGACATCCTGGTCAACAATGCGGTGCTGAGCCCCTGGCGCAGCATTGCCGACACCGATCCCGGGCTGTTCGCCAAGGCGGTGGAGGTCAACCTGCAGGGCCACTGGTTCCTGTCGACCGCCGCCGTCCGGCTGATGAAGCCGCGCGGCGGCGGCAGCATCGTCAACATCTCCTCCGTGGCGGCCATGCATCCGCAGACCATGCTGGCGCTCTACGGCACCCTGAAATCGGCGCTTACCGGCATGAGCCGCAGCTTCGCCCTGGAGCATGGGCCCGACGGCATCCGCGCCAATACCCTCCTGCCGGGCCTGATCCAGACCAGCCTGGCCGATGCCTTCGATGCCGAAACCCAGGCGCGGATCGAAGGCCGGACCCCGCTGGGGCGCCTCGGCCTGCCGGAGGAGATCGGCCATGCCGTGCTCTACCTGTCGTCGCCGGCCGGCGCCTTCGTGACCGGGGCGAGTCTGGTGGTGGACGGGGGGCTGTCCCTCTCCCTGTTCTGAAGACTTTGCCGGAGGGCTTCAGGCGGCAGGGCAGTGGGCGCCCGGCACGATCCGCAGCTGGCGCGAGCCGCGGAAGATCGAACTCGGCGTCAGGCCGTAGATGCGGCGGATCGAATGGCTGAAATGGGTGGAATCCGGATAGCCCAGGTCCATGGCGACATGGGTCAGGTTGTCGGGTCCGTTGACATGGGGCATCAACGCCCGGGCACGCTTCCACATGCGGACCGACCGGAACCGCAGGCCGGTCTCCTGGCTGAACAGGTGCAGGTAGCGCGATTTCGACAGGCCTGCCTCGCGCGCGCAATCCTCCGCCGTCACGGTCGCGGCGGGCACGTCGTGTACCAGGCGGCGGATGGTCCGTTCGATCCGTTCGTCCAGCGGCCGGGGGGCCAGGGGCCGGCCCAGGAAAAGCCGGTCGAAATCCGCGCTGGCAAAGCCGCTGCAATCCGCCGTGCCGGCCAGGGCCGCCTTGGCGGCGTCGATCCTGGCATAGATGTCGGCCGCCCCGGATGCCGTCCCTATCCGCGCCTCCAGGTCCCGGATCTGGTCATCGGCGACGCTCTCCGGCTCGATCATCAGCACGCTGATCAGGTCGCTGGCGCTGGTGACCCGGTGGGCAAGATAGGGGCGCACGGTGGCGATGCGCCGCTGCTGCGCCGGTCCGCCGGCGATGGAAAGGCCGAAACTGCCGACCGGCGAGGCATAGATCACGAAGGCGCCGGGGGCGCGCAGGCGGCAGGCCCGACCCAGGAGGCCGTTGTAGAACAGCCGCTCGTGGCCGATCAGCATCACGTTCGGATTGTCCTCGCCCAGCATCCTCACCTGGCTCTCCTCCCTCGGTGGCGCCGCCGCTACATGCATCCGCTGCCGCTATTGAAGACGTACTCAGTTTAAGTGAGTCAAGAAACACCGACCGGCAAGGACCGGGCGACAGCCGGCAAGCCTTGCAGCACAAGGGTTTTTGCTGCAGCGCAGCATGATCGGTCGGTTCAGGAATGATCTTGACTCATTTTAACTGAGTTTGTTTCATTCATCTGCGGAGTGCGGTGCCGGTTGCTCCGGTCGGTCGGTTGCCCCTGGAACCCGACACCGGGGGGCGGCCGGCTGCCTTCGCCAAACACCACGACAGGGCCGGCCCCTGGCGCCGCGGCGATGCGCCGGCGCGGACGGCCGTCACCTGGCGGATTTGCCTCGGAACTGTCGCGGCGCAGGCCGCATGCGTCGCCAATTCGAAACGGGAGGGAACCATCATGAAGCTCACGAAGCTGCTGGCAGCGTCGGCCCTGGGCCTTGGCCTCGGCCTGACCGCAATGGCCGCGCAGGCCGATACGCTGAAGGTCGCTGTCGGCTTTCCGCCGGGCAGCGCCTCGGCCATCGGGATGGAGAATTTCGCCAAGTATATCGAGGCCAACAGCGACCTGAAGGTGAAGGTCTTTCCGCTGTCGCTGCTGAACCTGAAGGAGACGCCGCCGGGCCTGCGCGACGGCATTGCCGATATCGGCTACGTGCTGACCCCCTACTATCCGGCGGAATATGCAGAGACCAACCTGGGCGCCAACCTGTCGATGCTGGTCACCACCGGCGAGCAGGTTCCGGCGCCGGGCGCGGCGATGGCCGGCGCGATGCTGGAATATGTGATGCTGAACTGCCCCGACTGCCTGGCGGAGCACAAGCGGCAGAACCAGGTCTATCTGGGCGGCGCCGCCAGCACCGACTATGTCCTGCTCTGCACCAACCCGATCCGCACCCTGGACGACGTGAAGGGCAAGAAGATCCGCTCCGGCGCCGCCAATTTCGGCCGCTGGGCGGAGCATTTCGGCGCCACCAAGGTGTCCATCCCCGGCAACGACATCTATGAGGCGATGTCGCAGGGCGTCATCGACTGCGCGATGATCTCCGCGCCGGAGCTGACCAACCTGCAGCTGATGGACGTGACCAAGGACATCACCCTGCGGGTGCCCGGCGGGGTGTTCGCCGGTTCCGGCACCTCCAACGTCAACCGCGACACCTGGATGGAGCTGACGCCGGACCAGCGCAAGGTGATGTTCGAGGCGGCGGCGCGCCTGCTGGCCGATATCAGCCTGGACTACAACGACCTGGCGAAGAAGAACATCGCCGACGCGAAGGCCAAGGGCATCGAGGTGATCGAGCCGCCCGCCGACATGCTGGCCGCGTCGGAAGCCTTCGTGAAGGGCGACATGGACGTGATCGCCGAGCAGTTCACCTCCGCCTACGGGCTGGAGAACGTGCCGGCGAAGATCGACACGATCTCCGCGCTGGTCGAGAAGTGGAAGGGCCTGACCAAGGACGGCCCGGTCACCGAGGACCGCGAGGCGCTGGCGAAGCTGTACTGGGACCAGGTCTTCTCCAAGGTGGACCCGGGGACCTACGCGACGGACTGATCCCGACACCGACCCGTACGGGGCGCGATACGGGGCCGGATGCATCCGGCCCCGTATCCGCCGCCCGGCTTTCGCCCTGACAGGGGCCCCGCGATGACATTCCTCTCCCGCCTGCTGGGCCGGCTGATCGACGCCTCGACGATCGTCGGCGCGATTGCCGTCGCGCTGATGATGCTGCAGATCACCGCCGACGTGATCGGCAAGTTCGTCTTCCTGGCGCCGGTGCCGGCCACCATCACCCTGGTCTCCAACTACTACATGGTGGTGGTCGCCTTCCTGCCGCTGGCCTTCTGCGAGCGCGGCAACGGCCATATCAGCGTCGAGGTGCTGACAGAGCTGATGCCGATGCGGGCGCAGCATCACCTGGGCGCCTTCGCCACCCTGCTGTCGGCGATCATCTTCGCCCTGCTGACCTGGCGCGGCTGGCTCGACGCGGTGAAGAAGCAGGATATCGGCGCCTTCATCATGGAGCAGGGGACAAAGGTGCTGATCTGGCCGTCGCACTACCTGCTGCCGATCGGCACCGGGCTGATGGTGCTGGTGCTGGTGTTCAAGCTGGCGCGCTATCTGCGCGGCGGCGCGGACGCCGCCACCACGACCCGGTTCTGAGCCCATGTCGGACGTCCAGATCGGTTTCGCCGGCATCGCCCTGCTGCTCGCCCTGATCGCGCTGCGCGTGCCGATCGCGGTGTCGCTGATCGGCGTCTCCTTCGGCGGCATCTGGCTGCTGGTGGGGGAACGCGCCGCCTGGGGAATCCTTGGTGTGATCCCCTACGAGTTCGCGGCCACCTGGCAGCTCAGCTCCGTGCCCATGTTCCTGCTGATGGGCTTCTTCTGCTTCCATGCCGGGCTGACCAAGGGGCTGTTCGACGCCGCGCGGATGTGGCTGTCGCGCCTGCCCGGCGGGCTGGCGATCGCCACCGTGTTCGGCGCCGCCGGCTTCGCCGCCGTGACCGGCTCCTCGGTCGCCTGTGCCGCCGCCATGGGCCGCATCGCCGTGCCGGAGATGATGCGCCACCGTTACGCGCCCAGCCTGGCCACCGGCACGGTGGCGGCCGCCGGCACGATCGGCGCGCTGATCCCGCCCTCCCTGCTGATGATCCTCTACGGCATCATCGCGCAGGTGCCGATCAGCTCGCTGTTCCTCGGCGGTGTCGGTGCCGGCCTGTTGACCCTTGTCGGCTATATCGTGGTGATCGTTGTCCGCGCGAAGATGGTGCCGGAGCTGGCGCCGCCGATCCACGAGCATGTCGGCTGGTCGGAACGGCTCTGGGCCCTGCGGGAGACCTGGCCGGTCCTGCTGCTGATGGCCGGCGTCTTCGGCGGCCTGTTCTCCGGCGCATTCACGCCGACGGAAGCCGGCGCGGTCGGTGCCTCCCTGGCCCTGGTGATCGCGGCCTTGAAGCGGGCGCTGACCTGGCAGAGCTTCAAGAACGCGCTGGTGGAGACGCTGCTGACCTCCGCCGCCCTGTTCATCATCGCCATCGGCGCCAGCCTGCTGACCCGCTTCCTGGCGTTCAGCGGCGCCGGCGACTACCTGTCCGACATGGTGGTCGGCATCGGCGCGGACCCGATCCTGCTGCTGATCGGCATCTCGCTGGTCTACCTGGTGCTGGGCATGTTCCTGGAGCCGCTGGGGGCGATGCTGCTGACCCTGCCGATCCTGCTGCCGATCATCGACGCCACCGGCTTCAGCCTGATCTGGTTCGGCGTGGTGCTGACCAAGTTCCTGGAGATCGGCATGATCACCCCGCCGATCGGCCTCAACGTCTTCGTCATCAAGGGGGTGGTCGGCGAACTGGCCACCACGAGCCTGATCTTCCGTGGCATCATGTGGTTCCTGGTGGCCGATCTGTTCGTGGTGGCGGCGCTGATCATCTTTCCCGACATCATCCTCTATCTGCCCGGTTTGCTACAGTGAGCGCATGCGACAGGATGGCGGCGTGGGCGATGATGCAGTCGGCGCTCCCCGGGCGGAAAGGAACCTGATGCCGCGCAAGGCATTGACCCGCCGCGTGCGGGTGGAGGAGCGGGAGCAGGCGATCATCGCCGCCGCCCGCGAGGTCTTCACCCGGAACGGCTTCGACGGCGCCAAGGTCGCCGACATCGCCCGCGCCGCCGGTGTGGCCGAGGGCACGGTCTACATCTATTTCCAGAACAAGAGCGCGCTGCTGGTCGCCGTCCTGCGCGAGTTCTACGAGGAACTGACGGCCAAGGCGGCGGAGGGGGTGGCGGAGATCCCCGGCACCTTCGACCGGCTGGAATTCCTGGCGCGCCACCACTTGGAGAGCGTCGCCCGGGCCTGGCATATCCTGGCACTGGGCAGCCAGCAGTACCGGATCGTCAGCGATTACGGCCAGACCGAGACCTACCAGTTCAACCGCGCCTATGTGGCGGTGTTCGACCAGGTGATCCGCGAAGGGGTCGCCCGCGGCGACATCCGCGAGGACGTGCCGCTGCGCCTCCTTGGCGACATCTTCTACGGCGGCCTGGAATTCGCCAGCTACACCCTGCGCCTGCGCAGCAAGCGCTTCGAGCGGCTGTCCGGCCCGGTGGTGGCCGACTTCATCCGCATCCTGACGACCGGCATGGCGGCGCCGTCGGCGGCCCAGGCAGAGGGAGAGGACGAGGCGCTGCTGTCGGTGGCCGCGCGGCTGGAACAGGTCGCCACGCGGCTGGAGCAGGCGGCGCCGGACGGAGGCAAAGGTTCCGGAAGGAATATGGACGTGTCGCTCTCGGGCTTGACCCGAGAGCCCATTCCGCAAGCCGGACGGCAGGGAGAAGCCGGCGGAATGGATCCTCGGGTCAAGCCCAAGGATGACGGCTGAGGGCGTCCCCTACCGCTTCTCCTTCGGAACGATGCCGTGCGCAATCATGGTCTCGATCTCGGCATCGTCGTAGCCGAACTCCGCCAGCACCTCGGCGCTGTGGGCGCCGAAGCGGGGCGGCGCGCGGCGGACATTGCCCGGGGTGCGGGACAGCTTGATCGGCATGCCGGTGCCCTGATAGCCGTCCAGCTTCACCACCATCTCACGCGCCAGGGTATGCGGATGGGTCAGGACATCGGGCACCGCAAGCGCGGCACCGGCCGGCACGCCGTTCTGCATCAGGGTCATCGCCAGCTCCTCGCCGTCCCAGGGGGCGACCAGCGCCTCCAGGATCGGGTCCAGTTCGTCCCGGTTGGCATGCCGGTCGCGATTGCTGCGGAAGCGCGGGTCGTCGGCCAGCTCCTCCCGTCCCAGCACCCGGCACAGGGTGCGGAACTGGCGGTCGTTGCCGGCGCCGATCATCACCGGCCGGCCCTTCGACGGCACCAGCTGGTAGGGCACCAGGTTGGCATGCCGGTTGCCGGTCAGCTTCGGCGTGACCTGCGCCATGTGCCAGTTGGCATTGTGCGGGTGCAGCAGGGTGACGCCGGTGTCGTAGAGCGCCACCTCCAGCGACTGGCCGCGGCCCGACTGGGTGCGCTCGTGCAGCGCGGCCAGGATGCCGACCGCGACATAGAGGCCGGTGCCGATGTCGACCAGCGGGCTGCCGAGCCGGATCGGCCCCGATTCCGGCGAGCCGTTGATCGAAATCAGGCCGGACCAGGCCTGCACCATGGCGTCGTAGCCGGGAAAGCCGCCGAACGGACCGTTGCCGCCGAAGCCCGTGATCTGCGCATGGATCAGGCGCGGGAAGCGTTCCTCCAGCACCTCGGCATATCCCAGGCCCCATTTCTCCATGCTGCCGGGCTTGAAATTCTCCACCAGCACGTCGGCGCCTTCCAGCAGGCGGAACAGCACCTCGCGCCCCTCCGGCTTCGACAGGTCGAGGGCCAGGCTGCGCTTGTTGCGGTTGATGCCGGCGAAATAGGCGGCATAGTCCTCCTCGAACGGCGGGCCCCATTCGCGGGTCTCGTCGCCCTGCGGCGGCTCCACCTTGATCACCGTGGCGCCCAGGTCGCCCAGGGTCTGGGTGCAGAACGGCCCGCCCAGCACGCGGCTCAGATCGATGACCTTCAGGCCCTTCAAGGGCCCGGTCGGCGCCGCGGTCTCACTCTCCATTGCGTCTCGCTCCCGGCAAACGTTTCCTGCTCTTGCGCGATGCTGATAGCCCCCGGGGGCACCTGCCCGCAATGGCGCACCTTGACCCGGCGCCAAGCTTAAGCAAAGTCCTAGATCACGGATCAGCGGCCACCCGATCGGGCGCCGCGTCGGCAATGCGCCCGGCCAGGGCCAGTTCCAGGGGGAGGATCGGCATGAACCAGATCATCAGTGCGGATGCGCTGCGCTTCGGGCGCGACGCGCGGGCGGTGCGGCGCCAGGAGGACCAGCGCCTGCTGGTCGGCGACGGCCGCTATGCCGACGACAAGACGGCCGAGGGCATGGTGCACATGGTGCTGCTGCGCTCGCCGGTCGCCCATGCCGCGGTGACGGCGCTGGACGTTTCCGCCGCGAAGGACGCGCCCGGCGTGGTGGCGGTCTACACCCTGGCGGACCTGGACGCGGACGGCGTGCGGCCGATGCCCTGGGCGGCGGAGATTCCGCGCCCCGACGGCAAGCCCTTCGCCTCGCCGCCGCGCAAGATGCTGGCCGGCGACACGGTCCGCTTCGTCGGCGACCCGGTGGCCGTGGTGATCGCCGAGAGCCGCGCCGCCGCGCAGGACGCCGCGGAGCTGATCGAGGTCGACTATGACGAGAAGCCGGCCGCCACGAGCACCGAGGCGGTGATCGCCGGCGGGTCGCCGGCGGTCTGGCCAGACGCCCCCGACAACATCTCCTGCGGCGCCCGGCACGGCGATGCGGCGGCGACCGAGGCGGCCTTTGCCAAGGCGCATCACGTGGCGAAGCTGCGCATCGTCAACCAGCGTCTGGTCGGCAATGCGATGGAGCCGCGCGCGGTGCTGGCGGTGCCGGACGGCCCCGGCGGCCATGTCACGCTGAACATGGGCTCGCAGAACCCGTCCACGGTGAAGACCATCATCTCCGGCGCGATCTTCGGCTTTCCCGATACCGAGCTGCGGGTGCTGGTGGAGGATATCGGCGGCGGCTTCGGCCTGAAGGCCAATCCCTATGTCGAGGATGCGCTGGCGGTCTATGCCGCGCGCAAGCTGGGCCGGCCGGTGAAGTGGCGCGCCGACCGGGGCGAGGAATTCGTCAGCGTGATGCAGGGCCGCGACCATGTCAGCGAGGCGGAGCTGGCGGTCGATGCGCAGGGCCGCATCCTGGGCATGCGGGTGAAGACCTGGGCCAATCTGGGCGCCTATGTCTCCACCGTCGGGCCGCTGGTGCCGCTGATGCTGGGGCCGAAGGTGATCACCAGCGTCTATGACGTGCCGGCGCTGGACCTGGAGGTGATCGGCGTGCTGACCAACACCACGCCGACCTCGCCCTATCGCGGCGCCGGCCGGCCCGAGGCCGTCTTCCTGATGGAGCGGATGATCGAGCAGGCCGCCCGCGACCTGAAGATGGACCCGCTGGAGATCCGCCGGCGCAACTATATCCGCCGCGACGCGATGCCCTACACCAATGCCATGGGCGAGGTGTACGACGTGGGCGATTTCGGCACCCTGCAGGGCCGTGCGGTGGAACTGGCCGACTGGAATGGGTTCGACGGCCGCAAGGCGGAATCGAAGTCCCGCGGCCTGCTGCGCGGTCGCGGCATGGCCTCCTACGTGGAATGGACCGGCGCCATGCAGTTCACCGAGGCGGTGACGGTCGAGGCCTATGCCGATGGCCGCATCCTGCTCTGGTCCGGCACCCAGGACATGGGGCAGGGGCTGCGCACCGCCTATGCCCAGCTGGTGGCGCAGAAGCTGGGCGTGCCGGTGGAGCGGATCACCGTCGTGCAGGGCGATACCGACCGGGTCGGCGGCTTCGGCAGCATGGCCTCGCGGTCCTTGTTCACCGGCGGGCCGGCGGCGGTGACCGGCGCGCAGGCGCTGATCGACAAGGGGCGGGAACTGGCGGCCGACGCGCTGGAGGCAGCCGCCGCCGACATCACCTACGAGGAGGGCCGCTTCACGATCTCCGGCACCGACCGGTCGATCGACCTGAGCGAACTGGCCGGGCGGCAGGATGGCGGCATGTTCCTGATCGACGCGTCGGAGACGGTGGCCGGGTCGAGCTGGCCGAACGGCCACCATTTCGTGGAGGTCGAGGTCGATCCGGAGACCGGCCGCGTGGCGATCGTCAAGATCACCACCCTGGACGATGTCGGCCATCCGGTGAACCCGCTGATCGTCTTCGGCCAGCTGCAGGGCGGCATGGCGCAGGGCATCGGCCAGGCGCTGCTGGAACAGGCGGTCTACGACCCGGAGAACGGCCAGCCACTGACCGGCTCCTTCATGGACTATTGCATGCCGCGGGCCGACGACCTGCCGTCGATGGACGTGAACCTGGACGAGAGCGTGCCCTGCACGACCAACCCGCTGGGGGCGAAGGGCTGCGGCGAGTCCGGCACGGTGGGCATCACCGCGGCGGTCGTCGCCGCGGTGCTGGATGCGCTGGCGCCGCTTGGCGTCGCCGATATCCAGATGCCGATGACCCCGGACCGGGTCTGGCAGGCGATCCGCGACGCCGGCGCCTGAGGACGGCGGCGAGGATCCAAAGGCCGGAGCTGCGGTTGAACTGGTTCGCTTGATGGCGTAGTGCATCGGCCTTACATCGTTGGCGGCGGCCGTGCCTTTCCGGGACTTTGCCGCGAGGGTGCCTTTCCTGCACCTGGGCCCCGGAAATATTTCGCGGCCGCCTGCCGCACCACAGCTTGGCCGGACAGTCGTTCGGGTCGCACCAGCGTTTTCTGATGTCGGATTCACGTGGGGCGTGCCGGTCGGGGGGCCGGGACGCCGCCACCAGGGATAGAGGAGGCCTGAGATGCCTGCGAAGGAAGTACGTTTTTCCACCGAGGCGCGGGAGCGGATGCTCGCCGGCGTCGACATCCTGGCCAATGCGGTCAAGGTCACCCTCGGCCCGAAGGGCCGCAACGTCATCCTGGAGAAGAGCTTCGGCGCGCCGCGGATGACCAAGGACGGTGTCACCGTCGCCAAGGAGATCGAGCTTTCCGACAGGTTCGAGAACATGGGCGCGCAGATGGTGCGCGAGGTGGCGTCGAAGACCAATGACGTGGCCGGCGACGGCACCACCACCGCCACCGTGCTCGCCCAGTCGATCGTCAGGGAGGGCGCCAAGGCGGTGGCCGCCGGCATGAACCCGATGGACCTGAAGCGCGGCATCGACCTGGCGGTCGAAGCCGTGGTGAAGGATCTGGAGAAGCGGTCGCGGAAGATCTCCTCCTCCGGCGAGATCGCGCAGGTCGGCACGATCTCTGCCAACGGCGACCGCGAGGTCGGCGATATGCTGGCCCGGGCGATGGACAAGGTCGGCAAGGAAGGCGTCATCACCGTCGAGGAGGCCAAGGGCCTGGAGACGGAACTTGAGGTCGTGGAGGGGATGCAGTTCGACCGCGGCTACCTGTCGCCGTACTTCATCACCGATTCCGAGAAGATGGTCTGCGAGATGGAGGATGCCTACATCCTCCTGAACGAGGGCAAGCTGTCGAACCTGCAGGCCCTGCTGCCGGTCCTGGAGACCGTGGTGCAGTCCAACAAGCCGCTGCTGATCGTGGCGGAGGATGTCGAGGGCGAGGCGCTCGCCACCCTGGTGGTCAACAAGCTGCGCGGCGGCCTGAAGGTCGCGGCGGTGAAGGCGCCGGGCTTCGGCGACCGCCGCAAGGCGATGCTGGAGGATATCGCCGTCCTGACCGGCGGCCAGGTGATCTCCGAGGATCTGGGCATCAAGCTGGAGAACACCACCCTGGCGATGCTGGGCCGGGCGAAGAACGTCCGCATCGACAAGGAGAACACCACCATCGTCGACGGCGCCGGCAAGAAGAAGGAGATCAACGCCCGGGTCAGCCAGATCAAGGTGCAGGTCGAGGAGACCTCCTCCGACTATGACCGCGAGAAGCTGCAGGAGCGGCTGGCGAAGCTGGCCGGCGGCGTGGCGGTGATCCGGGTCGGCGGTGCTTCCGAGGTCGAGGTGAAGGAGAAGAAGGACCGGGTCGACGACGCCCTGCACGCCACCCGTGCCGCGGTCGAGGAAGGCATCGTCCCGGGCGGCGGCGTCGCGCTGCTGCGCGCGGTGAAGTCGCTGGCCCGCGCGAAGGGCACCAATGACGACCAGCAGGCCGGCATCGCCATCGTGCGCCGCGCGCTGGAGACACCGGTGCGGCTGATCGCGGAGAATGCCGGCACCGACGGTGCCGTGGTCGCCGGCAAGCTGCTGGAGGCCAAGGACGACAATTGGGGCTATGACGCCCAGACGGGCGAGTATCGCGACCTGGTGAAGGCGGGCATCATCGACCCGACCAAGGTGGTGCGGACCGCGCTGCAGGATGCCTCCTCCATCGCCGGCCTGATGATCACCACAGAGGCGATGATCGCCGAGAAGCCGGAGAAGAAGTCCGGCGGTGCCGGCGGCGGCATGCCGGACATGGGCGACATGGACTTCTGACCGGCACTGCGACGGCATCCGACATGGGGCCGGGCGGCCGCGGCAGCGGCGGCCCGGCCCTTGTCGTTTCCGGGCCTGTTTCCGGAACAGTCGCAGGAACCGCCCGGCGCTGCCGCGCCGCTATCGGTCCCGTCGTCCTCGGGCGATCGTGGCAGGGCGGCGAGGTTGCACCATTGAGACGCTCCGCGGCCCGTTGACCGGTCCTCGGGTCAAGCCCGAGGACGACGGCGAGGCGCTTGCCGATGCGGGCCGGCGGCTTGTCATGGCGGGACTGCGGTGACATCTGAAGAATGCGGCGAGTGCCGCTGACACCGAATACGGGGCATGAGGGCTGATGCGGTCGCGGGCCTGGCGATATCTGGCGATCTGGGCGCTTCTGGTCGCCACCCTGTGGGTGGGCGACCGGTTCGTGCGCGGCGTCTGGCTGACCGCCGACGAGCCGCGGGTGGTGACCCCGCGCGGCCAGCTCTCCGACGTCGAGGAACATACCATTGCCCTGTTCCGCCATGTCAGCCCGTCGGTGGTGGCGATCACCGCTGCCGGCGCCCGTCCCGGCGGCCGGGGCGCGGGGTCGGGCTTCGTCTGGGACGGCGCCGGGCATGTGGTGACCAATGCCCATGTCGTGGAGGGCGCCGCCCAGGTCTGGGTGCGTTTCGGCGATGCCGAGGTGGTGGGCGCCACGGTGATCGGCGTGGCGCAGGACCACGACCTTGCCGTCGTGCTGCTGGACGACAACCGGCTGGACCTGCGGCCGATCCCGGTCGGCAGCACCGACGAACTGCAGGTCGGCCAGTCGGTCTATGCCATCGGCAATCCCTTCGGCCTGCCGCGCAGCCTGACCACGGGCATCATCTCTGCCCTGGACCGCGAGATCCTGACCGGCACCGGCCGCGAGGTGACGGGGGTGATCCAGACCGACGCGGCGATCAACCCGGGCAATTCGGGCGGGCCGCTGATCGATTCCGCCGGCCGGCTGATCGGGGTGAACACCGCCATCGTCTCCGGCAGCGGCAGCTTCTCCGGCGTCGGCTTCGCGGTGCCTGTCGACGAAGTCAACCGGATCGTCCCCGCCCTGATCCGTGACGGCCGGGTCGCCCGGCCGGGCATCGGCATCGCCGTGGCCAGTCCGGGGCGCGACCTGCCGCCGGGGCTGCGGGCCGGGACGGATCCGGCCGGCGGCATCGTCGTGGCGCAGGTCTTTCCCGACACGCCTGCCGCCCGTGCCGGGCTGGAGGGGATCGCCGAGCGCGGCGGGGCGCTGGCGGACATCATCACCGCCGTCGACGGACGCGAGGTGCATTCCCTGGCGGAACTGGCGCGCGAACTGGCGCGGGCCGGGGTCGGGGCCCGGGTCGAACTGACGGTGGTGCGCGACGGCAGCAGCCGCGCGGTGCCGGTCGAGGTGATCGACATCGGGCGGAGCTGAGCGCGTCCCGGCCGCCGCTCTCCGCCGCCGCTCTCCGCTGCCGCTCTCAGCCGCCGGACGGCGGGGCAGTGTCGCGGCAGCGGTACATGCCCATGCCGCGGCTGGACATAACCACCTCGTCAGCCTGGTTCAGCACCTCGTTCTTCTGGAACACCACGCCGCGGTCGGGCTTGCTTTCAGAGCGGCGGACCCGCTCCACGGTGATCCGCACCCGCAAGGTGTCGCCCGGCCGCACCGGCCGGTGCCAGCGGATCTCGTCGACGCCGGGGGATCCCATCGAGGCACGCGGTGAGATCCAGTTCTCGACCAGCAGCCGCATCATCACGCAGGTCGTGTGCCAGCCGGACGCGATCAGGCCGCCATAGTTGGATCCCTGGGCCGCTTCCGGGTCGGTGTGGAAGCTCTGCGGATCCCATTGCCGCGCGAAGGCGATGATCTCCGTCTCGGTCATGGTGTAGCTGCCGAACTCATGCGTCTCGCCGGCGGTGTAATCCTCGAAGAAGCGTTCCGTTGGCGGAACCTGGGACATGGAAAACCTCTGGAAAAGCGGCGGCAGCGAGAGCAGGCCGCACAAGTATTGGTCCTGAACTGGGGGAGTATGGCCGATTCCACGGCTTGTCCGTCACCTGGAAGGGCATCGGGGACGAAACCTGCTAAGATTTTTGTAACGATTCCTGTCTTAAGCGTAGGACAGGCCGGAGTGCGGGCGCCAGACTGGCTGGCGTCCGAGGTCGACAGGGGCTCTCAAGCGCGTCGATGAACGTGGTACAGCGTCTGGAACTCGATCCGCAGAAACTGCAGGACATGCTTGCGAAGCATCGCAAGTGGCTGCAGCGCACCTATGGCGGCGTGCGTCTGGACCTGTCGGGTGCGGACCTGCGGGGGGCCGATCTGTCGGGCGCGGTGCTGCGCTCGGCGAAGCTGTCGGGCACGAATTTCGCCCGGGCGATCATGATCGGCACCGACCTGCAGGAATGCGACCTGTTCGCCGCCAACCTGGACCGGGCCGATCTCAGCCATGCCAATCTTGAGAATGCCGATCTGCGCGGCGCCTTCATGCGGGGCTGCCGGCTGAACGGCGCTAACATGAAGGGGGTCGATCTGCGCGGCGGCGCACTGATGCAGGGCAGCGGGCGCGGCGGCGATTCGCTCTCCAACGCCTATGGCTCCAAGCCGAACACCAAGGGCGCCGACCTGACCAAGGCGCGGATGCGCAATGTCGACTGTTCGGAAGCCCATATGGAAGGGGCGAACCTGTCCGCGGCGCGGCTGGAGAACGCCAATTTCCGCAATTCCGACATGCGCCGCTGCGACCTGTCGGGCTCGCATCTGAACGGTGCCGACCTGCGCGGCGCGAACCTGGAGAAGTCGGCGGTCGACGGCGCCATCTTCGCCGGTGCCGACCTGGAAGGCGCGAAGCTGGAAGGGGTCGACCTGCGGGAGGCGAACCTGCAGGGCGCCCGCCTGTTCAAGGACCAGGACTCCTATTCCAAGGAGGTGAAGGACGCCTTCCAGCAGCATGCGCTGTGGATCGAGAGCGACGGCCGCAAGGGCGAGCGCCTGAACCTGAAGGGCGCCGACATGAGCCGCATCGACCTGCGCGGCGCCAACCTGTCCGCAGGCAGCCTGAAGGACTGCATCATGGAAGGCGCCAACCTGGAAGGCGCCCGCATGGTGATGACCGACCTGTCGGGTGCCCGGCTGACCGGTGCGCGCCTGGTGAAGGCGAACCTGAACGGTGCCAACCTGACCGACGCGGTGCTGAACGGCGCCGACATGCGCGGCGCCTCCCTCGACCCGGTGGAGCTGCTCGGCCCCGGCGGCAAGCCGACCGGCCGGCACTGGTCCGCCAGCCTGGCCGGCGCCATGCTGCAGAAGGCCAACCTGGCCTATATCCGCATGCGCCGCTGCAACCTGGTGGATACCGACTTCACCAATTCCAACCTGGCCAAGGCCGACCTGCGCGGCGCCCGCATCGACGACACCATCTTCACCGGCGCCATCGTCAAGGACGCGAAGATCCCGAAGGCGGAAGAGTAGGGCGTTCCCGGACAGGTCGGTGGCCCCGCGAGCGCAACCGTCATCCCAGGCCCTGAGCCGTCCACGGACTTCGTCCGTGGACCCATTCCGCAAGCCTCAAGGCGCCTGGCCGGCCGGCGGAATGGGTTCTCGGGTCAAGCCCGAGAACGACGCATTTCAAGCACGACCTGTGACGACCTTCGAGCCGGCGTCGGCTCAGCCCCGCGGCGCCAGGAAGTCGGCGATCGCGGCCTCCGATGCGCGGGCGTAGAAGCCGCTGCGGCCCGCCGCGACGCCCGTCAGCCGGTGCATGTCGATCGCCATCTCCGCCGTCTTCAGCGCGACCCCCAGGCCCTCCATCACCGCGGCGCCGTCCACCAGGAAGGGCTGCAGTTCCGCCAGCAGGAGCATCGGCAGCCCGCCGGCGGGGATCAGCACGTCGGCGCCGGCGGCCACCAGCGGCTGCACCTGGGCGACGAAGTCGGCGCGCATCGCATCCCGTTCCGCCGGGTCGGTGAAGGCCGCCATGAACCGCCCGACATCGGCGGTGATGGCACGCACCCCGACGCAGCGCCGCTCCAGCCCGTGGCCGGCGACCTGCAGGTCGTGCCAGGCCAGGAAGGCGGGGTTGATGGTGACCAGGCCGAACTTCAGCCCCATGGAACAGGCCCAGAGCATGCAGGCTTCGCCCAGGCCGATCACCGGGATGTCCAGCGCGCCGCGGATCTCCCGCAGGCCGGGCTCCTGGAAATGGCCAATCAGGAAGGCGTCATAGCCCTCCTCCTGGGCCCGCAGCGCATTGCGGATGCACTGGTCGGCGCAGCGGAATTCCGTCAGCGCATGGAAATGGCGGTCCGGTGGCGTGACGCCATGGATCTCGACCGTCGTGCCGGCCCGCTTCAGCATGTCGAGACGCGCCTGCAGCCGCTCGAAATAGGGCCGCTGCTCCGCAGGGTCGATGAAGCTCTGGTACCAGATCCGCATCGTTCCGCCGGCCTTGTCCTGGCTCATGATGTCCCCCCGATGGCCGCTGACCCGCCCCGGCTTGATACTCCAGGAACGGCCCGCGGTGGAAGCGGGGGGCTCAGCCCTCCTGCTCGCGCAGGCGGCGCAGCCGCTCCTTGAAGCCCTCGCGCAGCTGCGGGCGATAGGTCATCGGCGCGCTGGGGGTCAGGTTCTCTTCCAGCTCCATGGTGGCGCGCCATTCCTTCGTCGGCTCCTTGCGCATCAGCGGCGCGCGGCCCTCCACCTCGCCCAGGATCCGCAGCCAGAGGCAGTTGCGGGCCTGCTCCAGCCGCGTGTCGCGCAGCAGCTTCGACAGGTCGCTGGCGGCCTGGTTGGGCACCGGCGGTTCGTAGGAGCCGGTGGCCAGGTCGGCCATCGCGTCGATCGCCGCGTACAGGCTCGGCTGGCTGCCCAGCAGCTCCATGATCACCGAGGGGAAGTCCAGGCAGCCCGCCAGCAGCTCGTCCAGGATGCCCAGCGGGTGGCGCTCCATGTCGAGGGTGACGTTCTTGCGGACGAAGTCGATCCGGGAGAAGTGGGACCGCGAGCCCCGCATCGCCCGGGCGATCGCATGCAGGGTGAAGTAGCGGACCTCGCCCGGGGTCTCGAAGCGGCCCTGGGCGGCTTCGTACAGGGCACGGAAATCGTCGTTGACCAGTTCCGGGCGATTGCGCTCGGCCGCCGCGTCGCGGCTCCAGCTGATCGCGGTGCGCAGCAGGTCCTGCAGGATCTCCGCCCGCTCGCGGGCCGACAGGCGGCCCTCCTGCGCCTGCTTGCGGGCGATCAGATGGATCGCCGCGCCGACCAGCGGGTATTGCAGGTCGATCATCTTGAACAGCCAGGGGGAATGCAGCGCCTCGAGCGCGCTCAGGCATTCCTCCTCGAAATAGTCGCGCAGGACCAGATTCAGGATCCGACAGGAGGCGCGGCCCGAGAGGTCGTCGAAGCTCTCGCATTGCGGCGGCTGCTCCTTGACGTCGCGGGCGGTCAGGACCTTTTCCCGCTCCTCGGCTATCTCGTGGAAGACCTCGGTCTGCGTGCCGCCGCCGCCGGAGCGGGCGCGCTCGCGCATCACCTTGATGGCCTCGAACTTGCCGGTGGCCAGCATCTTCCTGGCCTGGCCGATCAGCCGCTTCTCGACGGCATCGACATCGGCCTTGTTGAAGATGCCGCCCATGCGCATCTCGTCCGGGTCATGGGCGATCTCGATGCGCCACCGCCCCTCGACAAGGACATGGGTCTCGTACGTGAACTTACGGGCCTTCAGGAAATCGGCCATGGTCCCCCTGCAGTAGCCTTCCCCCACACCCGGAGGCGCGTTCCGCAGGTCCTGCGCAGCCAGCAGCCCTGCGCCTCTCGCAGTATGCATGTGTATAGCAAATATTGGAGCGGGTCCGTCAAAACCTCAAACCGCGCTCACGAATACCGACACGACATCGCCGAGGCCTCGGCGCTCCGGAAGTCCCGCTGCAGCGCTGCGGACTTCGGCGCAAAGGCCCGGATATTGTCGTCGGGATCCGGTTCCATCCTCCCCAAGTTGTCGGCGGCCCTTCTCCGCCCATGCACAGGAGCCGGCTTTCGCCGGGCGTGCGCGACGAGTATATCACTGCCATGCACGACCTGGATGCCGTTCTCGCAGCGAATGAGAGTTTCTACCGGGCCTTTGCGGAGGCCGACATCGCCGCCATGGAGGCGCTGTGGGCGGAACGCAGCCCCGTGGCCTGCATCCATCCCGGCTGGCCGCCGCTGACCGAACGGGCCGACGTGATCGAGAGCTGGCGGCGGATCCTGGCCAATCCGGGCCAGGACGCACCGGTATGTCGCGCGCCGGAGGTCCTGCTGTTCGGCGACATGGCCCTGGTCCTGTGCTTCGAGGAGATCGGCGGCCAGGTCCTTGTCGCCAGCAACTACTTCGTGCAGGAGGCGGGCGGCTGGCGGCTGGTGCATCACCAGTCCGGCCCGGTGAACGAAGCGCCGCGGCCGAAGCGCGCGCCGGGCCCCCGGTCCCTGCATTGAGGACCTGCCCGGCGGCGGGGAAGGCGCCATGCTCGATCCGCTGATGCGGCGCCTGATCGATCCGCCGCTGCGGCGGGCCGGGGCGGCGCTGGCCCGCGCGGGAATCGGCGCGGACGCCATCACCCTCCTGGCCTTCCTGGCGGGGCTGGCGGCGGCGGTCGCGGTGGCGCTGGGGCAGAGCTGGATCGGCCTGGCGCTGCTGGCCCTCAACCGCCTGGGCGACGGGCTGGACGGCGCGGTGGCGCGGGCGACCGAGGCCACGGATCGCGGCGCCTTCCTCGACATCGTGCTGGATTTCATCTTCTACGGCCTGATGGTGCTCGGCTTTGCCGTCGCCGCGCCGCAGAATGCGCTTCCGGCGGCGTTCCTTCTGGCATCGTTTACGGGCACCGGGGCGGGCTTCCTGGGCTATGCGGTGCTGGCGGGAAAGCGGGGCCTGAGCACCGATCTGCGCGGGCGGAAGTCCTTCTTCCACATGGGCGGCCTGACAGAGGGCACGGAGACGATCGCCTTCCTGGTGCTGTGCTGCCTGTTTCCGCAATACTTCCCGCTGTTCGCCTGGATCTTCGGCGCGGCCTGCTGGCTGACGGCATTGAGCCGGGTGGCGGCAGGCTGGCAGGATTTCGCCGGCGGACCGGATCGGGAATAGCCCGCGGGGACTAGCCCGGGGGGGGGACTAGCCCGGGGGCGACCAGCCCGGGGGGACTGGCCCGGGGAGGAGTGGCAATGCGCGCGGCGCGAAAGGACGGATGAAGCGATGATCGTCTGGATCGCCATCGCGCTCTCGGCCCTGGCGGTGCTGCTGGGCGGT
>MDTD01092304.1_pt1 | contig 69443 bp, 87 predicted proteins | sample 811221 | NCBI WGS metagenome assembly MDTD01 (sample SAMN05326646, study PRJNA326480) | marine metagenome | isolation source: seawater | place: Pacific Ocean: South West | collected 2011 | reverse complement strand
GATGTCTAAAGAAAAATTTGAACGTACAAAGCCACATGTAAATGTCGGCACAATAGGACACGTAGATCATGGTAAGACTACGTTAACAGCTGCTATTACTACTCATCAAGCTTCTAAATTTGGTGGGGAGACAAAAGCATATGATCAGATAGATAATGCTCCAGAAGAACGTGAGCGTGGAATTACAATTGCTACTGCTCATGTAGAGTATGAATCTGCAGCTCGCCACTATGCTCATGTGGACTGCCCCGGACATGCTGACTATGTTAAGAATATGATAACTGGCGCTGCTCAAATGGATGGCGCCATTTTAGTTGTATCTGCAGCAGACGGACCGATGCCTCAAACCCGTGAACATATTTTGTTATCGCGTCAAGTCGGCGTACCTTATATTTTGGTATACATGAATAAGGCTGATATGGTCGATGACGAAGAATTAGTCGAGTTGGTTGAAATGGAAATTCGTGAACTCTTAGATTCCTATGATTTTCCTGGCGATGACACACCAATTGTTATTGGCTCAGCATTGAAAGCCTTAGAAGGCGATAGTTCTGATATTGGTACTCCATCTATCGATAAATTGGTTGAGGCTCTTGATTCTTATATTCCTGAACCTGAGCGAGCAATTGATGGTGATTTTATTATGCCCATCGAAGATGTTTTTTCTATTTCAGGTCGTGGCACCGTAGTTACTGGTCGTGTCGAGCGCGGCGTAATTAATGTTGGTGATGACATAGAAATTATCGGTATTAAAGATACAACTACAACAACATGTACAGGTGTTGAGATGTTCCGCAAACTACTTGATCAAGGTGTCGCTGGAGATAATGTTGGTGTCTTACTTCGTGGAACAAAGCGTGACGAAGTAGAGCGGGGACAGGTATTAGCAAAACCAGGCTCTATTAATCCACATACTAATTTTGAAGCTGAAGTTTACGTTTTAGGTAAAGATGAAGGCGGCCGTCATACCCCATTTTTTAATGGATATCGCCCACAATTTTACTTTAGAACTACGGATGTTACAGGTGCCTGTGAATTACCCGAAGGCGTCGAGATGGTAATGCCTGGTGATAACGTAAAGATGACTGTAAAACTAATTGCACCAATTGCAATGGACGAAGGCTTGCGATTTGCAATTCGCGAGGGTGGCCGCACGGTTGGAGCCGGTGTAGTTGCAAAGATTATTGAATGATTTTTTTTTGAGTAATAAGTAATGGCTAACCAACGTATTAGAATTCGCCTTAAGTCTTTCGATCATAGATTGATTGATCAATCGGCTAGTGAAATTGTTGACACCGCAAAGAGAACTGGCGCTCAGGTTCTGGGTCCTATTCCTTTGCCTACAAAAAAAGAGCGTTACACAGTTTTAATTTCACCACATGTAAATAAAGATGCAAGAGACCAATATGAGATTCGTACTCACAAAAGGTTAATGGATATTGTAGATCCGACAGACAAGACCGTGGATGCACTTATGAAATTAGATTTAGCTGCCGGAGTAGATGTTCAAATTAAATTGAATTGAGGTTTAATGTGACTATTGGAATAGTAGGACGAAAAACTGGAATGACAAGGGTCTTTACTGAAGATGGCTCTTCTACGCCTGTCACTGTCATTGAGGTTGATCCTAATCGCGTTACAAAAAAATCAAATTTAGATAACGATGGCTATAATTACTTTCAAGTTACTACTGGATCCAAAAAAGCTTCGCGTGTGAACAAACCTGAGGCTGGTCACTTTGCAAAAGCAGGCGTAGCAGCCGGCAGAGGACTTTGGGAATTTAGGCTGGAAGACAATTCCGAAGAAGCTCCAAATGTTGGCGACAACATTGATGTTAGTATTTTTGAAGCCGGACAGAAAGTTGATGTAAGAGGCTTTTCAAAGGGTAAAGGTTTTCAGGGTGGCGTTAAGCGACATAATTTTAAAATGCAAGATGCTACTCATGGTAACTCACTATCTCACAGAGCGCCCGGATCAATTGGACAATGCCAAACTCCGGGAAGAGTGTTTAAGGGAAAAAAAATGGCAGGGCATATGGGAGCTGAAAATGTCTGCACTCAAAATATAGAGGTGGTTAGAGTAGATACAGATCGTAATTTACTTTTGGTCAAAGGGTCAGTGCCAGGCGCGAATGGTGGTGATCTAATTATTACTCCTGCTGTGAAATATAAGAACAGGGGATGATAGATGAAACTTAGTATACAAGGTGCAACAAAAAAAGTAGCGGTTTCTGAGGCGGTTTTCGATGCAGAATACAAAGAGAGCCTTATCCACCAGGTTGTTGTCGCATATATGAATGCTGCTCGGTCTGGAAGCAAAAAACAAAAAAACAGATCGGAAGTCTCTGGTGGAGGTGCAAAACCCTGGCGTCAAAAAGGAACCGGTAGAGCAAGAGCTGGAACAATTCGTAGCCCTATTTTTCGTGCGGGTGGAGTTACATTTGCAGCTAAACCTAAAAGTTACCAACAAAAAATAAATCGTAAAATGTACAAAGGCGCTCTACGTTCGATTCTTTCAGAGCTAGTTCGACAAAATAGATTAATTGTAGTCGAATCATTTGAAATAACTGCCCCAAAAACTAAAGAGCTAAAAGAAAAGCTTACGAAAATTGATGCATTAGAGGTTCTAATTGTCACAGAGGAATTTAATGAGAATCTATTACTAGCCTCTCGTAATTTATATGATGTAGGCGTCACATCAGTAGAAGAAATTGGACCGGTTTCCCTTATTGGCTATGAGAAAACAATTATTACCTCTAAAGCTCTTAAAGTCCTTGAAGAGAGGCTTTTATGAGTAACAGTCGATTATTGAAAATACTTTTATCGCCTTTAGTTTCTGAGAAAAGTGTTAAGGCTGCAGATTCCGGCAATCAATTTGCCTTTAAGGTAGCGAGAGATGCTACAAAACCAGAAATCAAGGCAGCTATTGAGTTATTGTTTGAGGTTAATGTAGAAAAAGTACAAGTTTTGAATGTAAAGGGCAAAGCTAAGCGTTTTGGCCAAACTAATGGAAGACGAGCGAGTTGGAAAAAAGCATATGTTCGGCTTTCAGAAGGCCAGGATATAAATTTTGCAGAAAGTAATTAAATTGTATTAAAAAGGAAACAGAAAACAGTTATGTCAATAGCGAAAACAAAACCAACATCTCCAGGACAACGACATGTCGTAAGGGTAAAACGTGAGGGTTTACACAAAGGGAACCCATTGCGTGCGCTGTTGAGTAAAAAAAGTAAAACGGGCGGTAGAAATGGAAGGGGTCGAATAACTACCCGACATAAAGGCGGGGGTCATAAGCAGCGATATCGGATTATTGATTTTAAAAGGGATAAAGATGGGGTGATCGGTGTTGTAGAGCGCATTGAATATGATCCAAATCGAACAGCCAATATCGCTTTAGTAAAATATGAAGATGGTGAGTATCGTTATATAATTGCACCGGATGGCCTAAAGAGCGGAGATAAAATTCAATCGGGAAATGACACGCCTATTGGAAAGGGAAACTGTATGACACTGCGCAATATGCCAATAGGTAGCCTTATTCACTGCATTGAATTAAAAATTGGAAAAGGCGCCCAAATGGCTCGGTCTGCAGGAACCTCCGCTCAATTAGTCGCCAGAGATGGTGATTATGCAACTTTACGCTTGCGGTCCGGCGAAATGCGTAAAGTTCATTGCGATTGTCGAGCAACACTTGGTGAAGTAAGTAATTCAGAGCATAATTTGCAGAAATTAGGTAAAGCAGGCGCATCCAGATGGCGTGGGGTTAGACCCACGGTTAGAGGGGTAGCTATGAATCCTGTTGATCACCCGCACGGCGGAGGAGAAGGTCGTTCGTCTGGCGGACGTCACCCAGTTAGTCCATGGGGCACGCCAACAAAAGGTAAGAAAACGCGCTCTAATAAGCGTACCGATAAATTTATTGTTCGCGACAGACGTCGTAAATAGAAGTTTGGAGAAGACAGGTTATGCCACGTTCTATTCGTAAAGGCCCATTTATCGATTTGCATTTAGCAAAGAAAGTCGAAACGGCTAGGGCTAATAATGATCGTAAGCCAATAAAAACCTGGTCTAGACGCTCAATGGTTAGCCCAGACATGGTTGGTTTAACAATTGCGATTCACAATGGGAAATCTCATGTTCCTGTGCTAGTCACGGAAAATATGGTGGGGCATAAGCTAGGCGAATTTGCATTAACGCGCAATTATCGCGGCCATGATGCTGATAAAAAGACAAAAAAATAGGATATTTAAATGCAAGTTGCTGCAAAACTAAGATTCGCTAGATTATCTGCACAAAAAGGTAGGCTAATTGCTGATCAAATTCGCGGTCTTCCAGTGGAGGAGGCTTTGAACACTTTATCCTTTAGCAAGAAAAAAGGAGCAGCGATGATGAAAAAGGTACTTGATTCAGCAATTGCAAATGCAGAAAACAATGAAGGTGCCGATATTGATGAATTAAGAGTTGCTTTGGTTAATGTTGATGAAGGACCAACGATGAAGCGTCTGAGGGCTAGGGCTAAGGGACGAGGTACTCGAATATTGAAACGCACTAGTCATATAACTGTTACTTTGGCGGACGAGTAAAAACTATGGGTCAAAAAATACATCCAAATGGTATTAGGTTAGGAATTGTTTCAGACTGGACTTCAAAGTGGTATGCAGACAGTCAGGACTATGCTGATTTATTGAATATTGATTTAGAAGTAAGAGATTTTCTAAGGGAAAAACTGAAACAGGCATCAGTAAGCCGAATACAAATAGATCGTCCGGCAAAAAATGCTCATATCACAATACATACAGCAAGACCTGGTTTGGTTATTGGAAAAAAAGGTGAGGATATTGATGCTTTAAGGAAAGAAATTGGTGAAAGAATGGGAATTCCCGTGCACATCAGTATTGAAGAAATTCGTAAACCTGAGTTGGATGCCCAATTAGTTGCTGAGAGTATCGCTCAGCAACTTGAGCGCAGAATTATGTTTAGAAGAGCAATGAAGCGATCCGTTCAAAATGCCATGCGTCTTGGTGCCGGTGGCGTGAAGATTAATATAGCAGGAAGATTAAATGGTGCTGAAATTGCGCGTAGCGAATGGTATAGAGAGGGTCGCGTTCCCTTACATACTTTGCGAGCAGATATAGATTATGGTTTCGCAGAAGCTTTAACGACGTATGGGATTATTGGAATAAAAACTTGGATTTTTAAAGGCGAAGTCTTTGGAGATCGTGAGGAAGAAACAGATGCTGAAGTTAACACCAAGCCCAAAAGTTCTGAGGATTGAGCAATGCTACAACCGAAACGTACAAAATTTAGGAAACAACAGAAAGGCCGTAATAGAGGCTTAGCTCATACTGGCAATAAAGTAAGTTTTGGTGAATTTGGATTAAAATGCACTGGTAGAGGAAGGATTACGGCACGTCAAATAGAAGCAGCTCGACGTACTATTACTAGAACTGTTAAAAGAGGCGGAAAGTTATGGATACGTATATTTCCTGATAAACCAATTTCTAAAAAGCCATTGGAAGTAAGGATGGGTAAAGGTAAAGGAAATGTCGAATATTGGGTAGCACAGGTACAACCTGGGCGAATGTTATATGAGATAGAGGGTGTACCTGAAGATTTAGCAAGAGAAGCATTTGCTTTGGCTTCAGCTAAACTCCCCGTTGGTACAACTTTTGTAAAACGGATGGTGCTTTGATGAAATCAAGTGAGTTAAACGAAAAATCTAGAACTGAGTTGAATGAGACTCTTAATGAGCTATTGAAAGAACAATTTAATCTACGCATGCAAAATGGTTCTGGTCAATTGGCGCGTACTCACCTCGTAAAAGAAGTGCGAAAAAATATTGCTCGGGTTAAAACTACTATTAATGCAAAAATTGAGGCAGAAAAGTCGTGAATGAAACGTCTATAGATAATCGTACTCTTCAGGGTCGAGTTGTAAGTGATAAAATGGATAAGACAATTACAGTTTTAATAGAACGTAGAGTTAAACATCCTCTGTATGGTAAATTTGTGCGCCGATCTACAAAAGTTCACGCACATGATGAAAATAATGAGTGCAAAATGGGTGATGTGGTTTTAGTAGAACAATGCCGACCTTTGTCAAAAACTAAGACTTGGAAATTTACGAGGCTTGTTGATCGACCTAACTAAATTAATTTAATACTCGAGGTATTTAAATGATCCAGATGCAATCAATGCTGGATGTTGCAGACAACAGCGGCGCGAAGAGAATCCAATGCATAAAAGTGCTAGGTGGTTCACATCGTCGATATGCTGGAATAGGAGATATTATTAAGGTATCGGTAAAGGATGCAATTCCACGTGGAAAAGTAAAAAAAGGAGATGTTTTTAATGCTGTAGTTGTTAGAACAAGAAAAGGTGTTCGTCGATCAGATGGCTCGGTAATAAGGTTCGATGGTAATGCAGCAGTTCTTTTAAATCAGGCTATGGCTCCAATCGGTACCCGAATCTTTGGACCTGTAACCCGAGAATTAAGGAGCGAAAAGTTTATGAAAATTATTTCCTTAGCTCCAGAGGTACTTTAAGGTTTATAAAAAATGGCACAGCGTATTCGAAAAGGTGATGATGTGATAGTAATTGCTGGAAAAGACAAAGGCAAACGTGGAACTGTTTTGTCTGTACTTGGAGAAAAGTTAATTATTGAGAACATAAATTTAGCAAAAAAACACGTTAAGGCAAACCCTAATGCAGGAGAGCAAGGTGGGATATTAGATAGAGAAATGCCTATAGCTATTTCGAATGTTGCTCTTTTTAATCCTGTAACTGAGAAAGCAGATAAAGTTGGTTTTAAGCATCTTGAAGATGGAAAAAAGGTTCGCATTTTTAAATCTAACAAAGAAGTTGTAGATGTTTGAGGATGATGTAGATGGCACGTTTACAAGAACACTATAAAGAAAATGTCGTACCAAGTATGGTCGAAAAGTTCAGCTATGGCAGCGTTATGGAAGTTCCTAAAATAGAGAAAATTACACTCAATATGGGCGTGGGTGAAGCCGTGGGAGATAAAAAAAATATGGAATTTGCAGTAAATGAACTTCAAGCAATTGCTGGTCAGAAAGTTATAGTAACCAAGGCGAGAAAATCTGTAGCTGGGTTCAAAATACGTGAGGGTTGGCCAATAGGTTGTAAGGTAACATTACGCCAAGATCGTATGTATGAATTTTTGGACCGTTTAATTAACATTGCTATGCCAAGAATTCGTGATTTCCGAGGCATGGCAAAAAAATCATTTGATGGTAAAGGGAACTATAGCATGGGAGTGAAAGAGCAAATTATATTTCCAGAAGTTGAGTATGATAAAATCAACACAATAAGAGGGTTAGATATTACTATTACCACCTCTGCTAAGTCGGATGAGGAAGGCTATGCCCTTTTAGCTAGTTTCAATTTTCCCTTTAAACAATAAAGTAAATAGTTATGGCAAAAAAAAGTATGTGGGCCCGAGAGGTCAAAAGACAAAAAATAGCTGCAAAATATGCATCGAAAAGAATGGAATTGAAGTCCATAATAAACGATCGCTCCAAGGCTTCAGAAGAAATTGACGCAGCAATAAATGCGCTACAAAAGCTGCCCAGAGACTCAAGTAAATCTCGCCAGCAGCGTCGCTGCCGTGTGACAGGGCGCCCTCATGCTGTATACAGAAAGTTTGGCCTATGCCGAAATAAGTTACGAGAAGCAGCCATGAATGGAGAAGTCCCGGGTTTAAAGAAAGCTAGTTGGTAATATTTGAAGAAAAGTCTGGATTTAAGCGGCTTCGTCAGATATATTTCAGCGCTCTCTAGATTTGTTGAGGTGTATTGTTAATAAGGTATCGCACCGCAAGACGGTGGCTGACCAAAAGGAGACTCTATATGAGTATGTCAGATCCAATTGCGGATATGCTTACACGCATCCGTAACGGCCAGTCGGCAAACAGGCTATCAGTTTTGATGCCTCTATCAAAAAAGAAACTTGCCATCGCAAAAGTCCTTAAAGACGAGGGTTTTATAGAGGATTTTTTAGAGGCAGAGTGCGATGGAAAGCCCGGTCTTCAAATAAATCTAAAATATTTTCAGGGTGAGCCTGTCATAGATTTTGTTAAGCGAGTCAGTCGGCCAGGTTTAAGAATTTATAAGAGTAAAGATAAGTTGCCCAAAGTTCGAGGTGGCTTGGGCATAGCTATAGTCTCAACATCAAAAGGCGTAATGACCGATCGTGAAGCTCGTAAACATGGGCATGGCGGCGAAGTCATAGCGTTTGTTGCTTAATCGGGAGTAAAAGATATGTCTCGAGTAGCAAAATCACCAATAACTATTGCTTCTGATTTAGATGTAAAAATCGAAGGGCAACACGTTGTTGTAAAAGGAAGCAAAGGGCAATTAGATATAGATGTGCATCACGAGGTATCAGTGACACTGAACGATGGAAAAATAAATTTAAAACCGAGCAGCGATTCGTATTGGGCTATGGCTGGCACTATGCGCGCTCTGCTAAATAATATGGTGATTGGCGCAAAACAAGGATTTCAAAAAAAATTACAGCTTGTTGGCGTAGGTTATCGAGCTCAAATGAAGGGGAAAATTTTAAATCTAAATTTAGGATTCTCTCATCCAATTGATTATAAAACTCCAGATGGCATTACAATTGAAGCTCCATCTCAAACTGAAATAGTAATTTCAGGAATCGATAAGCAAAAAGTTGGTCAAGTTGCAGCAGAAATACGTAGCTTTAGGCCACCTGAGCCCTATAAAGGTAAAGGTGTTCGTTATGCTGATGAACAAATAAAACGCAAAGAAGCTAAAAAGAAATAAAGGTAAAAAATATGGATAAAAAACTATCCCGTTTGCGACGTGCGAAACGTGCCAGATCAAAAATTGCGCAATTAGGAGTGTATAGGCTTACTGTGCATCGTACGCCTCGTCATATTTATGCGCAGATTATTGCACCGGAGGATAGTAGCGTTGTAGCAGTTGCCTCAACAGTTGAAAAAGATATAGTTGCAGATATAAAAGGTAGTACAGGAAATTCTATAGCCGCAGCTGAAATTGGAAAAATAATTGCAAAACGCGCAAAGAAAAGAGGAATCGAGAAAGTAGCATTTGATCGTTCTGGTTTTCGTTACCATGGTCGTGTAAAAGCATTAGCAGAAGCGGCTCGCGAAGCCGGTTTAAAATTTTAGGGAGTTTTGAGATGGCAAATTATGAAACAAAGCCGTCAAGTGATGAAATGATTGAAAAGCTGATCGGTGTAAATCGAGTAGCCAAAGTTGTTAAGGGCGGTCGTGTTTTTGGATTTGCCGCTCTTGTAGTTGTAGGCGATGGAAACGGCAAAGTTGGTTTCGGCACTGGTAAATCAAAAGAAGTTCCTATTGCAATTCAGAAAGCTATGGAAAATGCTCGTAGGAATATGATGAAAATTAAAGTTAAAGATGGCACTTTGCAATATGCATTAATTGGAAGACATGGAGCAGCTAAGGTGCATATGCAGCCAGCGTCTGAGGGTACTGGAATTATTGCCGGTGGAGCTATGCGAGCAATTTTTGAGGTAGTAGGTATTCATAACGTCTTGGCTAAATGCATTGGAACAAATAATCCTATAAATGTTGTTAGAGCAACTTTAAATGGTCTAAAAGACATGGATGATGCTGAGTATGTAGCAGCAAAACGCGGTAAAACCATCGAAGAAATCTTAGGTTGAACTCCATGGCAAAAAAAATGATGAAGGTAAAATTAATTCGAAGTATGTATGGCCGCACAAAAGGACATATTGAGTGCGTTAGAGGGCTCGGATTAAGGCGAATGCATCAAGTAGTTGAAGTTGAAGATACACCATCTACTCGAGGCATGGTTAAAAAAGCATATTACATGGTCCAGATTGTAGAGGAAGTATAAAAATGCGGTTAAATACAATTAAGCCTGCCGAAGGTAGTAAACCAACAAAGAAAAGAGTTGGACGCGGCATTGGAAGTGGCCAGGGCAAAACTTGTGGACGTGGTCATAAAGGTCAAAAATCTCGTTCTGGTGGTAAAGTTAAAATCGGATTTGAAGGTGGTCAGATGGCACTTCAAAGAAGACTTCCAAAAGTAGGCTTTAGATCTAAACTTGCTCGAATAACTTCAGAAGTTAGACTTGATGAGCTCTCCAAAGTGGATTCTGATCTAGTCGATATCGATGCTCTTCATTCGGCTGATATTATTTCTTACTCAATCAAGAGAGCAAAAATAATTCTCTCGGGTAAAATAGATCGTGCCGTTACTGTAAAGGGTATACGATGCACTAAAGGCGCTAGAGCAGCAATAGAAGCAGCTGGCGGTAAAATTGAAGACTAGAGTTAGATTTTAAGGAAGCGATATGGCAACTGGTCAAGGCTCTAGCGTATCTATGGGACAAATGGGCGAACTACGTAAACGTTTGTTATTTGTCATTGGCGCGCTGATAGTTTATCGCATAGGGACATTCATACCTGTCCCCGGCGTTGATCCTTCTGCATTAGCAACATTATTTGATCAACAACAAGGCACGATTCTAGACATGTTTAATATGTTCTCTGGAGGGGCATTGAGCAGAGCAAGTTTATTCGCCCTTGGTATTATGCCTTATATATCCGCATCAATTATTGTTCAGCTTATGACTGCAGTTATTCCTAAGCTTGAACAACTAAAAAAGGAAGGTGAGGCAGGGAGAAGGAAAATTACGCAGTACACCAGATATGGGACATTGGGTTTGGCTACATTTCAAGCGATTGGTATATCAATTGCATTACAGGGTCAATTTGGAGAAGGATTAGTTGTTACAACGGGCCCAGGATTTGTTTTCACTGCAACTGTATCCCTGGTAACTGGAACAATGTTTCTTATGTGGGTTGGAGAACAAATTACAGAGCGTGGCTTAGGAAATGGTATTTCATTAATTATCTTTGCTGGAATTGTTGCTGGATTGCCATCCGCGTTTGGTGCTGTGGTAGAGCTCGTGCGAAATGGAGAAATGAATGCTTTATTTGCTTTATTCCTATTTGTAATGGCCCTAGCTGTGACTGGATTTGTGGTATTTGTAGAACGAGGCCAGAGACGAATCACCGTAAATTATGCAAAACGACAACAAGGTAGAAAGATGTATGCAGCTCAAAGCAGCCACCTGCCGCTTAAACTGAATATGTCTGGCGTAATTCCACCTATTTTTGCTTCTAGTATAATTTTATTTCCAACGACACTAGCACAGTGGGCAGGAAACACAGAGGGAACACGCTGGTTGCAGGATATTATCGCTAAAATCTCTCCTGGCGAACCAATTTATATCGCTTTTTATGCTGCAGCAATAATATTCTTTTGTTTTTTTTATACTGCATTAGTTTTTAATTCCAAAGATACTGCTGATAATTTAAAAAGATCTGGAGCATTTATTCCTGGAATACGACCAGGCGACCAAACTGCCAGATATATAGATCAGGTCATGTCCAGATTAACCTTTGCTGGAGCAATTTATATTACTTTGGTATGTCTGATGCCGGAGTTTTTGATTGTGGGATGGAATGTTCCTTTTTACTTTGGTGGCACCTCTTTGCTTATAGTTGTAGTTGTTGTGATGGATTTTATGGCACAAATTCAGGCTCATGTGATGTCTCACCAGTATGAAGGATTAATGAAAAAAGCGAATTTAAAAAATGTAGGTGGGGCAGGAAATTTACGCTAATAGCCTATTGATTTTGGAGAAATTTAATGAAAGTACGAGCATCAGTTAAAAAGATTTGTAGAAATTGTAAAATAGTAAAAAGAAACGGGGTAATTCGAGTAATTTGCTCAGATCCACGTCATAAGCAGCGTCAGGGCTAGATTTAGCGTTGGCATTGAATCGGAGGTGAAATTTTGCTACGATTTCGCGGTTTCGCATCCCTAATATTTTCAGAGGCACGGAGTATCTTTATCTATGGCTAGGATTGCTGGTGTAAACATACCAGATCACAAACATGTGGTTGTAGCATTAACTTCGATATTCGGAGTAGGAACGACTCGTGCGCGAAAAATATGCGATGCATCAGGTGTATCCCCAAGTCGCAAGGTTGTTGAGCTTGATGAAAACGAACTTGAAAAATTGCGTGCTGAAGTAAGTAAGTTAACAATTGAAGGCGACTTGCGAAGGGAAGTCTCAATGAATATTAAAAGACTAATGGACTTAGGGTGTAATCGTGGCATCCGCCATCGTCGAGGCCTTCCTTTACGTGGACAAAGAACAAAAACTAATGCTCGTACCCGAAAAGGGCCACGGAAGCCAATAAAGCGGTAAATTTTAGGAATAAAAACGATGGCAAAAACTATTACACGCAAAAAAGTAAAAAAAGTTGTAACAGATGGAGTCGCCCATGTTTACGCATCATTTAATAACACTATCATTACAATTACAGACCGACAGGGTAATGCCCTGTGTTGGACTACAGCGGGCGGGTCGGGGTTCAGAGGCTCACGAAAAAGTACACCGTTTGCAGCACAAGTAGCAGCTGATCGGTGTGGTGAAATGGCAAAAGAATTCGGTGTTAAAAGTTTAGATGTTAATGTGAAGGGTCCTGGCCCAGGACGAGAATCTGCAGTTCGAGCTTTAAATGGGTGTGGCTTTAAAATTACAAGCATCAATGATGTTACACCGATTCCTCACAATGGGTGCAGACCACCTAAAAAACGCCGAGTTTAATTGGAGTTTGTTATGGCACGTTATATAGGCCCAAAATGTAAATTAATGCGTCGAGAAGGAACGGACCTTTACTTAAAGAGCAGAGCCCGCTCTGTAGATTCGAAATGTAATATGGAAAAAGTCCCAGGCCAATCTGGAGAACGTCGTCGTAGATTATCCGACTATGGAGTTCAGTTGCGAGAAAAGCAAAAAGTGCGTCGTTTATATGGAGTATTAGAGAGACAATTCCGAAATTACTATAAGGAAGCAGATAAAGTAAAAGGTCCGACAGGAGAGAATCTTTTAGCTTTACTCGAATCCCGATTAGATAATGTTGTGTACAGGATGGGATTTGGCTCTACTCGCGCAGAAGCCCGTCAACTTGTTAGCCATAAGGCAGTTGAAGTAAATGGTAAGTCAGTAAATATTGCCTCGTTTAGAGTGACGCCAGAAGATAAGATCAGTATCAGCGAATCTGCAAAAAAACAGGATCGCATTAAAAACTCTATTGCTTTGGCGGAGCAATATGGAACACCAGAATGGTTGGACGTAGACGGTAATGCTATGAAAGGCACCTTTAAGCGCCTTCCGGATCGTGCCGAATTACCAGCTGAAATAAATGAACAATTAATTGTCGAATTATATTCGAAATAAATATTATCTTTAACCAATTATTAGAGAGGGCTACCTATGGTGGACTCCGTATCTGAGTTCTTAAAGCCTCGCATTGTAAATGTCGAGCAGATCAATGAGCAACACGCAAAGGTATCTTTAGAGCCTCTGGAACGCGGTTTTGGACATACTTTAGGTAATGCGCTTAGGCGTATTCTTCTATCGTCAATGCCAGGGTGTGCAGTGACGGAAGCTGAGATTGAGGGTGTATTGCATGAGTATGGCGCTATTGAAGGTGTTCAAGAGGATGTTCTTGAAATCCTTTTAAGTTTAAAAGAAGTTGCTATTACTATGGAGGATAGAGATGAGGCAGTTCTTACCCTCAATGCGACAGGACCAGCTATAGTAACAGCTGCTGACATACAACTGACCCATGGGGTTGAGGTTGCAAATCCTAATCACATTATTGCTCATCTTACAGATAGAGGCGGATTGAGCATGAATATTAAAGTTGAACGGGGTTGTGGATACGAAGCAGCTGCCAATAGGGAGGGTGCTGCAGGTGAAGATCGACCTATTGGACGCTTGCAATTAGACTCTACATTTAGCCCCGTACGAAGAGTTGCATATTCTGTTGAAGCAGCACGAGTAGAGCAGCGTACGGATTTAGATCGTTTAGTTTTAGAAATCGAGACCGATGGCACTTTAGATGCAGAGGATGCAATAAGAAGATCTGCAACGATTTTGCAAGATCAATTAAGTTCATTTGTGAACTTAGATCAAACAGCAGCATCAGAGGCTGAACAAGAATCTAATGAACCAGTAATTGATCCAATCTTATTAAGACCTGTTGATGATTTAGAGCTTACAGTAAGGTCAGCTAATTGCCTTAAAGCAGAAAATATTTTTCTTATAGGTGATTTAATTCAAAGAACAGAAGTTGAATTACTAAAGACTCCAAACTTAGGAAAAAAATCACTTACCGAAATAAAAGATGTTCTTGCCACAAGAGGACTTTCTTTGGGTATGCGCCTCGAAAATTGGCCGCCAGAGAATCTTGAAGAATTAATGTCACGCTGAAAAGACCATTTGATTAATTTTAATAAGGAAGCATGTAGATGCGTCATAGAAAATCAGGAAGGCAATTAAATCGTAATAGCTCTCATAGAAAAGCAATGTATAGAAATATGGCTAGTTCCCTGTTTGAACATGAGCTTATAAAAACAACGCTCCCTAAGGCGAAAGAGTTAAGAGGAGTAGCAGAGCCGTTAATTACCCTTGCCAAAGAGGACAGTGTCGCTAAGCGCAGGCTTGCTTTTTCTAGATTGCGTAACTCGGAAGCGGTAGCAAAGCTTTTCACCGAACTTGGTCCTCGATATAAATCCAGGAATGGTGGCTATTTGCGAATCTTAAAATGTGGATATCGAGCCGGAGATAAAGCCCCGATGGCTTTTGTTGAACTGGTTGATAGGCCTGTAACTGAAGATAACGAAGTTTCCACCTCTGAAAAAGAAAATGGTTAAAATTTTTTCATAAATAGAAAGAACTAAATATCTATCAATAAATCATCTATTATTTGTTTTGCAGTTTTTTTCTTTATATTTCTTTCCTTCAAAATCTTAGTAAATATTTTAAATGGTTTTATATACCCCTTACCTTTAAATATATATTCCCACCAACCTTTTTTTCTGATTCTTTCTCTAATGTTGCGCACCGATTCTTTTGAAGGCAATCGTTTTTCTGATTTTTCATGAAGTGGTTCAAATAAAATTCTTAAATTATTTGAGGTACTTATTTTAATTGGCTTAAACCATTGTGATGCGCATGCTATTAATGTTTCGATACTAAAATAATATATGTGAGCTTTGAAAAAAATATTATGAGGCGATGCATCTTTTGCTTCAATCCATGGCACTTCAACAAATAAAATTCCTTTTTTACTCATGTGTGAAAAAATTTTCTCAAATGCTTTTGATGGTGAGGGTAAGTGCTCCATAACATGAAAAATAGTAATTATGTCATATTGATTTGTTATTTCTTCAATTTCACCAGTTGTTATTTTTTCTCCGTACTCATTCTTTGCAAATTCAGAATATCCAATATTTGGCTCTATACCCTCTGCATTAAAACCATTTTTGTTTGCAATATAAACAAATTCTCCACCTCCTGCGCCAATATCTAATAATTTTCCCTTCCTTATGTCCATTGAATGAAGAAATTTAATTCGATTAATGGCAGTATGCGCCGCCCGAAAAATATGTTTTTTGCGTGGTGAAAAGGTTTTTTTATAATCATTGCGATAATTATGAGAATAATAAATCGATAATTCAGTTTTTGAGGGAGTTAATGTTTGTTGAATTAAGCCACAATTACAGCACATACCTACACTTAATTTTTCTTTTGTTTTACTATCCTTGTTAGCGATATATTCAAAGTCGCTTTTTAGGCAAAAAGAACATTGCATTTTTAAAGGCCTTATTTAATTTTCTAAATCGAATTGTAGCTTTTTATTTATGATTGTTGAAAATTTTTTTTAAAAATTGACCAGTAAATGATTTTTTATTTTTTGAAACATCTAGAGGTGTACCACTCGCTATAATTTGACCACCACTATTCCCTCCTTCGGGCCCTAGATCGATTAACCAATCAGCTGTTTTTATAACATCTAAATTATGCTCGATTACTACGATAGTGTTACCCTGATTGCGTAATTTATGTAAAACGCTCAATAATTGCTTTACATCGTGAAAATGAAGCCCTGTTGTGGGTTCATCCAAAATATAAAGGGTGTTACCTGTGTCTCTCTTAGAGAGCTCCCGTGAAAGTTTTACTCTTTGAGCTTCTCCCCCTGAAAGCGTAACAGCATTCTGACCAAGTGTGATGTAACTTAGTCCAACGTCTATTAATGTTTTAAGTTTTCTGTTTATTGAGGGGACAGCTTCGAAGAAAGAGAATGCATCTTCTATGGTCATGTTTAAAATTTCATTTATATTTCTTTTTTTATAAAGAATTTCAAGTGTTTCTCTATTGTAACGGCGACCTTTACATACATCACATTGAACGTATACATCAGGCAAAAAGTGCATCTCTACCTTTATAACACCATCTCCTCTACAGGCTTCGCAGCGACCACCTTTAACATTGAAGCTAAAGCGACCAGGACTATATCCTCGTGATCGTGATTCTGGAACTGATGCAAAAAGCTCCCTTATCGGCGTAAAGAGACCCGTGTAAGTCGCTGGATTTGAACGAGGTGTTCTCCCAATTGGAGATTGATCGATGTCAACAACCTTATCAAAATTTTCTATACCCTCAACTGATTCATACGGAGCGATATCGTGATTTGCTCTATTTAATTTATTAGCAGTAATTGGATAAAGGGTGTCATTTATAAGTGTTGATTTTCCAGATCCAGACACACCAGTGATACAGGTAAATAGACCTGCCGGTATCTCCAGATCTACCATTTTTAGATTATTTCCAGTGGCGCCCCTTAGGCAAAGAATTCGATCTTTGTCTAAAGGAGTCAATTTATCGGGAACATCGATTTTTTTTCTTCCTGCTAAATAATCACCAGTAATTGAATTTTTTGCATCAGATATTTTCTTTGGGTTTCCTTGTGCAATAATGCTTCCTCCATGAACTCCAGCTCCAGGACCAATATCTACAACATGATCAGCGCTCCTTATAGCATCTTCATCATGTTCGACAACAATGACAGTATTTCCTAAATCTCTAAGGTAATTAAGAGTTTTTAATAATCTTTCATTATCTCGCTGATGTAAGCCAATTGATGGTTCATCTAAAACGTACATTACACCAACTAAACCAGCTCCAATTTGGCTCGCTAATCTTATTCTTTGTGCTTCTCCGCCTGATAATGTTTCAGCACTTCTATCTAATGTAAGGTAGTTCAGCCCCACATTTACGAGAAACTTTAAGCGTTCTTTTATTTCTTTAACTATTTTTTCAGCTATTTCTCCTTTTTTTCCTTTCAGTTTTAAATTTTCAAAAAAAGAAAGGCTGCTTTCGATTGACATTTCTGTTATCTCAGATAGAGGTTTACTGCTAATGAAAACATGTCTAGCGGATTCATTTAATCTTGTTCCCTTACACGAGGGACATGTTTGATGTGAAATATATTTTGATAACTCTTCTCTTACAGCATTCGAGTCAGTTTCATGATAGCGTCTTTTCATATTGTTAATGACACCCTCAAAAGACCTTACTCTTTTCGAAATACGCCCTCTATCATTAAAATGAGTGAATTCTATTTCATCTGATTCACTTCCATGAAGTATGATATTTTTTATTTTTTTACTTAAGTTTTCCCATGATGTTTCTGGATCAAAATCATAATGCTCACTTAAAGAAAGAATCATTTGATAATAATATGCATTTCGTCTGTCCCAACCTCGAATAACACCACCGGCTAGAGATAGGGTTTGATCGTTAATTATTTTCTTTGGGTCAAAAAATTGCTCATTACCCAGACCATCACATGTTTTACAAGCTCCTGCAGGATTATTAAAAGAGAACATTCTCGGCTCAAGCTCCTCTATTGAATACCCGCATTGAGGACAAGAAAAGTTAGCTGAAAACAATAATTCGTTTTCTTCCTCTTCTATCCATGCAATTTTTGCCAGTCCATCTGAAAGATGGAGAGCCGTTTCAAAAGATTCAGTGAGTCGCAATCGGATATCTTCTCTTATTTTAAAACGATCGATCACAATTTCTATTGTATGTTTTTTATGTAACTCAAGTTCTGGAGGGGCATCTAACTCGAATATTTCACCATCAATTCTGGCCCTGATATATCCTTGCGCATAGAATTCGTTTAATAATTTTTGATATTCACCTTTTCTGTCGGAAATAACTGGCGCCAATAACATTAGTTTTGAACCATCCTTCAATCCAAGAACGGTATCGACCATTTGACTTACTGTTTGTGCTTCTAAGGTAGTGAGATGCTCTGGGCAATAAGGTACACCAACCCTTGCATAAAGGAGACGTAAATAATCATAGATTTCAGTAATTGTGCCAACAGTTGAGCGGGGATTGTGACTTGTTGTTTTTTGTTCTATAGATATCGCTGGTGATAAACCTTCAATGTGATCTACATCGGGCTTTTCCATCATTGAAAGGAATTGTCTTGCATAAGCAGATAACGATTCCACATAACGCCGTTGTCCCTCTGCATAAATGGTGTCGAAAGCAAGTGAAGATTTCCCTGAACCAGACAAACCGGTTATGACAATTAATTTGTCACGAGGTAAATCGATATCTATGTTCTTTAGGTTGTGGGTCTTAGCGCCCCGAATCAAGATAGTGTCCATTCTTCTCACATATATGTTGAACAAACTTGTTATTCTACGGCAGACCGAGCTAAGGTAGAACTAGGTTTGTCTGGAAAAATGTTCATAAAAGGGCCTATGCATAGCTAATTTTGCCGTTAAAATACTGGCCCAGATTTTCTTGAGGATTCACACTTTGTCAAAAATTGCCGAAAATAGAATGACTTCCATGGAGAAGCGAGCTTCTTTTGGTTTAGCAGGCGTCTATGGCTTTCGCATGCTGGGATTATTTCTCATACTCCCTGTTTTCGCTATTTTTGCAGAAGATCTGCCTGGTGCCACACCTTTATTGACTGGTTTAGCAATAGGCATATACGGACTCACCCAAGCTCTCCTACAAATCCCTTTTGGCTTAATTTCTGATCGAATTGGACGAAAGCCAGTTATTTATGGGGGACTCGTGCTTTTTGCCCTCGGCAGTATATTAGCTGCAGTTTCTGATGACATATATTGGATTATTGCTGGCAGAGCTTTGCAAGGTAGCGGAGCAGTAGCTGCTGCAGTTATGGCACTTGCAGCCGACTTAACCCGGGAAGAACATCGCACAAAAGCAATGGCTGGTATAGGCATGACAATAGGCTTTTCCTTTATGCTGGCGATGATTATTGGACCGTCAATTGATGGTTGGGTTGGTGTTTCAGGTATCTTTTGGCTTACTGCCCTATTGGCACTTATAGGGATAGCAATAATACACTTGATCGTGCCGACACCTGTTCAGAGTCGCATACACAGAGATGCAGAGCCTATACCAGCTATGTTTTCAAGAGTTTTGAAGCACTCAGATTTATTAAGGTTAGATTTCGGGATTTTTTCTTTACATCTTATACTTACAGCTTTATTTTTAGTTGTCCCTCTTGCTTTGCGTGATGCAGGTTTACCAGCAGCAGAACATACCCTAGTATATTTTCCGTTGATGTTGGTTTCCATAATTGGGATGGCTCCATTTTTGGTGCTGTCGGAAATAAAACAAAAAACAAAACCGATATTTTTGGGCGCGGTGGTTTTATTGGGTTTGGCGCAGTTAGCTCTTTGGTACAACAACGATGACCTTTGGCCAATAATCTTTGCTATTGGCGCTTTTTTTACTGCATTTAATTTTCTCGAGGCCACTCTTCCATCTTTGGTATCTAAAACAGCACCGGCAGATGCGAAGGGCACAGCAATGGGGGTATATTCGACCTCTCAGTTTGCTGGCGCTTTCATGGGCGGGCTTTTCGGAGGCTGGGCTCATCAAGCTCTTGGTATTGAGGCAGTTTTCTTGCTTGGAGCCATAGTCACGCTTATGTGGCTCCTGATAGCCTTGAAAATGTCAAAACCTAAACGCCATGTCAGTAAAATTTTACAGTTAGGAATAATGCCGCAAGACCATGCTGATAATGTTGCAACAAGCCTGAGGCAAATAAAAGGCATTGTTGAGGCAGTTGTAGTGGGTGAAGAGGGTTTGGCATATCTAAAAATTGACCGAGATTTGCTCAATATGGCCGATCTTGATGCATTTATTGCCAGTCAGGGGTAACATCAGACATATAAACTGAGATTGCTTGATACAAGGATAGGGTAAAATATGAGGAGGCAAAATGGCCAGTAGAGGTGTTAATAAAGTAATATTGATCGGTAACATTGGGCAGGACCCAGAGGTAAGATACATGCCAAATGGTGGGGCTGTCTGTAATTTAAGCATAGCTACATCAGAGTCATGGAAAGATAAAAATACCGGTGAAAATCAAGAAAAAACAGAATGGCATCGGGTGGTGATGTTTAGAAGACTTGGCGAGATAGCTGGTGAGTACTTAAAAAAAGGCTCTAAAGTTTTTATTGAGGGTAAGCTTCAAACTAGAAAGTGGCAAGATCAGCAAGGACAAGACAGATACACAACAGAAATTGTAGCCGATAGTATGCAAATGCTCGATTCACGTGGAAACAATGATTTTACTGACACAAAAAAGAATGTATCTACTAATGATCAAGAAAATTTGAATGATAATTCGAAATCAGACAATGGGTTTGAAGATGATATTCCTTTCTAATGTCTAAAGACCCAAAATGCATTAATTATTTTTTAACTCATTTGTAAGTTTTATAAAGTCAGAAATATCAAGTGTCTCTGCCCTTAAGTTCGGATCTATCCCCAAAAGGCGTATCCGCTCTTCTGATAAAATACCCTTTAAGTTGTTTTTTAGTGTCTTTCTTTTGTAAGAAAAGCATGCTGATACAAGATTATTAAAGTTGCTTTCGTTTTCAATAACTATCTTTTGTGTTTTTCTTGGTTTGATGTATACGAGACTTGACTCAACTTTTGGTATGGGATCAAACGCACTAGGGCTGATATCAAAAAGATGTTGCACTTCACAATAAGCTTGAAGCATTACGCTTAATCGTCCATAACTTTTTGTGTTTGGTTTAGCGACTATTCTATCGACTACCTCTTTTTGTAGCATAAAATTCATATCTTGAATATTTTCTTTAAACTTAAGAAGGTGAAAAAGAGTAGGCGTTGAAATATTGTATGGCAAGTTTCCCACAATGCGGAGTGCCTTGTTATTAATTTTATTTTTTGAGAGATTAAAGTTAAGAATATCGATGTTAAAAAGATTTAAGTTACCATAAGGCAGACATTTTTCCTTAAGTTTTTTACAAAGATCTCTATCGATCTCTATTGCATCAATTTTTCCTAAAAATTCAAGAAGAGGGAGTGTTAAAGAGCCATCTCCTGGCCCAATCTCTATAACATAGTCATCTTTTTTTAAACCAATAAAATTAATAATTTTCTGAATAACTAAGGGGTCGCGCAGAAAATTTTGACTGAATTTTTTTTTAGCTTTCGTTCCCAAAAATTTTTTAATTTATAAATTAAGATCACTTAAGCTTGGGTGATCGTCTGGCCTACGACCAAGAGGCCAAAAAAATTTACGATCATTTTCGTTTATTTTCAGATCATTTATACTTGCAAATCGACGCATCATTAGCCCATGTTCGTTAAATTCCCAATTTTCATTTCCATACGATCTATACCAATTTCCGTCTTTATCATGACACTCATAAGCGAATCTCACAGCAATTCTATTTCCATCTGTGGCCCATAGTTCCTTTATCAATCTATATTCTAATTCTCTAGCCCATTTAGCCGTTAAGAATTCTTTAACACCCTCCCTGCCTTTTGGAAATTCTGATCTATTTCTCCAAATTGTGTCTTCCGTATATACAAGCGATACTTTATCTGGATCTCTAGAGTTCCATGCATCTTCAGCCATTCGAACCTTCTTTGTTGCAGTTTCTACAGAAAATGGGGGTAGTGGTGGTTTTGATTCCATAATTAATATTCTTCATTTTCGATTAAAAGATATTCTAAGAATAATGCCATAGTAATGCTAAGTCTATTATTAATTAATATTTTTTTTATTTATCAAAAATATTATGAAATTAGAAAATTATAGGGAAGAGATCAGTATACAAATGCTTTTCATTTCAATAGAAAATTCACAAAAAAAAGAAAAGCTCAGAATTATTGGAATTAAAAACTACTTACCATGCGTTGAGAGCCAATCAGAAACTTTTGTTATCAATAAATCTGCATGTTCATCAAAAAAATGATTAGCGCCCTTTATCACCTCTTGACTGTAAATATTGCCAGATTCCTTCGCTGCTGAAGCCCTTTTCCTTGATGTTTCAAGAACAATAGGCAGGTCCTCACTCCCATAAATTTCATAAACTGGAATTTTTATTTTTCTTAGAGAAGTTGCAGCATTTATTTGCTTATGGCTCTGAGCTGCATTTAAACCGATAGCTACAAAAGCTTTAATTTTAGCATCTGCTGAATTTGCTAAATAAAATGCTGACATTGCTGCCCCCATGCTATGAGCAACTATTACTATTTCTTCTGACCCACTGGAGTTGAGAAATTCAATTGCTGCCTTAAATCGTTTTGGTGTGCTGTAAAATAGCGGTGCATATTCTCTAGATTCAGCCTCATTTGGTAAAATCGGCATTTGTATCGATAGCGTCCTCCATCCTTTTTCCGTCATTTCAACTCGTATTGGGTGAATAACTTGATCCCAATTTGGATGGACTCCAATCCCATGAACTACAATAATGGCTTTTTTTGCACTTCCTTGAGAATTGGGAGTGTCTATAGCTAAAAAATTATGACTACCAGCTTTAAGCCAGACCGGCTCTCCATCCATTAAGCCATCTACTATCTGATTAGCCCAACGTTTTTCTTTTGCAGTATCAGTTGCCGCAGCCGCTGAAACCAAGTTAAATAACATCAAATTAATGAGGAAAAACCTACAAATTTTTGTCATTTCTTCACCTTTGCCTGATAAAAGGCCTTTTTTTAATTATTCATTCCTGTAAGTATTGACGTTGTGAGGGTAATTCTATTCACTCAAAGTATTTTTTTGGTATGAAATTAGATCAGACCCTCCATTTGAATAATCCCAAGAATAAAAAAAAATCATTAAAATCATGTATTTAAATAAATTTTATAGAATTCCATGCTTTCTTTTTTTTGATTATTACATTTTTAAAGTGTGAATTTTGTTTGTGCAAAATTTAATATACTTGCGTAAAATCGTTTTCCCTATTTAAAAAGAGCTAACAATAAGAGTGCCAGGCAAACTGTATATAAAAACTTTTGGTTGCCAAATGAACGAGTATGATTCGCAAAAGATGAAAGATGTTTTGTGCGAGTCTCACGGGCTTGTTGAAACAAAAGACGCAAAGCAGGCCGATGTTCTTTTGCTTAATACCTGCTCTATTCGAGAAAGGGCTCAAGAAAAAGTTTTTTCACAATTAGGCCAATGGCGACCATGGAAAGAACTCAATCCCAACTTAATAATTGGAGTTGGCGGATGTGTGGCTAGTCAAGAGGGAGAAGTGATTCGTCAGAGAGCTCCTTTTGTGGATTTAGTATTTGGTCCCCAAACTTTACATCGACTGCCAAAAATGCTTGATGCCGCAAAGAAAAATGAACCTGCAGTGGATGTAAGCTTCCCCGAGATAGAAAAATTTGACTGTCTTCCAAAGCCACGCTCAGAGGGACCAAGTGCTTTTGTATCAATTATGGAAGGATGTTCAAAATATTGTACGTTCTGCGTAGTTCCTTACACACGGGGTACAGAGATTTCCAGACCATTTGATGATGTAATTGCGGAGGTAGTAAGTTTGGCAACCCAAGGTGTCCGCGAGGTAAACCTTTTAGGGCAGAATGTAAATGCCTATAGAGGATTATTGCATGATGGTGATACAGCAGATTTGGCGTTATTAATTCGTTATGTTGCGGCGATTGATGGTATTGATAGAATTCGCTACACAACCTCTCACCCAGTAGAATTTTCTGATTCATTAATCGAAGTTTATGCTGATGTACCAGAATTGGTGAACCATGTGCACTTACCAGTCCAATCTGGTTCTGACAAAATATTAATGCAAATGAAAAGAGGACATAGTGCATTTGAATATAAACAAAAAATACGAAAATTAAGAGAGATCAGACCAGACATAAGTCTCTCTTCAGACTTTATAATCGGTTTTCCAGGAGAGACAGACCAAGATTTTGAATACACCATGAAGTTAATTGAAGACATTGGATTTGATCATTCTTATAGTTTTATTTACAGTCGTCGACCTGGGACACCTGCCGCTGAGATCTTAGATGATGTTGCATTTGAGGTAAAACAAAAGAGATTACAGATACTTCAACATAAAATAAATAATTCGGCTCAAAATATCAGTAGAAAAATGATAGGTACAAGTCAGGTCGTATTAATTGATCGTTTATCAAAGAAAAATGAGAATGAAGTATCGGGAAGAACGGAAAATAATCGAGTCGTAAATTTTGAGGGTAGTCAAAATCTAATTGGTCATTTTGCTGAAGTTCGCATTACAGAAGTTAAGCCTAATTCATTGCGTGGAGAGCTTTTAGATACAAGAGAGCAAGTTGTCAATGCCTAATGAGTAATAATCCACATTCCATAAATTTACTGCTTGAGCCTGAAGATAATGAGCGTTTACGTAACGTATGCGGTCAACTCGATGAACATCTTCGCCAGCTTGAGACTCGTTTGGGAATTGAAATAAATAACCGAGGTAATTTTTTTCAACTTTTTGGTTCAAGTGAAGCCATTAGAGTCGGAAGTGAAGTACTGCAAGGCCTTTATGAGGCATCTAAAGGCGAGGCATTGACGCCCTCAAGAGTGCATTTATTTTTGCAAGAATCCGGAATTGACGCAATGTTACGAACCAGTGATGCCAATACTCCTGAAACTACCATAAAAACTCGTCGAGGACTCGTGAAAGCGAGAGGTCTCAATCAAGCGGAGTATATGCACAGAATTATGACTCACGATATAAATTTTGGAATAGGACCAGCTGGCACAGGTAAAACATATCTGGCTGTGGCTTGTGCTGTTGATGCCCTTGAGCGTGATTTGATTCGTCGCATTTTACTCGTAAGGCCGGCAGTAGAAGCGGGAGAGAGGCTGGGCTTTTTACCTGGAGACCTGACTCAAAAAATCGATCCTTATCTTAGACCACTTTATGATGCATTGTATGAGATGTTTGGTTTTGAGAAAGTAAGCAAGTTAATAGAAAGAAACGTAATTGAGGTAGCACCTCTCGCTTACATGCGAGGTAGGACCTTAAATGAAGCTTTCATTATATTAGACGAAGCTCAAAATACCACACCTGAGCAAATGAAGATGTTTCTTACAAGACTTGGATTTGGCTCAACAGCAGTTATCACGGGAGATGTCACACAAATTGATTTGCCTCGAGGGCAAAAATCAGGTTTGCGCCAAGCAATTGAAGTTTTGAATAATGTTTCAGAATTGAGTTTCACATTTTTTAATGCAAGAGATGTTGTCCGTCACTCGTTAGTGCAAAAAGTTGTACAAGCATACGATAAGTTTGATGATTCAAATAGGGATTCTTCATAATGAGTATTGCTATAAATATTGAAGTAAATGATTTAATTGAAAATGCTCCTGAGCGTTCGCTTTTGGTAAATTGGGCAAAATTGGCTTTATCCGATTATGAAGATGATGTTGTCTTATCTTTACTTATATGTGACGAGAATGAAGGCCGACGTTTAAATAAAAAATTTCGATCGATAGATAAGGCTACAAATGTACTTTCTTTCCCATTTGAATTTCCAATTGGGGTCCCTAAAGAAGAAATTGATAACTACCTTGGTGATATTGTGATTTGTGCACCAATTGTGAAAAAAGAAGCGATCGAACAATCAAAAAAAGAGTCTGCACATTGGGCACATATATTTATACATGGAATTCTTCACCTTATAGGTTTTGACCACAAAAATGAAAAAGATTCAGAGAAAATGGAAAAAAAAGAATGTGAAATTCTTAACAAAATTGGCTTTTCCGATCCATATAAAGCTCCAGTTAGCACAAAAAGTACACTGGATAAGAGTCAAAACTTATGAGCCCTAAGGAACCAGAAAATCGTGGATCAATTACTGCTCGTTTATTAGAACGGCTATTTCCGAACTCTTCAAATGAGCCTGAAACAAAAGAACAATTGATTGAACTTTTGCGGGCCGCAAAGAATAGAGCATTATTTGATATGGATGCCTTATCAATGATGGAAGGAGTATTACAGGTATCTGATTTGCAGGTTAGGGATATTATGATCCCCAGAGCTCAGGTAGTTATGATAGACCGACAAGATTCATTAGAAAAGATTTTGCCGATTGTAGTCGACTCTACACACTCTCGTTTTCCTGTAATAGGTGAGGATCGAGCAGAGGTTATTGGGACTATGTTAGCCAAAGATTTACTTCAATATTTTGGTGAGGGTGCGAAAAAATTTAAACTTCGAAATATTATTCGGCCTGCTGTTTTTGTGCCAGAATCAAAACGTTTAGATGTTCTTTTACGAGACTTTAAAGCAAGTAGAAATCATATGGCAATCGTAGTAGATGAATATGGAGCTGCCGCTGGTGTTGTAACCATAGAGGATGTTTTAGAGCAAATTGTCGGAGAAATTGAGGATGAATATGATTTTGATGAAGGCGCACAAATTATGCGTTTAAGTGAAAATCATTTTACAGCACGGGCACACACTACTGTTGACGAGTTTAATGAGTATTTTAATACGACGTTTAAGGATAATGATTTTGATACACTTGGCGGTCTCGTACTAAATGCCTTTGGGCATATGCCAAAAAGAGGCGAGCGAACAAGGGTCGATGATTTTGAATTTGAAGTAACCGGCGCAGACAGCCGTAAAATAAGATTACTTAATATCTATCGCATTCCTCTTACTTCTGAAAAAGAAAAAAGTTAGTCATAAAATTTTTATGTCTTTATTTTGCTTCAGTGAAAAACTTTCAAAGTATTATAGTAATTTTCTGCCCACCCAAATCGCTTTTTGTTTCTTTTTGGGTTGCATCTCAGTCCTTTCTTTTTCTCCCTTTAATTTTAAAATTTTAATAATTTTTTCTTTATCAATTTTCTTTCATTCCATATGGAAAAGTCAGAACATAAAAGAAGCGGGATTAAAGGGATATTTTTTTGGCTTAGGATTTATGAGTATTGGAGTTTCGTGGATCTATATAAGTATAGAGAAATTTGGTGGTGTCTCTCCATTTTTGGCCATAATTTTTACGATTCTTTTTATTTTTTTTATTTCAGCTTATTTTTTTATATTTGGAGCCCTTACAAAGTACCTTAGTCAAGAAAGCTCAAAGATAAAAGTTATGGTTTTTATAGTTCCATCAGTATGGTTCTTAATTGAAATTATGCGGGCAACTTTCTTTACCGGCTTCCCTTGGCTTTCTATAGGTTATAGTCAAATAGATGGCCCATTCTCCAACTTTGCCCCAGTTGTTGGGATATATGGAGTGGGATTTATCTTAGCGTTAATTTCTGCTTTATTAACACTTTGGAAAAAAATTTGGCCTATATTGGCAATTTTTTCGATATGGAGTGCCGGTTATGGATTTTCATTGATTAATTGGACAGAGCCGATTGATGATGAGATGAAGGTGACCATAATCCAAGGAAATATTGCACAATCAGAGAAGTGGAAGCCACAACTATTTTCTAAAAATTTACAGCTCTATTTAAACCTTACCAGACAGCATCTTGATTCAGATATTATTGTCTGGCCAGAAACGGCTATAGCGGCATTTAGTGATCAAATTGAAAAAAATATTCTAAAGCCAATTCAAAAGATGGCATCAAAGGAATCTTTTGACTTGCTTACTGGTATTGTTACAAGGGAAAAAAATGGAAATTATTATAATTCGGTGATAAATCTTGGTGTCTCGGGTCGCCAAGTTTACAGTAAAAAACATCTAGTTCCATTTGGAGAATATTTGCCACTAAAATTTTTTTCAAAAAAAATATTTAGTTTTTTAGATATTCCGATGTCTGACTTTAGCTCTGGTGATAATAGAAATAATATTTTTTTAAATAATTATCCTGTGGGAATTAATATTTGCTATGAGGATACTTTTCCTGCAGTTGTCAAGGAATCACTGCCTAATGCGACATACCTGATTAACGTTAGCAATGATGCCTGGTTTGGTAATTCTTTGGCTCCGCATCAACACTTAGAGATAGCCAGAATGCGAGCTTTAGAATTTGGCAGATTTTTTATAAGATCAACAAACAATGGTATTTCAGCAATAATAGACAATAAAGGAAAAATTGTAAAAATTTCACCTCAATTTCAAAAATCTGTTTTAAGTTATAATATAAAGCTGTATAAAGGCTCGACGCCTTTCAATGATTTTCACAATAATCCATTACTTGTGATTACTTCAATTACTTTATTGATGGCATTATTGAAAATAGGAATTTTTGCAGTAAAAAACTAGTAAGGCCCGGTAATGCTTATAAAATAAAGAAACATAAAATTTACTTGGAGAAGTTTATGTCTAGAGAGGTCATATCAACTAAAGATGCACCACAAGCAATAGGGACTTATTCCCAGGCCGTAAAGGTTAATAAGACCGTTTATTTATCCGGTCAAATACCGCTTGATCCTGTATCAATGAAAATTTTAGATGAGGACATAGAGTCACAAATTTGTCGAGTTTTTGATAATTTAAAGGCTGTTGTTAAAGCAGCAAATGGAAAGCTAAGTAATATTGTAAAAATTAATATTTATTTAATAGATTTAGAAAACTTTGGCAAAATAAATAATATTATGAAAAAATATTTTCAGGAGCCATATCCAGCTAGGGCGGTAGTTCAAGTGGCCAAATTACCGAAAGACGCAAATATTGAGATTGATGCGGTGATGGAGTTGGATTAACTCTATGCTAAATCGAAACTATAAAATATCGAGAGAAAAAAATGCATAGCTTAATTTTTATTTTTTTTATTTGGATTTTTGTTGCTTTTCCTGTATCGGGAGAAGAAAAGCAAAAAATTCCTACCTTTGGTGATTGGGCAAAGAAATGTGAAACTGCAAAATTTAAAGAAAAAAATAAAAAAGAAGCAACTAGTAAACGAATTTGCTATGTCTTTCAAAATGTAAGTAACAAGGAAAGCGGGCAAGTTATTATGCAAATTAGGATCGGATATCCCTCGAGCGATAATATTCCGGTTATGATTGTCACATTGCCTTTGGGAGCGCTTTTGCCTCCTGGTGCAGGCTTTCTTACTGAAGGAAGCGATCCTATAAAGCTTCCATTTTTAGCATGTGGTAGAGAGGGATGCACCACGGTTGGTCAGCCAATTCAAAGTAAAACCCTTGAGGCGATGAAAAAGGGAGATTTAGCCGCTGTTAGGGTATCTTTGATGAATCAAAAAGTTATTAATTTACCAGTTTCGTTGAAGGGGTTTACTAGGGCTCTCAATTCTATCCAACCGAAATAAGAATATTCTCTGAGTTTTTGTCTCATATGTTTTATCCTTACTAGATGTTTAAGAAAAATGAAAATCATAATGGGATTAATGTCAGAGCTATAAAAGGAATTGGCCCAAAAGGTGTCGAAAGATTGGCTCGTTTGGGTATAGAAACTATTCAAGATCTTCTATTACATCTTCCTGTGAGGTATCAGGATCGCACCAAAAAAACTTTAATAAAAGATTTACGACATGGAGATTTCGCTGTTGTAGAGGCCTTTGTTGACAGTAGTAATATAAAATTTGGCAGACGCCGCTCTCTATTAGTTGAAATACATGATCAATCAGGCTCTCTTGGATTGAGATTTTTTTATTTTAGTTCCTCTTTAAAGGAAAAATTTTTACAAGGATCAAAAATTTGTTGTTTTGGTGAGGTGCGTAATGGGCCAAATTCTTTTGAGCTTATTCATCCAGAGTATTTTTTTTTAGATAAAGATAGCTTTAATAAATTGGATGATTCACTGACTCCAATTTATTCTAGTACAGAGGGAATTTCTCAAAGGAGTTGGCGCGATTATATTTCTAAAGCCCTAAAATTTCTTGATAGTGAAAATTTATTTTATGAAATATTGCCAGATTCTATTATTGAAGAAAATGGATTACCTTCTTTGAAAGAGGCAATTAAGTTTTTACACAATCCCCCGCCGACTGTTTCGTATGAATTGCTATTAAATTTCAAACACCCTGCTCAAAAAAGAATTATTTTTGAAGAATTGTTAGCTTATCAGATTTGTTTCAGACATCTTCGAAAAAAAAATAAAGAAAATATCGCACCAAACATTTCTACCAAGAATAGTAACTTTGCGAGAAATTTAGAAAAAGAATTACCTTATCAGCTTACTGCAGCTCAGCGAGCTGCTTATGAAGATGCTTTTTCTGATTTTTCTGATGGTAGTCCAATGATGAGATTAATTCAGGGAGATGTTGGTTGTGGTAAAACTATAGTTGCAGCATTGATTGCTTCGCATTTAGTAGAGTCTAATTATCAAGTGGCTCTTATGGCCCCAACAGAATTATTAGCAGAACAGCATCGAAAAAACTTTATTAATTGGTTTAAGCCATTAAATATAGAGATCGGATTTTTGAGTGGCAAGCATAAAGGAAAGGCAAGAAAAGTAATTCTCGATAATTTGGCGAGTGGGGAGATTTCAATCCTCATAGGAACACATGCACTTTTTCAAAATGATGTTATTTTTAATTCTTTAGGGTTAGTTATTATTGATGAACAACATCGTTTTGGTGTTAATCAGCGATTAAATCTTCGCCAAAAAGGTAATGATTTAATGCCACATCAGTTGACTATGACAGCAACCCCAATTCCAAGAACGTTGGCTATGACTACATATGCGGATCTTGATCTATCTGTCATTGACGAATTACCCCCAGGAAGAAAACCAATAAAAACGAGCGTAATTCCTGAAGAAAAAAGAAAAGAGATTGTTGAAAGAGTTGGCAAAAATTGTGTAGAGGGACAACAGGCCTATTGGGTTTGTAGCCTAATCGAAGAAAACGAAGTTTTACGGGCCCAGGCCGCAGAAGATTTATTTCTCGAATTAAAAAATACTCTAACATTTTTAAAAATTGGGCTTATTCACGGAAAACAGAAAGGTCGCGAGAAGGAAAAAATTATGCAAGATTTTACAAAAGGAGATATAAATTTACTTGTATCAACTACCGTTATTGAAGTAGGCGTAGATGTACCTAATGCTAATCTTATGATTATTGAGAATTCTGAGCGACTTGGATTATCTCAATTACATCAATTGAGAGGGAGAGTTGGAAGGGGGTCTAGAGAATCCCATTGTGTTCTTATGTATCGCTCACCTTTGAGTAAAATGGCAAAAGAAAGACTAAATATACTGCGTGAAACGAACGATGGTTTTTTGATTTCTCAAAAAGATCTGGAACTAAGGGGTCCTGGAGAGGTTTTAGGAATTCGACAGACTGGCGAACTACATTTTAAAATTGCAGATATATCGAGGGATCATGAGTTATTGCCTCAGGTGCAGTATGTAGCAGATAAAATTTTGCAAGCTAATTCTAATATCGTTAGTCAGTTTACTGATCGTTGGATAGGAAAAAATTCAATTTATTATGAAGTTTAGTAAATTAAAATTTTTAGGGCTAGGAGCATGATTGATGCAAAAATAAGTGGCGTAAAAAAATTTTTAGAGCAAAAATACAAATGTTTAATTTAAATTACACATCAATCGCTGAACCCAAATGGATTAGTCTAAGTAGATTGAGAGGGTCTTTGTTGCCAACTGGTATAGCGCCATGGCTAACCGATAAAGGTTCGCTCACAAAAACGGTGATTAAGTCTTGTTGTGGGAGTTTTGATGTAAAAGTTCAGACTCAAGGCTGGGGTTGTGTAACGCCAAGTGAAAGCTCTATCCTTGGCATACCAAAAGGACTGAGAAGCATGTTAAGGGAGGTTGAATTGAGATGCGACACTCAAACTTGGATTTTTGCTAGAACCCTTATTCCGGCAACAAATTTAAAAGGCGGAGCAAAAAGGCTTGCTTTTTTAAAAAATAAACCATTAGGCGCAGTTTTATTTGCCGACCCAAATACAAAGAGACTTGCAATTGAGGTTGCAAAAATTGATTCACGGCATGATATTTTTTACAGAGCTACTAAAAATTTGGCATTTACGCCGACAGAATTATGGGGTCGCAGAACATTATTCGTGTTTTCAGGAAAAAAGCTTCTGGTAAATGAGATATTTCTTCCAACATTGCCAAAAAAGTAAAAATTTTTACTAATTTGGATTATCAGATTATTTGTTAGATTTTTTGATGAAAATATGAGCTTCTTGTAAAATTTCTTCTTTACTAATTTTTATCACGTTGTTTAAGACATTTATAAAAAACTAACTAAAATAGACTTTTAATAAAAAATATTTAAAAAGAAAGAAAAAATTTTAGAAAAATTTTTTTCATTAAATTTTCGATACTTGTGTCGTTTTATACAAAAAAATGCTTATTTTAATAGACGGTCTTCTCGAGATTTTTTGCACTTGGTGAAAGATAAAGCTTGATTTATTGCTGACATCTGGGTAAAAAACCGCCCGCACGATGGATAACTGGAGATCCAAAACATGGCTAATAAGCGTCAATCTGCATATAAACCCACAGCTAAAGAAGAATATATGAATAGTAAGCAATTGGACTACTTTCGTCAGAAGCTTATTGCCTGGAGGGAGGAGCTCATGCAAGAGGCGCAGGAGACTCTTAATAACCTGCGTGATAAATCTTATCAGGAGGTTGGGGATGAAGCTGATCGAGCAAGCCGAGAAAGTGAGCATGGTTTAGAGCTTAGAACCAGAGACCGATATCGAAAGCTACTTCGTAAAGTAGAGCAAGCTTTAGAGAGAATCGATGACGGAAGTTATGGTTATTGTGAGGACACTGGGGACCCCATTGGTATTAAGAGACTAGAGGCTCGTCCCATAGCAACACTTAGCATTGACGCCCAAGAAAGAAGAGAGATGAAGGAAAAAGTTATTGCTGACAGGTGAAAAAGATCCTGTATTTTGCAAAAAATGTTGACAGATAGTCGTGAAATACACCAAACCAACGATTTTACTTTACAGTTACCGCTCATTTGGCAGTTAATTTGTATATTATATTGCCATATGTCTACTTTTTTATAAATATGAGTTGACAGGTTTGATGATCCCCATAATATTCCTGCTCAGGAGAATGTAAAAGACGCCCAAACTTTTATTTCCAATTTAAAGAAAGCACTAGGAACATGAGTCAACTAAATCAAATAAAATCAGTGATAAGACATGATTGGACAATAAAAGAAATACAACTTTTGTTTGAGCAGTCTTTTAACAATCTTATTTTTCATTCTCATAGCATTCATAGAGAGAATTTCAATCCCAATTTGATACAAGTCAGCACCTTACTTTCGATTAAAACAGGAGCATGTGCTGAAGATTGCAGTTATTGTTCACAGAGCGCAAGGTACGATACAAAACTACAGAGAGAAAAACTTCTTCCACTGAATGAGGTTGTAGCGTCAGCAAAAATTGCCAAAAGGAAAGGTGCAAGTAGATTTTGTATGGGGGCGGCATGGCGTAATCCAACAGATAAAAATCTTGAAAAAGTGATTCAAATGATTAGTGCCGTAAGAGACCTTGGGATGCAAACATGCGTCACCCTAGGAATGCTTAGCGAAGCGCAAGCAAAAAGGCTGAAGAACGCTGGCCTTGATTACTATAATCATAACATCGATACATCTCCTGAATTTTACGGAAATGTAATTACTACAAGAACTTTCCAGGATCGATTAGATACCCTTAACTTCGTTCGAGAGGCTGGTATCAATGTGTGCTCTGGAGGTATTTTGGGAATGGGTGAAACTGCAAAAGATAGAGCTAGGATGTTTCAAGAGCTAGTAAATATGCCCCAGCATCCTGAATCAGTTCCAATCAATATGCTTGTACAGGTAAAAGGCACGCCCCTTTACGGTACGAAAGAAATTGATCCCTTGGAATTCGTCTCGAATATTGCTGTGGCACGAATTCTTATGCCGAAAAGTTATGTACGCTTATCAGCGGGAAGAACTGAAATGTCTGATGAAATGCAAGCCCTGTGTTTCTTTGCAGGGGCAAATTCTATTTTTTATGGAGATAGGTTACTAACAACAGATAACCCTGAGGTTGATCGCGACAGAGAGTTATTTGATCGCTTGGGACTATCAATGGAACAAGCAGAACATCAAAATGATAAACAAGTTTCGTAAGGTTTATGATTTTCAAAAATGAATCCACTAGCTGATTTAAAAGTTGACTTAAATTCTCGCAAACTCGAAAACTTATACAGGGTAAGACGCACATTGCATAGCTCACAAGGAGTTGAGGTAAACTGCAATGGGGATTCTTTATTATCTTTCTGTTCTAACGATTACCTAGGGCTGGCCAGTGATCCGAGATTGATTAAAGCAAGTCAAAAGGGCGTTTCCAAATATGGTGTCGGCAGTGGCGCCGCTCATTTGATTAGCGGTCATTCTCTACCCCATCATTTTCTCGAAAAAGAGCTAGCAGATTTTCTTGAGGTAGAACGCGTTCTTTTATTTTCTACAGGTTACATGGCTAATGTAGGTATTTTATCTTCTTTAATGTCACGAAATGATGTTATTTTGCAAGATAAACTCAATCATGCTTCCTTGATCGATGGTGGTTTGCAGAGTAGTGCAAAACTCAAGCGCTACGATCATCTTAATACTAAATTGCTTGAAGAAATGTTACAAAAATCCCAGCATAAGTCATTAATTGCAAGTGATGGTGTTTTTAGTATGGATGGAGAAAAGGCGCCAATGAAAGAATTGACAGACTTGGCGCAAAAGTACGACTCAGCTCTTCTTATAGACGATGCTCATGGTTTCGGAGTGCTGGGGGAGATGGGCAAAGGAAGTGTCTCTGATTCTGGCTTGCCTATGAAAAAGGTTCCTATCTATATCGCAACTTTAGGAAAGGCATTGGGAACCATGGGAGCTTTTGTTGCTGGTTCAGAAGAAGTAATAGAAACGCTTATACAAAAAGCTAGAAGTTACATTTATACAACCGCAATGCCACCGTCTCTTGCAGAGACAACAAGAATGAGTCTAAAAATAATGTCTAGTGAGCAATGGAGACGGGATAATTTGTATGAATTAACAATTCGTTTTAGAGAGGGCGCAAAAGCAATAGGCTTAAATTTATCTGATTCGGAAACACCTATACAGCCTCTTATTTTAGGAGATTCAGAAAAAGCACTTCAATGGAGTAATAAGCTATATGATGAGGGCATCTTAATCAATGCGATTCGTCCACCAACAGTTCCGAATGGATCTGCCAGACTTCGAATTACAATATCTGCTATCCATAAGCCAAAACATATCGATTTTTTATTGGCTGAATTACAAAAATTATTGGAGACTTAATGACGCTTCATTGGGAAACACTTGGGCAGGGTCGCGATATTGTTCTATTACATGGATGGGGGATGAATTCAGGAGTTTGGGAACCCCTTTTACCATTCGTTACCGAAAATTTTCGAGTAACCCTAATAGAATTACCCGGCCACGGCGGCAGTCCTTTTAATAATGAGCAAACACTTAACTCCTGGGCTAGAGCTTGTCTGGCAGTTGCGCCAAATCGAGCATCGTGGGTTGGATGGTCTCTTGGTGGCCTATTAGCAATAGAGGCTGCTCAAATTGAACCGGAAAAATTTAATACCCTTTGTTTGGTTTCATCAAGTCCTTGTTTTTGTAAAAGGGATGATTGGGAATCAGCATTAGAAAAAGAAGCTATTGAAGACTTTGCAAAAAATTTTTATGTAAACCCAAAAAAGGCATTAAAACGATTTTTAAGTTTACAAGTAAAAGGAGTAAAAAATTCCCAAAGTACATTGCGGCTGATTAATGAAACTTTAGCTTTACGCCCATCTCCGAAAATTGAGGCACTAGAAACTGGATTGCAAATATTAATGCAATCTGATTTAAGGGAAAAGTTATCGAATTCCAATATCCCAATAAATTTTTTGCTTGGAGAAAGGGACACCATTGTACCAATTGACTTAGCGAGAAAAATAAAAACACTCTTACCCACAGCCACTATGCAAATAGTTAATCAAGCTGGCCATGCCCCGATATTATCTCATTTGAAGGAGAGCTCTGAATGGTTGGTGGCAAATTGTGGATAACGAGTTAATGATCGATAAAAGAGCAGCAAGACGCACCTTTGAAAATGCTGCAGATTCATACGATGAATCCGCAGTTTTACAGAATGAGATTGGATCAAGAATTTTAAGTCGACTTGAATATGTAAAATTAAAGCCCCATTTAATTCTAGATTTGGGTTGCGGCACTGGAATTCATACCGAGGCTTTACTTAAGTTATATCCAAAAGCAATCGTATTTGGGTTGGATTTTGCTTTTCAGATGATAAAAAAAACTATAAGACGTGGACGGATATTTAAAAGGCCAATTGGTGTATGTGGAGATATAGAAACACTTCCAATAGCATCTGACTCTTGTGATTTGATCTTCTCAAACGCTGCACTGCAGTGGAGTTCAAACCCAGCCCATGCATTATCTGAAATGAATCGAATTTTAAAACCAGAGGGGTTATTAATGTTTTCAAGTTTTGGCCCAGATACTCTGAAGGAGTTGAGAGAGGCATGGGCGCAGACAAATCAACATAACCGGGTGCATCAATTTATCGATATGCATCAATATGGAGATTTATTAGTTCAATCTGGATTTAGTGATCCCGTCATGGATACAGAAAATTTATCTTTAACATACGAGACAGTTCGTGAACTTATGCGGGACTTAAAAGCTTTGGGAGCAAGTAATGCAGATACAAAAAGGCCTCGTTCGCTTACCGGTTTAAAGCGATTTAAAACTTTTATAAATACTTACGAAAAATTTCGAAATAATGAAGGGCGCCTTCCGGCTAGCTTTGAAGTGATATATGGCCATGCGTGGGGCTCTGTTCAACGACCATCTGGCAATGAAGTTCATGTTCCAGTAAATGTATTAAAAGCAAGATGAAGGGTTTTTTTATAACAGGATCGGATACTGGTTGTGGAAAAACACATGTTGCCTGCGCCCTTATAAATTTTCTAAGAAAGAGAGCTAAAAAGGTGGCACCTTTTAAACCTGTAGCAGCTGGAGCTATGAATTTTAGCGCTGAAAAAAGAAATGAGGATGCTGTAAATTTAATTCGCTCCTCTGGTATTAATTGGGATTATGGATTAGTAAATCCATATTGCTTTTCTGAGCCCATATCTCCTCATCTTACTGCAAAAGACGACGGAATAACGGTAAATTTAAATACGATAATTGAATCTGCGAGCAACCTGAGCAAAAGGTCAGATATTCTCGTTGCAGAGGGAGCTGGTGGTTGGATGGTTCCCATTAGTGATAATTTGGATGTCGCAGATATTGCAGAGAAATTAAATTTGCCTGTAATTATGGTCGTAGGATTGAGGTTGGGATGCTTGAATCATGCGCGTCTGACAGAAAGAGCGATACTTGGCAGTCAATCAAGACTTTTGGGTTGGGTCGCCACACAAGTTGATCCCAAAATGATGAGAGTTAATGAAAATATCCACACTTTGGAAAACAAATTAACAAGCCCATGCCTAGGTAAGGTTTTTCATGGAAAATCGGCCGAATTCAAGGAAACTCTAATACTCGAATATGTCTAAAAGAAAATGAGTCTCGTTTACGCGTAGATGTCCTGGGAACAATACCCTGTTATTTTTTTCTGAAAGCCTTTTGTTTAAAAAGTGTCCAGTACTTAAGAACTTCCAAATATTATATAATCCGCAAGTCATAAGAAGAACTTTATCGTTATATGGGTGAAATTTAGTTGCGATATTTGCTTTAGCTCTATAGCATTTGGCCTCGATTATTTGGACTAAATAGGCATGAAGTAAATTTGGCATATTATAAATTAATATGCTTGATTCTAACAAAACGAAAAAGTGAATCGCCATTAATGAGAGAGGAAATAGTTAGTGGTAATTACAGAACTGACTGCAGACAAAGCAAATTGTAGAGTTGTTATCAGACCAAACAGGTCTATGAGCTGGAAACAGTCTGTTTTATTTATTTGGTCAGTTGCGATTGTTTTGGGAACGGTATCTATCGCATTTGCAGTGAAAGGCTATTGGATGATCATACCTTTTGCTGGACTCGAGTTAGCAGCATTAATTTACTGCAGTTATTTAGTAGCGGATTCAGGAATGTTGTGTGAGCTAGTTTCGATGGATGAATCTGAGGTCGTGGTTGAAAAAGGAAGGCAGCGTAGAAAAGGTTCCGAGAAGGGTGGGCCGAGTAGCAGGATTAGTTTTCCAAGAGCCTGGGCACGCGTTGAATTGAAACCATATGGAAGATGGTATCCTGACAAGCTTTTAATAGGAGCATCAGGAAGCAGAGTTGAATTAGGTGAGTTTCTTGGAGAAGAAGAGAAAGAAAAGTTAGCAGTGGAACTGAAAAGATTGCTTCAAGAGAAGACACATTATTAGGTTAGTGTTAATTGACTCTGTTTTTTGAGTCATTTGGATTTAATTATTAAGTTTATTGGGAGAAGAAGTAGTGAGAGCATCGCATAAATGGCTCGGACTCATAGTTACTAGTTTTTTAGCCTCTCCGGTTTTGGCTGAATTAGAACTTAATATGAGGGAAGGCGTTACTGCTATAAGCAATGAAGTTTATGACCTTCACATGACTATTTTTTGGGTATGCGTTGGAATAGGTATTGTTGTATTTGGAGCAATGATTTGGTCTATTTTATACCACCGAAAATCAAAGGGCGCAGTTGCATCCCAGTTTCATGAAAGTACAACAATGGAAATCCTATGGACTGTTGTACCGATCATCATATTGGTAAGTATGGCCATACCAGCTACAAAAACGCTCCTAGCAATGGAAGATACATCAAACTCAGATATGACCATCAAGGTTACGGGACTGCAATGGAAATGGCAGTATGAATATGTTGATGGTGAGGCAGAAGGTATAAAGTTTGTAAGTAGTTTGCATCCCGATCATAACGAGGCTAGAACGGTTGGCGTTGGGATGAATGAGGAAAAGCTGAGAGAAAAGTTCGGGCGAACATATTTGATGGATGTTGATAATCCCTTAGTAGTTCCAACAGGTAAGAAGATCAGATTTTTAATTACCGCGGCAGATGTTATTCATGCATGGTGGGTACCCGATTTGGGATGGAAAAAAGATGCAATTCCTGGTTTTGTCAATGAGGGCTGGACTGTAATCGATAAACCAGGGATCTATCGTGGCAAGTGTGCGGAATTATGCGGTCGCGATCATGGATTTATGCCTGTAGTTGTTGTCGCTAAGGACCCCGCTGATTACAAAGAATGGGTTACGGCTCAACGAGGTGAGGCCTTGAAGATAGCAGCTTCAGCCGACCGTATCTGGAGTAAAGACGAGCTTATGGCAAAAGGAGAGCAGGTATATAATGCTAACTGTGGAGCTTGTCATATGCCTAATGGTGCTGGAATGCCTCCAGTTTTCCCTGCTATAGCCGGCAGTGCTGTCGCTCTGGGTGATCCAGCTGGACATATCGATATTGGTTTGAATGGTAGGGCTGGAACTGCCATGGCCGCTTACAAAGATGTTTTAAACGATGTAGATTTAGCCGCCGTTATTACATATCAGAGAAACGCTTGGGGTAATAGCGCGAGTATTGTACAACCTGCTGATATAAAATCGGCACGCTAAACATTAAGAAATGGAGAGATAAGCAATGAGTCAAGCTGTAACTCACGATGATCACGATGACCATGGTCCTGATAAGGGCTTAATGAGATGGGTGACTACAACAAATCATAAGGATATAGGCACACTTTATTTGCTCTTTGCGCTAATAATGTTTTTTATTGGCGGAGCGATGGCTATGGTCATTAGAGCAGAGCTATTTGAGCCAGGAATGCAGGTAGTAGATCCACAATTCTTTAATTCTATGACTACTACTCATGCACTCATTATGATTTTTGGGGCAGTAATGCCCGCCTTCACTGGGTTGGCTAATTGGTTGATCCCCATGCAAATTGGTGCGCCTGATATGGCACTTCCAAGAATGAATAACTTTTCTTTCTGGATTCTTCCATTTGCATTCTCTTTGCTTTTATCCACACTTTTCATGACTGGAGGAGGACCTGCTGGGGGTTGGACCTTGTATCCTCCATTGTCCTTACAAATGGGAGAAGGTTTTCCCTTTCTTATTTTTGCAATACATCTAGCGGGAATATCTTCGATAATGGGTTCGATAAATGTTGTTGTAACAATTTTAAACATGCGCGCTCCCGGCATGACATTGATGAAAATGCCATTATTTGTTTGGACATGGCTCATAACAGCATATCTTCTCATAGCAACTATGCCGGTTTTGGCTGGTGCAGTTACTATGCTTTTGACTGATAAATTTGCAGGTACTAGTTTCTTCAGTGCTGCGGGAGGTGGCGATCCAGTATTATTTCAACATATATTTTGGTTCTTCGGCCATCCTGAAGTTTACATTTTGATACTACCTGCTTTTGGAATTGTCTCAGCGATTGTTCCTACATTTGCTAGGAAACCATTATTTGGGTACAGCTCTATGGTCTATGCCACAGCATCTATAGCTTTTCTTTCGTTTATTGTGTGGGCACACCATATGTTTACAGTGGGAATGCCAGTAGTCGGCGAACTTTTCTTTATGTATGCCACCATGATGATTGCGGTCCCAACCGGTGTAAAGGTTTTTAATTGGGTATCCACAATGTGGAAAGGGTCCATGACTTTTGAAACTCCAATGCTGTTTGCTCTTGGATTCATCATTATGTTCACTATAGGTGGTTTTTCAGGACTGATGCTATCCATTGCGCCTGCTGATTTTCAGTATCATGATACTTATTTTGTTGTGGCACATTTCCACTATGTTTTGGTCACTGGTGCCATATATTCTATTATGGCTGCGGCATATTACTGGCTTCCTAAATGGACAGGTAACATGTACAACGAACGCATGGGGAAGTGGCATTTTTGGATATCAACTGTTTCGGTAAATGTCCTATTTTTCCCGCAACACTTTCTTGGTCTAGCTGGAATGCCTCGTAGGATCCCTGATTATGCAGTCCAATTTGCCGATTGGAATATGGTCTCTTCGATCGGTGGTTTCGTATTTGGTGCATCCCAGCTTATGTTTGCATGGTTAATTTACAAAACCGTCAAAGGTGGCGAAAAAGCCACTGACCAGGTTTGGGAAGGAGCGGAGGGCTTAGAGTGGACACTCTCTTCTCCTCCTCCGTACCACAGCTTTACTGAAGCACCCGAAGTTAAGTAAGGCTCGGGTTGCTGCGCTTGATATAACGCTTTGAGGAAAATATTTTGGCAGATGATATGAGAGGAAAAAGTAAAGCCAATATAAGATTGGCTATCTTATTGGGTTTTGTTGCCTTAAGTTTTTTTCTAGTCGGTTTATATCTAGCATCCGGTGGAAATCAGGCGTAACTAATGTCAGAACTGAATAAAAAAAATAGAAGATCTTTTATTAGAATTGCTGCTGTATCTATAGCGATGTTTGGATTTGGCTACCTATTGGTGCCTCTATATGATGTTTTTTGTGAAATTACTGGATTGAATGGTAAGACTGGTAGAGTAAGCATTTCGGAAGTAGCAGCCAGTTACGAACCAGATATGGATCGCTTAATAACCGTTCAATTCGTTGCAAACAAAAATAGCAATTTATCGTGGGATTTTAAACCAGTCGTAAGTAGCATGCGTGTACATCCGGGTCAAATGTATGGAACAAATTTTATAGCAAGCAACAATACGAATCGAAATATGATTGGACAAGCTGTCCCTAGTGTAGCGCCAACCAAAGCAAGTCGATATTTTAATAAGACCGAATGTTTTTGCTTTGTAAAGCAACCACTAGCAGCAGGCGAAACTAAAGTGATGCCATTAAGATTCATAGTGCACCCAAAACTACCGAAAGGCGTAAAAACTTTAACTTTGGCGTATACTTTTTTCGATGTTAGCCAACAAACCGCAGCAAATTGAAGAAATTTTGAGAAAAAATTGAGACTTTTTATGTTAAATTTAGATTCGAAATTTTAGCAAAGAAGGAAAAAGAGGTAACAGAGTATGGATCCATCAGCTGAACAATATTACGTCCCTCATGGAAGTTTATGGCCAATCGTGGCGAGTGTTTCGTTAACTGTAGGTGTAATTGGTGCTGCTAGTTGGTTCAACGGTAATGCTTCTGGCCCAACAATACTTTACATAGGATTGGCAATGGTCGTCTTTATGATGTTTGGTTGGTTTGGAGCAGTTGTAAAAGAAAGCCTCTCGGGTATTTACAACGAACAGGTCGACAGGTCTTTCCGTCAAGGAATGATGTGGTTCATATTTTCTGAAGTTATGTTCTTTGCGGCATTTTTCGGAGCTTTGTTTTACGCACGAGTTCTATCAGTGCCTTGGCTATTAGACCCAGATTTAGTTCACAACATAACTTTATGGGAAGGTTATGTGGAAGCATGGCCAACTAATGGTCCTGATAATGTCGGCGGTGATTTTCAGACTATGGGGCCTTGGGGTATTCCGCTAATAAATACCTTACTGCTGCTTATTTCAGGAGTGACCCTAACGATCTCGCACTGGGGCTTAAAAAATAATAATCAAAAAACAACCGTATGGTGGTTGATAGCAACCGTAGTTTTAGGTGTCGTATTTCTGGGCTTTCAAGTTTACGAATACATACATGCTTATACTGATTTAAACCTTACCTTAGAGTCTGGGATATATGGATCTACTTTCTTTATGTTGACCGGCTTCCATGGTTTTCATGTAACAATCGGCACAATAATGTTAATTGTTATGACCGTAAGATCCGCGAAAGGACATTTTACACCAGAAAATCACTTTGCCTATGAAGGTGTTGCTTGGTACTGGCATTTTGTTGATGTTGTTTGGTTGGGCTTGTTTATTTTCGTTTACGTGCTTTAAAACATCATTTAGATTTTAATTCGGTGGTTGCATTTTCTGGATATAACCCATGAGGTTTTATAACACCGAGACCCATAAGAACAAGTAGGAATATAAAAAGTCCGAGAGATAAACTTATTCTAAAAGTTAGGGCCCTGACCATTTTTTTTGAGTCGCCGCCTTTATCTTTTACCAGAAAAAAAAGACCGGATGCAAGGCTGATGATGATCCCTATAAAAACTACTACAATAATTATTTTAAGCCACACTTTGTTTTCTATCCTTTTTGTTGTTCAATAAATTAAGCAAGTAAGCAGCGTTCAAGATGAAGTTAAAATTTGGTCAATTTATTTTCTCTCCGAATATTATACCAACTGTAGTATTTTTTCTGGTTTTAATATGTTTAATAAGTCTAGGTAATTGGCAAATGAATAGGGCAGAGGAAAAACAAGCTTTAGTTGATAGGAAATCTATTCGTCAAGCCGCAGCGCCTTTAAATTTAAATACAAATAGCATGGATAAAGAATTGGACCGTTTCCGCCCAGCAATTGTCAAAGGTATTTACGCGAGTAAACAGCAGTGGCTTTTAGATAATAGACTGTATATGGGCCAGCCTGGATATCATGTGTTCAGCATGCTGGAGCTTTCGAACAACAAGAGATTACTTGTGAACCGAGGTTGGGTATCAGTGGGAACATCAAGAAAAGTTCTTCCAGATCTTCCACTTCCCAGAAAAAGAGTTTCATTAATGGGGCATTTGGATAGCCCTGAATCAGTAGGATTGGTTATGGGTGAATCTTCTCTCGAAAGCTTCGAAAAAAAAGTTGTTCTTCAAAATTTAGATATATCTAATTTAGAAAAATTAAGGAACTTTAACTTGATGCCACTCTCACTTGTTTTGGACAAAGAACAAAGCGGTAGCTTGCAGTACGATTGGTCGCCGGTTGAAACTATAAGTCCAGAAAAGCACGTAGGTTACGCTGTTCAGTGGTTTGCCTTGGCCGTTGCTTTGGTAATAATTTATCTTGGCGTAAACACCCGACGTTTTCATCGAAAAGGTGACTAAAAATATGAAAAAAGTTTCATTATCAATCAGTCGGGGACGGATTCAGTTATTGTCAATTATAGCCCTTTTTTCGTTGGCTCCGATTTCAGCGATTTTTGTTTGGCAGTATCTGGGTGAGCATGGGGTCGGTTCAACCACTAATCATGGCACGTTAGTAGAGCCAGCAAGGCCGCTTCAATTTAATGATATAACCCTTACAGATGATTCAGTTGTAAGCAAAAGACAGCTTAACGGAAGCTGGTTATATGTTATCAGTGGTATAGAGGGCTGTATGGATAATTGTAAAAAACAGTTATATGTAACCAGGCAAACAAGGATAGCAGTCAGCAAAGATATGCCAAGAGTGAAAAGATTGCTACTAATGAATTCAAAGCCGAATAAAGCCCTTAGTAAAATGTTAGAAAAAGATCATCCAGACTTATTGGTTGCAACATTAGTTCCTGATAAAATTCTCAGTCGATTTAAAGGTCCCGATTTTGATTTAAGAGGAAATCAATATTTTTTGGTTGATCCACTGGGAAACTTAATGATGTTTTACAACACTAACTCTGTACCTAGAGGCGTTTTAAAAGATTTACAGAAATTGTTAAAAATATCTCAAGTTGGATAAAAAATGACTTATCAAACTTTAATAAAATTTACTATTGTTTTTGCCTTAAGTGTCATTATTTTGGGCGCTTATACGCGTTTAGTAGATGCCGGATTGGGATGCCCGGATTGGCCCGGATGCTATGGACAAATATTTGTACCAAGCTCAGAAGAAGAGGTAATTGAAAAACATTACCTTGAGCAACGACCACTCGAAACAGGGAAGGGTTGGGCGGAAATGATTCACCGTTACTTTGCTGGCACCCTGGGAATACTTATTTTCATAATCACACTAGGTGCATGGAGAAGACGCGCAAGAAACTCCTCTGAGCCAATATGGCTTCCTACGACAATACTTGCAGTCGTAATTTTCCAGGCAATATTGGGAATGTGGACCGTGACCTTGCTTCTAAAACCTGTAGTGGTCATGGGCCATCTACTTGGTGGGTTCACAACCCTAGCTTTATTACTTCTTCTCTCACTAAGGGTAAGTGAGTCAAGTAGATCTCTTGTGCCTAATGGATTCGTTGGTGCTGCAAGAAAAATAAGACCGTGGGGTTTAAGAGGTTGGGGTTTGCTAGGTTTAGTCATTTTGATTTTTCAGATAGCTTTGGGAGGTTGGACTAGCACAAATTACGCAGCTTTATCATGCCCCGATTTTCCAACTTGCCAAGGCTTGTGGTCCCCTGAAACTGATTTTTCTGAAGCTTTCGTAATGTGGCGAGGTTTGGGCATTAACTATGAGTTTGGCATTTTAGAGCACCCAGCTAGGGTTGCCATTCATCTAACTCATAGAATAGGCGCAATCGTGACGTTTTTGTATTTAGCCCTATTTTTATTTTCGTTAATAGGAAGGGGATATTTATTATCGCAAGCCGCAATAGTAGCGGGTATAATATTAATTATACAGGTAGGCTTGGGCGTAAGTAATATTGTTTTTCAGTTACCACTTTTTATTGCAGTTGCTCATAATGCAGTTGCGGCGTTACTTCTTCTTTCATTGGTTTACTTAAATTTTATATTATGGCGTCAACAACAGTAAAAAGCATCTCTAACCCGATATGGCAAGATTACCTTGAGTTATGTAAACCTAAGGTTGTTTTGCTCATTGTCTTTACAGCAGTTGTTGGTATGCTTCTCGCATCACCAGGGCTAGTATCTTTCGATATTTTTGTTTTTGGAACATTAGGGATAGCTTTTGCCTCATCTTCAGCCGCAGCTGTAAATCATGTTGTTGATCAGAAGATCGATTCTGTTATGGTTCGTACGAATAATAGACCTCTACCATTAGGTACAATAAGCGCCAGAGATGCTTTAATTTTTGCATTAGGTCTCGGTATCCTTTCAATGGCTATATTGATTTATTTCGTTAATGCTATCACCGCTGGGTTGACGTTTATTTCTTTAATTGGCTATGCGGTTATCTATACGATGTATCTGAAAAGAGCCACCCCGCAAAATATTGTAATAGGTGGTGCTGCTGGCGCCGCACCCCCATTGTTAGGATGGACGGCTGTTACAGGTAGTATCGATCCAGAGGCAATGCTGCTATTTTTAATAATTTTTACTTGGACTCCCCCTCATTTTTGGGCCCTTGCAATTCATCGAGCTGAGGAGTACAAGAAAGCTGGAATGCCAATGTTGCCCGTAACCCATGGAAAAGACCATACGCGTTTACAAATACTCCTTTACACGATCTTACTATTTGTTGTTACTTTGCTTCCATATAGCTATGGGATGAGTGGTGCGTTTTACTTGGGCGGCACCATTGTTTTAAATTTAGGGTTTTTATGGTATGTGGTTATGTTGTATAGAAATGAAGATAGCGCCATGGCTATTCGAACTTTTGGGTATTCGGTAATGTATTTGATGGCTCTTTTTGCCTTTTTGCTACTAGATCATTATGCGCCAGTCATTCTTGGAGTCTTTATCTAATATTAATCTAGCTACTACGCGACTTTTATTTCAGCCCCTAACAATTTCTTGATTTTCTCCATAGCCATTTTTTCTATTTGTCTTATCCGTTCAGCAGAAACACCCAAATCATCTGCAAGTTCATGCAGAGTTGATTTCCTCTCACCCAACCATCGCCGCTGCAGTACTTCTTGGCTTCTTTTATCTAGCTTTGATAATGCTGAATTAAGAAGTTTTTTGTTCGATTCTTCACTATCATTTACTTCGAGCATTTTTACTGGGTCGTCTTTCTCATTGTGGAGGAAAGAAGATGGCGAGCTTTTGATGTCCTCGTTACCTTCATCGTTATCATGAGCATCATAGGTGAGATCTTGATTTGAAATTCGGGCTTCCATTTCCACAACGGTCTCAGGTTTTACACCAAGATCTTTTGCTACCTCTTGGATTTCTTCCTGAGAAAACCAGCCTAATCTTTTTTTCGACTTTCGAAGGTTAAAAAACAGTTTTCTTTGTGCTTTTGTTGTAGCAACTTTTACAATTTTCCAGTTTCGTAATATGTATTCATGTATCTCTGCTTTTATCCAATGAACTGCAAAAGTCACGAGTCTGACACCGACATCGGGATCAAACCTTCTTACAGCCTTCATGAGCCCGACTGTACCCTCTTGTATAAGGTCCTGTTGAGGGAGTCCGTATCCATCAAAGCCTTTGGCGACCTTAATAACAAACCGCAAATGGGCCATTACTAGCTGCTTAGCCGCATCTAGATCTTTATGATCTCTTAGTCTTTTTGCCAATTTGTATTCCTGTGCCTCTGATAGCATCGGCAACTGGAAAGCAGCATTGACATAAGTCTCAATGCTACCTGTTGGCAAAGTATTGTTAATAGTTAACGAATTAGTCATTGTTTCTTTTCATTTACTCATAAGTTACAAAAAGATTAACACTCTATATAAGGAAATGCCAATGTTTTTTAGCACTCGTCAATACAGAGTGCTAATTATAACTATTATTTTCATGGAAATTTACACAATACTTTATAAAATATTGATTTTTATATTTTTTTTTATTCAAGTAGGTTGAATTTTTCGAAGGTGCCTATCAACAGCAAGCCATGAACTGAAAAGTCCAAGACTAGGACTTCCAATTAAAATGAGAATGAATGTCTCAGACGTTGCAATTTTTAGATTTGAATCGGTGTCATAAAGCCCGATAAGACTTGTTATTGGATCATTCATTAAAAAGATAGACAAATAAATCAATCCAATAGAAATCACAGCTCCGATGCTTCCATACCAGAATCCCTCATAAAGAAACGGACGCCTCACAAAAGCATCACTGCCACCCACCAACCTAATAATCTTTATTTCTTCAGAGCGATTTAATATCTCTAGTCTAATTGTATTGCCAATGATCAAAAAAATTGCAACACAAAGTAGGAGAGCCAGAATATATATACCCCTTTCAATTATTTTTAAGATTGCGTTTAGCCTCTTTACCCACTGTGTGTCTACCTGAATTAAATCTATTTGCGGTATTTTGTTTACATTCAAGATAATTTTTTCCATTTGATCTATTGTTCCGTGCATATCATCTGGTTTTATGATAATTACCGCAGGTAGCGGATTAGATCCAAGTAAGTCTAAAGTATCACCGAAATTCGAAAGCATACGAAATTCTTGAAATGCTTCTTCACTCGTGATGATTTTAGTAGAAGAGACGCCCTGAATATCCATAATCTTTTTTGCAATAATCTTTGATGATTCATCACTCACATCGAGATCAAGGAATACAGATATTGTAGGGTTACTATCCCAATCATCTCCTATTGAACGAAAACTATCTATCGTAAGATAGAGACCACCTGGAAGAGCTAAAGCGATTCCAATTACAGAGGTTGTCATTAAGGTAGATGTGGTGTTTCTAGTAAGTCGACCGAGTGATGCAATAGCATTCTGAGCATGCCTTATTGCCCACATTTTTATTTTATCACCGATTGACGCTCTAGTTATTTGCTTTTGCATCAGATAAAATTTTTCCATTTTTTAGAGTAATTATTCTTTTACTAAGACTGCTTATTAAATCTATATTATGAGATGCAATTAATACTGTTACACCCACCTGATTAAACTGCATAAATAAATTCATTATTTCTTTTGAAAGTTCTGGATCTAAATTTCCCGTTGGCTCATCTGCTAAAATTAAAGGTGGCTTACTTATTAATGCTCGGGCTATTCCAACCCTCTGTTGCTCGCCACTGGATAAAGAAATCGGTAAACTTTTTTCCTTACTCAATAGCCCTACCTTATCTAGAGCGGCACGACCCCTTCTTTTCACTTCGTTATGGCCTTTGCCAGCAATAATTAGGGGTATCACAACGTTATCAAATATGGTTCTGTCTGCTAATAATTTGTGATCTTGAAAAACCATCCCCACCTCTCTTCTGTGCAAAGCAATGTCTTTTTTTAAAATTTTATTTAGATTTCTCTTATTAACCCAAATCTGTCCTTTTGTTGGCCTTTCAAGTAAAGCAATAAGATTGAGAAGAGTAGATTTTCCAGCACCAGAATGGCCAGTGAGGAAAGCCATTTCTCCTTCCTTGAGAAAAAAATTTACTTTTGAGAGCCCCTCATTTCCATTAGAGAAACATTTTGTTACATCATCGAATCTGATCATTTCGTTTTTTATTCTTCAAAAAGTGCTTGTATAAACTCATTGGAATTAAATAGCCTTAAGTCTTGAATTTTTTCACCGACACCAATAAAGCGAATAGGCACAGGTAATTTGTCTGCAATAGAAAAGATGATTCCACCCTTCGCAGTTCCATCAAGTTTCGAAACAGTTATACCTGTTATTCCGACAGTTTTATGAAATTGTATAGCCTGATTTAATGCGTTTTGTCCTGTACTTGCATCGATAACAAGCATTACCTCATGAGGCGCGTTTTCATCAATTTTTTTTATTACCCTTTTTATCTTTGCAAGCTCATCCATCAAATTTGTCTTTGTTTGTAGTCGACCAGCAGTATCAGCAATAAGAACATCAATACCCTTTGATGTTGCAATTTGCAATCCTTCGTAAATTACCGATGCTGGATCTGAATTTTCTTCTCTTGATACAACTGGAATATCATTTCGCTCACCCCAAATTTTTAATTGATCTACAGCTGCAGCTCGAAATGTATCCCCAGCAACCAACATTACCTTTTCACCACTCTCTTTCAATTGTCTTGCCAATTTACCTATCGTAGTAGTTTTTCCTGCTCCATTTACCCCAACCATTAGTATTACCTGAGGTTTATTTTTATCAGCTTTTAATACTGGCGAGGTATTTTTTTCGAGGATATCTTGCAGTTGATTTTTTAATAAGACGAACAAAGTTTCAGGATCTTTTTTTGATTCTTTGATTGCTTGAGTTTTCAGTTTTTCTATTATCTTTTTCGTTGTATCGATTCCTAGATCAGCTGTGAGTAAAATATTCTCAAGTTCTTCGATAATTTCATCATCAACTGAATTTTTCCCAATAAGAAGAGCTCGAAGGCTATGAGATATGCTCAATCGGGTTTTAGATAGGCCATCCCTCAGTCTTTCCACTAGGCCTATTTCTTCGTTTTCATTTTTTTCTCGATTTGACTTCGTTTTACCAAATCCAAACATTTTTTTTCCTTATTGGGGAACCCATTCTCTCTAATTCAGTCTGAATTTATGCGATCAGAGAAAGGCTTCAAAAAATATACGCTTTTTTTCATACAAAGATCCATTATCCTATCATCTGTGTTTTGTTTATCGGAGCTAGATTTTGAAAAGAATTATACGAGTTTTTATATCAATTTTTATTTTTTGTTTAAGTCAATCATTATTGGCTGACAGTAGAATTTTTGAAACTAAATTAAATAATGGCCTAAAAGTTATTATTAAAGAGGATACCAGAGCTCCAGTAGTAACATCACAGATTTGGTATAAGATTGGCAGCAGCTATGAGGAATCTGGCTCTACTGGCCTCTCTCATGTTTTAGAGCACATGATGTTTAAGGGAACAGAATCTGTTGCACCAGGCGACTTTTCCAAAATTATTTCTGAATTGGGCGGCACTGAAAATGCCTTCACCTCAAGAGATTACACAGCCTATTATGAGACTTTATCGGTTGAAAATCTCGAAAAAGCTTTAGAGCTAGAGGCTGATCGAATGAGAAATTTAAAATTAGATCAGGAAGAATTTTTGAAAGAAATAGAAGTTGTCAAAGAGGAGCGAAGACTTCGTACCGATGATAAGCCTAGCGGCCTTCTTTTTGAGCAATTTATGGCCGTTGCCTGGCGTGCGTCTCCTTATAAAAATCCTGTAATTGGATGGATGAATGATATAGAAAATATGAAATTATCTGACCTGCAAGATTGGTATGAGAGATGGTATTCGCCAAATAATGCAACCTTAGTATTAGTTGGAAATGTAAAAAAAGAGGGTGTTATGCCCATTATTAAAAAACACTTTGGCTCAATTAAGCCCTCAAAGTTAGAAAAAATTCATCCGATTATCGAACCAGAGCAGTCTGGGATTACAAGAGTCCAAGTAGAAGCAATTGCAAAACAATCTCAATTGCTACTTGGGTTTAAAGTTCCCGTAATTGGACATTCAGAGAACGAATGGGAGCCATATGCGTTGCAGATCTTAGCGGGAGTTTTAGATGGAGGGGAAAGTTCTATATTGAGTAGGAAATTAATCAGAAAACAAAAGTTAGCAGCTTCGATAGGCGCTCAATATAATGCGTATTCAAGACTACCAAATCTTTTCATTTTCAGCGGCACACCAATTGATGATAAAACTCCTCAAGATTTAGAAAAAGCAATTATTAAGGAGATTGAAATACTTCAAAAAGATTTAGTATCAGAGAAGGAACTAAACCGAGTAATAACAAAAGCTGTTTCGGAAAAAATTTACCAGAGTGACTCTATATTTTATCAAGCGATGGAGATCGGGATTCTTGAAACAATAGGGTTAGATCATTCATTATTAGAAGAAGAAATAGACCGATTAAAGGCAATTACTTCAGAAAATGTAAGAGAAGTTGCTAGAAAATATCTTAATAGGGACAACATGACGGTGGCAGTTTTAAAGCCAAAATCATAGTCAACTGTGCTAACTCCAGAAATATTAATTAAAGGTGATGAATTTGAAAAATATTAGACTTTTACTTTGCAGCATTTACGTAAGCTTCTTAGCCTTTGCGCCAAGCTTGTCAGCTACTCCACAAATAGAAACATGGAATACCAAAAATGGTTCAAAAGTTTTTTTTGTAAGATCTGATGCTTTGCCAATGGTTGATGTCAGAGTGGTTTTTGATGCGGGGAGTGCGCGTGATGGCAATCTACCCGGTTTGGCTAGCTTTACTAATGCAATGCTAAGTGAGGGAGCTGGGCAATGGAACTCTGATATGTTGGCAGAGAAACTTGAAGATAGGGGTATAAAACTTGGATCGGGAGTCCAAAGAGATATGGCCTGGCTTTCCATCAGAACCATGAGTGATAACACAAATATTAATTTTGCTACGCACGCCTTCTCGAAAATCTTAAGTAAACCTCGTTTTGAACAAGAGAGTATGGAACGACTAAGACAACAATTTCTGGCACAGATAAAAAGATCTGAGCAATCTTTGGGTAGCATTGCCTCTGAGAATTTTTTTAAAACTATGTATCAGTCTCATCCCTATGCTCATCCAACTCAGGGTAATTTGCAATCTATAAAGAATATAAGTAAGAAAAACATAAGAGAATTCTATAAGAATCATTATGTAGCGAAGAATTCTATTATTGCTATTGTTGGAGCATTAGATATTCAAAAAGCAAAAAAAATATCACAAGCTATAACGGAAAATTTAAATCCAGGTAGGCATGCTTCAAAAATACCCATACCAAGAAAAATAGACGGAAAGAAGATAAAGTATGATTATCCATCCTCTCAGACTCATATTTACATTGGTCAGCTTGGTATAAGTAGATATAGTCAAGATTATTTTCCCTTATTTGTAGGCAATAAAATCTTAGGGGGAGGCTCTTTAGTTTCGATACTTGGCGATGAAATTCGAAATAAAAGAGGATTATCCTATAGTGTTTATAGTTACTTTAGACCAATGAGGGCACAGGGCCCCTTTTTAATGGTGGCTCAAACGAAGAATGATAATGCCAACAAAGCACAAGATGTGATGCAAAGTTCTCTTGAATCTTTTTTAAAATCTGGTCCAACAGAAAAGCAGCTGAATGCAGCAAAAAGAAATATCATTGGCGGATTTCCATTAAATATTGCCAATAACAGTAAGATGGTTGAGTATATCAGTATGATTGGGTTTTACGATCTACCAATTGATTGGCTATCTACACTTCAAAGAAAGGTAGATGCTGTTACTTCAACACAGATTTTAAATGCCTTCAGAAAGCATATAGACCCAAAAAACAATATTATAATACTAGTAGGTGGAAAATAATTTTTTGGAAAAGAGGGGATTATGCCGCCTAATGAAAAAAATAGTTTAAGAATAATAGGTGGTAAGCATCGGGGGAGAAAGTTGAGGCTTCCGGATAAACATCATATAAGACCAACCCCCGAGAGAGTAAGGGAGACTGTTTTTAATTGGCTTCAAGGAAAAATTGAAAACTATAAAGTTTTAGATTTATTTGCCGGCAGTGGAGCCATGGGGTTAGAGGCACTGTCGAGAGGAGCTAAATCTGTTGTATTTGTTGATGCAGAAAAATTAGTAAAGGATCAATTAAATAAAAATCTGGACCGGTTGGATGAAAAAAAACAAACTAAAGTTTTTCACGAAGATGCTGAAAAATGGTTAAATAAAAATAAAGAGAAATTTGATCTTATTTTTTTAGATCCCCCATTTGATTATCCAGTTTTAGAAAATGTTTTTTCTATAATTGAAGACAGGAACTATGCGGAAACAGGAGCATGGATTTATATTGAGAAAAATAAGAATAGCAAATGGCCTATCTCAAAAAAAGAATGGTATGTTTATAGGGAAGGCATCGCTGGACAGGTTTCTTTTCGATTAATGCAGAAAAAAGATAAAATTAGTAAAATTAGGTGAATAAATAAAGGGAGATTCTTTGAAAAATATAGCTGTTTACCCTGGAACATTTGATCCAATCACAAATGGCCACACAGATTTGGTCTGTCGTGCTGCAAAAGTTTTTGATGGAGTAATAGTAGCGGTTTCACAACACTCTAATAAAAACGTGGTTTTTAGTGTGGATCAAAGGGTAGATTTAGCTAAAAAAGCCCTCAGCCAGCTAAATAATGTTGAAATTGTACCTTTTAGTGGACTTTTAGTTAATTTTTGCAAGGAAAAGGAGGCCCAAGTGGTCTTAAGGGGCTTGAGGGCGGTATCTGATTTTGAGTATGAATTTCAGTTGGCAGGTATGAACCGCAGATTAGCGCCTGAAATAGAGACTATTTTCCTCACACCTGCTGAACAATATGCCTTTATTTCATCGAGTCTTGTGAGGGAAATCGCAAGATTGGGCGGAGATGTGTCAGAATTCGTACCAAATGGAGTACAAAAGTTGCTCTTATCGAAAAACTGGTGATAAATTATAAGTATATAATACGTTTATTATACGTAGGAGAGTTAGTCGATGTCACTGATGATTACTGATGAATGCATCAATTGCGATGTTTGTGAGCCGGAGTGCCCAAACGGTGCGATTTATCAAGGCGATGAAACTTATGAGATAGACCCAGAGTTATGCACAGAATGCGTGGGTCATTATGAGACATCTCAGTGCGTCGAGGTATGCCCTGTGGACTGTATTCCTTTGGATCCAGAAAGAGAAGAAACTCAAGAAGAATTGAGAGCAAAATACGAGAAAATAATTTCTATCACTCAAGAATAAAGATTTAGAACCAATTAAGAATTAAAATCCAATTATTAAAGGTTCATCGAGTCTCTTTATTTGTTGGGCTAAATCAGATAAGTAGACATGCCAATAACTTCCTTCCATGAACCAGGGAAAGGCTATAGGAAACGCCGGATCACTCCATCTTTTTGTAACCCAACCGGTATAGTTAATTTGACGTAACCCTCTAAGTGCCTCTATAAGATTTAATTCAGACTTGTTGAAATCACAAAATGATTCATAGCCATCTAAGAGAAACAAAATTTGCTCCCTCATTTCTTCTTTTTCTCCACTGAGAAGCATCCACAAATCTTGGATTGCTGGACCATTGCAACTATCATCCATATCTACAAAATGAGGCCCAGTGTCTGTCCATAAAATATTTCCTGGATGGCAGTCCCCGTGCAATTTTATGGTTGTCGGATTTACCTCTTTTAAAACAATTTCTATTAATTCAATTAATTTTGCAGAAATTTTTTCATAATTTGTTCTATGCTCTTGTGGCAAAAGATCACTCTTAAGAACAGCCTCGCGCGCGGCCCAACCAAACCAATTACTATCAAGTTGATATCTATGTTTGTAATTATTTTCCGCCCCAACCAAATGAATGCGTCCTATTAGGCGTCCTATCCATTGAAGGTGATTTAAATTTTCTAAGTTTGGCGCTCTCCCTCCCTTTGAGGGAAATATGGAAAATCTAAATCCTTTATAAGAAAACAACGTTTGGTTTTTAAAAGATAATGGTGCGACTACAGGAATATCCTCTCTCGACAATGATAGGCTAAATTTATGCTCCTCTTCTATTGCATTGTCTGACCATCGATCCGGCCTATAAAATTTTCCGATTACGCTTTTTTTTTCATTAATCTCAATTTGAAAAACTCGGTTTTCATAGCTATTTAAAGTTAGGATGCGACCGCTGGGTTGTAAGCCCAATTGCTCCAAAGCTTCCAAAATAAGCTCATGACTTAACTTTTCGTATGCATGCTGCATGATTTTTTGTTCCTAAGGGGAAGTTAGTCGCTACTCTTAGTGAGTCGTTTTTCAGCTTCTAGGTACTTTTGGGATGTTTTCTCAATAATCTCATCATTTAAATCGGGCCCAGGTGCTTTTTTGTCCCAATCCAGTGTTTCAAGGTAATCTCTAACAAATTGTTTATCAAAACTTGGCGGACTAATGCCCGAGTAATATTTATCCGATGGCCAAAATCTTGACGAATCTGGTGTGAGAACCTCATCTATTAGGTATAATTTTTCATCTTTATCAATACCGAATTCAAATTTCGTATCAGCGATAATTATGCCTTTACTTAGGGCATAGGCGCTGCTTTCGGTATATATCTGAAGGCTTACATCTCTTAACTTTTTTGCAATTTCATCACCGATTAATTTTTTCATAGTTTCAAAATTAATATTTTGATCATGATCACCAACCGATGCTTTAGTTGATGGTGTAAAAATTGGTTTTGGGAGTTTTTCTGCAAGCTTCAGATTTTTTGGTAACTCTATGTCACAAATCTTTCCAGTTTTTCTATACTCATTCCAACCAGATCCGATGATATAACCTCGTACTATTGCTTCAATAGGTAAGGGCTTTAATTTTTTGACGACTATTGCTCTGTCTCCAAATAATTCTCTTTCATTTTTATTTGGGATCGCTTTTTCAAGAGGAAAGTCTGTTAAATGGTTCGGTATCAAATGATTTGTTTTTTTAAACCAGAAATTAGCTAATCGGGTTAAAACTTCTCCTTTGTGGGGTATGGATTGAGGAAGAACGACATCGAATGCTGACAATCTATCTGTAGTAATGATAAGCAAGTGATTTTCATCAACTTCATAGATATCTCTTACCTTACCTTTATGAATTGGTCGCAAATGAGATAAATTACTTTCTGGCACTATTGACATTGATTTATCCGATGACATAACGATGAAAACTATAATCTTTTACTATAAGTCAAGCTTTAGAGCTATAAACCTGTATATTAAAAGTAAAATAAATTGAAAATACCTCAATAAGAGAGGTTATAATAAATTTTTGAATTGCAGATTACCAGTTAGATTAATCTGAATTTGGAGCATTTTAGATATGGAAAAACAGGATGAGCAGGAGCGTATTCAAATTACGCAAGCAGTTATGGGATTGCTCGATGAATGGAGTTTGAATACAAAAGAAATGCAGGCAATACTTCTGCTTCCTGACAAGGTAAGAGCAAGAGCATTTCAAAAGTTTCGAGATGGCAAGGAAAGCCTACCGAATGATACCAACACCCTCAGACGAGCTAATTATCTCCTTCGTATTGCCGATGCTTTACGTACGACCTATCCACGTAACCCAAAGATGGCTGGACGTTGGATAAAACAAAGGCACAGAAGATTTGGTCGAAGAACACCGCTTACAATGATTTTAGAAGATGGTGAGGGCGGTTTAATTGCAGTTTTGGCTGAATTAGATTGTACTTTTTCATGGGATTTTACAGCCTCCCAAGAAATAAAATAATAAAAGTCTTTTAATAATTTCATATCGTGAAATATCCCTATCCATACATCGCTTGAGACAAATCATTTTCCTTTCACACAAAAAACTTCGGTGCTTTCATGATTGATGAGATTAGAAATATTGCAATAATTGCTCATGTTGATCATGGCAAAACGACACTTGTTGATGAGCTATTAAAGCAATCGGGAACTCTCGGCGAGAGATTTAGTAATGTTGAGAGAGTCATGGATTCAAATGATCAAGAGCGAGAAAGAGGAATTACAATTTTATCAAAGAACACCTCACTCCTTTGGCGGTCTTTTAGAATTAATATAGTAGATACTCCGGGACATGCTGACTTTGGAGGCGAAGTGGAGCGTGTTTTGTCAATGGTAGATTCTGTTCTATTGCTTGTTGATGCACAAGAGGGCCCAATGCCTCAGACAAGATTTGTGACTCAAAAGGCCTTTTCGCATGGACTCAATCCAATAGTTATAGTCAACAAGATTGATAAAGATGGTGCTCGTCCAAACTGGGTAGTAGATCAAGTTTTCGATTTATTTGATAAATTAGGAGCATCTGACGAGCAACTAGATTTCCCTATAATTTTTGCCTCCTCAACAAAAGGTTATGCATCAGAGGATGAGAATATAACAAGTGGTGATATGACCCCGCTATTCGAGGCAATTATAAGACACTGCCCAAAGCCTGCTGTTGATGTGGATGGGCCGCTACAAATGCAAATTTCAAATTTAGATTTTAGTAGTTATGTTGGAGCAATAGCTGTAGGCAGAATAAAAAGAGGAACAATTAAGCCAAATCAGAATGTAATACTTTTACGTTCAAATGCTCAAATAAAATCAAAAATAGGATTGGTGTACGGATATTTGGGTTTAGAACGATATGAAGTAGAATCTGCCACCGCTGGAGATATCGTAGCGATCACAGGAATTGATTCACCTATGGTATCCGATGTGATTTGTGATCCTGAAAATATAGAAAGTCTACCATCTTTAAATGTTGATGAACCGACTGTCTCTATGACTTTCCAAGTAAATACATCTCCGTTTGCGGGTATAGAGGGAAAGTATCTTACTTCCAGGCAAATCAAAGATCGATTAGAGCAAGAACTTATCCATAATGTGGCTCTAAGGGTGGAAGAGACCTCTGATTCGGAAAAATTTAAAGTTTCTGGTCGTGGAGAATTACATTTATCTGTATTAATAGAAAATATGCGCCGAGAGGGATTTGAGTTGGCAGTTTCCAGACCTGAGGTGATTTTTAAGGAAATTTCTGGAGAAGTATGTGAGCCATATGAACAAGTCACAATAGATATTGAGAATGAGCACCAAGGAGTAGTAATGGAATACTTAGGTGGACGCAGGGGAAATCTAAAAAATATTGTTCCTGATAATAGAGGAAGAGTGCGATTAGATTATATCGTTCCCTCTAGAGGCCTAATTGGCTTTCAGACTGACTTTATGACCATGACCTCTGGATCTGGGCTTCTATATCATAACTTCGATTGTTATGGACCATATGAAAAAAACGATATTATTAATCGAAAAAATGGGGTTCTAGTGTCAAATAGCCAAGGAAAAGCACTCGGCTATGCTCTATTTAATTTACAAGATCGTGGACGTTTATTTTGTGGCCATGGTGACAAAGTATACGAAGGTCAGGTTATTGGGATTCATTCAAGATCAAATGATTTGGTCGTCAATCCACTGAAGGGAAAACAGCTTACTAATGTGAGAGCATCTGGCAAAGATGAAGCAATAATTTTGAGCCCTCCAATTGATCTCACCCTTGAAATGGCCTTAGAGTTTATCGATGATGATGAGCTTGTTGAAATAACTCCTAAATCAATTAGGATTAGAAAGAAACTCCTTTTTGAACACCAAAGAAAGAGAGCTAATAGAACATAAATTTTAAATTTAATTAAGGAGAGCTTTTGAAATTATATAATTTCGAAAAATCCGGTAATTGCTACAAGATTCGCTTATTTCTATCAATTTTGGAAAAATCCTATGATGAGATTGCAATTAATATTTTTAAGGGCGAAACACTTACGAATGAGTTTCTTAGCATTAATCCTAAGGGAACAATACCGGTTTTGATTGATAAAGATATAAAGATTACTGACTCTGCATCAATACTAGTTTATTTAGCTTCAAAATATGGTGACGAGAAGTGGCTACCTTTGGACCCAATAAAATTAGCAAACATAATACAATGGTTAGTTTTAGAGCAAAATGAAGGTCGCTATGGTTTGGCAAGGGCTCGCTTAATAAAGCTAAAAATCCCATCAGACTTAGCAAAAACAGGTTCAATCGAAGAAAGCTTGAAAATAGGAACAAAAGCTTTGGATTTTTTTGAATTACAATTAAAAAAGACTCAATGGTTAGTTGGTGACGGCCATCCTACTATCGCCGATATTGCTTGTTTTCCATATGTTGCTATGAGCCATCAAGGGGGATTTTTATTAAAAAATTATAATTCTATTAATCGTTGGATAAAACAAATTTCAGACATTCCCGGGTATGTAAAGCTTCCTGATTAATAAAAAATAGGAAATTAGATTATGGATTTTAATTTTTATATAGTGGATGTTTTTACCAAGCAATCATGCGAGGGTAACCCGCTAGCTGTTGTAGTAGGAAAGAAATTTCCCTCTACTAAAATAATGCAAAAACTAGCATCGGAAATGAATTTTTCAGAGACAGTATTTATTAATAGTGAGTTTGATTCAGACCAAGCTTACCCAATAAGGATTTTTACGCCGAGCCGAGAAATTGAATTTACAGGACATCCCCTTATAGGAGCAGCTTGGGTTATCTTTAAATTATTTGCGAAAAATAAAAAAAAGTTACTTTTGAATACTATGATTGGAAATATTTTGATTGAAAGAAGTAGTAATAATACTTCATTAATTTGGTTTTTAGCACCAAAAATTGAATTAGAAAGAAAAAAATATTTTTTAGAGGATATTCCAAGTTTAAAAAACTTGAAGAAAGATGTTGAACTAAAACTTCCTATTCAAATAGCATCTGCCGGGACTTCGGCTTTAATAATACCAATTAAGGGATTAAATTCTCTGCAGACAATAAAATTAGATTCAAATATTTTTTTAGACTTCGATAAATTAAATTTACCTAAATTAATTTATTTTTTTTGTTTTGAGACGCATAAAAATGATAATGATATTTGCGCACGATTTTTTTTTGATGCTGATGGATTAAGGGAAGATATAGCTACTGGGAATGGAGCAGCTTTTTTAGCTAAATATCTTTTGGTAAATTCAATCTTTCAGTATCCAAATTCTTCTTTAACCGTTGAACAAGGATTCAACCTCAAAAGGCCATCAAAAATTTTTATTAAAGTTAATGTTAAGGAAAATGAAGAAGAAATTTTTGTTGGCGGTAATGTTGTGCCTACAATCGAGAATGGAAAGTTAGTAATTTAGATTAAAAGCTTGCTAATAGTTGCTTTTCAACTTCAATTTTTACTGAAACTACCTTTGTCTCCATATTCCCAAAATTATCTAACTCTACATATCTATATTTTGGATCAAGCCTACTTATTTCAGGATGATCTATTTTTGATTGAAATTGATAACATGTTGATGGTGTTGCGAGAATATCAATCTTTTTTTGACTTACGTTTGCTTCCTGATGAATATGACCCGAAAGTATTATTGTATTTTTATTTGATTTATGAATTATATCTAGGAAAACATCTTTATTTTTCAAACCAAGATTATCCAACCACTTACTATTAATCGTTAGAGGGGGGTGATGAAGGGCAATAATCGGGAAGGCCTCTTTTTTTAGTATTTTTTTTAATTGATTTAGACTATTTGAGTTTATGTGCCCATAATTTTTTCCGACTACCACGCTACTTATTAATATCAAATTAAATCTTCCTACTCTTATCGAAGTAATATTTTCATCGGGAGATGTTGGGATAATTTTTTTTAATTCTTTTGGCGAGTCATGGTTGCCTGGCACACAATAGAAAGGTATTTTAAAATTTTGAATTAAAGATTGAAATATTTTGTAAGACTTTTGATGTCCTGTTTGCGATATATCTCCTGTACAAATAATAAAATCAATTTCAGGGTAGGTTTGCAAGCAAGTTTTAATTGTTTGTTCAAGACTAAAATAAGTCTCTACACCATTAAGGGTAGCTAGGGTGTGATTTAAAAGATGACTATCTGAAAGGTGAACGAAACGAAGCATTTTTAGTTTTCTCTCTCCGAGTATAAATTCAGCATTAATATATTATTAATTGATTATTTTTTCGCAGAATTTATCAAGTACCGATACTTGTTTTCAAGGAAAAAAGTAATAATTCTTTATTTTTTTTATTTATTGGCCCGGCAGGCCTTTATTTTGCTTATGTTAACGGTTCTGAATTAAACAGATTAGGTTAATTAGTAAAAGAACTTTTCTAAAAGTATAATGTTGGTTAAATCTCAAGTAGTGATTCGGAAAATATTGAATTAAACAAAGGTTAAAAAAGAAGAAACTTAATCCTCAGGTAAAATAAGCGGGTGATAAACTTGCCAAATAAATTAAGGCAAACTCTAATCAAAAAATTGGCAATAGGAAATAGGCCTTTGAGAATTTTCTTTTTTGGCGGTGCAATAATTGCTTATGGATTTCTTAAATTGCTTGGATTTCTCCTTGGGATCGAGGTGAATGATAACGAGATAAGCCTATCTGGCAGTTTTTTAATTGCCGCATCAATTTTTATTGGTTACTTAATTTCCTATCGTTTTATGTGCTTTATTGATGCGTCAGCATCAAAATATGAGGAATAATACGAGATGATATTTTTTATTGATTTTTCCAAAAAAGGGCGTAAGTAGTTTTATCCACATTATTCATATTTTTCTCAATTGTAATGATTGCATTATATTTTTTTAATTCTGTATTGAGTGGGATACTGAAAAGAATTTTGCGAAATTCCTTATAATCACTATAATTAAAATCATCTAAATTTTGCTGAATGAAAGCAAAAAGATCTGGTAATGTAAATTCCCACTTCGCATGATTTGTATAGAATTCATTTCGTTTTTCTATTTTTTTTAAAATATTAAATTTTCTTTTTGCAATATCTTGAAAAAAAAGAAGGATAACTTCTTTTTTCCTTTTTGCTATTTGGTGTTCTGAATTCAATTTTACTTTTTCAATCGGTTGCTGTTTATAGAACTTTTTTTGTTTTAAAGTACTGCATGCTTAGTTTATTTTTTTGATTTATTGTGGCCGCTCGCCCATTCATTTGACAATTCAGCGAATGCCATAGCAGCAGGACTATTGTATCCGTAATTTCGCGTTATTAAAGTGACTGCTTGTGGAATAAAAGCTGGCGCTAGAACAATTGCATTTATTCCAGGTTTCATTTGAATTATTCCCTTCGGGAGAACAGTTCCATAAGGACTATTTTGGACCATCTCAATTATTACACCAAGAGAATCGGTCTCAACAACAACTTTTGGAGTTAAGTTTTGCTGTTCACAGAATGTATTTACGCTTCGTCTCAAGGCAAAATTATTATTTAAAAGTACCAGTGATTCCTTTGCAAATTCTTGAGCACCTAGTCTTTCCTTTTGAAAAAATCTTGAGTGCTCTTTTCCAACAGCGAAACATAAGGATTCAGTGAATAGTGATTTAACATTAATCTCTGGCTTAGGATCTGATTCAAACAATGGCCCAAATGCTACACCGATATCAACCTTATCCTCTGAAACAGCAGTTGCTATTTCATTAGCAGGCATTTCTAATGTGCTTAACGTTATACCAGGGTGCTTCAGTACAAAATTTTGTAGAAGCCAACATGTTAAAAAATCTGTAATTGGTGTAAGTCCTACGCGTATAGAACCTCTGCTTAGGTTTTGCACGTCTTGTATAGCACGCGTACCTAAATCCATTTGCACATATGCCTGTTTTGCGTGTTGTAAGTATGTTTCACCTGCATCAGTGAGACGTACCTCTCGTCCAGTGCGTACCAGCAACGTAGACCCTAAAGACTCTTCTAGTTGTTTTATCTGTTGAGAAAGACTCGGTTGTGAAACATGCATTGCTTTTGCGGCACGTGTATAGCTACCATGTTCAGAGATGGCAAAAAGATACTGCAAGGGCCGAGGAAACATCACTTTGCGATCCATAGATTCAACGAAACTATTAAGCTGTCTAAAAGGAATAAAAAATTTTCACATGAAAACCATTATAGATATTAATTATAGATTTTTTTTTATGTGAGAGCTTTTATTTTAGTGTCATTGATACTGTTAATAATAAGTTTATTAAAAGTTATTAATGTTATTAAATCTGTATGTAATTAAAGAAATCGATTTTGGTATTTTTTCCTTTGTTTTTTGTATATTTTTTGGGCGATAAATTTTCGAGTAAATTAGCTTGTTCAAATTTTGTAAAATATTTTTAATAGTTGTTTCTTATACAAAAAAAAGCATTTGCACTTGACGTAAAGTCGAACTATAGTATTTTCTTATTAAAGTTATAAGAATAAAGTCTTTGAATTATGACTACCTCAGAGTAAACTTCATTTTTGAAAGAATAGTTCTTAAGGTTAATGGTTTTTTATTGATCTTTTTTGTAGGTAAATTCGAGTAAATTTCTTTGTAAGGTTGTAACAAAATTTTCTTATCGAGTAACAAATATTAGTATAGAATCTCCGCCTCTGAAAATTTTTAGAGTGTGGATGAAATTTTGTGCTCAATGAAATTATTTCGAGCTTGATTAGAAGTTTATTTGTAAAGATAACTTTTTGATATATAAATTACGCGAAATTGCAATATCAAAAAGTAAATTGGGCCCAACGCTTTGCGAATGGGGATATGTAAAGTAGCTAGGAGGATTTCGACAATGTCAACTTCCACCAGAGATAAGGTGCTAAGGCATTTAGACTTGTGTAAACAAGTGCAGCCCGCCCTTCATCAAGAGACGCACGCACCATCACCAGACATGATGGACAATGCTCACATAAGAGCTTACCAGCGTTCACCTCATGATGTTGGAGGAGAGCCCGATGTGCCGATAACATGGGAAGAAAAAGAAGAAGAGGTTTGGGAGCACAATACTTTTGTTACATGTGAAGTTATGGCTTGGCGTGGCGTTTGGAATGCTGAAGAGAGACGTCGCAGACAAAATAGCGAGATAGGTGAGACATTATATTTAGGCATCCCTTATTATGGCCGCTGGTTAATGACAGCAGCAAAAATTCTTGTGGACAAGCAATTCATTACACTAACAGAGCTCCACGAAAAAATGGATGAGGTGAGAAAACGTTATGAGTAAACCGCATTACGATAGAGAGCACCACGTTAAAAAAGCAACCGGCATCGGAGACCCTCAGTGCTTCAAAGGCGAAGCTGGAACTCCAAAATTTAAAGTTGGTGATAAGGTTCGTGTTAGAGATTTGCCGGATATCTTTTATTCACGCACTCAAGCCTACACTAAGGGCGCAGAAGCAACAGTAAACAGACTCGTATACGAGAGTCCTTGTGCAGAGGATGAGTCCTGGGACAATACGGAAAATGTTGAGTGGTTTTACAGTTTAATATTTAAAATGACGGATCTTTGGCCAGATTATCCAGATTCGTTTTCGATTGATACAGTTGAAACTGAAATTCCAGAGCATTATTTAGAAGCAGTATAGAGTTTGAATCGTTTTAAATTTTACGAGAAATGATAAAAGATTATTACGAGGAGTGAGAGATGTCAGACGATAAAAAACACTCAGCCGCACCAATGGTAGACGAGGTGAGTGAATTTGAAATTTTGGAACTGGCAGTACGAGAGCTTGCAATTGAGAAAGGCTTGTTTACGCAAGATGATCACAATCGCTGGACAGAGTACATGCATACACTTGGGCCAGCACCAGCAGCAAGATTGGTCGCAAAGGCATGGGTTGACCCAGAATTTAAAAAGTTGGCGGTAGAAGATGGAGTTAAGGCTAGTCTAGACCCCTATGTAGGTATCGACTGGGTAAAACAAATGCCAACTCAATTTGGAACACCGAGTGATTACTGTAATTTAAGGGTAATGGAAGATACCCCAACGATAAAAAATGTCGTTGTTTGTACACTATGTTCTTGTTACCCACGTCCTATATTAGGGCAATCTCCAGAGTGGTACAGAACACCAAATTACAGACGCCGTATTGTTCGTTGGCCGAGACAGGTTTTAGCCGAGATGGGGTTACAGCTTCCAGAAGATGTTCAGATTAGAGTTGTAGACTCAAATCAAAAATCAAGAATGATCGTTTTACCGGTTAGACCCGAGGGCACCGATGGTTGGTCAGAAGACCAATTAGCAGAAATAGTTACAAGAGACTGTTTAATTGGGGTAGCTCAACCAAAGCCTGGAGTTACGACTAATATGAAACGACCAATTCGACCTGCTGTAAATCCATATGGGCATTGATAACTGGTAAAATTAGAAATGACAGATATCAATCCTGATTATATTGCATTGGAGAAAGAGATGAGCGAGCGAGAGCTCGACTCCTCTCCAATCCAACTTTTAGAGAAAGTAAAGCAAGAAGGAAAAGCATGGACTGATTTGAGCGAAAAATATGGAGTTGATAATCCCGATCCACCGTGGCGTGTCAGTTTAGAGAGTACTTGTGATCAATTAGCTAACAGTGAAGCGAGTCCTTTAAATATTTGCGGGATTGAAGCAAAAAAGGAAGCAACAGAGACTATAGATCCTATTGAGCGTCGATGGGAAGAGGATCAACTGGTAGACGAACTTTATGCGAATGTACCTTTTCCCGAAAGACAATTATTGGCTTTGGCGCACACTATGATCAGACGGGGTATTCTTACCGAACAGGAGCTTGGTTCACATATGAAAAAAGTTGCTGAAAGGTTGAATATGGAGGATGGTGCTTATGCTGACGAAGAATTGTCAGAAGATAGCATTAAATATTAAACATTATGGATAACCGGAGGTAAGAGCGTGTCGGAGCGCGGTAATCAAATTAGAATAGAAAATTTAACTCATCGGTATACTCCAAAGAGTCCTTTAACTTTTGAGGGTATAAATATTTCTGCCGAGCCAGGTGAGTCGTTAGTCATAATTGGTCGATCTGGATGCGGAAAATCGACATTGCTTCATATGATAGCCGGCCTCCTTCACGGATATACGGGCGATTTGAAAATCGATGGTAAAGATGTGGTCGAACCATCACCAAGATGGGTAATGATGTTTCAGGCACCGCATCTGTTTCCATGGATGACTGTTGAGAGAAATGTGGGCATTGGGCTACATTTCGCTGGATGGTCTGAAGATAAGAAGAAAGATAGAGTTGAAGAAGCTATTGGTTTAGTTCATTTAGATGATTTTAAAAAAGCCAACACCAGAGATCTATCGGGCGGTCAACAGCAACGTGTAGCATTAGCTCGTTCGTTGGTTATGGAACCAGAAATGCTGTTATTAGACGAACCTTTCTCCGCACTTGATGCTTTTACACGAGCTTCTTTGCAAAAAGACGTTCGTCAAATTGCTAAGGAACTTGGAATAAATATAGTGATGGTTACACACGACATCGATGAGGCAGTAATTATGGCTGATCGAGCTCTTGTAATGGCAGGTTCTCCTGGACAGATTGTTCATGATTTGCCTATTGAACTACAGGACCCTCGCCGTCGTGAAGACACTAGAGTGCAAGATTATCGCGATAAATTAATGCAGATTTTTGAAGATGCATCGCATCCAGGGCAAGCCTCGGGATCCGATCATTGATAAATAGGGAAGCAGTAGGTAGGTAGGAGGCGCTTTTAGCGCCAGTTGACGTAGTTGAGTGGTCTTGAACCTTACATACTGAAAAGAGGAAAAGGCATGAGTGAAAAAAATAAGAAACTATATGGGAAATTCGGCGATGGTCAAAAGGATGTAGATTTGACTCTTCCGTGTGACCCATTATTTAAAGACGTTTTAGGCACTGGAGTAACGCGACGTGACCTGCTGAAAGGCAGTGCCGCAGCCGCTGTTGCAGCTGCAGCAGCCTCTGGCTCTGCTGCATTTGCAGATGGCCATAAGAAAAAGTGGGATCCGGTTGTTCGAATTGGGTACATCCCTATTACGGACGCAGCAGCTCTTTTAGTAGCACATGAGTACGGCTATCTTAAAAAAGAGGGTATTGATTCTGTGGCACCCACTCTCATAAGGGGTTGGTCTCCTTTGGTAGAAGCATTTTCTGCCCATAGGTTTAACCTGACCCATTTATTGGCTCCGATTCCAGTAGCAATGAGATATAACACTAATTTCCCAGTTAAAATTACTGCGTGGGATCATACAAACGGTTCTGCAATAGTTGTTGGTAAGAATACAGGGATAATGAAACCAGAAGACCTGGGTGGTAAGCAGTTTGCTGTCCCTTATTGGTATTCGAATCATAATATTATTTCTCAAAAGTTGATGCAAAAGGCGGGTATAAAGCCAGTTATACGTCCGCAAGATGCAAAGTTGGCTCCTGATGAGTGTAATATTGTTGTATTACAACCACCTGCAATGCCACCAGCATTGGCAGCTGGTAATATTGATGCATATTGCGTTGCGGAACCTTTCGCTGCGATGGGTGAAGTAAAAGCTGGAGGTAAAATACTTCGATTTACTGGTGATATTTGGAAGGGCCATCCTTGTTGTGTAGTAGCTATGCATGAGGAAGATGTAATGGATCCTGATAGAGCAGCATGGGCACAAGGTGTTCATAACGCGATTATCGAATCTCAAATTTATATCAGTGAAAATAGAAAAGAAGTAGCAGAGCGCTTGTCACGGGATGGTAAGAAATACTACCCATTCCCTAAGAAAGTTATAGAGCGCGCAATAATGTTTTACGATCCTGCTTATTATGCAAATCCTCATGCAATTAGACATACCGCATGGGATCAAGATCGTATTAACTTCCAAGGATGGCCATATCCTTCTGCGACTGAATTAAATACTCAGTACTTGAAAGAGTCTGTGTTGACAGGTGATACCGCATACCTGGATAAAGTCGATCCGAAGTTTGTAGCCAAAGACTTGGTTAACTACGATTACGTTAAAGCGGCTCTAGAGGCTAATCCTAAATGGAAAAATGACTCAAGTGTTCCGCAGACAGGTAATCCGTACACTCGCGAAGAGCTCTTCGTTTTATAAGGGAGTATTGTTGTGGCCTCGGGTCAAAAGAAAGAAAAAACACAATTGGAAAGAACCGGTCGAAAGTTTGCTAACTGGACTGCCGGCCTTTTGATACTTTTAGCACTTTGGTGGTTTGGGGGGTACTTGCTGTACATTAACCCTGATACCACTAATTTTGCTGATTTTGGCCCGATTCCAACGTTTCAAATCATGCCAATGCTTTGGAATGATGGGACAATACCAGATGCGATGTTGTCCAGTGGATACCGTCTCGGGATAGCCTTGGCAATAGCAGTAGGCTTAGGCGTTCCTTTAGGAATACTTTTGGGACGTAATCCACGTTTTCGAGAATTAAGTAATTCGCCTTTTCAACTTTTGAGAATGGTTAGCCCCCTCTCTTGGGAGCCTATTGCTGTAATAGTTTTCCTATCTTGGGATTCGGCAATCATTTTCTTGCTTGCTATTGCAGCAGTCTGGCCGGTGGCTTTTGCCACCGCGGCTGGACTTGCTAAGGTAGATCCAGCTTGGTTTAAAGTGGCGAAGAACCTTGGTGCCAGTAAATGGCATACACTCACCCAGATAATTTTACCAGCAATACTGTTCGATATCCTGACAGGTATAAGGGCAGCGGTTGGTGTGGCATGGATCGTTTTGGTACCAGCCGAATTTCTGGGAGTTACCTCGGGATTAGGATATTCGATAGCTGACGCAAGAGAGACCTTGTCTTATGACTACCTCTCAGCGATGGTGCTCGTAATTGGTATGATTGGCTATGTATTGGATAGTACATGCGCTTTTATGATTAAAAGATTTAGCTATGTAACCCCAGACGAAGGGGATTAATAGCAGCTTATAATAACCTGCAACGCCTAAGGAGGCCCTAAAATGCAGACTCAAACGACAACTAACGTTCAAGAATCCACAAAGCTATCCGTAGCTATACAATTGGCTTGTGTAGCCATACTCGGGTCAGTGTTGATTTTTGGAGCCGGGTTCTTGGATACAGCAGCAGCTCATAATGCGGCTCACGATACTCGTCACTCTCAAGGATTCCCTTGTCATTAAGACTAAGGTAGTTGGGAGATGGTATTCAGGCAGCTCGTATTCTACTCGCTCCTGGTAGGTTTAATAGCTGGTGCAGTAGTAACTTTTGCGCAGACTATGGATGTAATACCTATCATCCAAGGCGCAGAAGAATTCGAAACTTCGGAGCCTGAGGTTCAGGCTGGAGAGAAATCAATGTCTGGGTCTGATGGTCATGATCATTCAGGTCATCACCATCATGGCTCAGACGGAGATGAATGGGCACCTGAAGATGGATGGGAGCGAACTACATTTACCTTTATAGCTAATGCT
>MDTD01087095.1_pt1 | contig 69524 bp, 70 predicted proteins | sample 811221 | NCBI WGS metagenome assembly MDTD01 (sample SAMN05326646, study PRJNA326480) | marine metagenome | isolation source: seawater | place: Pacific Ocean: South West | collected 2011 | reverse complement strand
TTATTAAACTGTGTATTTCACTAAAGGTAGGGAGCACTCTTCGCAATGAAGGTCTTCCACCTTTGGTGGATTCGTTCAACAAGCGCTATCGGTTATATGCCTGAGTGCTTTCTGCCACTGACCTGCGACTTGACCGCTTCACTGCCCATTCTGCATATTTCTGTGCCTTTATAATCTTAATCGCTTCTGGATTTTAGACTTTCGGTTTGCAGTTTCTTTGTAGATACTGTTGTGGGGATTGGGCAGTTCGCTATCTTTATATGAATCTGCCGAGGTCGGGGCATACAAACCGATAGCTTGGCGTTGTGGATCATTGCAGGATGGACAATCTGAAATACTTAATCTCATTCTTAATTCTGACTTCGACTGGATCCTATGCACAAGAAGTGCCAACCCTCACAGTTGACTCAACACAAAGAACATCCGAATATCTGGAAGGAACATATAGCATACCCTACGGTGTAGGTGGAGCAACCTGGACTCTGACAAAATTTGGAAAACTAGAATTTGGTTACAATATTTCTGACAGTCCCCCAAGGTCATGGAATAAACCAGTCGGAACTTGGACTCTTGTGAACAGTTTGATTGAATTTCAAATTGAACTTTCTAATCTTCCCAAAAAACACAGAGAGAAATTACCTAAACAACGTGAATATGAATCGTTAGTAATAAAAAAACAATGGAATTCTTCAGAGTTTTCGGTAGAGAACACTTCCAATGATCAAGTGGAACTACACCTCATTATTTTAGCTGATAAATCAGAACGATCAAACATTATCAATGACTATTTATCATACGTTGACACCAGATATCGCGAACAACTAATTGAATTTGGGAAAGATATTAACAACTTAACTGTTTCGGATGAAGTTGATACATTGATCCGATTAACTCGTGACTTTTGCGATCGATCTGTAACGACCAGAGAACTTCCATTCAATAGCAAGGTATATATAAACGGAACTCTTTTTCCATGGTGAAAACGATTTATCCAGTCGCTCGGCTCTGCCGAGTGACCTTGCAATTTTATAGGCCTCTGGCCGGTATGAGATGATAATGATTCTTTGATATTTTTAGGTAGAGTATTTGTCAGAGCCAAAAAATGATAGGTGTCACTCGGCGCAGCCGAGCGACTGAGGTGTCATTTTCATTATTTTAAAACTTGTCTCACAATTAGAAAGAATGACAGGATCAGGACAAAAGATATCCACTCACTCACTCACCGAGTGACCATGTAATTTAATAGGCCTCAGGCCGAGTCTTAGCTGATTATGTTCACCAAGTCACCACCTTTCACCAGGCATGCCGGACCCCTGCTAAAAGAAATTCCCAAATCCCGTACAATAAATCGCTATGACCAGATCAGGCAGACCTGCATCACGTTGTTCCATCCGTTCACATTGTATCGTTTAAATCAACAATGCGTATATTTGATATATGAGCACCATCGGAAGACACATAACAGTAGATCCAGAAATCCAAAAAGGTCAACCCGTTTTCAGTGGAACACGTGTGCCCGTGCAAACACTATTTTGGCATCTTGAAAAAGGAATTACAATCGAAGAGTTCCTGGAAGATTTCCCAAGTGTAACAAAAGAACAAGCCATTGGTGTATTGGAGATTGCTAATAAGATTGTAAACTCCGCACAACTGGGTCAAATCTATGAAACTGTTAATTGACGAGAATCTACCTAAACGTATAAAGTTAATTTTCCCAATCATGAAATTTTCACTGTCAATGATATGGGTTGGATCAGTGTCAAAAATGGTGAACTCCTAAAATTGATGTTGCAACAAGAATTTGATGTACTTCTCACATTTAACAGAAATCTACAATATCAACAAAACTTTAATAAATATCCTATAGCAGTATTTATCCTCAACGCAGAGGATAATGCATATCTGACCCTTGAGCCTCTAATCCCCATCATTCACAATCATCTAAATAAGGAATTGAAAGCGGGACCAACTGAAATAACGGCTGGGGTCTAACTATCCACCATTCCCCACCTTTCGCAGGGTATAGCGTACTCCAGTTAAAAAGAAATCCCCAAATCCCGAGCAATTAAGCTGAGTTTGGTCGTAGATCCCTCCTGGAAGTCGTACCTCCGGGGTGAAACATCGTATCTCCCGTTAAAAAATCATATATCCCGCGCGAGACGTCATATATCCCTGAAAAACATCGTATCTCCCACTAAAAAATCATATATCCTAGATGAGAAATCGTATATCCCGGAAAAACATTCATTTCTCCGCGATAGAAAGTCCTATATCCCATAAAAAAATGGCATCTCCGGGGTGAAAAATCATAAATATTACAAAATCAATCATATATCCCAGCTAACCTGACATATCTCCGGCTTGAAAATCATATCTCCCGCTCAGAAATCATATCTCCGGGGTAGAAAGTCATACCTCCGGGGTGACATGTCATATCTCCCGCTCAGAAATCATATCTCCGGGGTAGAAAGTCATACCTCCGGGGTGACATGTTATATCTCCCGCTCAGAAAGTCATATCTCCCGAGAGAAAAGTAGTATCTCCCACCAAAAAAATCATAAATCCCAAGAAAACAATCATATCTCCCGGGTGGAAAGTCACAGATCCCATAAAAAAATGACAGAACACCAAAAATCAATCGCAGATCAAGGTGTAAGAATCACAGATCAAGACCAATCAATCACAGCGCCCAACTTTTAGAGGCAGAGCACCATTGATCTGCATCATATCACACTTAAACTGACAATAAACACACTTGAATGATAAATAATGATGCACCCTCAAACATTCAAATCACATAAATAAACATCCTTGATGCCAGACTACTCAATACAAGAGCCGTCATTGAGATTCCTTCAAGCGACAACATCACTTCTGACGCTTTGCCTGCCTGTGGTTATCCCACTAGGAGGTTTAAAGAGGAGGGAAGTCTGTGAGCAGATGCGAAAGCCAGGCCTACCCGGCAGAAGGATGTGTATGGAAACCAGTGCAGTGCCACTGATGCATGAGGAGCTGTCATGACACGCTCGGCTTTGCTGAGTGCCCTTGTAATTAATCGGCCTCTGGTGGGGTGGGATTATGATCCACCATTGAAACTTAAAGGCAGAGCATTTGTCAGAGCCAAAAAATGATAGGAGTCACTTGGCGAAACCGAGCTCCAAGCAGTCAGGAGCCTTTATCTGTAAAATACAGTTTTAAGGAAATATTTTATAAATGTCTTTTCGATGTGCAATTCTTGCGAACTCCACAATCTCCTCAGAAACGAAAACTCCAATCCTGTAATCTCCGCAACGAATTCGATAGGCATCATCATAACCGGTTAACTTTCTTGCCCCTGGTATTTCGGTGATGTATTTCACTTTCTTCACCAGGTCAATTATTTCAAGGATCGCCTGATGATCTTTTGGCTGCTTTATTTTATTGAGATCCTTGCTAAACCTCTTGAGGTAAGCAACTTTCAAGTAGCCTTCAGTTTTTTCATGACCTCATCTTCTGTTACAACCTCAGAACGATCAACGTCTTTCATCATAACAGATAAACCCAGGTCTTCCAATTCCTCATCCGACAATACTTTGGATCGTACCCCCAACTTTTTCAGCAGCTCAGAGATGAACTGGAGCTCTTTTTGACTTTTAGGGCTGACAACTATTGAACTCATATAACAAAGATAAATAAATTTAAAACGGAAACTAACACACCAATAGTAGTTAGGTACTAAATTATGTTTCTACCCGGGCTTGGATGACCTCCTATTCAGTCGCTTGGCTTTGCCGAGTGACTGGGTTGACTCGGCAGGATTTACCCGTTGCATCTCACTGCAGATTTAACTAGTTTAGATTTTCATTGCCTGGGGAGAGACACTCACTTCTATCCGGGTTTTGTCACACATAAAAGATTGCAAAGGGATACAAATTATGAGAACTCAATTAATTACAATATTTGTTCTAATGGCCTCAGTGTTATATGGTCAAGTTTTGGACTTGCAACCTGAATTAGGAACCAATCTTGACTTCAGTCCTGAAGCAGTAGCAAAGTTCAATTCTCCCGAAGCGTTTGAAGAATGCAGTATGGTTTACAAAAAAATGAATGCCGATGGAAGGAATTGGGAAGAACTAACAAAGGAAGAAAAGAACATTCTTAAATACTGTGATGAAACAAAAGAAAGTATTTGGGCAACAGAGGGAGGTGGATGTAGCTGGTATTGTGGAATGGGGCCGAAAAACATTGAAGCCTCATCTTCTCTAGCTTCCCAGGGAGTTAACACATATAGCCCCACAAATGCACATGATTTCAGTTATAAAACAGCATGGGTCGAAGGTGTGAAAGGTTATGGAATAGGTGAATACCTTCTCTACAAATTTGCTGCTGAAAACCCTAGAATAAATACAATCAAGGTTGTAAATGGGTATGTTAAAAGTCAGTCTGCATGGAATAATAATTCAAGGGTTAAGAAGCTCAACATGTATGTAAATAATGAACTTTTTGCTTATCTGAACTTAAAAGATGTAAAAGCCGAACAACATTTCTCGATTCCAGCAATTGGCAATGGTGATCGAGCAAATTATGATGCTTTGAAAAAGAAGGGCGATTGGACTGTAAAATTCGAGATTGCCGAAGTTTATGAGGGAGCCAAATACGATGATGTAGTTATATCAGAGATATTTTTTGATGGCCTGGACGTTCATTGTTTTGCTGCTGGAACACGAGTACTTTTAGCCAACGGGACTGAATCAAATATAGAAGATTTAACAAATGGGCAAGAGGTGATGAGTATGAATAATTCAACAGGCAAACTGGAACCTTCTGAAATTATTGAATTAGCTAGTCCAACTCACTCCAACCTGGTTGAACTCACTTTCACGGATGGCCGAACGGTTGTAGCAACTGAAGATCACCCTTTTTATGATGGCCAAAGATGGTTATCACTTAATCCCAATAAAACACAGGCTGACTACACTTTTGGTGAGGTGTCTCAGTTGGCGATTGGCATCAAGCTTCAAACCATTGAAGGGGACATAGAGTTGGCTTCAGTGAAACGAATTCCTAAGCCTCAGCGAACATACACCATCGTAAAACTCAGCCGAAATAGAACGTTTATTGCAAATGGAATTGTCGTAGGAACGGAAGAATTACGTATCATTATTCACTCACCCAGCTACACTGAGTGACCCGCCAATTTAATAGGCCGCTGGCTGGAATCGGAGTATGATACTCTTTTGAAACCTAAAGGTGGAGTATTTGTCAGAACCAAAAAAATGATAGAAGATACTCGGATCAGCCGAGCCTCCAACAATACATGGATAACATATGAAGATCTCTGAAACCACGATAGTTATTATAATTGGACTGATTATAATATTGATCCCATTTATCCGAAAAGATCTTGCTATTGGGCAGGAAGATTTGATCAATATATCGGGCACTTTAAAGACCGAACCAAGATATCACAATCCCGCCAAAGGCGGCTCCTATGGAAAATTTGAACTAAAGGAATACTCGAGTAGGGAATTCTATTTCTACATTTCGTCATACTCAGCAAAGTCCTTGAACAAAAGCAACTTTTTCAAAGAGGCTAAAGCGGGAGATAAAATCAAACTAACCATCTCAAAAGAACTAACCATCTCAAAAGAAGAGTATCAGGATAAATTGATGAATCCAGAATATCCCACCCGATGGCAGTTTATAAACGTCTATGTTTCGGTATATGGAATCGCTACGAATGACAAAGTCTACTCATCGTTTCGTGATTTCAACTTAGCCTTTGAACAAGATGGTAAACTTGGTTACTTTCTTTCAGTTGCCGGAGTTGCATTTATAGTTCTTTACCTGCTGTGGAAGCAGAGGAGAGAAGCTAAAACCAGATAGCGAGAGTTAGGTTTGCGATTTTTACCCGTTACATCTCAAAACAGATTTACCTAGACAAACAATTTAGCATAGACGCTGAAGCAAAACAAGCTCACCGTTTTTTGGAAATTTTAAGGTTCTAACCTTGCATTTCTGGAAAAATTTGCGTACATTAAACTATTGAGGAATTTTAGCCTCTCAAACAAGACGTTTTGTTTCCAAACAAAATAAACCCTATCTTTCTCTTGTTTGATACCTATCTAAATTTACTTAGATGCTTATCACCATTCACTTATATACGTATCTAAATTGCTGATCAACAGGTTCGTCGAAGGGCAACAACACGTAATCCGAAACGTAGCCACACGTGATGGGGAACGAAAACCATACGGGGCATTTGATAGTGTAATGAACGCACCTAAAAGAATAAATTCATTTGCAATCTTGTATCACCTAAATAATAACAACACATGGCAGTAAAGTATAAAGTGGTCAGCAAAAGACCAGGGGGCATGGCTGGAAATAGCCCAGTGAAATATTACCCGGCTGTGACCAAGCGGAGGATGATCGATACACGAGGTTTGGCTGAAGAGATCAGTATGAAAACCAATTTCACAACAGCTCATGTCCTGGGTATTGTCGAAACGTTAACCCATGTGGTTCCTGCTTTGCTACAGCAAGGAAATAGTATCCGGCTGGATCATTTTGGTACTTTTAGTCTGCATGTATCCGGAGAGGGCAAGGACCAGCCTGAACAAGTAACGAAAAAAGACATCACTAAAGTGAAAATGGCTTTTCTACCGAGTAAATTCATCAAAGAAAAGCTTGCCCGGACAAAGTTTGAAAAGCTTCAATAGAGGGTTCTTTAGAATACAGAATTCAGCCTTGCCTGCCTGCCGGCAGGAAATCAGGAGTCAGGAGTGCTTCGATTTATTAAGCAGGTGGATAATCACGGAATTGTTTAATTTGGTGGGGAATACACACAACGTATCCGTTTTTAAACGTTTATTGTCGTTTAAAAGTGGGTAAGGTGTTGGTATTGAAAGGATTAATTAAAAAAAGATAATAGTGGTTATAGTGCATGCATTATAACTATATGTTATCTGCCAAAAGTACGGAATGGAAAATTACTTCCTAGAAAAATTCAAGAGTAAGAGTAAGCATGAACTTGAACTGATAGTCGCAAATCAAGCGAACTACCAGCCGGAGGCGGTTCGTGCTGCAATTGAACTTTTGAACAATAACCACGAATTAGAAATACCAATTCCTCAACAAGCAGAAACCACAAGAGAACAACAGGAAGACTCCAACTTTGGGGTGCTCTCCCTAAGTTTCAATTACAAGCCATTTTTTCGAACTATCAGCTACAGAGAATTTGTGACAGGTTTAGCTCTAGCATTGCTGTTTCACTCGCTATTTGAGATCGTTGATTACTACTCGAACGAAAGGTTCTTCGAGAACTCTTTGAGAGCTTGGAAGATCAGCTTTTTTATTGCCGTTTTCTTAGGCAACCATGTTTATTACAGATTCGAGCATGGAAGGTCAAATAATTTCATTGGTAGGTCATTCAGTGATTTGATTCTTTTGATAATCTTAATTCTATCAAGAGTTGTCTATGAACTCATTCTTGATAGTAGTTACAGACTAAACCTAGATGCAAATGGAGTAGGTTTTTTCTTCATAATCTTTGGAATCATTATTATGATTTTCGCTTTCGAAACCTCTGTTGCACTTCTGAAGTTTTTATTAAAAAGAGTTAGATGTCAAATCTTCTAAAATCAAAATTGGTCATAATTCTTGGGTCTGTAGTTATTCTGATATTGATCCCTGCATTCAAGAGTAATTTTAATGCACCAGTGACATTTAACGAATGGAAACAATTGAATTGGAATGACTTCCAAGGATTTGCCAAACCATTTACTGGCTGGGATGCCGGAATCAGCAGCAATGTATACGTGGATTATGATTCGACTGAACATGAGTATCGAGCATATGCAGCGATGAATAACCAATTATCTTGGAAGAAATCCAGTTCGACAGAATCCGACTATCTACTTAACCACGAACAGTACCATTTCAACATTACTGAATATCATGCAAGATTGATGAATGAGTACTTGATCGAAAATGGTGGTAAATCGGAATCTGAAATATCTCAACATCTTTCGACGATTCGAAATAACCTTGACGAAATGCAGAATCTTTACGATGCAGAATCTGATCATGGCCTTAACCAAGATTTACAAAGGTGGTGGGAATTTAAGATCGACTCTTTATTAAATCAAGATGGCGGTCAAAAGATCTCAATTGACTATTTAAGTGGAGCTTCAGTATATTTTCCAGTAAATCCCATTTTTGATCAGGGTGTGAATGATAATAATTCTTACAGATATTTTCTATTGGAAAAGTATGATATGACTCTTGGCATTTCGTCGTTTCAATATGAAAATGACATTGATTGGTCTAGGGAAGATGCAGTACACTATTATGAATCAGATTCAGTATTAGTCTTAGAGTTTAACTTCGATAGTTTGAGTACCAGTGACATTACCTGCAACGTCAAATCCAGAGACACAATAAGCAATGAAGTTTATTTTCATAAATGGGTTTTCAATGGTGATTATCTCTATAAAGTGACTGCCACTTATCCAGATAATTCAGGCTCAAATGCGGGTTACGACAGAATTGCTTCTACTTTTTTAGAATCTTTCGAAATTCAAAATGTTTCTGAATATTGGATTCATAGTTTTGAAAGTTCGGACTCAGAAATAATATTGACTTCAACTCTTCCTCGGAAGAAGGAAGAAGACAAAGGAGTGACCACTAAATGTTTAGCGAATAGTAATAATGCAAAGCATGGGTTTTACGGAAAACCTTTTTTTGACGAGTATGGCTCCTTGTTTGTTCCCTACAGTATTATTAGACATCCTGATAGTTTAATTAATGAAGTTGTCGCAATCTATGAAGATGGCTGGTATTCATATGAGGTCGAATCTGGGAATCAAATAATTTTTATCCCCTCCGACAACATTCCTAGTGACCTTAGTACCATAAACTTTGGATATCTCTTAAAGGAAGACACAGTAGAGGAGTGCTTCCGATACTATTACGAAACTGTTCAAATAAACCGGCAGATAACAGACGATAAGCTCAATGAGCAAACTGAGCTATGAGCCAATTTCACTGCAAAACAGTAACTTTAAATTTATTTGAAAGGATATGCTCACTGAGCTTATCTGGCCGTTACCAGTCAGCAGAGACAGGTCAACAATTACAAAGCTTTTTTCGTAACTTTGATTTATGGAGGCGAACATTAAACTTTCTTTCCCTCAATTACTGGAACTGGTTAAGAAATTACCCGGTGAACAGAAACTTAAACTCTCTAAAGAATTAGAGAAAGAAACCATTCAATCCAAATTGACTGAACTTCTCACTTCTTTCCGAACAAATGATTTAACAATGAATCAAATTACGGACGAGGTTGAAAAAGTTAGACAACAGAAATATGACCAACGAACCTCCCATTAAGGTCATTTTTGATACTAACATCTGGATCAGTTATCTCATTGGAAAGCAACTTAACAGGCTAAGCAATTCTTTATCAAATCAGAAAATTCAAATTGTCTTGACTTCTCAACTTAAAGAAGAACTCGTTGAAGTCACAAAGCATCCAAAATTCAAGAAATACTTTAAAAAGAAGAAAGTAGAAGAACTTCTCAAGTTGATGGATATAATCGGATTGAACTATGAAGTGAAAGATTATCCAAACATTTGTAGAGACCCTAAGGATAACTTCTTGCTTGGATTGATTAGGATTGGGAAGCCACATTTCCTGGTAACTGGAGATAAAGATCTTTTGGAACTTAATCCATTTGAAGGAACACAAATAATTACGCCTGCTGAATTTCAACAAATTGTGCTGGATGAAGTAGCCAACGGGTAACATGCGGTATGATGAATGGCCTTATGCATTTCATAACCACTTGATCAGGAACCTCACCGCTAAATCTCCTCTGGGAACTGATATTGTATTTCGGCTTTTGGTGTAATCAGGAACTTTCATCTGCTAAACTCAGTAGGAATTTACCCGTTGTATCTCACCGAGGTTTTAGCTAGTTTAGATTTTTGTAGCATAGGGATGGCCACTCATCATACCTGTGCGACAGCCTCAATTCATGTGGGAGATCGAAAACATATCAACTAAGAAAAGACATCTTGATTTCTCATCATCTGGACAAGGAACTTTCGTCGGAACTGCTGTTTATTCGAACGACCAACTACTCTTCAATCAAATTGAATCAATTGAAAATCATGGTGAAGACGAACAAGTATTTCAAGCAATTATATGCGAGCATTGTGGGTATTCCCACTGTGAACCAGGTAACTGGATAGCATTAAGAAAAGCAGGAAAGTGCTACCTATTCCTACCTGCCTTTGAATGGATCATCGAAGAGGAAGATTTTTTAAAATTAGAATACTTACCTCCGAATTACATTTCAACAAATGGAGCTGTTGTTTTCACAGGTGAGCATTTTGAACAACTTCAAAAATTGATCTCTCCATTCAAGGAAATCAGAGCCGTCAAAAGTCTAACCGGAACAGAAGCTTCGCTTCTCTATAGGTACGATACTCCTCAGAGACTTTTCGGAGATTTGCCAAGAATTGAATCCTTAAAAAGAGATAGAATCTTAATTTCTTCTGATGGTGAACTGGAAGAACAATTGGAACTTCTTGAAAAGGAACTCCAACTGCTTGAGAACTCTGATTCTGTAGAACTGGAAAAACTAAATCCAAAAGATAAAACTCTTAGATTTTTTTTAGATGATACAACATCAACAGAGTGGAAAGCTGCTGTGGTTAATGAAAACGGTGAATTCCAACTTCAAATGAATGCTTGGAAGGTGAAAAGATGCTAACATACTCAATTCAGCCGCTCGGCTTTGCCGAGTGACCTTTTAATCTATAAGGCCTCTGGCCATATGATACTCTTTTAAATTTAAATGCGGATTATTTGTAAGAGCCAAAAAATGATAGAAGTCACTCGGTGCAGCCGAGCGACTAGGTTGCAGTGGATAAACGCCATTGTCGTAGCGACTTTGCTATAATTCAATTAAATTATCAGCTCAAACTTGTTACAAACCCAACCCCATGCATACATTAACCAAATCACGTTTTACATACCTTTTTCTATCATGCTCGCTGATGCTGAGTACGGCATTCGCTTTCGCTCAAAATAATAACCCCACTGCCACGCCATCCTTGCTGGTGGGTCAGGGTGATCAACTCCAGCGGGTAAAAGCAGGACTTGCGGCAGGCGATCCGGCTTTAGTTGCTGCTCTGAAAGAAATCGTTGAAGACGCCGATGCAGCGCTTGAGCAACCAATTGTAAACGTTGTAGACGAGGGTGCCCTGCCTCCAAGTGGCGACCCTCACGACTACTTTAGCTATAGCACCTATTGGTGGCCAGATCCTGATAATCCGGATGGCCCCTACATTTGGCGTGACGGGGTGACTAATCCCGATCGGTATACCTCCGATGTCTCGCGACTAGGAGCGATGCGCGATGCAGTCAGTTCACTTGTTCCTGCCTGGTATTTCACCGGCGATGAGCGATATGCGGAGCGTGCAGTACAGCAACTTCGTGCCTGGTACCTGGACCCTGCAACGAGGATGAACCCCAATATGCAATTTGGTCAGAAGCGCCGTGGTCACGACTACAACAGCCATTCTGGCATCCTTGAAGCTCTACGTATGGAGTGGGTGGTCGATTGCGCAATTCTGCTTGAGGACTTTCCGGGCTGGACAAAACAGGATGAAAACGGTTTGCGTCGTTGGTTTGGCGATTACTCGACCTGGCTGGTGGAGAGCTTTGAAGGTGGCGAGGAGTCTATGCAACCGAACAACCATGGCACATGGTACAATTACCAGCTCATTCTCTATTCAATTTATGGGGGAAAACCTGAGCTTGCACATACCCATCTCGAGCTAATGCCTGCACGTATTTTTAAGCAGGTATTTATGGATGGACGGCAACCGCAGGAGCTTATTCGTACAAATGCGCTGAGCTACAGTATATATAATGCCCGTGCGCTCGTGGGTGTTGCCCGCCTCGGTCGCCATCTTGACTTCGATCTTTTTGCCTATCGCAGTACAGAGGGTCGTAGCATACGCCTTGCGATAGACTACCTCACGCCCTTCATTCTCGGTAAAGAAGAGTGGCCTGGCAATCAACTTCGACCGGCCGGTACCGGAAGTGCTGCTGAGCTATATTGGAATGCGGCGCTTGGGTTTCAGGAACGTGAATTTGCCGATATTTTACGACAGCTAGAGGGTGACCCCCTGCCATCACCCATCGTGCAGTTGCTCGATCCGCTGCCGGAAGGCTGGTAAATCTTGCTGGCGTGCAAATCCAGACGGGATTTCAAACCACAGGATAAACTTTCCTTATTTAGTTGCTGGCTACCCCAGGTTCAGCCTGGCGACAAAGGTTAGATAATCAAAAGGTAGAGCTTATTAAGAAGATTATTAGCCGGAGTCATTTACTCTCTTTATTTATATCTACACCTAGGATAATAGCTAAACTATTTGATGATCTTCTGATTTTTTCATAACTTATTCTTACTAAACCATGTAGTGGGATGTTCTCCCAAGGTAAACTCCCAAATATCGATACTAAACTTTAGATAGTTGAGCAGGTGCCAAATCGCCTGATAGGTCTTGAATCCTGGTTAGATCCGGGACACGTAGTCTTGGTTCTATAACTGCCTTCCGGCTGATTAGGTAAAACTCTGAACTTCTTGTCCGTTACTCAGATGAAACAGAATGCTCTTTTTTTAGCCCTGCTATCTATATGTTCAATCATCTCTTTTTACGGTTGTAAAAAACAAGAACCTCTACTCAAGATCAAAAGGAATGACCACATCGTGTTGATTGGAAATAATCTTTCATCACGAATGATGCACTATGGTTTCTTTGAAACCGAACTTCATATGCGATATCCTGATAGCGCTCTGTATATACGAAACATGGGTGATGGAGGAAATACTCCAGGATTCCGACCTCACTCTGGTCGCAATACCCCATGGGCCTTCCCTGGAGCGGAACAGTTTCAACTGGAATATGGAAAGGCAACAAGAAGTGTTGGGGAATTTGGGTATCCCGATCAATGGCTCACTAAACTTGAAGCAGATATTATCATCGGATTCTTTGGATTTAGTGAATCATTTGGAGGAGCAGACAAAGTGGATGTTTTTGCACAAGAACTGCAAGCTTTTATTGACCACACCCTCAAGCAAAAATATAATGGCAAAACCCAGCCCCGGTTAATCCTGGTTTCGCCGACTGCTTATGAAGACCTGACAACTCTGCTGGATGTGCCTGATGGCGTAAGTGAAAACAAAAACCTAAGATTATATTCAGACACCATCAAAGTAATAGCTGAACGTAATAGTATACCTTTTATAGATGCTTTTAACGCGTCATCTTCATGGTATCATTCGGGAGGCCCCTACACAATTGACGGTTTGCAATTAAATGAAAAAGGTTATGGCATGTTTGCCAAATTCCTTACCAATGCTTTATTTGGTGAAGAGCCAACCGAAGACGTCAATCGCACTTTGATTAATAGAGCAGTTAACGAAAAAAACTGGTTCTGGCACAATGATTTCAAAATTCCAAATGGTATACATGTATATGGCCGTAGATTTGAACCCTTCGGTCCTGATAATTACCCATTCGAAGTAAAAAAAATCCGGGAAATGACTGCCATTAGGGACACAGCGATCTGGCTAGCTGCCAGAGGGATTGAAATGGATCTCAAAACGGCAGATAAACACACATCCCAGTTGCCTGATGTCAAGACCAATTATCGTGAGGAAGATTACGGTATAGGTGGAAAATACCTTTACGATTATGAAGCAATCAATAAGTTTCATTTAGCACCCGGTTACAAGATTGAAGTGTTCGCATCAGAAAAAGAATTTAAAGATCTGGCGAATCCAGCTCAGCTATCTTTTGATGATAAAGGTAGACTTTGGGTGGCGGTAATTGAAAGCTATCCGCATTATAAAGCTGGATCTAGCAAGCCAAATGATAAGCTAATCATACTAGAGGATACGGATAATGATGGCAGGGCTGACAAGCAAATCACCTGGGCAGAGGGATTACATCTTCCAATGGGTTTTGAACTGGCCACTGAAGGAGTGTATGTTTCACAAGGGACGAACCTGAAGCTCTTAGTAGATACCGATAATGATGACAAAGCCGATAAAGTGGAGACATTGTTAAGTGGATTTGATGATCATGATACCCATCATGCAATTAGTGCGTTTTGTGCTGACCCAAGTGGTGCTATCTATATGGGGGAAGGAGTTTTTCTTCATTCAAATGTAGAGACCCCATATGGAACAGTCCGGGCAACCCACGGTGGTTTTTATCGCTATAATCCTACACGACATCACCTGGAACGAACCGCACAAATACCTATACCAAATCCTTGGGGTATCGCATTTGATGATTACGGACAGCACTTTTTTCTTGAATCAGCCGGTCCGGCATTGCGCTGGATGATGCCCAGTACAATAAAGCCACTTTACGGCGTAGGATCACCAAATTCCCCTGACTTGATTCCGGAAGCCCACAAAGTTCGTCCAACATCAGGTCTTGAATTTGTCTCTTCACGTCACTTTCCTGAGGAAGTACAAGGTGATATACTTCTTTGCAATGTAATTGGATATCTGGGCATAAAACAACATGCAATAATTGATGATGGAACCGGGTATAAAGCTGAGTATCGCCAAAACCTGGTGTGGAGTGAAGACAAGAATTTCCGTCCTGTTGATCTGGAATTTGCACCAGATGGATCTTTATATCTGGTTGACTGGCACAACATCTTAGTTGGTCATATGCAGCACAATGCCCGGGATCCCTATCGTGATCATGAGCATGGAAGAGTCTATAGAATAACTTATCCTCAGCGTCCATTGGTAAAGCCAACCCAAATTCATGGAGCCACAATCAATGAGCTATTACAAGCTTTAAAACTGCCTGAATACCGCACCAGGTATCGCGCAAGGCGAGCATTGAGAGGAATGGATCCTACTCAGGTACTATCTGAACTAAAAGTATGGGTATCGGCACTGGATAAAAATGACCCTCGACATGACCATCATTTGTTGGAGGCACTTTGGGTTTCCTGGGGCATCAATCATCTGGATAAGAATCTGCTTATGAGAGCATTTGAATCACCGGATTTTCGTGTGAGGACTGCTGCCGTAAGAGCCATTAGATACAATGGACATGTAATTAATAATCAGGTTGAGTTGCTTCAACAAGCTGCCAAAGATGATCACGGAAGGGTAAGGCTGGAAGCAATAGTGGCTGCATCCTGGCTGGAAAAAGAAGAAGGACAAACGGTGATTAATATTGCTACTGAAAAGCCAATAGATAATTGGATGCTGGATACTTATCTGGCAACGCAACATAGACTTACAGGTGATCCAATAATAGAGGAAGAAATAGAAGAATTTCCTGATCACATTACGGAGAAAATGCAACTTCAATATAAACTTGGAAGGACAATATACATGAGAGATGGATTCTGTGGAACATGTCATCAATCAGATGGTAAAGGTCTTCCAGCGGCTGGATTTCCTCCCTTAGCTCAAAGTGAATGGGTGCTTGAAAACGAAGAAAGATTGATTAAACTTACATTGAAAGGGATCCAGGGAATGATTACAGTTGCAGGCAAAGAATATGCCGGAGATGTCCCTATGACACCTTTTGAAGGTATGCTAGATGATAAGGAGGTTGCTGCTGTACTCACTTTTGTCCGAAATTCATTTGGAAATCAAGCCAGTGCAATAGAAGAAGCTCAGGTTAAAACCATTAGGGCTAAAATTGAAGATAAAAGAGGTTTCTATTTAGCAAGAGAGCTCAATCAGTAATGAATGGCTTTTACAGAGCGATACTATAAAAGGGCAAGAAAGCAGCAGCAGGAGGTTGATTATATCCGAATGAAGTTAGAAAAAGCAGAAAAATCTGGTTTTACAAACGATTCTCAGGCGGATATTCTGAAACAAGCGAAAACCCAATAATGGCTGAATATAGAATCAGCAAAATCGCCATAGAAGACCTGATCAGAATTCATCAATACGGAAGCGCTCAATTTGGAATGGAACAAGCAGATAGATATTACGAATGGTTTGCTGCCAACATAGATGAGGGTGTGAACAACCATTGGGTATGGTTTCATGTTTTAGAGCACTCAGCAAATCACATGGGGCAAATAGCCCTGGTAAAAAACAGGCTACCCAAATGAATGCGGTTGTTTATGTCAAAATAATAGACTTTAGCGAGGGTAACGTACATCTTTTTCCAGTGCCCTGGCAGCTCCTTTCGCCAAGGATTGCAAGATTTTCACCCGTTGCATCTCACAGCAGATTTAGCTAGTTTAGATTTTCATTGCCTGGGGTGGGGGATCGCTCTAATCCGGATGATGTCCTCACGTTAAACAGTAGAATATGGAAAAAGTCAAACGGATAGTCTTCTGTATGGTCATTTTGATCGGCACTGTCTGTTGTGAGGAGGAAAAGGAAGTTTGTGATGAAGGTGTGCCTGCCAAATTATTTTATCTACCCAACTGTGCAACGATAAATGGGATGATCACTTTGGAGGGGAGCAATAAAGTCTTTGTTTTTCAACACCAAATTGCCGAAGAATTTCAGAAATCGGAAATCGATGTTTGTGTCGCATATGAAGTTGAAGAGGAATCTAAAATATTGACAGCCGATTGTACACAAGCAGAGGTCATCATCATTACTTCCCTCCAAATGAGATAAACGCAGTTTTAAAAAAGTTACGACCAGAACCGACAGGAACAATAGGTATAGTCCAATAATAGAGATGGCGTTCCTGATACAAACAACATCCTGAACAACAGTAAAAATTTCACAACAATGGCTCATACAAATCAGAAAATAACACCTTGCCTTTGGCTTGAGACAACAGACGCAAAAGCAGTGGTAGATTATTACCTATCTATTTTTAAGGACGGTGCTATGAAGGAGTACCACCAATATGAAAATCCACCGGAAGCAGGTGGCGGGCACTTTGAAACAGCCATCATACACATTGCCGGTATGGAATTAAGCATTCTGGCAGCGGGTCCGTTTTTCAAATTCAATGAGTCTGTTTCTTTTGTCATCAATACAAAAGACCAGGCAGAAACGGATTATTACTGGGAAGCACTCACAGCCAATGGTGGAGAAGAAGGCGCATGCGGGTGGTGCAAAGACAAATATGGTTTGTCGTGGCAGGTTGTCCCCATTGAGTATTTCGAACTCATCAACAACGAAGACCCCAAAGTAATAGAAAAGGCCATGAAGAATACATTCAAACAAAAGAAGATCATACTTTCAGAACTTAGGTAGCCATGCAACTGAGTGTAAACCACTCACAACCCTACCGGAAGGGTAAAACTCATCTGTGCATTTGTGGTATATATTTATCGGCTTTCATATCAGAGTCACCTTTAAGGAGAGAAAGACTCCCTCACCATGGCTTGTCCCCTGACAAGCCATGACATCTCTATTGATTCTTAAGTTCTTAAAGGTCTGTGAGGGGACGGTCAGGGGACAGACCTGGGGGAGGGAAATCAGAAGTCAGGAGCGTTTCGATTTATTAAGCAGGTGGATAATTACGGAATTGTTTAATTTGGTGGGCAATACACACAACGTATCCGTTTTTAAATGTTTATTGTCGTTTAAAAGTGGGTAAGGTGTTGGTATTGAAAGGATTAATTAAAAAAAGATAATAGTAGTTATAGTGCATGCATTATAGCTATATGTTACCATCCATTACCTTCAAGTCGCATAAGTCATGAATAAAATTCAACTCTTTGAGGAACTAATTGAACAGGCAAATGAAATAGAATATCGCAACGGTAAAAAAGATGCTGTTCTTAAAAGAGCTGACATGTTAATTCGAAAATTTTTTGGAGATAAATCGCCCTACATAGACAAGCTTGATAAGATAAGCTTTTCTCCATTTATGTTTTCATCCTCAACTCCTCCGCAAGTCTTCGAGAATTCATACAATTCAGGCAAGAAAACCTTAATCAATTTGCTCCAAGTAATATTAGAAGATTTAACATTGGATGAAGCAATTGAACCAGCAAAATTATCAGGTAAAAAGTCAGAAAGGAAAGTAACTAAAAACATATTCGTAGTACATGGACATAATAATGAGATGAAGGAATCTGTTGCAAGGTGCTTGGAAAAACTTGATCTTAATCCAATTATACTTCACGAACAACCAAGTAAGGGAAGAACTATAATTGAGAAATTCTCGGACTATTCAGACGTCTCATATGCTGTGGTCATATTATCTGCGGATGACGCAGGGTACAGCATTAAGGAAGGAGAAGAAAAAATCAAACCAAGGGCAAGACAAAATGTAATATTTGAACTCGGATACTTTATCGGTAAACTCGGCAGAGATCATGTTATGGCTCTATATGAACAAGTTGACGAACTTGAAATTCCATCAGATTATAACGGTGTTCTTTATGTTCCTTTTGATTCTAAAGGATCTTGGAAATTTGAAATTGTAAAGGAACTTAACGCTGTTGGAATATCAGTTGATGCAAACAAAATTATATAATGAAAGGATGGTAACAGACACTATCATCCATAAGCTAACTGGGCTATTGGCAAAGGCTAGCGGAACTGGATACTTTTATAGATATTTAAAAAGTTCAGCTTACGGATGATAGTTGGACGTTACCACATATTATGAAAAAGTGGAACCGAACTGGGAAAATAAAAGCGGTCATTCTTGGCCTTCTCTTTTTGCCAAACATTATTATACCAAAACAAACCATATATGATGAGGTGGTGATATACATTGTCTTGGGACCTCTAGTATTTGGACTGTTAGCAATACCTTTAATAACTAAAGTGAATTCACTAATTTTCGGACAAGTAATTTCAAGACCTAATTGGAACGAAAGTCCTTTAACGGTCAAAAAACCTTTAACTTTTTTTCATTTTGGGGCATTCTTTATGCTAATAACTGGCTTCAGTACTATTCTTGGAACACTGATAAAGTATCACGAACTAAACTTTATGGGATTTTTAGCCATTTCTTTTGGAGCGGGAATCTTAGGAGGAATTTTTCTAACGCTCAAACTGAATAAAATAGACTAAAAAACATGTGGTAACATGCGGTTGATGAATGGCCTTAAGCATTTCATAGCCACTTGATAAGGAACCTCGCCGCTTAAACTTCTCTGGGAATTGATATTTTCATTTGGCTTTTGAAGCAGTCAGGAGCTTTCATCTGCTGAACCTGCCTTACCGGCAGGCAGGCTCAGTGGGATTTTCACCCGTTGCATCTCACCGAGGTTTTAGCTAGTTTAGATTTTCATTGCTTCGGGAGGGCCACTCGCTCTTTTCAGGCGATATCAGCAATTACTGCAAAACGTAAATCTTGAAACTTACACCGTACATAAGATTCATAATTGGAGGTTTATATGCACTTAACTTCATAATTACGGAGTTAACATCAATTTATGACAGACCAACGGATAACTTATATTGGATATCCGAGGTTTTTGGTGGTTTAGCTGCCATCGTTTATTTGGTATATTGTGTCAAACAAGGGATTAAGGAATTGCATAACGACAACATTGAACTCCCATATCCACGAATTTTAGCAATTCTCATTGAATCATTTAATGTGGTGGCATTTATATATTTTCTAACTCGACTTGAAGAATTACAAATTTTACCAATGCTGCCTAACCTTGTTGTTGTAACTGGAATGGGATATCTGCTAATCCAAAATTTGAGGATATTGGTAAGAAGAAGCTGATAACATTGTATAGCGCATGTGCTAAGTGCTTCTAGTCATAGTCTGCGGGACTCCACCGTTCATCTGCCGCTGGAACTGCAAGGCTTTCTATTGATTTTGGGGAACGCAGGATTTTTTTAATCTTCAGAATACACTGCCTCCTGGATTCTTTGCCAACACCGGCAGATTACTCATACCCAAAGGCATGCCCACGACCCCTCGTGAATCTCCTGACAGGATAAGATTCGCGAGATGCTTTGTACCGTCAATTGTCATTCGATTTCACTATTTTAGAGCTAATTGCCAGTGTAGGCACACGCGCCATACACGGGCGTTGTAGGCAAGCTGGACGCAACCATTAAAATGTTAGGCACATCCTTAAAAAGAAAGAATATTTAAAACATAAATTATGAAAACAATAGTTATAAAACTTTTACTTATCAGTTTTTTGATATCATGTACTGAAGAGAATGCTGATGTTAATCAATTAATATTTAATGATTTTCAAACTTCATTACAAGAAGAAATGGATTACAACTCTATTATTAAAACATTTGGAGAACCAGTAAAAGATATTGGTAGTGGAATCCATATTTATGTATATGAATTAACAGATTCAACAGAAATTTGGATTGGTTATACAGATTATATTGTATATGCAAAGCATGTAGATCAAGATCAAAATATTTTACACACTTTGTATGAATAAAATTATCAACAGTCAGTTGCCTTCCGTGCGTCCATAGTTACCTCTCGTGCATGCTCAGTAGCCTCTCATGCACATCCAGTAGCCGCTCGTGCGCATCCTGTTACCTCTCATGCGCCTCCAGTTACCTTTCGTGCGCACCGGGTCAACATTCATGGAGGGGACTTTATTTTAAAAATTGAAAAACCTTCTCCCGGATCAAGAACTTTATAGGCCGACTTAAGGTTTAATACCCTTTAACCTATTCTATATTTGAGTAACACTTAACTTATTAATTCAACATGAAAACAAATCTTTTTATTCTTGCCCTCATTGGGGTGTTTGCCTTATCAAATAATCTGCAGGCGCAAGACAAAATCCAGCCAAGCCAAAAAGCTAGCGTGAGCCAGTTTATTGGTAACGACACACAAATCACTTTTACCTATAGCCGACCAGGTGTGAAAGGTCGAAAAATTTACGGGGCAATTGTTCCATTTGGGATGGAGCCTGGCAACAAGTACTCAAATAACAAACCTTTTCCCTGGAGAGCAGGCGCCAACGCCAACACTACCATTGAAGTGAACAATGATGTATTGGTTGAAGGAAAAGCATTACCTCAAGGAAAATACAGCATTCATACCATTCCCGGAGATAAAGAATGGGTGGTGATCTTCAATACGGTCAACGATGCCTGGGGAAGCTACACGTATGATGAGAGCAAGGATGCGCTTAGGATTACCGTAGCCTCAGAGAAAGCCCCTCACATGGAATGGCTTGCTTATGGTTTCGGAGATATCACGGACAACAGCACTGTTGCTTACTTGCACTGGGAGAAGCTGAAGGTGCCTTTCAAGATCGAGATTGCTAAATAAGCATTTTGTAAAAATGACTTTAAAGGTCTGTCTTCGGGCAGACCTTTTTTTGTTTATTATAGTATGAGGCCTAGCCTTAGCAGGCTTCTTCTTTTTCATGGGTAGAAGGTGTTATGGCCTGTCGGGGGACAGGCCATGGAGAGTATATTATCCCGGTGAACATATCTCACCGACCGGAAAGCGTTCTATTACCGCCACTAATCCGCTAATGATAACTAATTAATGTGGGTAGGAAGTATTTCACCAATGTCTCCATATTCAGTGGAGACTCAATGTCGGGTTCAACTTGTTCTACCCTTTCGTGCTCATTTCTCTTCGTAAAGACCATTTGTGAGTGCTCAATGTCACTTTCAGGAAATTTGTAAGTCATCAGTAAGCATGATGAAATCAAATAAAATTCATCTGTGCATTCGTGGCTAAGTTATAATTTACACTCGGTTTGGAACTCCCTCATAGATTCCTTACAGACCTGAACTGAGAACGTTTGAAAATGCAAATTAGTAGCTACCTTTCACGTTATGTTAGATGCTAATAAACAAAACGAACTCAGGACCCTCTTCAATGCCGGGTATCCTATTTACGGAGGTATCAGTATGCTTTGTGCTGTCTTCTTTGGCGCCCGGAAGCTGGGCCCGATGATGATCTCCGGTAATAACAAGATGGGGGTCGGCATGTACATCTTTGTTATCGGGATGTTTCTGCTATTTGCCGGTCTCGGTATCCTCATGATCAAAATAGGGATCGAAGCTAAGAAGAACAAAAACTGAAAGAGAATTCACCCTCGTGATTCAGTTTTCCAAACCACTTAGATTGTATATTATCACATTGTGAAAACACTGAGAAGGTGAGGGCTTTAAGCCGCATTGTTTAAATATGGAAGAACGAAAGGGACAATCTAACAACCCGCTTCATGGAGTGAAGCTGGTAGACATTGTGGAAGCGCTGCAAAAGGCGTACGGATGGGAGAAGTTGGGGCAGCTTATTCGTATTCGGTGTTTCACCCATGATCCATCTGTCAAATCCAGTTTGACCTTTTTAAGAAAGACTCCCTGGGCCAGGGAAAAGGTAGAACAGCTTTATTTGAAAATGCTCCGGAGGAAATAAGGGCATTACAATTTCTTCTTTAAAGTGTACGACCAAAGGGGCTTTATATACGTTGGAATTACTTTGCTAACGCTAAACATCATCAATGAGTAAACTACAGGACTTCCAAAAGCGGGTCATAGCCCATGCGCTCAATGTACGAGGACTTAAGGTGGGAGAGAGAGCACCCGATTTTGTTTTAGCCAATGCCTTTGGGAAACCCATTTCACTTTCAGAAAACCTGAAATCCGGGCCGGTTATCTTAAAATTTTATAGGGGAGAATGGTGCCCTATTTGTAATCTTGATCTCAGAGAGGTTCAACAATACGTGGATCAATTCAAGGAATATCATGCGAAAATATTGGCCATCAGTCCGCAAAAGCCTGATGATGCGCTGACCATCACACAAAAGAATGCGCTTGGGTTTGAAGTGCTCAGTGATAGTGATCAGGAGGTAATCAAAGCCTACAATCTGCAGTTTGACCCGGGAGAAGATTACCACCAAAGACGTGATCTCACCTTACTCAATGGAGATGGCTCAAAGACGCTTCCCGTCCCGGCCACTTTCGTGATTGCCAAAGATTTCAAGGTTATTGCTGCGCATGTGGAGGCCAATTATACTGAAAGAATGTCTCCTGAAGAGATACTTAAAACGCTTAAAAGTATCAATTAAACAGAGATACAACTGGTGATTTAGTATGAAAGGCCGTTCTTGTCTTTCTAACGATCACCATTTTTTTAAACCCAATAGTTTCTTACCCAAATCAGATAATTTGGCCCTTCCGTACCTGGTCTGTTCCCAGTTGCGGGGGTCTCCAGGAAAAGCATAGCCTTTAGGAGCGATGCGATGTTTCCATGAATTGATTCGCCAGGTCCTGAGCCCTTCATTATCCTCTTCTGCAGGCGTCATCGCAATATACTGGGCAATCCTGACCTTGTCCTTTGAATGGTTGGGGCGAATGCCGTGTGGCAGTGCACTATTGAATATCAACAGGTCACCCACTTCCAGGGGTACTTTCACGATTTTATCCTCCAATCCGGTGATGTCAGGTTTAAAGTAGTGACTGTCTTCTGGCTGGGTCCGTTTCCAGGTTTCGTAATTGCGAAATAACCACGGGATACATTGAAACCCACCCATGTTTTCATCTGTTTGGTCTGCCAGCGCTAATACGCCCTGCACATTTTGTGGATTCGTCTCCGGGTCATAATCCCAATGTATAAAACCTTTGTACTCGTATTCGGGCCGTATGGGAAAATTTAAATTCCCCCGGTCAATGGTCACCCATAATTTTTCGATGCCCCATATATCTACAAAAGCATCATAGACTCTTTGAGTTTGGCGGTTATTCCACAGGTATTGGTTGTTATAAACTTCCACCATGCCTGTTCCGGCCAATTCTTTCATTTCTATTTCAGCTCGTGGAGCAGTATACCAGGTTTCCTGATTGTTCGGGTCCTTATCTTCAAACTCCCAAAGAAAATTAGCTGTTTGTTGCGCCTGCTCCCGGGGAATGGTCTCTTTAATGACCACATAACCCTGGGATTTCCAAAACTCCCATTGTTCCATGGTCAACACTCTTAATGTGTCCTGGGTCGCCTCTCTTCTTAATTTTATCTGTACCGCCATGACCTTCATTCCTAAACAATGTCTATCAGGAATTTATGAATAACGATAATACAAAGTTGAGGGGTATTTAGCAAAAAGGAGATTTTACATGGAAATACTTATTCAGGCTACTTATTGCTTCAGGTAGAGTCTCAAGTACCCTATAATATCGGGCTATTATGCCTATATTTTCATTTTAAATCCTAGCCAGGATATCTATACGCAAGCTTTGTTTCGGCATTGGATCTGAATGAAATTTATTTATAATCCAGATTAGAGTGTATCTTATCAAACAATAGGTAAAAACCCAGGACTACAAAATATGAAAGTAATAGCCATTTTCGACATCGGTAAAACAAATAAGAAATTTTTCATTTTTGATGAGGACTTTAATCAGCTGGAGCATGAATATATCCGGTTCGAAGAGGTACCTGATGACGATGGGTTTCCGAGTGAGGATTTAGACAAGCTGACTGAATGGATCTTTGCGACATTTGATAAATTACTTGCCAATAGCAAGTATGAAGTTGTAAGTATTAATTTCTCTACTTATGGCGCTTCTCTTGTGCATCTGGATGACAAGGGGAATCGCGTCGCACCTTTTTACAACTACCTTAAACCTTTTCCAAAAGAACTGGAGCAGCAGTTTTTCGCTAAAGTACCAAGGGAGGAGTTTGAGCTGAAGACCGCAAGTCCTTTCCTGGGCTTCCTTAATTCCGGTCTTCAATTGTATTTTTTGAAATATGCCAAACCGGAGATCTTTTCCAAGATTAAGCACTCATTACACTTTCCTCAGTATCTAAGTAGTCTTTTCACTAAAAAATACGTGACTGATTATACCAGCGTGGGCTGTCACACGGGATTGTGGGATTTTCAAACAGGACAGTACGCTGATTGGGTCAGGGATGAAGGGCTGATGGAGCTTTTAGCTCCGGTTGTACCCAGTACTTTTTCCACACCGATAGAAATAAATGGACACAAGGTGAAGGTAGGTGCAGGTGTTCATGATAGCAGCTCTACGCTGATCCCATACATCAATTCAACCAATGAGCCCTTTATATTGGTGTCTACAGGAACCTGGAGCATTTGTATGAATTTTTTCAACGATAGTCCCATGACCAGCCAGGAGCTTAAAGCTGATTGCCTGAATTTTCTCAGCCTCAGGGGGACTTCTGTGAAGGCATCCCGGCTATTTCTGGGGAAACATTTGAGTGGTCAGGCGAAAATATTGAGTGACTATTACAAAGTCGATTATCAGTCTTATAAAACACTAAAGTGGAATAGCTCTTACACCACAAAACGCACGGATAGGAAACAACTGCTTTTTGATCATAGCTTGATCAGGCCTGAGCGGTTTGGATACCAAAATTCAGCCCATCCTGATTTGTCCATATTCGATTCATACGAGGACGCTCTGCACAACCTATTGGATGAATTAACGGACTTGCAGATTTCTTCACTTGAATTGGCGATAGGTAAATCGGAAATCAGGAAAGTGTATTTGGATGGTGGTATAAGCTTGAGTGAGGTATTCGTGACCTTCCTGACTAAAAAACTCCCGGATTTTGAGATCTATTCTACTTCATTCGCACTTGGTTCTGCGTTAGGAGCTGCATTATTGGCTAATTACCGTACTCTTTCAGCAGGATTTCTTTCCAACAACTACAAGATCACCAAACATCAAGTTTAGCCAGTATTCTCCCGGAGGAAATCAGTGTCTACCGATAAATAATGATTGAAGCGTACTTAAATCACTTCAGGATCTGACTTACGTGATCTTTGGTCTTCACCTTTTCGATCACTTCTTCGATCTTGCCATTTTCGTCGATCACGAATGTAGTGCGAAGGGTACCCATGTATTTGCGACCATACATAGACTTTTCTCCCCAGGTGCCATATTTGTCGTGAACTGATTTATCCGTGTCAGCGATCAACGGGAAGGGGAGGTCATACTTTTCGATAAACTTCTTGTGTTTGGCCTCATCGTCGCCACTTACGCCCAGTACCACATAGCCTTTCGTCTGCATCAATTCATAATTGTCTCTTAGGTTACAGGCCTCTGCAGTACAGCCCGGGGTATCATCTTTAGGATAGAAATACAACACCACTTTCTTTCCTTTGAAGTCAGAAAGCTTGATCTCTTTTCCATCCTGGTCCTTACTTGTAAAGTCTGGGGCTTTGTCTCCGGCTTTAAGTTTCATGTCTGTTGTTTTCTATTTAAAGGTGTAACTATAGGTTTCTTTGTTTCCGGCATTGTCTTCTACCTCCAATACAAACTCTCCTTTGAAAGGAATGTTTTTATCTTTTTTCTCTGACCAGATCAAAGATTTCTTAGGTTCATATTTCATCAATACAAACTGCCCGTCTAAGGTAGCATTAAACGTTTTTATACCCGAAAGATCATCACTGATTTTGAAATAAAGCTCATCCCTGTTTACAATCACTGGTCTAATGTTTGGTGCGATGCTGTCATTGGCAATGGTAAAGGTGACCAGGTCCTGCGTGTAGAATTCAATTTGCTCTCCATCCCAGGAGCCGCCCAGGTACCCCAGTCTGCCATTGTTTAAGGTATAGGCCTGGCTGCCAAAGGGATAATCACGATCGGATTTGAGTCTTACCCGTACCGAGCCTTTCAGTGGGTCTTTGCGGTGGTTGAATTTAAACTCTTCAAACCCATGGGCGGAATCAAAAGATTTGTCAAACTGAAGGTATAGCGTGTCAAAAAGGCTGTTTCTCCTAAACAATACCTCCACATCCTCGTGATAAAAGCTGTGCTCCGACCCGGAAGGGATCATCGCTTTGATGTCCGTCTTTTTGATGTCTCCACAATAGTCGATGGAGTCGGGGAGGCCATTCCTCAGGTCCCAGAGGTAATAAGCCTTGCTTTTTTCTATCCGGTAGGGGATGAGCTCTTTCCCCAGTTGTCCGAAGTATACGTAGATCTGACTTGGAGTAGATACATAGGATGTTTCAAAATGCAGGTAGTTACGGAAAATCTCAAACTCATTGATATCGGGTCGCGGCCGGTAAACAATTTTCCGCTCATTGATCTTGTTTTCAAACTTTACCAGGTTGCCATGGCTGTCATGCATCAGGATGGTGAGCACATGAGGCTCTGAGTCAATTTTAATGCCCTGGGATGGGGTGACGTATATGTCGTTGGTATTCCCGTCTTCCACATACAGTCGGTTGTACTTTTGGCCCGTCTGCACATAGTGCGGATAATTCACATGCACCAGGATATTCTTTTGGTTGCCAAAAGACAGGCTGGATTTCAACTCCCGAAACACCGTGTCATCGTCCAACAGCATCACGGTTTCAGAAACTCCATTGCGGCTCCACACGCCATCCATCAGGTCGTAGGCATAGATTTCCACGCCGATGTTGCCTTCCAGAGAGATAGGAGCCCGTGTCTTAAAGACTCCGTCTACCTTGATCACATCAAAGCCATATCTTCCAAAGGCCTCGTTGACCCGGGCATTTTCATCGAGTGTGACAAAAGCTACTCCTTTCAGGAAAGGGGGCATGTTGTCCTTAATCTCCGGGAAGTTAAACTTGAGTGGGTCGAGGATCCTTTGATGTCGGTCGCGGATCTCAAAGTGCAGGTGAGGTCCGCTAGAAGACCCGGAGTTGCCCGAGTAGGCTATGATCTCCCCTTTTTCAAACCGAAAGGCACCGTCTTCCGGAAAAAGGTCTACGCTGAACGATTCCCTTTCATATTGCTCTTTCAAAATATACGATTCAAGTATGGGGCTGTAGCTTTCCAAATGGCCATAAACAGTAGTAGTGCCATTCGGATGATTGAGGTAAAGCGCATTCCCATAGCCCCCGGGGGAGATCTTGATCCTGTATACGTATCCGCTGGCTGCAGCGTGTACCGGCAACCCGGTTCTTCCACCCGTCTTGATGTCCAGTCCTGCATGGAAATGAGATGCTCTAAGCTCGCCCATGGTACCGGCAAGCAAATTTTGCTCTCCCGGATTGATGGGAAACAGATAATAGTCATCATCTGTGAATGACTGAGCAAACGATAGGTTAATTAAGATGACTGCTAAAAATGCAGCGATTATGAAACGCATAGAATCCTTCTCCAACACACCAGTATTAAAAACGATGAAAAGCAGCTAATACTACTTTCATCGTAAAATTACTTTACTTCAAAATCAAACATCAGCCGATCCTCAATGTACCCTTTTAGCCGGTCTCCGATCTTCACCTGGCTCACGCCCTTGGGAGTGCCGGAGAAAATGATGTCGCCTGTTTTAAGGGTAAAATATCTGGAAACAAATGAGATGATCTCATCGATAGGCCACAGCATCAGGCTGGTGTTCCCTTGCTGGACCGTCTCCCCATTTTTTTCCAACTTAAAGTTAAGATTCTTTAGATCAAAACCATTTTTATCAATGAATTTTGAAATGGGTGCAGAGCCATTAAATGCTTTGGCAAGCTCCCAGGGCAGCCCTTTTGTCTTGAGTCGCGACTGGGTATCACGGGCTGTGAAGTCAATACCCAGACCAATCTCATCGTAGTAGTTGGAAGCAAAAGCAGGATCAATTGATTTGCCTTCCTTTTTAATTCGGACTAGCACTTCTACTTCGTGGTGAACGTCTTCGGAATGATCAGGGTGATAAAAGGGCTCATTGTCCTTCAATACCGCCGTGTCGGGCTTCATAAAAATGACCGGGCTTTCAGGTCGCTCATTTCCCAGCTCCTCAATATGGTCTACATAGTTTCTGCCAATACAAATGATCTTCATACTAATGTGTTAAAATTTCTTCAGGCTCTGACACTTCAACGGTTCCTGCATCACTGATCTCTTCAAGCACCACGTCTTTCAGTTCGTTGATTAGAATGGGGTCGTACTTGGCCCTCACGCGTACATAATTTTCAGTAAATCCATGGATCATACCATCTTCAATATCTTCTTCAAAGAGTACGGTGGATTGTTTGCCCAGCTGTGATTCATAGAAATGTCGTCTCTTCTTTTCAGAAAGATTTCTGAGCATAGTGGTTCGGTCCCTACGGATATTCAGCGGCACCACATCATCCATTTCAGCAGCAGGCGTATTGGCACGCTCAGAATAAGTAAAGACATGCAGGTATGAGATGTCCAGCTCGTTCAGGAAATTGTATGTTTCCAAAAATAGTTCCTCGCGCTCTCCCGGAAATCCAGTGATCACATCCACGCCGATGCAGCAGTCTGGCATCAGTTTCTTGATGGTCTCCACACGATCCTGATACAGTCCACTCAGGTACCTTCGGTTCATTTTCTTCAGGATCTCGTCGCTACCTGATTGCAGTGGGATGTGGAAGTGAGGGACAAACTTTTCCGAACCCGCGACAAATTGAATGATCTCGTTGGTGAGTAGATTAGGCTCGATAGAGGAGATCCTGATCCGGTCGATGCCTGCTACCTGGTCCAGTGCTTTGAGGAGGTTGATAAACTTCTCACTGCGCTTGCCATCGATCACCCCGTAATCCCCGATGTTGACACCGGTGAGCACAATTTCTTTTACATCTGAGGCTGCGATCTCTTCCGCCTGGGCGATAATGCTCTCGATGGTGTCACTGCGACTTTTTCCACGAGCCAGGGGAATGGTACAAAATGCACATCCATAGTTACAGCCGTCCTGAACCTTGAGGAAGGTACGGGTACGCTCACCATAGGAATAGGAGGCATTGAACCGTTTGGCTTCTTTGATTTCTGAAGCAAAAACCTGTGTTTCTTTTTGTGGGACAAACTCGTCCAGGTATTCAAAGAGTCTGAATTTTTCAGCTGCGCCCAATACCGCGTCCACACCTTTGATCTCAGCAATTTCTTTGGGTTTCAACTGGGCATAACAACCCATGATGGCGATGTAGCTTTCCGGTGAGATCTTCTTGGCTTCCTTGACCAGCTTCTTACATTTCTTGTCTGCATTTTCGGTCACAGAGCAGGTATTGATGATGAATATGTCCGGACGATCATAGAAATCGACCTTTTCATAATCCCTGTCCTGAAACATCCTTGAGATAGTGGAGGTCTCCGAAAAGTTCAGTTTGCAGCCCAGTGTGTAAAAAGCGACTTTTTTCATGAAGCCGCAAAGATAATAAGGAAATCCATGTAGCCTATTGATGAGCAAGGTGTTACCCTCGAAAATCCATCTTTTGTGTATTTACTATAAACAGTTACTCAGGTTTTCACCGCTTTAAACAAACAACATTATCATGAAGCTAGGAGCATTTTCAATCATTCTGAAGGTAAAGGATATAGAAAAGTCCAAAGCATTTTACGAGACCCTGGGGTTCCAGGTATTTGCCGGGAGCCTGGAATCAAAATACCTCATCATGAAGAATGAGTCTTCCTTGATTGGTCTTTTTCAGGATATGCTGGATCAAAATATCATCACTTTCAACCCCGGATGGGACAATGATGCCAGCAACCTGAAAGATTTCGACGATGTGAGATCCATTCAAAAGCATCTAAAGCAAAAGAAGGTAGAGCTGATCACTGAAGCCGATGAGTCCACAAAAGGTCCTGCCAGTATGATGGTGGCTGACCCTGATGGAAATGTGATATTGATTGATCCAACATGTAGGGTAGCATAGGAGGCAGTACAAAGCAAAATCACCCGAGGAATACCTGGAAAAGTTGGAAGATGACTGGCGCAAGATCAGGCTGGAAGAAATTCGCATCATGATCAAAAGGGCCTGGCCGGACGCTATTGAGGGCATTGAATACAACATGCTTTGCTACGGAGACGGGTCTAAAAATATCTTTCATCTCAATGCCCAAAAAGCATATATGGCACTCTATGTAGGTGACATCAACAAGGTAGAAAATTCCGATAGCCTGCTGGGAGGGGTTGACCGGGGAAAAGGGTGTGTTAGAATCAGGAGAACACTCGATTTATCAAAGACAGGTCTTGCTGAGTTTGTATCCCGGGTAATCAAAATTCACCAGGCAGGAGGAAATACGGATTGTTGAGCATAATCAGCATTTTTTGGTAAAGAATTGAAAACCAGGTAAGTATTTACTTTTAATACACAGTTTTTGATATCTTTGCGGCGTTGATACCGCCATAAATAGTGCAACATGCTTAAAGCTATTTTTGGTGCCAAATGCCCCGAACAAAGACCCAATGTGGTCTATCTATGGACCAACTCTATCAGAGATGGCAGGGGAATATTGCTAAATGACAGGAACAGGGAAATAATCGTCAAATCTTTAACGCGTCTGGTTTGGGAGGAGAAGATAAAGGTCTATGGGTTTGTAATCATGCCAAATCATATCCATTTGGTATGGGAAGTCATTGCTCCTGCAGATGAAAATATTCCTGAAAGATTTCGAAATGAATTAACAGATCATATCGTAGATAATTTACGAACCAATTGTCCCGGGATCCTCAAATTTTTCTATAGTGGTAAAGGGATAGGGAAATATCAGATATGGAAGAAGGAGCCGAAGCTTATTGAATTGCGGTCCAAACTGCATATTAAGGAAGCACTCAAGTACGTTCACGAAAATCCTGCTTTTGATCGATGGGATATGGTTAAATCTTGCATAGATTTCAAGTGGTCCTCTGCCAGATTCTACGAATCAGGAATTGATCCGTTTGGGTTTCTTTCCCACTACCAGGAGTCTCAACACGTATCCGGAATTGCGTAAACTGTTACTGCCCAATCAGTATGAAGGGTGCCCAGAAATAGGGATTGTAGTAGTCTTCCGACTGTAATAGACTTAACTTGGCAGCTCTAAGATCTTCCGCATAACCTTCCCTGGTATCATTCAATGAGTGATTGTAAAACGCAATCATCAGGTCGGCAGTCGACTTGTCTGCTACCTGCCACAGGGAAACGATCAGGTTTTGTGCACCAGCATATTGCAAAGCCCGGCTGAGCCCTACGATCCCTTCTCCTTTAGCCACCTGTCCCAGACCGGTTTCACAGGCCGACAGCGTCACAAGATTGGCATTGAATTTCAGGTTGTAGATCTCGCCGGAATAGAGGCTGCCATCCTCAGTACTCCCGGGACATAGAAAAACACGAGAAAGTTCCGGTTTGGATTGGTTCACAATGCCATGCGTGGCCAGATGGATATACTGAAAGTCAGAAAGTGATATTGACTTGATCATTTCCTCTGAAGCATCCGGACCTGTTGAAGAGACGGTCTTCATTTGAGCATTGGAAAACAATTTTTCGATCTCGTCAATTTCTTTCTTGGAGTCAGGAAGCTGCTGCAAATACTGTCCGTTGGACTCGAAGGTGACCGGTGCTGCCAGTAGAATACCGGTTTTGTCCGATACAGTTGCCGACCTGGCTTTGTTCACAAACAAGGTAGCTGCATAATCATATCCCACAGCATATTTATTGATGAGGTAAATGTTTTCTTTTACCGTATTAAGCTCATTTTTTTCACATACCAGGGCTTCAAATGGGATAGAGCCTATGGAAGCATCCGGTATGATAATCAATTGTTCGATTTCATCAGATAGCTTAGGGATCAATTGTTTTTGGAGTGAAAATGACGTGGTGGTAAATGTTTCATCCACATAGTACTTGATGGCATTTCTGAATCCGCTCACCAGCTGAGGAAACCGTGAATCTTTTGGCAGGTCGTGTAACCTGACCTTGTCTTTCGTGACTTCGAAAATGTAAATGCGGTCGGTCCCAATGAAGTAGGAGAGGAGTGCGGTGTTATCATCCAGGGTTGACTGGATCTGTGGGATGCCGGCCAATTCTGTGTTGTATTTCAGGTTATAATACTCCGGGTACCGGATTTCTAACCGACCGATAAAATCGCGTAAAGCATTTTGATATTTGAGTAGTTCAATCTTTACCTGCTGTATCTCTTCTTCTTTGTTGAGTTGTGCAAGGCGTTGTTCCAGGAAACCGATTTCGCTTTTCAAGCTATCCTCAATAGCCAATTCACTATTCGGAATGCCGGCAAATTGCTTGGCATTGGTATCATTGATGGCAGAAAGCAGGATGGAGGATTTACTTCTTTCACAAAAATTAAAAGCCAGGTTGAGGTAATGCTTTTTTTTGAAAGTCCTTTCGCTCAAATACGTGGCTATCCCGATACCATTCTCGTAGATCTGGGAGGCGATTTCTCCAAGCTTTAATTTATCTGCTTCGTTGAACCGGATCTGCCTGATCTGAGAGATCAATTCATCGCATTTGATCAGGGTATTCAGGGCCCCATTGATGTCCTTGAGCTTTAGGGTTTTGCTGTAATGATAGGCTTCTAGAGACTGTGCTTTTGATTGCAAGGAGGTAAGCAGGATATCTGCATTAAAGTAGTCCCTGATCTCTGGTAGCGAATAAATATCTGAATAGTCCTGATTAAACAGGTTGGCATAAATAGACTTTTGATAAGCCTCAATTGCTTCGGGGTAGTCAGAGGTTTTTTGGTGCACGCTGCCGATCAGGAAATAGGTATTGGCTACTTCGGGGTGGCGGGTACCATAGAGGTCCAGATACATTTCCAGGGCCTGGTTTTGATAATTCAGGGCACCCTCATAATCTCCTTTCATCTCCAGGATCCTTCCCTGGTTATTCATGGTGAAGGCTTTGTTTGGATGATCAGTTGTATAGATCTGATCATATATCTGCGCTACCTGGTCCAGATAGGTCAGCGCGTCATTGTAATTGTTTTGATTGGCATTGGCAAAGGCCATGTTGCTGTAGACTACTGCGACCTTTGGATGCGTTTTGCCCAGTTTTTCTGTGTAAATAGTGAGTGCCCTGTTGAAGAAAATGATTGCCTGAAGGGGTTCATCATTTAAGTATACACGGCCAATGTTATTGTAGGAGTCTGCCACCAGAATTTGGCTTTCAGCATCGGCTTGCCTGATGGAAAGTGCCTTTTGAAGATATTGAAGTGCCAGCTCCTGGTTACCATTGGTGGTGTAAATCACACCCAGGTCGTCATAGCATTCAGCTGCTTCCAGGTTTTCTTCTTCAAGAAGTGATTCAGCATCTTTCAGATTTTCCAGGGCCTGGTCGATCCTACCTGACCTCAAATAAGCATTTCCACAGACCATCTTGGTTTTGATGACCAGGGGTTTGTCATTTTTATACAGGGTAGAAACAAATTTTTCAGTGCCAGTGGCAATCGATCTGGCAATATCGATCTGGCCCAATCCAAGGTAGGCATCAGCTTCTCCCAGCTTACAAAGTGTATACATTCTGGAGTTGCCTGCTTTGGAGAAAGTTTCTCCGGCATCCTTGAACTGTTGAAGAGCTTCTTCAAATTTCCCATCGTTGAGGTCTTTGCTGGCTTGCTCGTAGGTTCCACCCTGAGCACAGATGTCAGCAATGAATAGTAAAGAGAGGAATAGCGTGGTGAATAATCTCATGTCAGAATCTGTAGATATAACTGATGGTTTGTACAGCATGTCGGGTTAATCCGTCAGGATTGACCTCGCGATCTGTAAGCTTTTGTCCGAACAATACTCTCACTCCGTTGTTGACATTGAACCGGTATCCACCCCCAACCAGCAGTGACATGGCCAGGCCTGTGGTCCCATCAATCTTTATTCGCTCATCATTGTTGAAGTCGTAACGTTCATCCTTGGTGATTCGATAGATGGGCAGTAGACCAATGTTGAAATTAAAATTCGTGAAGCGGAAATTGCGTTCTACTCGCAGCATGATATCAGTGCCTCGTTTCAGGTTGTTGGCCAATGCATACTTCCGCACGTAATCTATGCTCGGGTATTCCGGCCATTGCCCCCATCGGAAATCATTTTTATTTTCAGTGAGTGCTATCTGGACCCCTGTAGCAATCAACCATTTATCTGTGATAAAGGCGCCTCCGGCAACCATGTCGTAGCTTCCAAGACTTACCTGCTGATACATGGGGAAATCACCATCAGAACCAAAGGCACCATCCGGTCTGTCTATATCCGAATCATTGGAAGGGATCTTTGCACCAAGCGTGGCGCTGATGGAGTAGTTTTCGTTGGTGACCAATTGACGTGTCCAGGCCAGAGAGATATCACTCAGACCTTGTGTTTCGCCAAAATTGCCCTTGGTCATTTGGTAGGGCACCTTCACCTGGAAGAAGTTGTAATCATTCACCCCGATAGTGATATCAGCAGTGTAGACATAGATGATCGGAGAAAGTGTGGTGGTTCCCCGATAGTAGCTCAGCTCTACTGACCTTAGCTTTAGGTCGATTTGTTTGCTATAATTCTGATCCGGCTTCATGGCACCCATGGTACAGAATCCGGCATCACTACATCCCTGAGCTAATACTTGAAAATTCAGGGCCAGGCAGGTTAATAATATTAGATATTTCATCATTTTCAGTTGGCGGCAAAAACATGCAAAGTAGATGATTTTCGAACATTTAAGTTAAAAAAATTAATTCTCAACAAAAATTTTTTCAACCCATATTAAACCTTATGTCTTTTTCCTTGTCCAAAGGGCGAATCAATTAAAACTAAATTTAAAAACGATGAAAAAGGTATTATTAAAAGTATTGACAGTGGGGGTGTTGTTTTCCCTGTTTTTATCGGCTTGCCAGAATGATGAAGAGGGTAGTGCAGACATTGCAACTTTTGACATTGAGTCTGAAGCTGCATTTGAGGCAACGATAGAAGAAGTAGACCTGCTGTCTGAAGCGGGTATGGAAACGCTGGATGAAGAAACAGGTGCCAGGGTGACCAGGGATGAGTTATTGGATTGTGCGGAGGTTACCAAGGATACAGTGAATCAAATCATTACGATTGATTTTGGAGATGGGTGTGAAGGTCCGCATGGTGTGGTAAAAAGTGGTAAGATCATCATCGAATACGATGGAAGAATGAAGAAAAGCGGATCTTATCGCATTGTGACATTCGAAGATTTTTATGTGGACAGCATCCATGTAGAGGGTACAAGGAAGGTAACAAATGTAACGGATGAAGACAATGCAGAAAACTCGCTAAGCTTCGAAACGGTGCTGGAGGGTGGAAAAATAACTTTCCCTGATGGAACATTTGCTACCCGTGAGGCCAGTCACCTGCGAACGTTGTACTGGCATCTGGACCGAAGAGAAAACTATGCCACGCTTGATGGTTCAGCAAATGGTGTGAACCTCAACGGAGACAACTACGAAGTGAATATTCTGGAGACGCTTATTTTCAAGAGAGGATGTAGAGATGGAAGGATAATCATCCCAGTTGCGGGTGTGAAACAGATCATTGTTGGCGACAGAAGTGCTATCATAGATTACGGAGATGGTGATTGTGACCTGAGAACGCAGATCACCACGGGTGAAGGTGATGTGGTTACGAGGTTTATCCGGCCAAGGGGTAGAAGGTAAGATAGGTAATCTATCAGGTGAAGGGTCGTGCCTCCGGGCGCGGCCTTTTTTTATTTATACGGCTCGGTGGCTAACCGAAGGAACGCGCTAATAGTGGTTAGTGAATCCGTGGCTTTAAACTCATAAGAATCCTTATTGTAAGCCATAGATGACCATTGTGTGAACCTTGCATCATGGCCGTTAAAAGGAATGAATCACTGCTCTACCTCGGGGGTACCAGTGAAGACATAGGAAATGATATTGGCGCCCATTTTCAATGCTTGCTGACGTACTTCTTCCGGGTCATTGTAGATGCTTTTGTCTTCCCATCCATTCCCTAAGTCGCTTTCGTAGGAATAAAAGCAAACCAAACGCCCCTCATAAAAAATCCCAAATCCCTGAGGGGGCTGACCGTCATGCTCGTGGATCTTGGGAAGGCCATTGTTGAAGTCGTATTTCTGGTGATAGATCGGGTGGGTAAAAGGGATCTCCACAAATTCAAGGTTAGGGAACACTTTCTTAAGCTCTACCCGAATAAACTGGTCCAGTCCATAGTTGTCATCGATGTGCAGAAATCCACCGGAAGTGAGATATTTCCGTAAGTTTTCTGCCTGATGGTCACTGAATACCACATTTCCGTGACCGGTCATATAGACATACGGAAAGGTGAAGAGGTCGGGACTCCCTACCTCCACGATCTCTTCATCCTTTGCAATGTCGGTGCCCAGGTTTTGATTACAAAATGCGATGAGGTTGGGTAGCGCCGTCTTGTTGGCGTACCAGTCGCCTCCTCCGTCATACTTAAGCTTGGCGATTTTCAATGGCTGGGCATGTAATCCACCAATGAAAAAGCTGATAATAAGTATGATCAGAAGTTGTCGCATGATTTCTTTAACTCAAAACCTCGGTAATCTGTTTCAATCCGAAGCCTTCAAAATTATCAATGACCAGGTCAGCGTCCAGCTCTTCCCTGGCATGTGAGGTAGCCAGGCCCACCACTTTGGCTCCTGCGGATTTCCCTGCTGTAATACCGGAAACAGCATCTTCGAAAACGATACAGCTTCCTGGATCCCGGCCAATGGCTTTGGCACATTTAAGATAAATTTCCGGGTGAGGCTTGCCCAAAGTGACTGCACGCTCATCCAGAACATCAACAAAGTAGTCCCTTAAATTTAGCCGGTCTATCGTAAACTCTACATTGGCAAGTGGAGCGGAAGTGCCCACAACCATTGGAATGCCCTCCGATTTGGCCATATCAAGAAACTGCATCAGCCCTTTGTTGGGTGTGATCAGGTCTCTATAGAGGTCCCTGTAGGTAGATTCCTTTTCTTCACCCAGGTGGTCTACTTTTTCAGCAGGCACATCTTTAAATACTGTCCTTATCAACTCACGGATAGTGCGTCCATTCATTTTTTCTTTATAGTAGTCCACCGTGATATCAATACCATATTTCTCTCCCAGCTTTTGCCAGGCCATAAAATGATACGTGTTGTTGTCTACGATGACACCGTCCATGTCAAAGATTAGTCCTATGTTTTTCATTCAAAAATTTCAGTTAATGGAAGACCGGTAGCTGAAGCCGGTAAAGTAGTTTGTAGCAGCATAGCCAACGTTGGGGCAATGTCCGTGATATTCACTCTTCTATAAACAGATTTAGCAGGCACTCCGGTTCCAAAGAATACCATTGGGATGTGGGTATCGTAATTATACCCTGATCCGTGTGAGGTACCCCGGTCACCAGGTTTACCACCAAGGTATCCCGCGTTATATCTGTATAGAAGGTCACCCGAACGCTTGGCATTATGGCCATTGCTAAGCAACGTGCTTTGTAGTTCACCCGAAACGCCCAGTTCAGCAGGAAAATAGACGTTGGCAATGTCATCCAACTCCATCAGGTCCTTCCTGATGACTTCCAGTACCTCTTTAGCCGACACTTTTTTCTCATCCAGGAGCTTGTGATTCAGATATACTTGGTTGTTGGAGATGCTTGAGATGAAATCTCCCTCACCCAACATTTCCTTTACCGAATTTTCGATGGCAGATTTAATGGTTCCGGTATTGACATATCCACCAGGCATTTTGTTATCTACCAGGTACTGCGGATTGGCCACCACGGCGTGGTCAGCAGAGATAAAGACCACATACTGATCTTTCCCCACATTGGTATCCAGGTAGTTTAAGAGTCGGGCAATTTCCTTGTCCAGTCTGATGTAAGTGTCTTCTATCTCTACAGAATACGGTCCGAACTGGTGCCCGATATAGTCTGTTGATGAGAAGCTGACGGCCAGAAAATCTGTGATATTGTCTTTGCCCATTCCTTCGCCTTCGATGGCGGACAATGCAAAGTCTAACGTAATTGTGTTGCCATAGGGAGTAGACCTGATGACATCACCAGCCGAATTTGCTTTGGCCAATGCAGGGAGATCATAGGGGAAAGTGGGTTTTTCCAACCCACCATAGAGTCTTTCGTAGATGTTGTCATCCGACCGGCTTTCTACATATGATTCCAGTGGAAACGAAAGCTCCCACTTGTTTTTCATGTACTTCTCCGCTTTTTTGTCTTTGTTGAATTTTTTTACCCAATCCGGCAGCTCTTGCAGATAGTAGGTACTGGTGACAAAATTGCCGGTTTTACTGTCAAACCAATAAGCACAGTCAGGGTTGTGGCCCGCCGGAAGTACAGACCCCCGATCTTTGATGGCTACGCCGATTACCTTACTTTTAAAGCTAGTGCTCAATTTCAGCTCATCGGTGATCGTGGTGGTAACAAGGTTTACCGGAGATATTTTCCCGGCGCCTTCATCTCCTCCAACTACTTTTTGGTTATTATCCTCAACACAATACAAACCTTCGCCAGTCTTTTTGTTGTACCAGCTGTTGGAAATAATGCCATGCATTGAAGGGGTAGTGCCGGTATATACAGAGGCATGTCCCGGGCCGGTGTTGGTAGGGATGTAGTTGTAATGGGCATTGTATGCCACCGTACCGTCTTTCATCAGGCGTTTGAATCCATCATTGCCATACTTATCGGCAAAGCGGATCAGGTAGTCCTGACGCATTTGATCTACTACGATTCCTACGACCAATTTAGGTTTTGATGATTGGCTAAATGTTGTGAGTTGAATCGCTGCAATAGCGATTAAAGTGAATAGTAATTTCATGGGTATAAATTTGAAATTGCAATTTATGTTACTTTACGAAAACGAGTATTAAACTTTTATTACTGTTTCCGTATTGTAATAGCGATGGATCATCTCGGCAATCAAACCCGTCCATCCAGTTTGGTGTGAAGCACCCAGTCCCAGACCATTGTCCCCATTGAAGTACTCGTAAAACAAGATGTAGTCTTTGAAGTGCGGGTCTTCCTGGAATTTCTTATGATCTCCGTAGATCGGCCGGTTTCCACGGTTGTCAGGTAAAAAGAGATTCATCATGTCTTCGGTGAGTTTTCGCACTACCTGAAGCAAGGTGATCATCTTTCCACTTCCCTTTGGAAATTCTACCTTGTAGTCGTCCCCGTAGTAAAAGTAGAATTTCAGCATACTTTCCAGGATGAGGTAATTGACGGGAAACCATACCGGACCACGCCAGTTGGAGTTGCCACCAAAGAAAGAAGAATCAGATTCTCCCGGAAGGTAGGCCACCTTAAATTCAGATCCGTTGATTTTTAGTTGATATGGATTCTTGTCGTGGTATTTTGATAAAGCCCGGATGCCATAGGGAGACAGAAATTCTTCAGGATCCAGCATGCGCTCCAAAATCTTTTTCATCCGGAATCCTCTTAGAATACTTAGCAGCCTGCGTTCCCCCTTACCTTGCTCTTCCCATCGGGAAACGAGTGAGGCTAGTTTTGGCTGTTCCTTCAGGAAGAATTCGAGTTTTTCCCTGAACTCCGGAAGCTTATTATAAACGTCTGAGTTAAGGATCTCTACCGCAAACAATGGGATCAACCCAACCATGGATCGTACTCGCATTTGCTTGACCTCTTTGCCTGGGATGTGCATCACATCATAGTAGAAGTTGTCCTCATCATCCCAAAGGTCTACTTTATCTTCATCCACACCATTCATTGCACCTGCGATATATAGGAAGTGCTCGAAGAACTTGATCGCCATGTCCTGATAGGTAGGGTAGACATTGGCCAGATCCAATGAAATTCTGAGCATGTTCAGGGAAAACATGGCCATCCAGCTTGTGCTATCCGCTTGCTCCAGTCGGGCATTCTCAATGATCGGGTGATTTCGGTCAAATACTCCAATGTTATCAAGGCCAAGGAAGCCACCCTCGAAGATGTTGGACCCGTCTTTATCTTTTCGGTTGATCCACCAGGTGAAGTTTACCAAAAGCTTGTGAAAGGCACGCTGAAGAAAATCAATATCACCTTTTCCTCCTCGCATCTTTCGGTCGATCTTGTAGACCCGCAGCACTGCCCATGCATGGACCGGCGGGTTCACATCACTGAAATTCCACTCATAGGCAGGTATCTGTCCGTTCGGATGTATGTACCGTTCCTTGAGCAGGACCATCAGCTGGTCCTTGGCAAAATCAGGATCGATTCGCGCAATAGGGATGCAATGAAAGGCCAGGTCCCAGGCAGCAAACCAGGGATATTCCCACTTGTCCGGCATGGAAATGATGTCGTAATTAAACATGTGCTTCCAGTCACTGTTTCGTCCATGTTTTCTGGCTTCGGAGGGTTTGTACCTGCCAGGATCTCCATGGATCCAGTTGTTTACGTTGTAGTAATAAAACTGTTTACTCCACATCATACCCGCAAAAGCCTGCCTCTGAAGGTTTTTCAGATCGGCTGTTGGAACACGGCTTTGCTTCTTCTGATAAAATTCTTCACACTCAAGTTTTCGTTCATTGAAAAGGGTGTCGAATTGTTCAAAAGGATTTTCAAGGACCTCTTTGGTCATCCTGACCCTAACCAGTCTCTTTTCTCCGGCTGGGATCCTGAGCTTAAAGTGTGCACTGCCCTTGGTCCCTTTCTGCTGGGGGTTTACTGTTGGCTGACCGTCTACGATATAATCATTGATACCATCCTTGAAATACTTTTCCCGTGTATCAATGTTGTAAAGTCTTTTTCTGTTCGTGGCATTTTCGCAGAAAAGCAATTCTTGTGCGCCATCAAAATATATCTGGTAATTACCCAACAGGTGATGTTTGATGCTCATCCTGTTTTCTTCCGCCTTGAAAATCTGCGGTTTGGTTTTGTCTCGTCCTGAAGACCAGGTGTTTCTAAACCAGATGGTAGGCAGGACGGAGATCTCAGCTTCCTTTGGACCCCGATTATGGATTTCTGCCGTCAGCAGGAAATCATCAGGAGAGCTTTTGGCATACTCCATAAATATGTCGAAGTATTCATCATTGTCAAAAATTCCTGTATCAATAATCTCATACTCCGGGTCTTTCTTTGTTAGTACCCTGTTTTTATCTACTAGTTCAGCATAGGGAAATTTACTATGCGGATACTTGTATAGCATCTTCATGTAAGAGTGAGTAGGGGTACTATCGAGGTAGTAATACAGTTCCTTTACATCTTCTCCATGGTTGCCTTCATTACCCGAAAGGCCAAACAGCCGTTCCTTGAGAATGGTATCCTTGCCGTTCCAAAAGGCCCACGAAAAACAGATTCTTTGGTCAGCATTACTGAAGCCACCAATGCCATCTTCTCCCCATCTATAGGACTTGCTTCTTGAATGATCATGTATGACCCCTTCCCAGGCATTGCCATGGTCGGAATAATCCTCCCTGACAGTCGCCCATTGTCGTTCCGACAAATAGGGCCCCCATTGTTTCCAGTCTATACCTTCCCTGCTTTCAATTAACCTTTGCTCTTCCCTGGTCATTCAATGTGTGATTTATAAACCGGCTAATCAATATAAAATCCAAGATATATCAAATGGATAATCTCAAACTATTTACAAATCGTCCGGTTAATTGATACTTCCGCAATAAATGTTCCAATTGTTTGGAAATTTATAATTGGAAACCCGAATATAGTACATTTGGCTCAAAGATCAGTGAGATGAATACCTGGCCACTTCCATTTGTTTTAGAATATTCTCACCACAGGAATATAGCGTGAATTTGTTATTTTCATATTGTATGCCGGCCCCCCATCCAAAGCGGGTTGATTTTGTCTTCGGAAAGGTCCTACTATAAATTTTGGTAAGCAGTGGGCTTTTCGAGAAAGGATCTTCAAGTTCGTAAACATCCAAAACGTTCGCATCCCCTTCACCACTAGAAAAGCCAAAGAGTAATAGCTGTTCTCCGTATTTCACAAGGTTGATGTTTTGATAGGGCCATGGCACATCATCAACCCAGTCTTTTTTGTCATAGGTGGCCATTTCAATTTCGCCTGACTTTTGAAAATCAAGAATCGTTCGATCATGATCTAAGGAAGCATGGTAAAAATCAACGTTCCTGTTAGACCAATCTCCCACCAACATCAGGAGTCGGTTTTCCCATTCAATAATTGCGACAGCGCCTGCAGTAGCCCGCTCCCAGTCTCCTTTTCTATCAATTACGGCCTTGAGTATCAACTCGTCAAAGGGATCCTTCAGCTGATAGACATGCACCTCAGATACATTTCTTAGTTCATTGTCTTCAATCCCTACTGCCAGCCAATTATTGGATATCTGAAATCCCCCCGCATGCTTTAGGGGTTTCTTCCTGAGTACATGAAGTCGTTTCACACTTGTTTCAGAGGCGCTGACCAAATAACCATATTGACTGGAACTCCCTGATGCGTACAGGTAAGTTTCGTCATTGTACCGATAGGTCTGGATGCCTTGTAGGTGACCTCCTTTTTTTTCTATTTTCAGTTTGTTGTCTATTGAGATTTGTTCCGGAGTGATGGAAATGGCATCAAGTTTTTTGATCAGGTCATCTTGTTCATTAATCAGCGGGGTAAGCAGGAGAATGAGTTGGAAAAAGACGAAAATCATTGTTTGGATAAGGTTTGGAATGGAAGCGAAATTTTTGCTCTAAGATAATCAATACACCGGGGACTTGCTATATCAGAAATCTCTGGTATGACCGGGTCGGATAATTCATTGATTCTGCTAATTTTGCCGCATGACAGATAAAATCCTGATCCTAGACTTCGGTAGCCAGTACACTCAATTAATAGCCAGAAGGATCAGAGAACTCAATGTTTATTGTGAAATCCACCCTTTTAACCATTATCCAAAGCCGGATAAATCGGTCAAGGGGATCATTCTTTCCGGGAGTCCGTGCTCCGTGCTGGATGAGGATGCACCGGATATCGCCATTGATGACTTACCTGAAGTTCCGATTCTGGGTGTCTGCTACGGAGCTCAGCTTTTGGCGCACAAAGAGGGGGGTGAGCTTAGTAAATCATCTCATCGAGAATATGGTCGGGCCAACCTGACGCACATAGATACACATTATGACCTGCTCAAAGAGCTAACCCTGGGAAGCCAGGTATGGATGTCGCATGGCGACACCATCACGAAGTTGCCGGAGCAGTTTGAGTTGATTGCGCATACGGAGAGTATACCGGTAGCGGCCTTTAAGATCAAGGATAAGCCCATTTATGGCATCCAGTTTCATCCGGAGGTAACCCATACTGTGGAGGGAAAGGTGCTGCTAAGGAATTTTGTTGTTCACATATGCCGAGCAGCACAGGATTGGACTGCTGACATTTTTGTGGAGGAGTCTGTAAGAGAACTGAAAGCCAAACTCGGAAAGGATAAAGTGGTGATGGGGCTTTCAGGAGGTGTGGATAGTTCTGTGGCCGCTACACTCATCCATCACGCCATTGGCAAAAATCTGTATTGCATATTTGTAGATAATGGCTTGCTGAGAAAAAATGAATTTGAAAGCGTGCTGAAATCCTACGAAGGTCTTGGCCTCAACGTAAAAGGTGTAGATGCCAAAAAGGAATTTTATGATGCGTTGAAAGGAAAGACCGATCCGGAAGATAAACGGAAGGCTATCGGTCGGGTATTTATTGAGGTTTTTGATCGGGAAGCAAAGAAGATACAAGATGTGACCTGGCTGGGTCAGGGGACCATCTATCCGGATGTGATCGAGTCTGTTTCAGTGAAAGGTCCTTCTGTCACCATCAAGTCCCACCACAATGTAGGTGGGCTACCGGAGAAAATGCACCTCAAAGTTGTTGAGCCTTTGAATTCCCTGTTCAAAGATGAAGTGCGTAACGTGGGCAGAGCCCTGGAGATCCCGCAAAACATCCTGGGCAGACATCCGTTCCCTGGTCCGGGCTTAGGAATTCGTATCCTTGGAGACATTACCCCGGAGAAGGTTCGCATTCTTCAAGAGGTAGATGATATATTTGTTGCCGGCCTGAAAGAAGATGATCTTTATGACCAGGTGTGGCAGGCAGGAGCGATGCTGTTACCCATTCAATCCGTAGGGGTGATGGGCGATGAGCGAACATATGAGAATGTGGTCGCGTTGAGAGCAGTAACCAGCCTGGATGGGATGACCGCAGACTGGTGTCACCTGCCATATGAATTTTTAGGAAGAATAAGTAATAAAATTATCAATCGTGTAAAAGGTGTAAACCGGGTTGTCTATGATATTTCCTCCAAACCACCAGCTACCATCGAATGGGAGTAACCAAAAGGCCATGAACTTACACGTAACCAGCTTTGTATTGAAAAGGATATACAGTTTCTTACTTATTATAATGTTTCCGGTCCTTTTGATCGGGCAGTCCGTGCAGGAGGAGTACCTGGAAGCAAAAAGACTATTCAGTACCAAACAGTACCTGAGTGCCAAAGCAGCTTTTTCTAACCTGGCCCGATCCAACACTTCTTTTGCCCCATATGCCTCTTTTTATTATGGAATGAGTGCATTTAAGTCCGGTGATGAAAAGGTAGCGATAGATCAATGGAAGCAAATGCTGAATCAGTTTCCCACCTTTGATCAGAAGGCCGAGATCTTGTATTGGCTTTCATATGCATCTTTCACCATTGGGAATACCACCGAAGGGATCAGCTATTCCAGGAGGTATGCTGAAGTGTCCGCTGATAGTGACGCAGGTAGAGAGCTGGCAAACTCCTTTTTGCAATCCATGTCGATGGACTCACTGACCCATGTGATATTAAGAAATCCAAAGGACAAATTACTGGCTGAGGTTTATGTCAGCCGATCGATGGACCTGCCATATACAGAAAGGGATTTTTTCTTGATCGACAGCTTAAGGTCACTTCACAATCTGGATATAGCAACCATCTCTGATGTGAACCTCCCGATCATCAAAAAGGACCAGTATCAGGTAGCCGCCTTGTTGCCTTTTATGTTTGAATCCCTGGACCAGCCCGGGAGAATTCTGCAGAACAATCTGGTGACGGATCTTTATCAGGGCATGCTGTTGGCGGCAGAGGATCTGAAGCGTGAAGGCAAGCACATTAACATTGTCCCTTACGATACAAAAAGAAGTACCGAAGTGACGCAGTCCATCCTGAATTCCCGAAATTTTGAACAAACTGATCTTATTGTGGGTCCGCTCTACTCGGGACCTGTAAAAGCCGTCCAGGATTATAGCCTCGAGCACATGGTGAACATGATCAACCCTATCTCTACCACCAGTGAAATTATTGGAAGAAACCCCTATTCTTTTCTGCTTAAGCCGACAACAGAGACGATGGCCCTGGCCCTGGCCGATTTGTCCATCCACGAGATGGATTCCAATAAAAATGTCATGATCTTTTATGAACAAAATGACAAAGACTCCCTGCTGGCTACCATTTATCGTCATAAACTAGAGAATGTGGGGTATAAAGTGGTCTGGATGACACCCATCAACCTGGAAAATGCTAAGACAATCCAGGACAGCCTTACTGCCGAACACATTGTTTACCTCACGAAAAGTGAAGCTGACTCGATCATGAGGCTCCCTGGTAGGACGGTTGAAAACAGGAGAATCAGAGATGATGAGTTGAAGAGGATCTGGAAAGACGCAGGTGACCCTGACGGCTTTTCCCTCCCCATTTCTTATGATGACAACAAAAGGGAAATCGTCTACTATGAAGAGGTCCTTAACATGGCGAAAGATTCTATTGGCCATTTCCTGGTGTCAACGCATAAAAGTGTCTTTTCAAACAATCTCGTGAGTGTGGTGCAGGCCCGGAAAGACAGTACTCGGATTTATACTTTTGCCGACTGGCTGGACTATACCATGGCAGATTACAGTCAGTTTGAACGATTAGGCATTACCATGATAGATCCGGACTATATAGACAAAACAAAGTACTCATTCCAGGATGTGTCGAGTCGTCTGTCGAAACGATACAAGACATTGCCTTCCGAATATCACTACCTGGGCTATGAGCTCATCTGGTTTGTGGGGCAACACATGAATGCATTTGGGAAGTACTTCCAGACAGGCCTGAGAGGAGGAAAGTTTACCAGAGGAAGGATTTTTGAAGGGATGAGTTATGGGTTGGCCAATGACAACCAGGTTGTCCCGATTTTAAGGTTCAAAGATACAGAGCTGGAAGTGGTGAATCGTAGTACGTATGGAGATTAACAAAAGCAAAGATCTATTTAAAGAAGCCAGGAAATTTATTCCCGGAGGGGTCAATTCCCCTGTCAGGGCATTTAAAGCGGTAGGAGGAGACCCTATTTTTTTTAGCAGGGCCAAAGGTCCCCACATGTGGGATGCGGATGGCAACAAATACATAGACATGATCAATTCCTGGGGTCCGATGATCCTGGGGCATGCCGATCCTGAAGTGGAAGAGGCCATCATCAAAGCCGTGAAAGGATCGACTTCGTTTGGAGCTCCTACAGAAGGGGAGGTGACCCTGGCAGAGCTGATCTGCGAGATGGTGCCTTCCATAGAAAAGGTAAGGATGGTAAACTCAGGTACTGAGGCTACCATGTCTGCTGTAAGGCTGGCACGTGGTTTTACCGGGAGGAAAAAGATCATCAAGTTTACGGGCTGCTATCATGGGCACGGGGATTCATTCCTGATTGCTGCCGGTAGTGGTGCCATGACCATGGGGACACCTAATAGTCCTGGAGTGACCAACGGGACAGCTAAAGATACTTTATTGGCTCCCTTCAATGACCTGGAAGCTGTCAGAGAGATCATAGCAAATCACAAAGGAGAAATAGCCTGTCTGATCATCGAGCCTGTAGCCGGTAATATGGGTTGCGTATTACCCGAGGAGGGTTTTCTTCAGGGGTTAAGAGATCTGTGTACGCAAAGAGGTATTGTGCTGATCTTTGATGAGGTGATGACAGGATTTCGTCTGGCCAAAGGTGGAGCACAGGAGCTCTATGGGGTGGTGCCCGACCTGACCACCCTGGGTAAGATCATCGGTGGAGGTATGCCCGTTGGTGCTTATGGTGGAAAAAAAGAGATCATGGATTTCGTGTCTCCGGATGGACCCGTTTACCAGGCAGGAACACTTTCGGGAAATCCGGTAGCCATGGCAGCTGGATTTGCCATGCTCAGCCAACTAAATAATCGGTCTGAGATCTATGAACAACTGGAAGCCACTACCAAAAGGATCGTTGAAGGGTATGCACAAACCCTTAAAAAGCTGGGTCTCGACTATACCATGAACCAGGTGGGAAGCATGTACAGTCTTTTTTTCACCAATAAGGAGGTTAAGAGTCTGGAAGATGCACAGGCCTGCGATACTGCTCTATTTGGCAAATATTTCAAAGCCATGCTGGACAGGGGCGTTTACCTGGCACCCTCACAGTTTGAAACGCTGTTTGTTTCGGCTGTGCTTTCAGATGAAGACATTGCCACCATCATCCAGGCCAATGAAGACAGTTTGAAAGCGATTGGGTAGTAAAGGGGACCTTACAAAAGCAAGTGTCGTAACGCTTAGTTCAACTCTCGCTATTTACAATTAAATTTGCCGTCTTTTAACGAATAAGATAATAACATGATCCTTGGGAGTGAAAAGAAGGAGGCCGTACTACAGGAACTGGCACGATTGATCGATGCACACAGAGCGGAGATCATTGCTGCCAACAAAAAGGATATGGATGAGGCAAAGGACCTGGATCCTACCCTGATAGACCGTCTCCTTGTAGATGACAAAAAAGTCGATGGAATGATTGCTGCTGTCAAAGAAGTGATGGCCATCGAAGACCCCCAGGGAAAGGTTTTGGATAGCTATCAACATCCCAATGGGATGAAAGTGGAGAATAAGGTGGTGCCTTTCGGCAAGATCCTGATCATCTATGAATCACGGCCTGATGTGACCATCGAGGCGGCGATCAGCGCTTTCAAAGCCGGCAATAAGATTTTGTTGAAAGGAGGCAAAGAGGCCAGAAATTCTAATCTCTATTTGACAACCCTTTGGCATCAGGCGCTGAAGTCGCAGGATATTCCTGAAGACTTTGTTACCTATCTGAATATCGATAGGGCAGAGACTCAAAAGATGCTACAGGAAAATACCCTGGACGTGGACCTCATCATCCCACGTGGGGGAGAGGGGCTGATCAATTATATCCGAAGCAATACATCCGTACCACTTATCGTGAGTGGAAGGGGCAACAACTTTATATACGTACATGAAAATGCTGATCTGGAGATGGCCCTCAACCTGATCCTGAATGGTAAAAGCCGATTGAGTGTGTGTAACGCCATCGACAAGGTGCTGTTCAATGAAAATATTGAGGGGTTGAAAGACTGGTTGCCACATTTGATGCGTGCCAGCAGGAACATGGATCTGAAAGTCCTGACGGATGGCAAAATATTCGAAGAGCTTGAAGGGGCCAACCCGATTGAGGACAAGGAGATTTATTATGAGGAGTTTCTGTCACCCAGGATTCTCTTCTCAACCGTGAAAAACATTGATGAAGCCATTCGGACGATCAATCAATATTCCGGCGGTCACTCTGGGGTGATCGTTTCTTCGGATACGGAATCGGCCGAGCAATTCCTCAACGAAGTGGATTGTGCGGCGGTATATCACAATGCCTCATCCCGCTTTACCGATGGTGGGCAGTTCGGGTTTGGCGCCGAAATCGCTATCAGCACGCAAAAATTACATTTCCGGGGCCCGGTAGGGTTGAGCCAGCTGGTGACGAATAAGTGGTTTGTGTATGGACAAGGGCAGGTGAGATGACAAAACCAAGATTAGTGGTAAAAGTAGGGACGTCCACCCTTACTGCCGGAACGAACAGGATTTCCAGGGGAAAAATCGAAGACATTGCCCGTCAGTTCGTGGAGCTGCAGGCTGAATACGACATCATTTTGGTGTCTTCCGGAGCTATTGCTACGGCCAGGCAGTTTGTAGACATCAATGGCTGGTCCAATGTGGTGCATTCCAAGCAGGCCATGTCGGCCATCGGGCAGCCTAAGCTCATGCAGATCTACAGTGAGGTCTTCAGTGATTTCGGGTTGCGGGTGGCACAATGTCTGATGACGTACCGTGACTTTGAGAATGAGGAATCCAGGATCAACACCCGTAACACCATCCGGGAGCTGCTGGCACACAATTACATTCCCATCATCAATGAGAACGATACTGTAGCTGTTGAGGAGGTTGTCCTGGGAGACAATGACAAGCTCTCTGCATTGGTAGCCACACTGATCGATGCCGACCGGCTGATCATCGCCTCGGACATCGACGGCCTGTTTACCAGCAATCCTAACCTGGGTGAGGGAGCAGAGTTCATCGCTGAGGTCACTGACCTGGATGTGGTGAAAAACTACGTGCAGGAGCGCGACAATGGCCTGGGCACCGGAGGGATGACCTCCAAGATCAGCGCGGTGAAGATCTGCTTTGAGAATGGTATCAAGGTCTATCTGGTCAATGGGGGTATACAATTCTTCATTACCAAGAGTCTCCGCGAAGAGATCCGCTTCACGAAGTTTTTGCCGTAAATTGGCCTGATGGGGTTTAATTCGATATTCATTTCCTTAATACCCTGCCCGTGACGCGATAACTATTTCTGTTGGCTGTGTTTCACACCACTTTCTCTGGGCGCCACCAAACTATCACATACTTATCTAAATATCAAAAACAGGACGCCCCTACAGGGCTTCCTTTGAATCATGTACCCGCGGCGTCCACGCCGACGAACTATCTACTCCTACTCCGTGGTCTGTGACACACAGACCACTCCTTTGGGACCAACTTGATACATAATTATCACTCACTAAAATGCTTCCATAGCATCTTCCATTCTTCTTCGAGGGTACCATTGAAGAAATCCTTACCAGCACGGTTGTACCAGTAGCCCGCGTTGAACTTATCACCTTCTTTTCTATGCAGATAGGCGTGTATCCAGGCAGCATCAGCCGTTGAAAGATCCTGCACGAGTTCATGTGCCCTGTCCCAATTTCCGTTTTTATCTGCTTCTAATGCCTGTAGGTATGAATTCATGAGTCTGTAAATATTTGTTTGGCCATAATCGATAAAATGGAATGAATTATGGCACACTCTTTGCTTTTCAAAGGTAACAGCTATTTAGAACTTTGATCTTTTCAACCGATTATAAGTATTTGATAAAGGCAACAAGCGGGGAATTATTTCGTTATTTTGCCGGAAGACAGGTGAAAGTATGAAAAATATCCTTTTGTTGTGTTTTATCTTCCTCGGCGCATGTGTCCTCTCATCGTGCGCCACGCCTCTGTGCGCTACTTACAAGAATTCCACTAAGAAGGTTCCCAACCTTTCTAAGCCCAAGAACGACTACCAGACCAAGACATTCAGTGCTTTTTAGTTTATCATTTTATCATTTTTAAGGTACTTCGATTGGTCAATAATTAATGTTTTTCCCAACCTGAGAAGACACTTTTGGTCGTACTTGCAGGGAACTTAAATCCGGATAAAAGTCTTTTATTTTCTATGCAAACGTCAATCAAAAACCATTGGGAAAAAGTCTATGAAACCAAACAGCCCAACGAGGTAAGTTGGACGCAGGAAGTCCCAAAAACTTCTCTAGATTTGATTCATAGTTTTAATCTACCGAAGACAGCCAAAATCATTGATGTAGGTGGTGGTGATAGTAAATTGGTAGATTTTCTACTAGATGAGGGTTTTGAGGATGTTACTGTCTTGGATATTTCGGGGAACGCCCTGGATAGGGCAAAAGCGCGATTAGGTCAAAGAGCTAGTAAAGTTTCATGGATTGAAAGTGATGTTACTGAATTCAAGACAAATAAAACTTATGATGTATGGCACGATCGTGCCACCTTTCATTTTCTGACCAGTGCTGATCAAATCACCCAATACTTCAAAATTGTGAAGAAGGTAGTGGGTGGTTATCTGGCCATAGGGACTTTCTCTGAGGATGGACCAACCAAATGCAGTGGTCTTGAGATCAAACAATATTCTGAATCCAAATTATATCATCAGTTTGCTCAAGGATTTGAAAAAATCCAGTGTCACACTGAGAATCATATTACTCCATTCAAAACCACCCAGAATTTCTTGTTCTGTAGCTTTAGAAAAATCGGTAATAGATCTATCTAATTCGGTAGACCTGGTCAGTATTAGACCTCTCCAATCATTTTTTTTCTCATCTCCTGATCAGGGAGTTTTCCGAGACCTGCTCCCATGTTGTCGATCATGTGTTTGGCATTGTCTGTGCCGGGGATCACGCAGGTGACAGCCGGGTGACTCAGGATGAACTTTAAAAAGAACTGTCCCCAGCTGTTGCAATCAAATTCTTTGGCATAATCCGGGAGCTCCTTACCTCGGACCGACCGGAATAACGAACCCCCTTCATACGGCTGATTGATGATCACTGCAACGCCTTTATCCTGAGCCAGAGGCAGGATGCGCTCTTCCACCTTCCGGCTGACAATAGAATAGTTGATCTGAAGAAAATCCAGCTTTTCGGTTTTCAGGATCTGCTCGATATTGCTGTAGCTGCTCTCTGTGTAATGTGTGATGCCCAGGTAGCGGATCTTGCCGTCTGCTTTCCAGCTCCGTAGGGTGGCCAGGTGTGTTTGCCAGTCCACCAGGTTATGGATCTGCATGAGGTCGATGGTCTTGCGCCTGAGCAGGCTGAAGGAGCGGTTCATCTGGTCGATGCCGGACTGTCTGCCATTCGTCCACACCTTGGTGGCGACGAACAGCTTCTCATTGATGCCCAGCTCGGTGGACAAGTCCCCGACCACGCCTTCCGAACGGCCATACATCGGTGAGCTGTCGATGACGGATCCGCCTTTCTCCAGTAGTGTCAAGAGCACCTCTTTTAAGGGAGCCCGCTCGGCAGGTGCGGCGCCCACATCAAACGTTTGCCAGGTGCCCACACCCACGATGGGGAGCATTTCTCCGGAGGAAGGGATCTTTCTTTTCATTACCGATGCCTGTGCTGCGACCAGGCTGGGGAGTGGAGTGAGCCATGGGCTGGCCCCCATCGCTGCCAGGTAGCCCAGGGATTTCCGTCGTTGCATTCAATAAAGATAATCAACATATTCCTCTATCTTCTTAATAAGCTTCTATCATGTCACATTTCAATCAACATTTTCAATCAAATCAGTACATTTGATATTATAGTCATGGGTCATGAGCATCAAAAGTATCCCTGTCCGGAAAATCACGACTGAGCCCAAACAACAGGAAGTTGCCGGGAGTCCTGATTTTAGCATCCGAGATATGGGACAGTTGCTGAATGGGAGAGACCTGCAGCAGGACCTGCACAGGCATGACTTTTTTTTGATCATGGCGCTTGAAAAGGGAAATGGCAGCCATGACATCGATTTCAACCATCATGAGTTATGTGATCGATGTGTTTTCTTTATGCGGCCTGGCCAGGTCCATAGGCTCGAATTGCATGAAGGAAGCAGCGGGTTCCTGATGCAATTCAAGTCGGATTTCTATCCTCATGACAGGCTTTCAGGGGAACTTCTTAGATCACTAAGCCGACAGACCCTTTGCCAGCTTGAGGCAGAACCGTTTCGCAGACTCATGACAACACTGAAAATTGTACACCAAGAATATCGGGAGCGAATGGAAAGGTTCACCGATGTGATTAGGGCAAATCTGAATATTTTTTTTATCGAGCTGCTGCGAAACAAATCGCGCACGGACTCCGACGAGGGACATAGCCCATATCACATGGATCGTCTTGAAGAGTTTTTAGCCCTTGTAGAGTCCCATTTGATAAATCACAAAGATGTGGCGTTTTATGCCGACCAGCTTCATCTTTCATCTTTCCAGCTCAACGCTATCACGAAAAGGCTCCTGGATAAGACCAGCTCCGAGATCATTGACGAGCACGTGATCCTGGAGGGCAAGCGATATTTACTGGCCACTACGGACCAGGTCAATCAGATTGCCTATAAGCTTGGCTTTGAGGATCCTTCCTACTTTATCAGGTTTTTTAAGAAGCACACAGGGTATTCTCCGGAAGCGTTTCGTCGGAATTTCAAATAAGTCCCATTCAACTTCATTTTTGTCCTATCAGGGGGATGCCGCTGGAAAATAGCTTTGTCGATAACTATTTATAAATCAAATATTATCGATATGAAAACGAAAATGAGGCTTATCGCTTCCCTTAAAATATGGGTAGTTATCTACCCGTCAATCACATTCTTTCTCTACTTGTTCGGTGAAGCCATGGCCACTATACCATTGTATCAAAGGACATTTATACTCACGATCTCCCTGGTTCCCTGGATCGTATTCCTGGGTGTCCCATTTGTAGATCTGATACTTGACAAGATCCGTCCTGACGTAGGTAAAAAATGAAGTCAGGTGCGTTAAATGCAAAAAGTTGGCCACAAGCCAGCACCAATTTGTAGGACAAAGCAGAGTTGCAGAGCAGCTTTTGCTTTGTCCTCTCAATCACAACCTTACCTCAACCAATAGCATAATAAACCTTTAACAATATGAATCCCATTAGAAAAACTTCGCTGATATTCGGACTGTTCTTCGCCGGTACATTTATCTTTTCCATTCCAGCTCTATTTTTTTATGATCCATTGTTCAATAGCAAAGAATATCTGCTGTTGGGTGGTTTTGACACACGTATTTCGATAGGCGCACTATTTGAGATATTTACAGCGATATGCAACATTGCCACAGCCATTGTTATTTTTCCATTATTCAGAAAGATCAGTGAGACAGCTTCGCTGGGTTATGTGGCAACGCGAACTGTAGAGTCATTGCTCATTCTTTCAGGAGTGGTCAGCCTCATGGCAATTATGTCGATTCGCACTGAATACATACCAGGATCAGACGCTCAAGGCCTCTTGATGGCTAAGCAGGTATTGATGGCTTTCCATGACTGGACCTTTATGCTCGGACCACAGTTTTGTTCTGGCATAGGGAGCGGGATGTTGCTCGGCTACCTGATGTATCGCTCCGGTGCAATGCCTGCTCGTTTAGCATTGATTGGACTTATAGGAGGACCACTGGCATTTATCGGAGGTATCCTGGTGCTCTTCGATGTCCTACAGCCGATGAGTCCTGGACTCTTCGCTATCACCGCGTTGGAAATAATATGGGAGTTATCGATCATTGTATACACACTTTCCGTAGGTTTCAGACCTGAGGCGAAGCTCGGGTAAGCATAATCGATTTAATTGCTAAATCATTACGTTTTAGATAATATTGGTGTATAATGGTTTGTATAGATCTGTGAAGTTAAAAATATGAGCAAATATATAGATGCCACTGAGGATAAGGGAAAGGTCTTTTATCAACAATTTCATGACAAAGGGAAGGTTGTTATGCTTAACCTGCTAAGGTTTAGGAGCGTAGCCGATTACACAAATGCAAGTAATCTGCAGCCGGCAAATGAAATCAGTGGAAAGGAAGCTTATGATCGCTACCTGGAGAGTACCTTGCCTCACTTATCAAAGGCTGGGTCAAAGGTCTTGTTTTATGGTAGCTGCAATAAATTTCTTATCGGACCCACCACAGACCATTGGGATGCGATGCTTCTGGTGGAGCATCAATCTGTGCAGAAGTTCATTGAATTCTCTCGGAATGAGAACTATTTAAAAGGTGCTGGTCACAGGACAGCTGCTCTGGAGGATTCGCGGCTCTTGCCGATTACCGAGAAATTGATAGCGGGATAAACATCGCAACCTGATGTTTCTTAATAAAACTCAACAAAACTGAACCTAAAAATCAAATCACTTTTTCTTCTTTACAAACTTCGTTTTAGTGTCCTGCCTGTGTTCAATAATAGGTGGTCATGAGGATGAGAGGGGTATCCAGAAAATATGTAGATTTAGGGTATCGCCAACAGCTGAGCTAAAAAAAATGAATAGAATCTTAACAATGACCATGATAGCTATCCTTGCAGGTTGCACGCAAACTGCTGATCATAACGGCCAAGCTGGTCAGGCAAGTGAAAGTTTGAACGCTGTGAAGGAGCGTTTTGCCAGGATGGAAGCGGATGCTTTAAAGGAGCCATATCATGGAATTTTCACTACTAATGATACCCTGGAAAATCTGTATTCTATTAAGGCAACCAATGTTACAACAGCACCTATTATCGAAGCAGCCAATAATTTCCTGGCCGCTTTAAGTACAGATCAACGACAGCGCACGACTTTTGAAATCACAGACCAGGAGTGGAGAAAATGGAGTAATGTTGACAATGGCATTTATGATCGTCAGGGTGTAAGCCTGAAAGAGATGGATGAAGAGCAGAAAAAACTGGCTTTTGACTTAATGCGATCATCTCTCAGTGCTAAAGGTTTGCAACTCAGTAAGGACATTATGAAGACCGACCAGACGCTGAGGGAGCTAAATGATAATTCTGCCGATTATGACGAGGAATTATACTTCTTTACGCTGATGGGAACCCCCTCAGATACTGCCCCCTGGGGATGGCAAATAGATGGACATCACCTGGTGATCAACTATTTCGTTTTAGGTGATCAGGTAGTCATGTCTCCTGTATTCATGGGAGGAGAGCCTATTTTTACCACATCCGGAAAATACAAGGGGAATACCTTGTTTCAGGATGAACAGAACATGGGTTTGGCCTTTATGCAATCGCTGTCCGATACACAGCAGGTAGATGCTACCATTACCAGGGTCAAAACAGGAAACAACAACGTTTCTGAAGCCAATAAAGACAATCTGACACTTGATTTTCAGGGTATTCAGGCTTCCTCATTATCAGCATCTCAACGAGCAGAGTTGCTGGAACTGATCAATCAATACATCAGCAATATGAGGGAGGGACACAAACAGGTGAAGATGGAAGAGGTGATTCGGCATATTGACAATACATGGTTTTCCTGGGTAGGGGAGACAAAGCCGGATGCTGTTTTCTACTACCGCATCCATAGCCCTGTAGTGCTCATTGAGTTTGACCATCAGCGTGTGGTAGGTGTTCCAAATACCGATGATGGCAAACCATCCAGAAACCATATCCATACGGTGGTTAGAACACCCAATGGTAATGATTATGGAAAAGATCTTTTAAGACAACATTTGGCGAATCATCAACATTGAGTAGGACATTGCTCCGGAGTATTTGTGGCTTTAGCCTAACACCGGGAAATTGATAAAGAGAAGCTAATCTTAAGTAATAGTGTATTTAGTTATTTATTAAAGGGAAAGAGGAATAAAATATTTACTTAACTTTATATCATGGATGCAATTGATAAGAAAATACTGAATAATTATTTAGGGCTTCTGGAGAGGTTAAATCCAACAATGAAGTTGAAACTAATCGATCGATTGAATGAATCCATTAAGTCTTATGTTTCTTCAAAATCAACAATGATGTCTGCATTTGGTGCCTGGGATTCTGACGAATCAGCTGAGGAAGTCATAAATACCATTCGTAAAAGCAGGCATACCAACCGTCAGATAGAGGAGTTTTGAAATTCCTTCTCGACACCAATATTTGCATTTATTACATGAAAGGGAGGTACGGTTTAAATGATAAATTTGAATCGATGCCTTCAGGCTCGCTATTCATTTCAGAAATAACACTCGCAGAGCTCAAATTTGGTGTGGCTAATAGCACAGCTCCTAAACGAAATAATAAGGCGCTAGTTAACTTCTTGTCAGGTATCCAGATACTTCCGATTTTTGACGCGTTAGATGTTTTTGCAGTTGAAAAAGCTCGATTGAAGAAGGAAGGCACCCCAGTGGATGATTTTGACCTATTAATTGGTGCATCTGCAGTAGCAAACGGTTTAACCCTTGTTACCAACAATATCAAACATTTCGATCGTATCAAGGGAATTCAGATCGAAAACTGGACAAAATAATATCACTAACATAACTTTCTAAGATATTAATTCCTTATTTTTAACTGCATCAATCAGTTTTTCGGAATCTTTTAACTCGAAGACATTGAAAAGAACTTTGGTTAAAATGAATGTGAATAGAATCATACTACTCTTCATCTTAATCACCAATTCCGGATTTGCAAAGGAAAAATAATAGAGAGTTTCAATGTCAAGGATTGGGTGATAGTCAGAGTAAATCCATGTTTCAGATACCTTTCAAAAAGACATTAGTTCTTGCTGATGAAGAATATCTGCTGGTCATTTCTTCAGCTTTTGTGGGTGAAAAGCATGAACACAAATTTGGGTGTAAGTCTTATGCACTCTCAATGGAGTATTAACTTGTCATTGATAAGAAAATTTTAACTCAAAAAACATGTGGACAACAGAATCGCTCTGGTTTGAAATTGCCCTGGTGAGCATTGTGTATGCTTTGGGTAATATCCTGATGGGGCATTTTGAGGAACGAACACCGAAGATCAGAAGGGTAGGGAAGTACCTCTTAACGCTGTTAATCATTTGTGGGTTATCTGTTCTGTTTGGACGTACGGTGGCTTTGATTTGTCTTTCTACCCTGATCTTTCCGGTGATCTTCATACATGGCTATTACTTACCCAGGAAAAAAGGAATCAACGGATGGACAGGGGAGCCCAAAAGAAAATACTATGAATTCCGGAAATGGGATACGGATATTTTTAGATAGCGCTCCACGCTAATACATAGCTGCAAATTTTTATTCACCCAAAAGCTCTGCTCAATACAAAGACGAAAAGAAATGCCCAATCAATTGAGTTCCCTTCCTTATCTTTAGGTAGAACCTATTCACAGCGTAATCCTAAATACCAGCGGGGATGAAAAGAATTGGAAACTGGAAAGAAACCTATGAGCGATTGTCGAAAGCCGACAAGGAAAAGCATCTTGAAACCGGCGATCTGGAGAATCTTGGCCTTGCCGCTTACATGATTGGCCTGGATGAAGAATCTTACCGGTTTTTGGAGCAGGCGCATGCCAGCCATTTGGAAAGGAAAAATATCAAACAGGCTGCAAGGTGTGCTTTCTGGCTGGGTCTTATCCATATGAATTTAGGGGAGATGGCCCGTAGCAGTGGCTGGATGTCGAAGGGAGAAAGACTGATTACTGAAAACGGCACTGAAGGGTCTGAAGGTGGGCTGTTCCTGATCCCCACCGCTTTAGGTGCCTTACATCGAGGGGAGGTGGACAAAGCACTTGAAACATTTGAAATAGCTGTCTCAATCGGTGAAGAGTTTGCCGATGCAGACCTGATAGTACTTGCCCGGCTGGGGCAGGGGCAGACATTGATCCAGTTAGGAGAGGTAGCCAGGGGGGTGAAGCTACTCGATGAAGCCATGGTGAGCATTGAAACGGACGAAGTATACCCTGTTGTGGTTGGGATTGGCTATTGTGCAGTGATAGAAACGTGCAGAAGAGTTTGGGACCTGCGAAGAGCAAAGGAATGGACAGCAGCACTGAAAAAATGGTGTGATAGTCAGCCGGAGATCGTTCCATTTCGAGGCCAATGTCTGGTCCGCAGGGCTGAGATCCTTCAATTTCATGGTGACTGGGACTATGCGCTCGAGCAAACCAATGAAGCTTGTGATTTGCTCACAAGACCACCCGGAGAACCAGCTGCCGGAGAAGCTTATTATCGAAAGGCAGAATTATGTCGTATCCTGGGCGATTTCGGCGCAGCAGCGTCTTGCTATCAGGAAGCTGCTAAGTTGGGAAGAAATCCTCAACCCGGCCTTTCATTGCTTCGAATGGCCCAGGGGCAACTGGGTGCTGGTGTGACTTCCATAAGGAATACCTTGAGAGAATCTAAGGACCCCAAAAGACTTGCTGAATTACTTCCCGGAGCCATTGAAATATTGGTTGCCGGAAACCACCTGGAGGAGGCTACTCAGGCAGTAAAGAAGTTAAATGATATAGCCAAAGGTTTTGATTCGCTTTATCCGCAGGCCATTGGCATTCATTGCCAGGGTGCGGTATTCTTAGCCAAAGGGAATTTTCAATTTGCACTCGACCAGTTGCAGAAAGCTCAGAAAATATGGAATTGGCTGCATTTACCTTATGAATCCGCCTTAACCAGTGAGCTGAAAGGACGTGTGTACCGGGAATTGAATGATAAGGACAATTCCGAAGCTGAGTTATTGGCCGCTCAATGGAATTTTGAACAACTCAAGGCAGTCCCTGATTATGAGCGAGTCAGCCAATTGTTAAGCAAAAAGAAGCAGCAGGAAACTCATGGACTGACGCTCAGGGAGGTGCAGGTGCTGAAACTCCTGGCATCCGGAAAGTCAAATCGGTTCATTGGAGATGAACTGTTTATCAGCGAGCGGACAGTCGATCGCCATGTGAGCAACATATACCAAAAACTTCGTGTGACCACCAGGGTAGAGGCTGCTGCCTTTGCGCTTAAATATAACCTGCTGGACTAAGCTAATATCTTCTTAGTTAGCCACCATATACCTGTGATGGGTAGAAATACCCAATTTTTCATTTACCGGAATTTGGGTAATCACCCCGATGCGAAAGAGCTCCTTACCGCAATAATTTTACCTGTGTACTGCTTAACAATTAAGCAGACAACTATTGTGGAAATGAAAATAAAAAAACATGAAAACGCTTTTAACTGTTTGTTTTGTTCTGGGAGTAACCATCAATGGATACGGTCAGAAAGGTGTAACCGGTAAAAACCGTATGCCCATTATAGATATGCACATGCATACAGGGCTTCCTCATGACGTTCCCGAAGGTATCCCGTCCCTTTGTCGACCGGCACCCTGTGAAGGTGATGGGGCAGCCACCGTCAATTCAGCCGAACTGATGAAGAAGACCATTGCTGCCATGGATCGGTACAATATTCAAAAAGCATTTCTCAGTGGTGTGGACTTTGAGGCAGTCCAACAATGGACAAAAACGGATCCTGACAGGTTTATCCCTGCTCCGTTTATCCTGAAAGCAGGAACAGAAGAACTTGCCAGGCTGAAACCCCTTTATGAGTCAGGCCAATTTCTCGGAATGGGTGAAATAGGCACACAGCTCCATGGGACACCACCAAATGACCCTTCCCTGGAACCTTATTTTCAATTGGCAGAAGAATTGGACCTGCCGGTCCTCATACATACGCTGGGCATCGGTCCCTATTTACCACATTTTAGCTCTGCAGCCGGTAGCCCGTTGTTGTTGGAGGAGGTGCTGGTAAGGCATCCTGATCTTAGGCTTTTTGTTGAAAATGCGGGGTATCCTTTCCGGGATGAGATGATTGCTGTCATGTATCAATATCCACAGCTGTATGTGGATGTTTCTACCATTACCTGGGTGATCCCACGCACGGCCTTTTATGATTATTTAGAAGCATTGGTAAGAGCAGGGCTGGGTAAGCGAATCATGTTTGGCTCTGACCAGATGGTGTGGCCTGAGAAGATTGGGGAAGCTATTGAATCCATTGAACAAGCACCTTTTTTAACTGAAGATCAAAAAAGAGATATTTTCTATAACAACGCGGCGCGATTTCTGAGGTTGGAAAACACTGGCAACAATCCGGTGACGCTTTCAAAGAAGCTACATGATTAGGTTTTAAAGTAACGATTGGATGCAATTTTTTACTACTACAAGGTTACTTTCATATCTTTAACCGAAATCAGACCGGTTTTAAGATTGAGGAGCATTGTACTGTCATTGTTATGGGTTATTTCAAGTGCCTGTTGCCCCAATCAACAGAAGCCAGAAAAAGAATTCTTGCCTGGCAACAGGCAGACTCGCCAGGATTCCATCACCCTAGGAGTTGTCTATTTCTCTCTCGACCATGGGCAAAACTGGGTCAACGCAAGTAAAGGTTTACCACAAAAGGTGACCATTGGTCTGGGCGGGGTATCTGTTTCCAGGGATTGGCTGGGATTGGTTACCAAAGAGTATGGTGTTTATGTCTATGATTTCAAGGATAGCCTATGGCTAAACATACCAGCAGATTCTGCCATGATTGCGAGTAATATTGGGGCTATGGCTTTTCATAACAAGGGTATCTTTGTGGGGTCACAGCATAGAGGTGTCTTCTATTCAGATGACCAGGGGGAATCCTGGACCGAGAGAAATGCAGGATTGGGGAATTTGACCATAAGACGATTTGCTGAGATACATGCCAGGCTGTATGTAGGAACAAACCATGGCTTGTATGTTTACAATGACGCTACAGCACGTTGGGAGCTGGAATATGGGCAACCGGCTATGCAGGTAAATGGTATGACTGGATCATCAAATGGGAACCTATACATAGCCACTAATCTGGGGGCCTTTGTATCAAAGAGAAACATAAATGGCTGGGAGAAAATAATAGAGGGTCTGTCCTTACATAACATTGGCTCGGTTGGCCAGACCATTTATGCTTTGACCTACAATAAGTTGTTTGTATCCACGGATGGTGGCACCACCTGGGAAAGTGCGCAACAAGGATTGCCAAAAGAGTTGTACACCTTCAATGTGGTTGGGCATAAAAGCCTGGTATTTGCCGGGCAATGGGATGGAATTTATAAGAAAAGTATTTTTGAAAACAGCTGGAGGTATTCAGGAGATGGGTTGCCACCAAAGTTTGCAGCCGCAAATCTCACAGCTTACAATGATCTTTTGGTGGTTACAACTTCTGAGAGGGGGTTGCGAAGAGGAATGACCATTGAGAAGTAGGTTACTCAGTCACTCGTCGCTTCCCGTAATTGATTCGACTATAAATAATTAGCAACTTTCCTTTTGCGATATTTAATCAAAGTGGTTGATCTATTTCTCAATATGGTGATAATCCATTTTCAATCTCTAAATTCATTACCCGATTGGAAAGATCTTTTCCCCTTTATATAATTTTACCGTGTGATCCGGTATTTCCGAAATAGCATGTTTGTACGTATCCTTTGGGGAGCCATGGCGATATACCTATTCAATATCAGCGTGGATACTGCTGATCCGAATCCTGTCCATGTGGCAGAAGACCTCACCATCAATGATCAGGAAAGTATAGTGGAGCTTGTGGTAGAGCAGTTACTGGGATTTGAAAATGCCATCAGTGAACACGATGATCCTGATACGGAAAACAACCAAAAGAACAGTCTAACCAAATTAGACTTGTTTGGGCAATTGAGGGTAATTTCCAAACTTCCTACCATACCCATTTGGCTTAAAAAGGAATTGTTTCCAGAGTTTACAGAAGCACTTGCCGCAGGTCATTCACAACTGAATACCCCACCGCCCAGGATTTGATTTCAACTTCACATCTGACAAGGTCCTCACCTCGGGACTATTACTCAATTATTAAATCAAATCTCAATGAACATTCAATGCACACTGATGCCAGTTTTACTATTGGCACCTGTAATTTCATACGCTCAGATTTCAAATACCGAAAAAGACAGTTTATACATTCATCAGGTAGAGGATCACAACGAACCGGACAAAGTTCTCCATGCCGAACCACTTTATATCGACCTGATCCGTGACCTGGGGGCACGCAAAGGAGAAAAGGAATGGAATGTTGGACTGGGCCTGACAGATAATCTAAAGTTTGATTCCTATGAAGCCCTTATTGAATACGAATGGGCTCCAGTAGACAGGTTAGGATTGGAAGTGGAGCTGCCCTTCACCTTTTATTCAGCGCTCAATGGTACAGAGCGGGACTCCTTACCCTCCAACAAACTCAATAGCTTAAAGGCTGCATTTCAATGGTCATTTTTTGTCAATGAATCTATGGCCACTTCCATGGCTTTAGGATATATAAACGAGTTTGAACTATCTGATTTCAATTCCTTTGGCAGGCCAATGGTCACTGGGAATGTGTACAATCCATTTCTTGTGGTAGCAAAACGATGGGGTAATAACTTTCATTCCCTCATCTACACTGGACCTAGAGTTGAACAGATATATGAAGCGCGTGAGGTACATTTTTCGTATGAAATGAACACAAGTTTTCATTATATGATCCCTGGAACGCGTAATTTCCTGGGGGTGGAGTTCAATAAATCTTTTCATGAAGATGATTTTGATCTTACGATACGTCCGCAGATGCGGTTGGGAATTGCTGATAACCTGTTAGTCGGAATTGTTGCGGGTATTCCTGTGAGTCGTGAAGATCAAAGGATCAGTTCGTTTGTCAGGTTGATTTGGGAGCCCGGTCATGACGCTCATTAATTGCTTTAATGAAATGTGGAGAGTAACATCTCCACGTTTCTTTTTCCGAGCGGATTAAATTTCCTATCAGCTGTTAGGCTCATTACAGCCAGTACATTTCTTTAAGTATTACTTTAAATTATTACATCTTGTTTTGAAACTATCCGTAAAAGGAACATTTTGCCTTTTTTTCATGAAGGATTCCATTAAATGTGAGGTTGAACACATTCATGGGAATGAAGAGGTATAAAAAAGATTCAAACAAGATTATGGCAGAAAAACAATATCCAAGATCATTTTCCCATATAGGGATTACAGTACCAGATATACACAAAGCAGTTGAATTTTATTCAGAAGTCATGGGCTGGTATATCATCATGAAACCATCCCTCATCAAGAAAGAAAAGGATACGGCTATCGGGCAGATGTGTATTGATGTGTTTGGGGATGATTGGGAAGAATTTGAGATAGCGCATATGTCTACTTCAGATGGAATTGGGGTAGAGCTATTCTGTTTTCCTCACGGTAAAAAAGAAGCCCCGGAGTTTAATCCTTTCAATACGGGACTCTTTCATTTCTGCGTTCAGGATCCGGATATTGAAACCCTGACCAAAAAGATTGTTGAATATGGTGGGAAACAAAGGATGCCTATCAGAGAATACTACCCGAATGAAAAGCCATTTAAAATGGTCTATGTAGAAGATCCTTTCGGAGTAGTCTTTGAAATTTATACCCATAGCTATGAGTTAACGTATTCGTCCGGAGCTTACCAGGATTAGCATATAGGAATAGGCTATCAGCAGCCCGTGTCAGGTAGATTGCTTTTTGTGGTTTTAAAAGGATCGGCATAATTAATCGTCATTTAATAAAAACACATATAACTTAGCTAACTGAATGAAAAAGGTAATATTAATCACAGGTGCAAGTTCCGGCATGGGCAAATCAGCCGCAAAAATCCTTCATGACCAGGGGCACAAGGTTTACGGGGCAGCCCGCCGTATCGATGAAATGCAAGATTTGAAGGAACAGGGAATGGGAGTGGTGTCGCTGGACCTGACCAAAGAGGAATCTATTGTAAAGGCTGTAGATTCAGTCATTGAACAGGAAGGTAGAATTGACGTGTTGGTTAACAATGCAGGTTATGGCTCTTATGGAGCCGTGGAAGATGTGCCCATTGAGGAAGCTAAACGGCAGTTCGATGTAAATATTTTTGGGTTGGCGCGAATCACTCAGCTGGTTTTACCTGGGATGCGTGAACGAAAAGAAGGGAGAATTGTGAACATCTCTTCGATGGGTGGTAAAATTTATACGCCACTTGGTTCGTGGTATCATGCTACCAAACATGCATTGGAAGGCTGGAGTGACGCATTGCGGCTGGAAGTAATGGAATTTGGCATTGAGGTGGTGATCGTGGAGCCGGGAGGGATCAAAACACCCTGGGGCGATATAGCCGTGGAAAACCTAAGAAAGACATCCGGACAATCAGCCTATGCTAAATTAGCCAATAAAGTGGCTGATAGCATGAAAAAGACCTATACTGGTAACAGCCTTACCGACGTGGAAGTACTTGGATCAACCATTGCCAAAGCATCAACGGATAAAAGACCTAAGACCCGGTATGTCAAAGGTTATATGGCTAAACCGGCTATAGCCATGCGGAAATGGTTCAGCGATCGACTTTTTGACAAAATAATGATTAGCCAATTTAAGTGATTGGTTCCGTTTGAGTCGGTCCGAGACCCATCAGATCCAACTTCACCTGGTTATTGATAAGCTCTAATTGTATTCCTGCTCAATGATGGCTAACTTAAGTAAGTGTTCGGGCACATGATCCATGGACGACCAACAAATAATCAATTGGCTGCTTAAGGGTGATATTTCCATTCAATATCAGGTCCACCGTGACTTGCTGGGTGATGATAAGAAGAACCTCCGGGCCAGGATAACTCAGGAAGGGTGGGGAAAGCAGTTCCTTTCTAAACGCAAACCGAATGGTCATTGGGGGGTCAGCTTCTATCAACCCAAGTGGATCTCTACACATTATACGCTTCTTGATTTGAGAAACCTGAACCCTGATCAGGACCACTCTCGAGTGAAAGAAACCATAGAGATGGTGCTGGGGGAGGGAAAGGCTGAGGACGGAGGGATCCCTTTAGGTCCATCCACCATGAAGCACAGCGATATCTGTGTGAACGGGATGTTTTTAAACTATGCCTCATATTTTCGAACTGAAGAAAAGAAACTTCATTCGGTGGTGGATAGTATCCTGAATGAGGTAATGCACGACGGAGGGTATAACTGCATGAGTGTGCGAAGTGGCGCCAGGCATAGCTCTTTACATTCCACCCTTTCAGTACTTGAAGGATTGTATGAGTTTCAAAAATCAGGAAGTCCTTACAGAAGCAAAGACATCCAAAAGGCGAGGAGGGATGCTGAAGAATTTATTCTGATCCATCAGTTGTTCTTGAGTGATCATACCGGGGAAATTATAAAAAAGGAGTTTTTAAGCATGCCGTACCCAAGTCGTTGGAAATACAATGTGCTACGGGCCATGGATTATTTTCAATACGCTAAAACCCCCTGGGATCAACGGATGAAAGCTGCCATAGAATTGATTCTTCAAAAACGAAATAAGGAAGGGACCTGGAACATGAATGCTGCGCATTCGGGGAGCGTGCATTTCACGATGGAGCACGCAGGTAAACCCAGCAGATGGAATACCTTGAGGGCATTGAGGGTGTTGAAACAGTATTCGATAAACAAGACAAACTATACAAGGACATATTAACCCACAAAAAATGGCTCAGAACTACAAACCTGAAGGATACAATTCAGTCTCACCCTATTACGTGGTGGATGGAGCAGGTAAGCTTATGAATTTACTTGTAAAAATATTTGATGCCGAGGAACTGAGAAAGTACGACATGCCGGATGGTACCATCATGCACGCGGAGCTCAGGATTGACGATTCTATTCTGATGTTTGGTGATTCTTCCACTCAATTCCCACCAAACCAACTGCTTACCCATATTTATGTGCCGGATGTTGACAAGACTTTTAAAAAAGCGATTGACCTGGGGTGCGAGCCCCTGGAAATCCCGACCGTTAAAGAAGGTGATCCTGATCGTAGGGGTAGCTTTCGGGATTTTGCCGGCAATGTATGGGCGGTTGGGACTCAGCAAATTGAATGAGGGTGTCAAGGGCTCAACGGGGGTAAAGGATTGTGTTGCTCCACTGATTTAGGTAAATGGAGCTTTTCTCCTCAATTGATTTTTATCAGATACTTTTATAGAAATTTTAAGAATGTACTGACTATGGTTTAATCAAGGTGGATATCAGCTCTATAAACATATCACAAATTATCAGTTCCATCACTTCAAAAGAAGACACTGAAAGTTTCGCTGTTTGCTGGATAAAAGATGAGGTGAATGGTATTGAAATAGACCGTGTGCTTTATCGCAATGTCTCCAACTCGATTTTTTTCCTTAATCCCAATCACCAGTGGAAGATATATCGGAATGGTAGTGCTACTTCTTCAGGGTACATCTTGTATCTGGGAAATGAAATTTTAAATAATCCAATGCTTAGTAACCTGCATATCAACAAAGTAAGGTTATTCAATACCGAAGAAATACCCGTATTTAAATTGAGTCCCGGAATAGAAAAAAGGACCCAGTCTATTCTGGAAATGATTGATGAGCTTTTGGGATCACAACTCAATCATAAAGATGATGCTATACTGTCATTACTGAATGCTTTTTTTGTGTATTGCGACGGACAGTGTAACATAAGGTCTATTGTTTCAAATAATAATTCAAAAACAAATGTGGTGTATGAGTATAAAAAACTTGTTGACAAACATGTTTTTGAATACCACGAGGTAGCTGATTATGCAAACTTGCTTCATATCACTCCAAAATACCTGAACGAATGTGTGAAAGAGGTTCTGTGTGTGAGTTCAAAAAGTATCATCGTTGAGCAGTTGCTTATAAGGTCAAGACATGCATTAAAATTTTCCAATAAGACGATAAAGGAGATCAGTTTTGAACTGGGTTTTTCCTCTCCGGATTATTTTAGCTATTTCTTCAAAACACATACGGGTATCACACCTTCTACTCTCAGAAACGGTTGATATATCCCAAATTCTATGGATTTACCGTGATTTTCGCATTTCCACGCTTGGTTGACCCGCCTAACTTGCAGGAAAATTACAAATCATGGATAGGAAAAAATTTATAAAAACTTCGGGGCTGGGCTTTGGTCTTGCATTAATACCCGGAATGTCAGTTGGCCAATCGGCAAGTGTGGTTTCAAGTTCAAATCCTGATATCAAGTCTAAAATTGTGCGGGATGGAGAAGGCAATGTTTTGAATGTCATTGGAGATATTCAGACGCATAAACTTGTTGGTAATGACACCGGGAATCAAATAGTGGAATGGGTGGATGATGTAGATCCGGGTGTGGGTATCCCACCACATATACATACCAAAGAGGACGAAATATTTAGAGTGATCACGGGTGAGGTCGAAATAATGGTAGATGGAAAGGTAACTGTTTTGAAAGCAGGTGATGTGGCGTTTGCTCCTAAAAACATACCACATGCCTGGAAGGTTGTCGGCACTGAAAAGGCTAAAATGGTCACTTCTGCTTTTCCGGCAGGTATAGAAAACATGTTTAAGGAATTGGCAAAGCTTTCTGACGCACCACCGGATTTTGAAAAGGTAGCGCAAATCTGTGGAAAGCAAGGGATCAGCTTTGTTTAGAAGTTTGCTGGCATAATCAAAGCGCTTATGGCGATTTTGATTATGCCCTTGATTCTTAGATATGTGTAGAATATTTATTATGCTTAGCTATTACCGTGGCGCGAAGTTTCATCGATGAATGAAGTCTACATTGAAAGACCCGGTATCGACGTTCTGAAGTAGTGAAAATAGTCTGTTGTCGAAATAGCATTGCTACTTCCTGATCACCTGGAAGGTCTTCACATGTTGCCCGTCCTTCACTTTGACAAGATATACGCCAACTGGTCCATTACCGAGATCAATTTGTATCCCATCCTCTTCATTGATGGTAAAAGGTACCTGCTGCCCAAGGATGTTGAAAACGGAGAAGACCACATTTTCGGACTCTATACCAGAGATATTAAATACACCATTGGATGGATTAGGGAAGATCTTAATGTCATTGATAAACTGCATTTCAATCATCTTCACTGGTGAGTAACTAAACTGCCCGTCAAAATCAGTTTGTTTCAGTCTGTAATAGACCAGTCCACGGATGGGTTGATCATCTACAGCCTGGTATGATCTCATTTGGTTAGTGGTACCTGCTCCGTCCAGCTTCAGGATAGGTATCCAATTGTTGCCATCTGCAGATCTTTCAACCGTAAAGAAGTCGTTGTTTAATTCTGTTAAGGTTGTCCATTTAGCTACTACATTTTCTCCTTCCTGGAAGACCTCAAATTCGAGCAATTCGATAGGCAGTGGAATGGAAACATCCGTATTACCCAGGGTGATCAGGTCACCATCCTGTAGGTTAACGTTTGAAAAGACGGCAATGCCATTGGAAACAGATCCTTCAATGGGTGTGACATCATTGTCGGCAAATCCATCCCCGTCGCGGTCGATGAGCAATCTTAAGTTGGATCCCAGTGGGGTTTCGCCCACACCAGAGAAGTCAAAGGATAAGGACACAGTTCCCACATCTCCACTGATTTCGCTGATTCCCCACACCCTGGTAAGCCTCTCCTGGATGATCGTTCCGTCTACGTCACCGGTTGTGGTTGCATTGATAGATGTATTGTCATGCCCCCACATCAGGAATTCACCATTGTCCAGGTCGCTGGAGTTCCACATCCTGAGGACACCCGATCCCTGAGCATCTTTGTGATTCGATCCATCGGATGCCTGACCGATCCCTGCTACTTCAAAATCGTAGTCACCATTGGCGTTATCGTCCAT